>Ga0318494_10000150_pt1 | contig 20456 bp, 15 predicted proteins | sample GRESIP108b1f24_FD_203293 | JGI IMG/M metagenome (GOLD analysis project Ga0318494, IMG submission 203293) | Tropical soil microbial communities from Luquillo Experimental Forest, Puerto Rico - GRE.SIPMG.108b1f24 | ecosystem: Environmental > Terrestrial > Soil > Tropical forest > Bulk soil... | reverse complement strand
ACGCAGCACCGCGTCGGCCATCACCTGATACGGCCGCAGGCGGTTGGCGACGGCCTTCGCGGCATTCGCCAGCGCCCAGGCGAGTGCGGCGGCCACGACTCCCGTCGCCACCGGCAGAACGCTCCGGTTCCTCGCCACGACGTAGACGACGGCGAGCACGATGACGGTGATAATGCCAGCCGGCCGGAACACGTGCGACAACGGCGTCAGCACCGATGCGGCCGCCGCCGGGACCTCGTTGAGGATCCGGAACAGGCTCAGATCCCAGCCGACCGCTCCGGTCTTGAGCAAAAGAGCCGAAACACCGAACAGCGCCGCTCCCAGGCCCGCCAGCAGCCCGGCCGTCCAGGCCCTTGCCACCCGGACCGGTCGCTTGGGCCACCACCACGATTCAGGCGAGGTCATGGGGCCGGACCGCCGATCAGGCGCCCTCCGGCCACCCGGGCTGGCCGGTATTCCGCGTTGGCTGCCGTCTGGTCATCGCAGGAGTCCGGCCGGTCAATCGGTGACCGGGTCGATCGGGGTGAGCGGACCGAGTCGCTGCTCGATCGCCTCGGCGACGGCCAGGCAGCGAAGCTCGGTGTACTTGCCGCCCATGACCTGGACGCCGACCGGCAGGCCCTCGGCCATCCCGGCGGGTACCACCGCGGCCGGGGTGCCGAGCAGGTTGGCCGGAAGAACCGGGCGCATCAGTTCCAGGGTCGCGATCGCGTTGTCGAGGCTGGCGATGTCGAAGTCCAGCGGAAAGGCGGGCTGGGTCCAGACCGGACTGAGCAGCACCGGATACTCCTGGTACCACAGGCTCCACCGGCGGGCCAGCCCGTACCGGGTGGTATGCGCCGTCGCCCAGCTGGCCAGATCCAATTCAGGCAGGTAGTCGAGTGCATAGTCGAGGAACTGCCGGCCGGCCGAGCCCATGAACTGGTCCAGTAGCGGCTTTATGACCCGCAGGTCGCCGATGAGGATCGTGCTCCACAGTTCGAGCGCCTGCTCGTAGTCCGGCGGCACGACCTCGGTGACCTTGAAGCCGTCGTCCGCGAGCGCGTCGGCGGCACGGCGCACCGCCGCGGCCACCCCGGGGTGGGTGCTGCCGCCGGGCGGCTCAGGAAGCACGGCGACGGCCGGCCGTTCGCCGGGGGCCAGGTCGGCGAAGACTGCGGTGACACTCAGGGGGTCGCGTGGGTGCTGGCCGGCGATCGCGGTGAAGCCGGCCCGGACGTCGGCGACCCGGCGGGCCAGGACACCTTCGACCGCCATGAGCTGGAAGGAGATGTTGTAATCCTCCGGAGGGATCACGTTCGCGGCGGGCACCGCTCCGGTGGAGGGCTTGATCGATGCGACGCCGCAGCAGTGCGCCGGATTGCGCAGGGATCCGCCGAGGTCGTTGCCCAGGCCGAGCGGGCTCATCCCGGTGGCCAGCGCGGCGGCTTCGCCGCCGCTCGACCCGCCGGGGGAGCGCTGCGGGTTCCACGGGTTGCGGGTCAGGCCGTGCAGGGCCGAATCGGTGTGAACGCGCAGGCCGAAGTCCGGCAGGTTGGTGCGGCCCAAGGGGATCGCGCCGGCCGCGCGCATCCGTTCCACCTGCGGCGCGTCGACCGGGGAGACCGCCTCAGCCAGAGCCGGGACTGCCTGCGTGGTGGGGGTGCCCGCCAGGTCGATGTTCTCCTTGACCGTGAACGGGACGCCGTGCAGCGGACCGAGCCTGGTACCGTCCGCCACCGCCCGGTCGGCCGCGTCGGCGGCCGCGAGGGCCTGCTCCGGCAGCAGGCGGACGATAGCGTTGAGGTGAGGGTTGACCGCCTCGACGCGGTCCAGGTGCGCCTGGATGACCTCGCGGCTACTGACCTCGCGGTCTCGGATCATAGCCGCGAGTTCGACAGCACTCTTGCGCCACAGTGCGCTCACGCCTTACCCCCTCCGGGTCGAGATCAGGCAACCGTAAGCCATCGGATGGATCCAGGTAAAGAGGGGTCACCGGCCCGGCCTGCCTGAGCGCCGGTCTCGCCGGGATTGGCCGCAACTTTCCGCGTTTGTTCTCCGTTACCTCATTATGCGACGAAGGTACTGGCCGCTTACGTGGCGGACAGGCTGAACGCCAGCCGGGGGGTAACTATGGGGGCACGTCACCAGCAACACCGTGACCGTCAGTCTCACGGCGGCGGCCTGTGTCGCCGCGTCTGCAACACGTGACTGACCGTGAGAACGTGGGGCCGCACGGCGAGAGCCGTGGCCATCGTGGCGATGGCGGCCGCGGTCGGCACAACGGTTACCAAGCCACGCATCGAGGCGACGACGGCGGCCGTCCTCACGCCCCACCGGGCCACGATCATCATCGACGGCGCTCACCCCGGTCCCGCCTTTCAGGGCATCGGCGCGATCAGCGGTGGCGGCGGCAACTCCAGGCTGCTCATCGACTATCCGCCCCGTGAGCGCGCGCAGATCCTCGACTACTTGTTCTCGCCGCACTTCGGGGCCTCGCTGCAGATGCTGAAGCTGGAGATCGGCGGCGGCGGTTTCTCCTCGGACGGCTCGGAACCCTCCGTCGAGGCGGTCAAGGGCCAGCTGGACTGCGGGGCCGGCTATGAGTTCTGGCTGGCCCGCCAGGCCCTGGCGCGCAATCCCGCGATCAAGCTGGTTGGCCTGCAGTGGACGGCACCGGCCTGGGTCCGCGACCCTTACGGAGGCCTGTGGAGCGGCGCGGACGTAGGCTACGTCGTCGACTGGCTCCGGTGTGCCCGGCAGAACGGCCTGGCGGTCAGCTACGTTGGCGGCTGGAACGAGCACTACCAGGGCACCCCCGTCCAACGGGCCTGGTTCGTGAACCTGCGCAAGGCTCTGGACGCCGCGGGATTCACCCGCACCCAGATCGTCGCGGCCGACGAGACCCCGGTAGTCGCGGAACGGCTCGGGCGGCCGCGCTATTCTCCGCTGCGCATCTGGCAGAGAGTCACCGGCAACATGGTCACTGATCGGGCCTTCGACCGGGCGGTCAGCGTCATGGGCATGCACGACACCTGCGGGCTGCCCACGACGGGGTACCGGTGCGTGATATCCCCCCGGGCACGGATCATGGCGGCCCGCTCGGGCAAGCTGCTGTGGGAATCCGAGCTCGGGGCCACCCCCTCCTTCGGAACCAACCCCGCACGCCCCGGGCCAAGCGGCCTGGCCCGGGCGCTCAACGCCGCCTACAACCAGGCTGGGATCACCGGCATCCTGGTGTGGCCGCTCATCGACGCGATCCCGCCGCATCTCCCGCACGAAAACCGGGGCCTGGTCTGGGCTGACCGCCCCTGGGACGGTTACTACCACGTCACCCCGCTGACCTGGGTGATCGCCCAGACTACCCAGTTCACCGCGCCCGGCTGGCGCCACGCGGCCGGAGCGAACGGCAACCTGCCCGCCGGCGGCTCGTACGACACCTACCTGGCGCCCGGCCGTTCCGCCTGGTCGATGGTGGCGCAGACCTCGATGGCCACCGCGGCGCAGCGGATCACCATCCACGTCACCGGCGGCCTGCCCGCGCGGGTGGTGCACGTGTGGAGCACCAACCTGCGAGGGCCAGGGCAGTTCATCAGGCGCGGTGACATCACCCCGGACAGGGGTGCCTTCGCTGCCCTGCTGGAACCCGGGTACGTGTACACGTTCACCACGACCACCGGGCAGTCGCGGGCAGGCGGCCATCCACCCCCGGTCCCCTACGCCGGGCCGATGCCCGTCCGGTACACCGCCACCCCCGACGGCGCGGGCATGGCGAGGATGCTCGCCCCGATCGACGGGTCGTTCGCGTACGTGCATGGCGTGCTGACCCAGACGGCGGCGGGGGAGCCCGTGGAATGGCAGAACCTCGGCTCGTCACCCGCCCCGTACGCGATCATCGGCCAGGACAACTGGCACGACTACACGATCTCGGCCCGGGTCATCCTCCCGGCATCCGGGTCGGCGTCTCCATCCGGCGCCACGCTGATCGCACGGTTCCAGGGGTTCCGGAGGGCCACCGTCAGCCAGTTCCGGGGCTACGAGCTGAAGGTCCGCAGCGACGGCGTCTGGCAGATCGTGGCCGACGGCCCGGAAGCCGTGATTCTCGCATCGGGAAGGGTCCCCGCTGCCCGCGCCTACGCCCTGAGCCTCACCACCCGTGGCACCACCATCTCGGCACAGATCGACGGCGCCCTCGTGGCCGACGTCACCAACGGCATGTACCGGTATGGACCCGCCGGGGTGGGAAGCCTCGGATACTACCCGGTGCGCTACCCCGGCATCACCGTCCGCTAGTCTCGTTGATGCCGTATTGATCTGGGAGTACGTTCGGCAGAATGGAGCCAGAGGTCATCGATGCGTTTCGTGTGATGTCTGGCAGGAATCACTGCTGATGTCTGGCGGGAATCACGACATCGCTTCGAAGCTTGGCTTCGCATTGCCTGGGTCGAAATTCCAACGGCCCGCCGCTCGTCCGGGAATAGTCGCCCGGACCGCTCTGGTCGGGCAACTGGTCAATACCCGGGCGCCGGTCATTACCGTGTCCGCCCCACCGGGCTACGGCAAGACGACGCTGCTGGCGCAGTGGGCCGAACGGATCGGGTCGCGTGCGGCGTGGCTGTCCTGCGACGAGGGCGACAACGATCCCGTGGTGCTGCTGAGCGCTCTCGCCGTTGCGCTGGACCGGATCGGGCCTGTCGACCCGGCGATATTCTCGGCGCTGGCCTCCTCCGGCGCCGACATCACCATGGTCCCCAGGTTCGTGTCCGCGGTGGCCTCAGTGCAGCCGCCGGTGACCGTGCTACTCGACCACGCCGAGGCGGTCACGAACAGGCAGTGCCTGAACACGATCGCCGAGTTCGCGCTGCGCCTGCCGCCCGGCTGGCGGCTCGCGCTGGCGTCGCGCACCGCCGTGCCGCTGCCGGCCGCGCGGCTGCGCGCCCTGGGCGGGATATTCGAGGTCACCGCCGGCGACCTGGTGATGGGGCTGTCGGAGGCGCGCTCCTTGCTGAAGGGTGCCGGGGTCGACACCGGCGAGGCGAGCCTGCGTGATCTGCTGCGGCGCACCGAGGGCTGGCCGGCCGGCCTGTATATCGCCGCGCTGGCCATCAAGTCCGGCACTCAGCACCGCGATGTCGGCTTCACGTTCGCCGGCGACGACATCTACATGGCCGATTACCTGCGCTCGGAACTCCTGGACAAGATCTCAGAGGCGGAAGCGTCGTTCCTGGTCCGCACGTCGGTCCTGGACCGGATGTGCGGGCCGCTGTGCGACGCGATCTTGGCTGCAAAGGGGTCCGGGGCCCTCCTGGAGCAGATGGAAGCCCGGAACCTGCTGCTGGTTCCGCTCGACCGCCGCCGCGAGTGGTACCGGTACCATCACCTGCTCCGGGAGCTGCTGCAGGCGGAGTTGCGCCGCCGGGAGCCCGGTCTGGTCCTGGATCTGCAGTTCCGGGCGGCCGCGTGGTTCGAGGCGAACGCCCTGCCGGAGGCGGCGATCGGCCACGCGCAGGCGGCCGGAGACTACGACCGGGTGGCCCGGCTGATCCTGGAGCTGCAACAGCCGGTCTGGGCCAGCGGGCGCTTCGAGACCGTGCGGCGCTGGATGGACTGGATAAGAGACATCACGTCGGCCGAGCATTACGGGGCGATCGCGGCGCACGGCTCGTTGATCTTCGCGCTGCTGGGGCAGCCTGGTGAGGCCGAGCGGTGGGCCGCCGCCGCCGAGCGGGCGTCCCCGGCCGGGGTCCTCCCGGACGGCAGCACGATGCAGGCCACGCTGGCCTACCTGCGCGCGAACTTGTGCCGCGATGGCCTCGCCGAGATGCGGCGGGACGCGCGGATCGCCTGGCAGGGGCTGAGTCCGGATAGCCCGTACCGGGCGACGATGCTGTACACGGAGGGCATGTCCTACCTGCTGGAGGGTAATCCGGCCCGCGCCGAGCCGGTCCTCGCCCGCGCACTCGATCTCGCGACCCACGCCGGCAGCCTGCCCGTCGCCGGCCTGATCCTGGCCCAGCAGTGCGGGGTGGCAGCCGAACGGAACGACTGGTCCGAGATCACGACGCTCGCGAAAAGAGCCGTCACGATCGTGGAAGACGGGCGTCTCGGTGACTACTGGACGAGCGCCCTGGTGTACGCCTGGGCGAGCCGGGCCGCGTTGCACGACGGTGACGTCTCCCGCGCCCGGTTCTACCTCGGGCGGGCGTCCCGGCTGAGGCCGCTGCTGACCTACGCGCTGCCCGTGGTGTCGGTGCAGGCACTGCTCGAGATGGCCCGCTGCTACGTCACGCTGGCCGATCCTGAGGGTGCCGCGGCCGTCTTGACCCAGATCCACGCCATTCTCCAGCAGAGGCCGGACCTCGGCGTGCTCCCTGCGCTGGCCGGCCGGCTGCAAGCCGGTCTCGCCACGACCAACGCGGGCGCCGTCAGTGCCTCTTCGCTTACGGCAGCCGAGCTGCGGCTGCTACCGCTGTTGTCCACGCACCTGTCGTACCAGGAGATCGGCGAGCGGCTGTATATCTCCAAGAACACGGTCAAGACCCAGGCGTACTCCGCCTACCGGAAGCTCGGAGTCTCATCACGCAGCGAAGCGGTCGCCCGTATGCGTGAACTCGGTCTGGACGGCGTCTAACGCCCCTGGACTCCGTCGGTATCTGGCCTTCTTTCGTGCCGGCGGCGGATCAGGAGGATCTCGACCCCGAACGTCTCAAGCCGTGCGAGCAGTGCATTCAGCGCTGCCTGGTCTCTGAGCGGCCCGTGCACTACGGTCTCGACCGGCTCGACCGAGGCGGTGAGCTGGTCGAAATCAAGCAAGACCTCGCGTGGGAGGACACCGGCTACCCGGATCTCATAACAGGGCGATCGCACCATAACCCCTAACGGGTCGAAGTAACACGCCAAGCTCCCAGCGTTACGCCTCATCGATCGGTGTGCATCACTCCTGGCGGGTGACCATTGTCCCGGTATGCGGCGTGGGTGATACGGCTCAGATCAGCTGAAGCTGGCGTGCCCGGCGAACCGCCTCGCTGCGGTGGGTCGCCGCCAGCTTCCGGTAAATGTTCCTGAGGTGCGTCTTGACGGTGTTAACGGAGATGTACATCTGCTCGGCGACCTCAGCCGTGCTCAGCATGCCGGACACATGCACCAGTACCTCGCGCTCGCGTTCGGTGAGCGGCTCGACGACCAGAACCGGAGCCGTATCCGGGGCCTTCGCCGGAGCCGGAAGCTGCTCGCGGCTCAGCGCCGGGGCAAGCAGTCGCCGGTAGATGCCGGCCAGTTCAGGGTCGCGGCTCAGTACCGGCTCAAGCCAGCCACGCTCCGCCAGGAACGGCAGCCTCAGCTGCTCACACTCCGCGAGCTGCAACGCGGACGCCAGCGACCGGCGACCTGGCGCACTGTCGTCACTGGTGTAGCCGAGCCCGGCGTCCAGCAGCCACGCCTGCACGCGCACGCGGTCTGGCATCCGGTTGTCGGCGGTGAGCACGGGAGCGAGCACCTGCCGCGCGCTCTCGGCGTCTCCGGCGGCCGCCCAGGCGTAGGCGAGCGTGACCGCGGCCTCGGGTGAGGTGGTGCCGGCCCGTCTGGCCGCGGTCAGTGCGGCCTGGACATCGCCCGCCGCCGCGCACGCCCGGGATTCGGCCAGGCTCAGTTGCTGGTCCAGCCAGGCCGGAACGGGCCACCCCGACCGTGCCCTCGTGATGATCTGCGCGGCTACCGGGGCTCGTCCCTCGGCCAGGGCGCCGTCCGCCGCGACGAGGTAGGCCATCGTCCCGATCAGCTTGTCCGGGTTCGCGCCGAGGGCGGTGTCGGCCTGCTTGATCCAGCCGCGCGTCTCACGCAGCTCGTTGCGCTGCAGGTGGACCCAGGCCAGCGCGACCAGCGGCGCGGGGTTCGGGTTCTGGCCGGGCGGCCGGTGATCGGCGGCGGCCAGGGCCGCCTGACCGGCCAGCTCGGCGGCGCGGCCCAGCCGGCCGCGCAGCGCCTCGGCCAGCGCCAGGTACCCGGCCCAGTCCGCTTGTTCGCACTCTCCGGCGGAACTGGCCTCGGCCAGCCCGGCCTCCAAGACCCGGGCCGCCTCGTCCAGGTGGCCGGACCACAGTTCGATGGCTCCGCGGCCGAACAGCACCCGCTGCCTGACGTCAGGATGCCGGGCGAGCTTTCCGTCCGGGACCCGGCCGAGCATCAGCTCCGCACGGCTGGCCGCCGACGCCGCCGTCATCAGATCCCCGGTGCCCAGCGAGGCGGTGAGCCGGATAATCGCCGCCGCCAGCCGGCCCGGGCCCTCCTCACCGGCGGGAACACACTCCAGCGCGGCGTCGGCGGCGTCCAGGGCGGCGGCGCATGATTCAGGCCGGCCAGCGGCGAGCGCCAGGGCCGCGGCGACCAGGAGCGGCTCAGGGGCCTGAGGGTTGGTCCAGGCCTGACCCGGGAGCATGCTCGTGAACTCCCCGGCCAGGCATTGGCCGTCGCGCGGCTCGATGAGCTGGCCGATCGCCAGCTCATCGATGACCATGGCGGCGGCGAGCTGCCAGTCGCCGGCCTGGGCGGCGTGCCGCACGGCGTCAGTGAGCATGCCGTTCCGCTCGTACCACCGGGCCGCCCGCCGGTGCAGGTCGGCCATCCGGCCTGGATGCTCGCGCCGCAGCTTCAGCCGGAGCATCTCGGCGAACAACCGTTGGTACCGGTACCACCCGGATCCGATCGGCTGGACGAACGCGTTCGTATGCACCAGGGTCATCAGGATTCCCGCAGCCCGGTCATCACCGGTCAGCTCAACCGCGGCATCGGCGCTGAGGTGCTCCAGGATGCTGGTGCTCAGCAGGACTTCACGAACCTCGGGCGGCTGGACGTTGAGCACCTCCTCCACCAGGTAGCCGATCAGGGCGCTGTCCTCGGCGATCAGCTCCTTGACGAACTGGCCAGGATCGGGATGAGAGCCCAGGGAAATCGCGGCCAGGCGAAGGCCCGCCGCCCAGCCCTCGGTTCGCTGGGTGAGGCTCTCCGTCAGGTCTGCCGTAAGCCTGCTGCCGTGCTGGGCTAGCAGCAGGTCGGCCTCGGCGCAGCTGAACGCGAGGTCGCTAGCCCGGATCTCCGTCAACTGCCCGGCCAGGCGGTACCGGTGCAGCGGCAGCAGCGGATCCATCCGAGCGGCGACCATCAGGCGCAGGCCGGACCCTGCATGACGCAGAACGAAATCAAGCCCGGTCAGCACGCCGGGCTCGGTCAGCACATGCAGGTCGTCGAGGACCAGCGTCACCGGGGGGTTCTGGGCCGCTAGCGCGGCCGTCAACTGCTGCAAGAACCCATTGTCGTCAGGCCTGCCGCGCGGAACGACGTGCAACGCCTTCGGCAGGGCGACGTTGGCCCGGCGCAAGGCCGCCACAACATAAGACCAGAACACCCTCGGCTGGTTGTCGAACTGATCGAGGCAGACCCAGGCGACCGTCCCCGGTCCGGCCACGGCCCACAAGGCCAGGGCCATCGTCTTGCCCGCACCAGGAGGGCCGGTGACGACGGTCAGCGGGCACCGACGCGTCCCCTCGGCGATCAGCGTGGTCACCCGCGGCCGCCCTACCGCCCAGTGCGGCACAACGGGGGTCGTGATCTTCGCCGCCAGGATGGGATCGCCGTCGGACGCTGCTGACCGTCTGCCGCGTGCCGATGCCTGACTGGCGACATGGGCAGCCATCAATACCTCTCACGCGCGTTCGGTCATGGAGGGGTTTCGCCCCCATGACCACCAAACGCCTGCTGACCCGGCCCCGCATCATGCGATCGGCATGAAATTCCGGCGCGCCCGCGGGCTGACCGCCGGTCCGGCCGGCCCTAGCTGGGCTCGCCCGGCTCCAGCTCCAGGGCCTCGCGTACGCGGGCCACCTGCTCCCCTACCTGCTCCTCCACGCGGGCCACCTGCTCCTCGCTGACGCCGAGCTTGGTATACCAGGCGGCCGCGCGCCTCACCGGGCGCGCCTGGTTGTCCCGGCCTAGCTGGGCCAGCGCCACCGCCCCGATGGCGGCCGTGATCACCCTCTCCTGGAACCGGCGGTCGCGCAGCACGCGTGACACCGTCGCCAGCATGATCCAGTACCTGACCATGCGGGGGCGATCGCCCGGCGCACGCACCCGCCGCGGCGTCGTCTCTGCCGTCATGGACGCGCTCCTTCGTTCCGGACCACCACGATCAGCATGCCTGGCTTGCGGCGCCGCATCCTCACCCCCGGCGAGTGATCTTCCGCGCACGTGATCACGGTGTCAGCCCGCGGCTCCTGGGTATCTGGCTACGTGTGAACCGACAAGATCAGCAGGCCATCGATGACCTGTTCCAGTACCTTAACCGGTCCGCCGCGCAGGCTGGACCGCGGGATCCGGAGGCCGAGGCCAGGATCAAGCAGCACATACAGCAGGGGCCGCCCGGCTTGCTCTATCACATGGCACAGACGATGGTGGGCCAGCAGGCTGCGCTCCGGCAGCTGCGGGCCCAGCTCGCCGACTGTCAGCAGCAGCTCCGGCAAAGGGGATCGTCGGCCGGATTCGGCCAGCAGGGCTGGGGTGGTTACGGGCCGCAGTACCAGCAACCGTCCGGCTGGCAGCGGCCGGGCGGCCAGGGCTTCCTGGCCGGGGCGGGCCAGATCGCCCTCGGCGTCGGCGGTGGCATCCTGGCGGCCGAAGCGCTGAGCAACCTGTTCAGCGGCGACGGGCTCTTCGGTGGCGACCGGGACGACTACGGCGACCGGGACGATTACGGCGACCGGGACGACCGGGGCGACTACGACGACCGCCAAGACGGCGGCGATAGCGGGTACGACGACGGCGGCGGCTACGGCGGCGGCGACCTCGACGGCGGCGGCTTCGACGGCGGAGGCTGGTAATACCCGGCCCGTTCGGGCCATCGAACAGACGCGGACGCCTCCGCCGCGTGCGGCACCCTTCGATGCCGGAGGAGAGGTGAGCGTGCCATGACTGTGGAAGCCGATGCCGCGATGGTGCGCGATGAGCCGCCGGAGGCTCTTGGCCAGCGGCGAGTGCTGGTGATCATCGGTGCGCTGCTGCTGGGGATGCTGCTGGCCGCGCTCGACCAGACGATCGTCGCGACGGCGCTGCCGACGATCGCGGGCGACCTGCACGGGCTGTCGCACCTGTCCTGGGTCGTGACGGCCTACCTGCTCGCCTCCACGGTGTCGACGCCGCTGTGGGGCAAACTCGGCGACATGTACGGCCGGAAGGTGTTCTTCCAGGCTTCGATCGTGATCTTCCTGATCGGTTCCGCGCTGTCCGGCCTGGCGCACTCGATGACCGAGCTGATCGCGTTCCGCGCCGTCCAGGGACTGGGCGGCGGCGGCCTGATCGTGGGCGCGCAGACCATCGTCGGTGACGTCGTCCCGCCGCGCCAGCGTGGCCGCTACCAGGGAATTTTCGGCGCCACGTTCGGGGTTTCCAGCGTGCTTGGACCGCTGATCGGCGGCTTCTTCGTGGACAACCTGTCCTGGCGGTGGGTCTTCTACATCAACCTCCCGATCGGCATCGTGGCCCTGCTGGTGACCGCGGCGGTGCTGCCCGGACGGCTGAGCAAGACCCGCCATGTGATCGACTATGCGGGCACCGCGCTGATCGGCTCGTCGGCAACCTGCCTAGTCCTGCTCACCTCGCTCGGCGGCAACACCTTCGCCTGGAACTCGTTCCCGATCTACCTGCTCGCGGTCCTGGCCGTCGCGTGCGCGGTTGGTTTCGTCCTCGCGGAGCGGCGCGCGGCCGAGCCCGTCATACCGCCGCGCCTGTTCGCGAACGGGGTGTTCACCTCCGCCAGCGTGGTGGGCTTCGCGGTGGGCTTCTCCATGTTCGGCGCGCTGGCCTACCTGCCACAGTACATGCAGGTCGTCCGGGGGATCTCACCCACCCTGTCCGGGCTGAGGCTGCTGCCTCTGCTGGTCGGGCTGCTGCTGACCTCGACCGGTACCGGCTTCCTGGTCTCCAAGTGGGGCCGGTACAAGATCTTCCCGATCATCGGCACGGCGCTGATGACCCTCGGCCTGTTCCTGCTGTCGCGGCTGGGCATCCACTCGAATTTCTGGCTCGTGTCGCTGTACCTGTTCATCCTCGGCGTGGGCATCGGCGCGTCGCTGCAGGTGCTGATCATCGCGGTGCAGAACGCGGTCGACTACAAGGACCTCGGCGCGGCCACGTCCGGCGCGACGTTCTTCCGCTCCATCGGCGGCTCGTTCGGCACCTCGGTCTTCGGCGCGATCTTCTCCGGCGTGCTGGCCGGCGACATCGCCGCCGCGCTGCACGGCGTCTCGCTGCCCACCGGGATCAGCGCGTCCGCCGGAGCCAGCCCCGCCGTGCTCGACCACCTGCCCGCGGCGATCCGGGCCGGGTACATCGCCGGGTACGCGCAGGCGCTGCACACGGTGTTCCTGTACGCGACGCCCATAGCCGCGGTGGGCTTCGTCCTGAGCCTGTTCCTGAAGGAGGTGCCGCTGCGGGACACGGTGCGGGCGGTGGACCGGGCCCACAGCACCGCTCCCACGGCCATTCCGGCCACGCGCGACTCCGAACAGGAGATGGAGCGCGCGCTGATGACGCTGTTCGGCCGTGAACGCCGGGCGGAGACCTACCGGCGCCTCGCGCAGGACGCCGATGTGCAGCTGAGCCCGCGCGGCACCTGGCTGATGTACCGCGTCGCCGACAACGCCCCAGTCGCCGAGGTGGCGCTGGCCCGCATGCTCCGCATCGCCAGCTCCGATCTGGAACAGCGCCTGACCGAACTGGTGGCCGCCGGCTACGTCTCCCTCCCCGTCCCCGCCCGGCCCGCGGACGGGGACGGGGACGGCACCCAGGCCAGCGCCAGCGTGACGCTCACCCCCGCCGGCGAGCAGGCCGCGGGCCACCTGGTCGCCGCCCGGGAGGCGGGCATTGACCGGCTGGTGACGGAGTGGGAACCCGATAAGGTCCCCGAGTTGCGCCGGCTGCTCGGGCGGATCACGACTACGCTGGTGGCCACCGACACGTCACCGGAGCACGACGGAGTCTCCGCCCCCGCCGCCCCGGCACGATGACCTTGGCCGCGAACCAGGAGCGTGATCGTGGACTACGCCGAGGCAGTGGCCGCCTTCTTCGTGCCTCGCCGGGAGGGCACCGCGCTTCCCGCGGCCGTCACCGAGGGCAGTCCCGCGCGCCGGCTGCGCGACGCCTGCGAACCGGTGGCCATGCACGCGGTGTGGAGCCGGACGACGAACGAGCGACTGGCCCGGCTTGGCCTGGACTTCCTCACCAGCTACGTCGGCGGCCGGGGTGCCTTCCTCGGGGAGCCGTCCGGAGCTGTCGTCGCTGCCGCCTTCGCCTGGTTCGAACCCGGCCTGGTGAGCACCTTGTGGGAAGCCGCGCGGACGGCCGTGGCGCCGGACCGGCTGGTTCAGGCCCGCGATGAGTCGACGGTCGCCAGCTTGCGGGAGGTTCTGGCCGGTGAGGACCCGGGTGAGGTGGCGAGCCTGCTCGCCGACGCCGCTGAGTCAGCCGACGGCATGGGCCGCCCGCTGTTCAGCGGACGGCGTGCCGACGGCCGCCCGCAGGATGTCGTGCACCGCCTCTGGTGGGCCTGCGGCCTGGTCCGCGAGCACCGCGGCGACAGTCACGTGGCCGCGGCGGCCGCGGCCGGCCTGGACCCGGTCGAGATGAACATCCTGACCGAGCTGTGGATCGGGATGCCGCTGCTGTCCTACACCGCCACCCGCGGCTGGCCGCCGGATGCGATGCGGCGCGCGGTCGCGCGGCTCGAGAGCCGCGGCTGGGTCCGCGACGGCGGTCTCACCGACGAGGGACTCGCCGGGCGGCTGAGCATCGAACAGCGCACCGATGCTCAACAGCAGCCGGTCGTCGCCGCGCTCGGCGATCGGCTCGAGGAGGTCTGCGCCCGCCTGAACCACTGGGGGCAGCTGTGCATCGAGGCCGGCGCGTTCCCTCCTGACATCCTCAAGCGCGCCGCCGGCTGATGACGGCCGCCGGAGGTGGCAAATTCCTTTGGCCCGGCCCGCGGCCCCGGCTTACAGTGGGGAGATGAAGGTCAGTTTCACCTGCGCGGCCGCGCGAGCTCTGTGCTCGCCGGTGGCCGCCGCCTGACCTGACGAAACTCCGCGCTGGCGACCGGGAACGGCTCGCTAGCGCCCTCGTGTTCATGACTGCGCCAGCGGTCCCTTTCCGGTGCCGGAAACCAGAAGGGACCTGTGCCATGAACGTGACCGAAACGATCCGGACCTTCCTCGAGTTCTTTGGCAACCGAGGCCACCAGGTGGTACCGGACAGCTCGCTGCTGACGCCGGACGGTGACCCGGTGCTGTTCACCACGGCGGGGATGCATCCGCTGACCCGGTACCTGGAAGGCCGCCCGCACCCGCAGGGCAGGCGGCTAGCCGGCGTGCAGCGCTGCCTGCGCACCACCGATCTGGATGAGGTCGGCGATGACCGTCACCTGACCGTGTTCCAGATGCTGGGCTCCTGGTCGCTGGGCGACTACGACGGGCCGCAGAGCTTGCGCTGGGGCTGGGAGCTGCTCACCGACCGCCTGGGCATCGGCCGGGACCGGCTGCACGCCACGGTATTCGGCGGTGACGAGGAGGTGGGTCCCGATCTCTCCTCGTGGCAGACCTGGAGCGAGCTCGGCGTCCCGGTCGAGCGGCTCGGGCCGGATAACTGGTGGTCCAATGGCCCGACCGGCCCGTGCGGCCCGGACTCGGAGCTGTTCGTGTGGACCGGCGACGACCCGCCGCAGGGCACGCCGGGCACCGATGGACGCTGGATGGAGCTGTGGAATCACGTGACGATGAGCTACCGGCGGCACGACGACGGCAGCCTGGAGCCGCTGCCGCAACGCAGCGTGGACACCGGGATGGGCCTGGAACGGCTGCTGATGGGCGTGCAGGGCCAGCCCTCGGTCTTCGACTGTGACGTCTTCCAGCCCTGGCCGGCCACGCTGGCCGGCCTGTGGCAACCCGGCCAGCGATCGCTGCGCCTGCTCACCGACCACCTGCGGTCCAGCATCGTGACCATCGGCGACGGCGTCACCCCGTCCAGTACCGGCCGGGGCTACGTGCTGCGGCGGCTGATCCGGCGCGCGCTGACCGTGCTGTGGCGCCCCGACAGCACCAGGACGCTGGAGGACCTGCCGACGTCGCTGATCGAGCAAACCCTGACGCAGTTCGGCCAGCACGAGGAATGCGGCCCGGTCCGCGAGGTGCTCCGCGGCGAGGAACGCCGGTTCGCCGGCCTGCTCACCCGCGGCCGCACGGTACTGGCCCAGCTCGGCCATGGTCGGCCACTGACCGAGACGGACCTGCGGTACCTGCACGAGACGCACGGCCTTCCGCAGGAACTGGTAACCGAGCTGCTGAGCGACTAGCCGGATGGCAATCTCCGCACCTGCGGACTACCCAGACCGGGGGATCCACCAGGGTGCCCCCTGGGGCGACGCAGCGGTGCGAGGACTACCGTCATCCCTGACACCACCCAGGGAGGCCGCGATGAGTACGACCGAATACACGGTGGCAGAGCAGGCCGGGACGGAGCTGCCGACATGAGCGGCTATGACGTGATCGTCCTCGGCGGCGGGGCGCCCGGCGAGCACTGTGCCGCGGCGCTGGCGGCGCGCGGGTTGCGTGTCGCCATCGTGGAGCGGGAGCTGGTCGGCGGTGAGTGCTCCTACTGGGCGTGCATTCCGTCGAAGTCGCTGCTGCGCCCGGGCGAGGCGGTGCACGGCGCGCGCGAGGCCGCCGCGAGCGCGCAGGTCGACGTTCAGGCCGCGCTGGCCTGGCGGGACTTCATGGTGTCGGGCTATTCCGACGCCGGCCAGGAGCGCTGGCTGGCAGGCCGCGGGATCGACCTGCTGCGAGGCACGGGTCGGCTTTCCGGCACCGGCGTGGTCGAAGTCGCTGGAGCCCGCCACACCGCGGAGCACATCGTGGTGGCGACCGGCTCAGATCCGATCGTGCCTCCGCTCCCGGGACTGCGTGAGCTCGAGGGCGTCTGGGGCACCCGCGAGGCGACGAGCATGAAGGCTGTCCCCCGCCGCCTGCTCGTGCTGGGCGGCGGGTCCGCTGGCGTCGAGCTTGCGCAGGTCGTGCGGCGTCTCGGCGGCGAAGCGGCGCTCGTCGAAGGCGCTGACCACGTGCTTCCCCGCGAGCCCGCGCCGCTGGGCGAGGCGCTCAGCGAGGCCCTGCGCCGGGACGGAATCGAGCTGATTCTCGGGAGGCACGCCACCGCCGCGCGGCGGGAGGGTGACGACTTCGTCCTGCAGTTCGATGGCCGCCCGGACCTGCGGGGCGACCGGCTGCTCGTGGCGACCGGCCGGCGCCCGCGCGTCGAGGGGATCGGCCTGGAGACGGTCGGCGTCGAGGCCGGCCCGCACGGGATCCCGGTTGACGAGTACCTGCGCGCGGGCGAGTGCCTCTGGGCGATCGGCGACGTCAACGGCATCTGGCCGCTTACCCACGTCGGCGAGTACGAGGGCGACGTGGTCGCCGCGAACATCGCCGGCGATGCGCGTCCGGCGAACTACGAAGCCGTTCCGCGGGTCACCTACACAGATCCGCAGGCCGCGGCGGTGGGCGCGGTCGAGGCGGAGTACAGCGCGACCGCACCCGTGTCAGAGGTACCGAAGACCGCCACCTACACGCACGCCTACGCCGAATCCAATGGGTTCCTGACGTTGCTCAGCGACGGCGAGCGACTGACCGGCGCCTACGCGCTCGGGCCCGAAGCCGGCGAGTGGATGCAGCAGGCGACGCTGGCCATCCGCGCACACGTCCCGGTGGAGGTGCTGAGCGACACGATCCAGCCCTTCCCGAGCTTCTCGGGGATCTACGACGCGGCCCTGACGGCGCTCCGCATGGCGATCGCGGACATGCCGCGGCCGACCGGGCCGATGGACGCGCAGATGGCGAGCCTATCGGAGTAAGGAAGACCGTAGGTGCCGCGATTGTGGTCGCGGCGGATCGCCGGGCGGGAGCGAAAGCCCACTCCCGTCACTCCGGTACCGCCCCCACCAGGCCGCCTGTGGCGGATAAGGCGTGGATGTCCCAGCCATGTCGCTTCAACAGCATGAATGTGGCATCCACGCCTTATGCGCGGCGCGACAGCGGGTACCGTCAGTCACGGGAGTGCGCCGCGAGCGCAGGGACATCAAGCGTTCTGGGATGAGGCCAGCCTCGGCGCATCTCGCGCGGGTGCATTTCATGATCATGGCCAGAGCACGGCCAGCACCGCGAACAGCACCCCCGCGGCGACGGCGAACGCCGCCCCCCGGGCTCCGCCCGCCTCGGGGATGAAGGCGCCCATCGCGACCAGGATCAGGATCTGCAGCAAGAACGTGCTGCGAGCGCGGGCGTCGTCGTGGCCGTGCAGCTCATGGTGCAGGCTGCCGTTGCCCCAGGCGATCCACACCAGCGTGAATATCACGGCGAACTCGCCGAGTCCGCGCCACGATAGGTGTCCGGCCAGGCGGTGGGCGGCCTGGGCGACCAGCACGACCGTGGCCAGGTCGTAGAAGAGTTCGAGCGGGCCGACCACGCGCTCACGCGGCTGCTCGCCGTGAGGGCGAGGCGGCTGCCACAGGTAGCGACGTAGCCGAGCCCACCGCTCCCGGCGAGCGGTTGCGCCGGTGCCGGACGGGGAAGGACGAGATGCTCGGCTCACCGCAGCACCGTGCCGCCGTTCGGGCCGCTGAGGCGGGCGACGAGCGCGGCACCGGCGGTCGGCTTGATCTCGACGTCTGCGCCGAGGGCGGTGAGCAGGGGCGCGAGCGAGGGGGGATCGGGGTGCTCGATATGGAAGGCCTCGAGGGTAAGGCCACGCGGCGCTGACCTGGCGGGATGCTCGGTGTCACCCCAGCTGATGAGGAACGGGGCCAAGCCGCCCGCCATCTGCTTAACGGTCAGGCGCCACCGGAGCACCGTTCCGATGGGCGTGGTCCGCTGGCCGTCGACCGCGTCGCCTGGGTCGTAGCCGCGGCTGCGGGCCGCGTCGACGGCCGCGTCGATGTCGTCGCAGGCAAGCGCCCATGCCGCCAGCCTGCCGTGGCTTATGTTGTCGACGCCGAAGGGACGAGGCTTGGCTGGCTCCGGCTGTCCGGGGTCGGCCGCGATGATCTCCAGGTACGTCTGATCGCCGAGCGCGAGCAGCGCGTTGCGGGTGCCCAGCCCGATATGCCTGCCTCCGGCCTGAGCCCGGACGCCGAAGCGTTCCTCTACGTCGGTCACCGCTGCCGGGAGGCTGGGAACGGCGTAGACCAGATGGTCGATCAGCACGTGATCGAGGGTAATCACCGCCGCGCCGCTGCTGGAACGGGCGTGCCGACCCGGGCCGCCGCCAGGCGCGTCGCCCGGCCGCCGCGGAAGAGTAGACTGAGACCATGAGCCCGCCCGTCGAGTTCGCCGTGGCGATCGCGCTTCCGGTAGCCGCCGTCTATGCGCTGATCGGCGGCGGCCGCCTGATCAAATGGCTCTCGGAGCAGCAGTCACGCCCGTCCGTTCCCGAGCCGGTCGAACGGCTGCATGCGAACCTGGTGCGGTTGCGGGTCCAGCTCGAGGCCATGGAGACCTCGAGCGATCAGCCGGCCAAGAACCTGCGGGTGCGAGCGCTCCGGATGGCCTACGTCGATGCCCTCGTCGGCGCCTGCCAGCGGCTGGGCGTCAGCCCGCCCGCCGACGCCCGGGCGCACCCGGACAAGGTCCGGCAGAGCGACATCTACCGGATGGAGGCCGCGCTGCGGGAGCGCGGGCTCGACGTTCGGGAGACGGCCGGCCGCTGATCGCCTCGCCGGCCGGCCCCTGCGTACGATCGGTATGTGGTTCTCGTGCTCGCAGTGTCCGACGAGGTGGACCGCGCCCTGTACGCGGACGTGGGAGCGGTGCGCGATGCGCGGCTGATCGTGGCCTGTGGCGACCTGCCCTTCGACTACCTGAGCTACCTGATGAACGCGCTTGACGTGCCGCTCGTGTTCGTACCCGGCAACCACGACCCCGACGTGTCCGGTTACCGCACCTCGCGCGCCGGGCTGACGCTGAAGGCCGGGCTGCCCGCCCGGCCACCCTGGCCCGACGGCGCGGTCAGCGCCGAACGGGCCGTCGTTGACGCGGCCGGCCTGCGCGTCGCCGGGCTCGGCGGCTGCCTGCGCTACAGCGGCGGCCCCAACCAGTACACGCAACGGCAGCAGGCCCGGCGGGCCCGGTCGCTGTCACGGCGTGCCCGCTGGAGGGCGGCGCGCGATGGGCGCGGCGTGGACGTGCTGCTCACCCATGCGCCGCCACGGGGCGTCGGCGACCGGGAGGATCGGGCCCACCAGGGATTTGAAGCCCTGCATCGGCTCACCGTGCTGCTCCAGCCGTCGCTGCTGCTGCACGGGCACATCCACCCCGACGAGGCGCCGGCCAGGACCCACCGGATCGGGCGAACCGTAGTGCGCAACGTCGCCGGGCGCCACCTGCTGGACATCGAGCCGGGCGCCGCCCGGCCTTCCCCCGCGGACCTCCGGCATGCCCGCTGACACCGGTTTCCCGCGGGCCGACGTCGAGGACGACTTCCTGCGTGCCCGGCGCCGTCAGGTGCTCGCGCGACTCGCCGTCCGGCTCCGCCGCGAGCCGGACGACGTCAACCTCATCCTCCCCTTCGACGATGTCGTCGCGGCCCTCGGCATGACGGGGGAGCGGTCACTGGGCCTGCAGACCATCCGGCTGGACTCCGTCGTCGGCACCGTGGATTCGCAGCGTGACTTCGACCGCCGCTTCCGGCCCACATCGGGCCGCGTCCGGGAGCGGTGGGAGCGGCTGGCGCTGGCCCAGCGGCGCGGCGAGTCGATCCCGCCCATCGACGTGTACCAGGTCGGGGACCTGTACTTCGTCAAGGACGGTCATCACCGGGTGTCGGTCGCCCTGGCCACCGGCCAGACCACGATCGACGCCTACGTGACCGAAGTCCTCACGTCGGTGCCCGCCCGGGGCGTCACGCGCCGCGGCGACCTGCTACTGAAGAGCTACGAGCGGATCTTCCGCTCCCGCGTTCCGCTGCCCCCGCAGGCCTACGCCAGGATCAGCGTCACCAATCCGTGGTCGTACGCCGAACTGGGGGAGGCGGTGGAGGCCTGGGGGTTCCGGCTCATGCAGCACGAGCGGCAGTTCAGCGACCGCGCCGTGGTCGCCCGGCGCTGGTTCGCCGAGGAGTTCAGCCCGGTGGTGCGCATGCTGCACGCGGCCGACCTGGTCGGTGAGTGCACCGATGTCGAGGCCTACATGGGCATCGCACGGGAACGGTACCGGCTGATGCGGACCCACGAGTGGAACGACGCGGTCATCGAGGAACTGAAGCGTAACCTCCGGCCCTCCCGCCGGCCGGACCGGTAGCCGGCGGGATCTGCTGCCCGGCCGCTACCTGGAGTCGGCCCCGCCGGCCGGGTCGGCCCTCGTGGGAGCATGCCCGGCCTGGACGTCCGCCTCGGC
>Ga0318494_10000133_pt1 | contig 21168 bp, 15 predicted proteins | sample GRESIP108b1f24_FD_203293 | JGI IMG/M metagenome (GOLD analysis project Ga0318494, IMG submission 203293) | Tropical soil microbial communities from Luquillo Experimental Forest, Puerto Rico - GRE.SIPMG.108b1f24 | ecosystem: Environmental > Terrestrial > Soil > Tropical forest > Bulk soil... | reverse complement strand
CCGTTCGTGCGCCAGTGGGTGAGCTGGGGCGCCGGGCCGCGCGCGTCGCAGTACCTGGTGCTCGGCGCCAAGACGCGCGCCGTGCTGCACGGCCGCTTCGCGCCCGGCATCGAGGACGTGCGCGCGGTGGCGCCGTCGGTGCTGCGCCACCGCGTGGTGACCAACTTCACCGCCGAAGCCGAGGGCGTGAAGCCCGATCGCATCGTGGCCGACCTCGTGGCGGGCGTCTCGGCGGATTGATCCCGGCGGGCGCCACACGCCCGCACGGCAGTCGAGGCCCCGTTGGAAGAACGGGGCACAACCCTTGAGGAGCGAGGCATGGCCGCCAACCCAGGCGTCGAACTCAAACGCCAGATCGGACTCTACGCCGCCACCGCGATCACGGTGGGCAACATCGTCGGCTCGGGCATCTTCCGCTCGCCGCACTCGGTGGCGCAGGAGCTGCCGACGCTGCCGCTGGTGCTGCTCGCATGGATCGTGGGCGGCGTGCTCTCGATCTGCGGCTCGCTCGTGCTCACAGAGCTGGCGGTCACGCATCCGAAGACCGGCGGGCTCTACGTGTTCATCCGCGAGAGCTTCGGCGACGCGTGGGCGTTCACGTTCGGCTGGGCGAACCTGTGGGTGATCAAGCCGACCGTCATCGCCAGCATCACGAGCGTGTTCGCGCTCTACTTCTGCCAGGTGCTGGGCTTAGGCCACGGCGCCGAGTTCGCCGTGGGCTGCGTGGCGATCTTCCTGCTCACGTTCGTCAACTGGCTGGGCGTCAAGGAGGGCGCCGGCACGCAGTCGCTGTTCACCACCGCGAAGCTGCTCGGCATCCTCGTCCTGTGCGTGTGCGCGTTCACGCTGCCGGCCGTGCATCCGGCCGGCGCGGCGGAGACGCCGGGCGTGGCCGGGAGCGCCGGGCACGGCCTCGTCCAGGGCCTCGCGCTCGCGATGATCACGATCCTGTTCGCGTACGACGGCTGGACGGACTCCACGTACGTCGCGGGCGAAGTGCTGAACCCGCAGCGTACGATGCCGATCGCGATCCTCGGCGGCACCTGGCTCGTGGTCGGCGTCTACATCTTCACGAACCTCGCCTACTACCACGTGCTCTCGCCGAACGAGGTCGCGAGCTACCAGGCCGTCGGCTCCGAGACCATCCACCGCCTGCTCGGCGACTGGGGCGCGCGCGCGCTCGCGGTGCTGGTGGCGGTGTCGACGTTCGGCACCACGAACGGCGCGATCCTGACGGGCCCGCGCGTGACGCAGGCGGCCGCCGCCGACGGCTTGCTGTGGAAGCCGCTCGCGGCGCTGCATCCGAAACGCGAGTCCCCCGCAACCGCGCTGTGGATCCAGGCCGTGCTGTCGTGCGTATGGCTGTGGGCCGCGAACGGGTTCGAGGACGTCTCCGGCTGGTTCGTGACCACGTCGTGGGCGTTCTACGCGGTCACGACCGCTTGCATCTTCGTTCAGCGCCGCCGCGAGGCGAAGGGCGAGCTGCCGGCGCCCAGCTATCGGGCGCCGCTCCATCCCCTGCCGGCGGTCGTGTTCCTGCTCGTCACCGCCGTCATCATCTGGAGCGACTTCACGACCAGCGAGCACTTCAAGGGCACGATCATCCCGCGTGCCATGGCCGGCGTGCTCATCGCGGCGACGGGCTTCCCGGTCTACTACCTGTGGCGCGGCCGGATGCGATCGGCCGCGAAGGCCGCGGGCTCGTGAGGGCCCGTTGAGCGGCGAGCGCTACTACCTCGAGCCGGAGCTCTACGACATCGTCTACGGTGACATCGTGGCCGACGTGGCGCCGTACGTGGAGCTGCTGCGCGGCGCGCGCGGGCCGCGGCTGGAGGTGGCCTGCGGCAACGGCCGGCTGCTCGTTCCCGTGCTCCAGGCCGGGATCGCCTGCGACGGCCTCGATCGCGACGCGCACATGCTCGCGAACCTGCGCGAGAAGCTCGCCGCCCGCTCGCTCGAGGCCACGCTCTACCAGGACGACATGCGCGACTTCTCGCTCCCGCGCCGCTACGCGATCATCACCATCGCGTTCAACTCGTTCCTCCACAACCTCACGCAGGCGGACCAGCTGAAGACGCTCCGCTGCATCCGGCACCACCTCGAAGTGGGCGGCCGGCTGGCCATGAACGTCTTCCACCCGAGCGTGGAGAAGCTCATGAAGTGGAGCGGCGTGGAGCAGTTGTTCAAGGAGCTGCCGCACGGGGACGGCCGCGTGAGGATCTTCGACCGCGCCGACGACGACCGCGTGGAGCAGATCCGGCGCATGACGCGGCGGATCGAGTTCCTGACCGCCGCCGGCGACGTCACGCGCCAGGAGGTGGTGACGTTCGACCTGCGCTACATCTGGAAGCCGGAGATGGAGCTGCTGCTGCGCGTGGCCGGGTTCTCGCGCTGGGAGGCGCGGCCGCTGTTCACGGACCACGCCGCGACCGCGGTCGGCAGCGCGCCCCTGGACCGCCCGATCCAAGAGGGCGACATCGTCCAGTGGACGGCGTGGAAGGATTGATCGCGTGAGCCCGAACGATCCCGGCGCCCCCGACAGCACCCGTGGCACGGCGGGCGGCGCGCGCCAGGGCTCCGGCGTCGCGCGCGCGGGGCGCACCGAGCTCCGGCAATGGCTCGACCCCGCGATCGTCGCCCGCCTCGCCCACCTCGACGTGCGCGCTCGCCTCGTGGTCGAGGGCTTCATCGCCGGCATGCACCGCTCACCCTTTCACGGTTTTTCCGTGGAGTTCGCCGAGCACCGGCCGTACATGCCGGGCGATCCGCTCAAGAACCTTGACTGGAAGGTGCTGGCGAAGAGCGACCGCTACCTGGTCAAGCAGTACACCGAGGAGACGAACCTGCGCGCCCACCTCCTCGTGGATCTCTCGGGCTCGATGGGGTTCCGCTCGGCGCGCGCGTCGATGAGCAAGCTCGAGTACGCGCGGTCGCTGGCGGCGGCGCTCGCCTACATGATGATCGGGCAGCAGGACGCGGTGGGCGCGATGCTCTTCGCCGAGCACCCGCTGCGCTACGTGCCGCCGCGCTCGGTGCGCTCGCACCTGGACGTGGTCCTGAAGTGCCTCGCCGACGGCGAGCCCGCCGGCCGCACGAAGCTCGGCCCCGCGCTCCACGAGCTCGCCGAGCGGATCAAGCGCCGCGGCCTCGTGGTGCTGCTCTCCGACCTGCTCGACACCCCGGCCGAAGTGCTCTCGGGCCTCCAGCACTTCCGCCACCGGAACCACGAGGTGATCGTGTTCCACGTGCTGGACCCCGACGAGATCGATTTCCCGTACACCGACGCCTCCACGTTCGTGGACATGGAGAGCGGGGCCCAGCTGACCACCGAGCCGTGGGAGATCGCCGCACGCTACCGCGAGCAGCTCGAGGCGTGGCGGAACCGCTACTCGCGCGCGTGCCGCGAGCAACGGGTGGACTACGTGCCGCTCGACACGCGGACGCCGTTCGATCGCGCGCTGCTCGCCTACCTCGAGAAGCGGGCCACGCTGCTGTGATCGCGCGCTCGCTGGCGGTGATCGCCTTCCTGCTCGGGGCGGCGGCGCTGGTCGTGGGCCTGTCGCTGCTCGGCCGGAGTCCCGGCCTCCCGGAGCAGACGCGCCAGCTGCGCTCGATGAAGGACCGCACGGAAGCGCCGGAGCAGGTGCGCGACGTGGACATGGCGTTCTTCGCCGGGCTGCCGCACGGCGCACCGCTGCAGGAGAACGCGTCGCTCGAGCGCCAGGGCGTGCGCATGGAGGGCTGGGTGCAGCGCATCCTGCTCTCGGGCGACGGCGACGTGCACCTGGAGCTGGTCGAGAAGCGGCGCGTGGCCGGCGAGCGCGACACCGTCTACGTGGTGGCGGAGGTCACACCGCCGTGGCGGCAGCAGCGGCGCGGCTGGGCGTACGAGTCGCTGCTCGTGGCGTTCCGGCCGAACACCGGCGGCGCCACCGCGTGGGACGCGGGCCCGCGGCGCGTGCGGCTCACCGGCTGGCTGCTGTACGACCACCCGTACGACAAGCCGGTCACCCAGTGGACGCTGGACCATGGAAAAGCGCGGCGGACCGGCTGGGAGATCCATCCCGTCACCGGCATCGAGCTCTGGGACGATGGGGCCAGCGGCTGGCGGGAGCTCGCGCGATGATCCGCTCGCGTGAGGTGCACGCGTGAACTTCCTGAACCCGCTGTTCCTGTTCGGGCTCGCCGCCGCGGCCATCCCGGTGCTGATCCACCTGTTCACGCGCCGCAAGCCCCGCGAGGTGCCCTTCCCCTCGCTCGAGTTCCTCGCCGAGGTGAACCAGAGCGAGATCCGCCGGCTGCGCCTCAAGCAGTGGCTGCTGCTCGCGCTCCGCACGCTCGCGGTGGCGCTGCTTGCCATGGCGATGGCGCGCCCGAGCATGAAAGGCGGCGCCGCGGGCCGCGGGGCGGCGGCGAGCACGCTCGTGGCGCTCGTGGACGTCTCCGGCAGCATGGGGGCGCCCGACGCCGAGGGCCGGCCGCTCACGGCCACCGCGCGTCGCGTCGTGGAGAGCCTGCTCGCGACGCTCGGGCCCGCCGACGAGCTGCTGCTCGTGCCGTACGACCGCACCGTGCACCCGCTCTCGGAGAAGCCGCTCGCCGACGCCGCCCGCTTGCGCGCCGCCGCGCAGGCCCTGGCGCCCAGCGCGTCGGCGACCGATCACCGGGCGGCGCTCGAGCTCGCGGGCCGCGCGCTCTCCCAGTCGCGCGCCCTCAACCGCGAGCTGTTCTGGATCTCGGACTTCCAGCGCACGGGCTTCGGCGGGACGGCCGCCGGGGGCGGGTCCGGGATCGAGCGGCCCGCGGGCCCGTGGAACGAAGCGCGCGTCTACCTGGTGCCGCTGTCGCCGCGGAGCCGCGCCAACGCCGCACTCACCGGGGCGGCACTCGCTCCCTCGGCCGATCCCGCGCAGCCACCGGCGCTCGAGGTGCGCGCGGAGTCGTTCGACGCGGTGAGCGGCACGGGCACGCAGGACTTCGCGCTCGAAGCCCGCGAGCTCGCCTCCGCGACAGGCGGCGCCGGCGCTCGCGGCGCCTCGCAGGGGGCGGATACTCCCGCGCCGCTCGCTGCCGATGCCTCGCTCGGCCGCGGCTTCGTCTCGCTCGGCGCGCGCGGCGAGGGGCGCACGCTGCTGCCGCTCGCGCGCGCGCCCGAGACGGGCGGCGAGGTGCTGCTCCCCGACGACGCGCTCGCGCTCGACAACCGCTGCGTCTTCGCGGCGGGCCGCGCCGGCACGCTGCGCGTGATCGTGCGCGAGGACGGCCCGCCGTCGCCGCTCCGGCTCGCGCTCGAGGCGGGGTCGCCGGCCTCGGGCCTCACCGTGCGCGCGCTCGACGCCTCGGCGCTCGCCGCCGGCACGGGCGACGCCGACCTGGTGGTGGTGGGCGACGTCGAACGGCTCGGGCCGTCGGAGCTGCAGCGCCTGCTCGACTTTCATCGCGCCGGCGGGGGTCTGTTGCTGGTGCCGGGCCCGCGCGCGGACCTTGCGTTCTGGAACGATCTCCTCAAGCAGCTGGGCGCGGGCACACTCGGCGCCGACACGCCCGCGCCTCAGGGCGCCGCGTGGCGGCTGCTGCGCGCGGTCGCCGGCCACGCCATCCTCGACGGCTTCCCGGCGCGGCCCGGCGAGCCGCTCACGCAGGCGCGGTTCACGCGCGTGCCCTTGTTTGCGCCCGCCGCGGGCGCGCGCGTGCTCCTGCGCTTCGACGACGCGCACGCGGGGCTGGTCGAAGCCCCTCACGTGCTCGTGCTCTCGACGCCGCTCGACGCCGCGCGCTCGGATTTCGCGCTCTCGGGCGCGTTCCTGCCGCTCGTCCACCAGGCGGCGCGCGTGCTGGCGCGCGGCACCGCGGCGCCATCGCTGCATCCTGGTGACACGTGGAGTGCGCCGGCGTCGGCCGAGTGGCGCATCGAGGACGAGGCGGGCCGCGACGTGCCGGTGAGCATCACGACCACCGGTGGCGCCACGCGCGCGGTGAGCGTGCCGCTCGAGCGCACGGGGCTCTATCGCGCGTTCGCGGGCAACGAGCTGCGCGCGAGCTTCGCCGTGAACCCCGACCCCGCCGAGGGCGATCTCGCCCCCATGCCCGACGCCTCGCTGCTGGCCGCGTTCCCGAGCGGCCGCGCGCGGCTGCTGCGCGTGGGCGACGACGTCGCCGCGCGCGTCCGCCAGGCGCGCTTCGGCCGCGAGCTGTGGCCCGAGTTCGTGACGCTCGCGCTGCTGCTCCTCGTTGCCGAATCGGTGATCGGCCGCTGGGGCATGCCGGGCGGAGGGTGGAAGCGGCCGACGTAGCGGGCGTTCCAGCCCCACGAATTCCCGAACCGCCACCCGAGGTCGCGGTGTAGGCTCGTGAGCGGCGCGGTATGAACGCGCTGCCCAGCCCGAGGAGGCACGCCAGACCTTCGCTACCCCGCTTCAGCGTTCCATCAGGGACGACCCGCTCACCCTGGAACCGGAGGTAGCCATGAGGTCCCTCGCTGCCCGCCGACTGCTCGCGGCACTCGTCTGCTGCGCGCTGCCGTTCGCCGCCCACGCCGCCGGCCGATCCGATCCCCACGGCACCGAGGACCCCGCGCCCACCGCGGCACCGGGCGCGCTTCTCGGCGACGTCGGCAAGCCGGCGCCCGCCGACGGGCCCGCCGGCATGGTCATCGTCACCGACGCCTCGCTCGTCTCGCCGTTCAACCGGCTCGCGGACGCGCACGGTCGCAACGGGCTCGTGACACGCGTGCGCACGCTGCAGTCGATCCGCGACGCGTATCCGGCCGGCCGCGACGACGCCGAGCGCATCCGGCTGTTCTTGAAGGACGCGCGTGCGAACTGGGGCATCGAGTTCGCGCTCATGGGCGGCGACGAGCCCTTGATCCCGATGCGGCGGGCCTACATCGACCAGCTGCCGCTCACGAACGACGCGCTGCTCCTGCCCACGGACCAGTACTACGCGTGCCTCGATGGCGACTGGAACGCCGATGGCGACGCGCGTTGGGGCGAGCTGCCGAACCCGGCGACGGGGGATCCCGGCGACGATGCGGACGCGATCCCGGAGCTCTGCGTCGGCCGCGCGCCGGTGACCGACGCGAAGCAGGCGCAGAACTTCGTCGACAAGACGATCCACGCGCTCGAGCATGCGACGAAGCGGGATTCGCTCGCCATGCTGCTCATCGCCGGGGGCGGGCTCGTCGACGCTGCCCAGATTCCACTATTCGTCCACGTGGCCGAGAGCGTCGAGGCCCTGGTCGACCCACTGACGACGGCGGCGTTCACACGCGTGTACCGCGCCTTCCCGTACCCGGGAGCCGAGTTCCTGACACGCGAGAGCGCGCTGGCGGCGGTCGGCAGCGGTCCGGATCTCGCGTGCTTCTTCGGCTTCGGTGGGCCTGGGACGTTCGCGGTCGACTTCGAGCCCAGCCTGGGGACGATCGACGCGGAGGACTTCCTCGCGCTCAAGAACCAGCGGTCGCAGGGGCACTCGGTATTCCTCTCGGCGTTCACCACGGTTCCCGGCCGCCTGTCGGTCGGTGCCGGTCTGATCCGAGCAGAGCACGGTGGCTGCGTGAGCGTGCTCGGACCCACCGACATCGAGTTCATCGCTGCCTCGTCCGCCTACATCCAGGCCTACCTGCTGAAAGGCCTCGCGGATCACGTCCCCACGGTCGGCGAGGCGATGCGCGCCGTGCTGCGCGACCCGGTGCTGCCGCCGACGTTCAATCTATTTCGCCTGACGACGCTCGGGAACACGCTGCTCGGCGACCCGGCGCTGCCGTTCCCCGCTGGCGTCCCGCCCGCGACGGCGCAGGCCGCCGCCGCGAGATCGGCGACCCCCGCCGCCGGCACCGCGTCGGGCCGCACCTTGGTGACGCCCAACCCCGCGCGCGCCATGACCGAGATCACGTTCGAGACCCCGACGCCCGGCGCCCCGCTCGACGTCTCCGTGCTCGACGTCGCCGGCCGCCGCGTGCGCACGCTCGAGCGCAGCGACGCGCCCACGGGCAGGCGCATCTTGAACTGGGACCTGCGCGACGATCGCGGCGCCCGCGTGCCGAGCGGCCTCTACTTCGTGAAGGTCGCGCAGGGAAACCGCTCGAAGTTCACGCGCGTCGTCGTGCAGTGAACACGAACGCCCCGGGCCGGCGACAGGCACAGGCCCGGGGCGCTCCGAAGCGGTCCGTCAGTGGTGCTCGACCTTCACGCCCTTCGGCAGGTCCTCGGGGTTCAGCACCTTGATCACGACGCGGCGGTTGCGCTGGCGGTCTTCGTCGTTTCGTTCCTTCACCTCGAGCTGCGTCTCGCCGTAGCCCTTGGCGACCAGGTTCTCGTCGCGCAGGTGGAAATGGTCGAGCAGGTACTGGCGCACGGACTCGGCGCGCGACTGCGACAGCTTGAGGTTGTACTTGGCCGGCCCGCGCGAGTCGCTGTGCCCCTGAACCTCGAGCTTCAGGTCCGCGAACTTCTCGAGCACCGAGCCGACCTCGTTGAGCGTGGCCTCGGACTCGGGCAGCAGCTTCGCGCTGTTGGTCTCGAAGTACACGTTCTCGAGCCGGATCTTCCCGCCCTCCACGAGCTGGCGCTCGGTCTCGGAGACGGGTGGCGCGGGCGTCGGCTCGGGCGGCGGCGGCGGCGTGGGGTTCGCCTCGGTCGTCGAGCGCGACATCGCCGAGAGCTGGTCGGCCGAGCAGCCGTCCTTGTTCACCTTCTCGCCGCGCGGCGTGTCCGGGCACTTGTCGAGGCCGTCGTAGACGCCGTCCTTATCGGTGTCGATCGGGCAGCCCCACTCGTCCACGACCGCGCCCAGCGGCGTGTTGTCGCAGCGGTCGATGCGGTCGGGCACGCCGTCGTGGTCCAGGTCCACCATGGGCCAGCGAAAGCAGGGCGCCTTGGGGTCGACGTGCCCGAGCGTCTTCGGCAATTGCGCGGACGCGGGAGCGACGGCGAGCGCGACCATCGTCACCAGGAGACCGAGACGCGGGAGCGTGCGGGCGGTCAATGAACACCTCCGGACGGGGGATCGGACGGGTTTGGGGCTGCGGTGCCCCATAGACTAGCCTCGCCCATCATGGCTCGCATCCCTGCCGTCCGACCCGCTGACCGCGCCCGTGCGGGTCCGCTCGCCGCCGCCCTCCTCGGGGCGTGGCTGGGGCTCGGCTCGCCCGCCGTGCTCCATGCCGCGTGCGCCATCGCCGTGCCCAAGGCGCCGCTCGACGCGGATTCGCCGGCCGACGTCCTCGACCGCCCGGCGCGCGCGTGGACGTTCGATCGCTGGGTGGACACGAAGCCGCTCTCACTCGAGTCCCTGCGCGGCAAGGTGGTGCTGCTGCGCTGGTTCAATACCGGCTGCCGCTACTGCAGCCACACGCTGCCGGCGCTGGAGACGCTGCGTACGACGTACGCGTTACAGGGGCTCGTCGTGATCGGCGTGTTCCATCCCAAGCCGATCCACGAGGTGAGCGACGCGTTCGTGCGGAAGACCGCGCACGAGCTGGGCTTCCACGGGCCGCTCGCCGTGGACGAGCGCTGGACCACGTTGAATCGCTGGTGGCTGGACGGGTATCCCGACCGCAACTGGACCAGCGTCTCGTTCCTGATCGATCGCGATGGGATCGTGCGCTGGGCGCACGGTGGCGGCGAGTACCATCCTTCGACCGACCCGCGCCATGCCTCGTGCGACGCCAGCTACGCCGAGCTCGAGCGCACCATCCGCCGGCTCCTGGACGACCGAGCAGCCACCCGCTAGCAGCGCATGAGCACACGCGACGTCTATCTCAAGGACGCGCTGGCGGAATCGCTGGCCGAGCACCCGGAGCGAAGCCCCGCGGCGCGCGAGCTGCTCGCGATGCTGCGCGACGGATGGGGGCGCGCCGACGGGAAGCGGCCGCGCGCGGCCGTGCGCGGGCTCACGGGCTCGGCGCGGGCCTTCCTCGTGTCGTGGCTCCAGCGCGAGCTGGACCGGCCGCTCCTCTACGTCGTGCGTCACGGCGAAGCCTGGGAGATGGCGCGCGACGACGTGGAGTACTTCCGCGGCCGCGCCGCGACGCTGCCGTTCCCCGAGCCCGATGCGCTGCCCTACGACCCGTCGTCGCCGCATCCGTCGGTCACCGCCGAGCGGCTCGACACGCTGTCGCGGCTCGCGAGCGGGGAGCACGGCGTGGTCGTCGCCACGGTGCGCGGCCTGCTGCAGAAGGTGCCCCGGCCGACGAAGCTCGCGCGCGCGATGCTGTCGCTCCGGACGGGCGAGGAGATCGCGCCCGAGCGGCTGGTCGAGCGGCTCGTGTTCCTGGGCTACGAGCGCTTCCCCGAGGTGGAGTCGGTGGGTCACTGCGCGCGCCGCGGCGGCATCCTCGACGTCTGGCCCGTGGGCTGGAACGACCCGCTGCGCGCGGAGTTCGACGGCGACACGATCGCGTCGCTCCGCCGATTCGACGCCGGCACGCAGCGCTCGCTCGAGAAGCTCACCGATGCGCGTGTGCTGCCCCGCTACGAGATCGTGGTCGAGGCGAAGGACGCCGACCGGATCGCCCAGCGGCTGCGCGACGCCGGCGACGAGGCGGCGAAGGGCGGAGCGGCGCTGTTCCACGAGGGCATGGAGCGCTTCGCCGGCTATTACGATGCCGACCTGGGCGGTCTCCTGGACCACCTGCCGGCCGACACCGTGCTCGTGCTGGACGACCCCGGCTCGCTCGACGAGCGCGCGGAGGAGCTGTGGGACGCGATCCGCCGCGGCTTCGACGAGACGCGCGCGCACTACCCGCTCATCTCGCCGCCCGAGCAGCTCTGGCTGCCGGAGGACGCATGGACCGAGCTCGCCACCACGCGCCGCGGTGCCGACCTGATGGGCGCGGTGGCGAAGGCCGGCGAGGCGTCGCGGTACGCCGCGAGCGTGGTCCTGGACTGCGCGCCACCGGAAGCGCTCCACCGCTCGATGGACCGGCTGAAGAACCACCTCGCCGAGCTGTCCGCGAACCACCTGTCGCCGGTGATCCTCTGCGACAACCAGGGCCAGCGCGACCGGCTGTTCGAGATGCTCGGCGACACGGGCGCCACGCTCGGCGTGGGCCTGGTCTCCGCGGGCTTCGTGTGGAAGGACGCCGGCGTCGCCGTGCTCACCGACCACGAGATCTTTTCCAGGTACCGGCGCCGGAGGCGCCGGTCAAGGCGAACGGGCGGCCTCACCGCGGCCGAGCTCTCGGCCTTGAAGCCCGGCGACTTCGTCGTCCACGAGGACCACGGCGTCGGCGTCTACCGCGGCATGAAGCGCCTGACGCTCTCCGGGCAGGAGACCGATTGCCTCGAGCTCTCGTACGCCGGCAAGGACGTGCTCTACGTGCCGGTGCACCAGCTGCCGCTCGTCTCGCGCTACTCGGCGGGCGACGGCGCGCGGCCCGCGATCCACGCGCTCGGCAGCGCGCAGTGGGCGAAGACCAAGGCGCGCGCCCAGCACGCCATCCAGGACATGGCGGACGCGCTCCTCAAGGCGTACGCCGCGCGCCGCGCGCTGCCCGGGCACGCGTTCAAGCCCGACAGCGTGTGGCAGAAGGAGCTCGAGGCGTCGTTCCCGTACGACGAGACGCCCGACCAGCTCCAGGCCATCGAGGACGTGCGCATCGACATGGAGACCGCCGCGCCCATGGACCGGCTGATCTGCGGCGACGTGGGCTACGGCAAGACCGAGGTGGCGATCCGCGCCGCGTTCAAGGCCGTGCAAGATGGCTGGCAGGTGGCCGTGCTCGTGCCCACGACCATTCTCGCCCAGCAGCACGGCCACACGTTCCGCGAGCGGCTCGCCGACTTCCCGGTGAAGATCGAGGTGTTGTCGCGCTTCCGCTCGCAGAAGGAGCAGAAGGAGGTCGTGGCCCGCGTCGCGAAGCAGGACGTCGACATCGTCATCGGCACCCATCGGCTGCTGTCGAAGGACGTGAAGTTCGCCTCCCTCGGCCTCGTCGTGATCGACGAGGAGCACCGCTTCGGCGTGGCGCAGAAGGAGAAGATCCGGCAGCTCACGCGCACCGTGGACGTCCTGGCGCTCACCGCGACGCCGATCCCGCGCACGCTCAACCTGTCGCTCGCCGGCGCGCGCGACATGAGCGTCATCGAGACGCCGCCCGCGAACCGCCTGCCGGTCCACACCGACGTGATGGAATACGACCCCGAGATCGTGACCGACGCCATCCTGCGCGAGGTGGACCGCGGCGGGCAGGTGTTCTACGTCCACAACCGCGTCGAGACCATCTACAACACGGCAGCGCAGCTCCAGAACCTCGTGCCGCAGGTGCGCGTCGCCGTGGGCCACGGCCAGATGGCGGAGCACCAGCTGGAGCAGGTGATGCTCGATTTCACGGAGGGCCGCATCGACGTGCTCGTGGCCACGATGATCATCGAGTCGGGGATCGACATCCCGAGCGTGAACACGCTCATCGTCGACCGCGCCGACACGCTGGGCCTGGCGCAGCTCTACCAGCTCCGCGGCCGCGTCGGCCGGAGCTCGCACCGCGCCTACGCCTATTTGATGGTGCCCAGCCGGCGCGTGCTCACCGAGGACGCCGAGAAGCGCCTGCGCGTGATCGAGGAGTTCGACGAGCTGGGCGTGGGCTTCAAGGTGGCGTTGAAGGACATGGAGATCCGCGGCGCGGGCAACCTGCTCGGGCCCGAGCAGCACGGCCACATCATGGGGCTCGGCTTCGATCTCTACGTGAAGCTGCTGGAGGAGGCGGTGGCCGCGCTGCGCGGCGAGGTTGAGGCGCTGGCGCCCGAGCCGCGGCTCCTGACCGACTGGAGCGCCTACCTGCCCGACGAGTACGTGCCCGACGAGCACGAAAAGCTGGCGCTCTATCGCCGGCTGGCGGAGGCGAAGGCACCGGAGGCGATCGACGACTTCACGCTCGAGCTGCGCGACCGCTTCGGCGCGCTGCCCGCCCCGGCGGTGTCGCTCGTCGAGCTGCGGCGGCTGCGCGTCCTCGGCCGCGGCACGCCCGGCGGCGGCTCCGCGCCGGTCGAGAACCTGAAGTTGTTCCACGACCTGGCCGAGGTGACGCTCCGCCGGCCGCTTCGCCCCGACGAGATCAAGGCGCTCGTCACCGGACTCGACTTCCCGGTCGAGTTCTTCAGCGGCCGCGAGTTCGGCCTGCGCGTGAAAGGCGAAGGCATCCTGCTGCTTCACCGCGTGCGCGCGGCGCTGCAGGTTCTGCTGACGGCGGGAGGGCCCGGGGGCGAGAGGAAAGCCGCGCCGGCTCCGTCCGCGGTCCGGGCGTGAGGAGCGGACGCGGACGATTGGTGCCGGTTCGCGCGGCCCTTGCGCCGATTCTACTTCTCGGCCTGGTTGCCGCTGACCATGCCGCCGCCCCGGCCGGAAGCGTCCACGCGACCCTTGATGTGCCACCCGTGCAAGTGCTTGTAAGCAAGAACACCAAGCCTGGTGCGGTGACATACCGCTATCGTGTGATCAATGGCAGCGCCTTCGAGATCACGAGCCTGCTGATTGGCTTCAATTACTTCACGAACTCTCCGGAACTCAGGCTCGCCCCGCTGGGATGGGATGGCGACCGTGTGCCCAGCACCAGTGCGCGCTCGCCAGCCAGGTGGCAGTTCGCCGTAATTCAGACGGAGGATGATTCCCTCGTGAACCTGGCGTGGGAGGTGGACACCTTGGCGACGGGAATGCTTGGCGGCACGAACAGTTCGGATTTCGAGGTCACCCTGCCTGGGGAGGACCCGCAATATGCGAGGGGCCATTGGGCCGTTTATCTCAACAGCGCAAGTCAGATTTACTACACGGGCAACATCGCACCTGCTGCCACGGCTGCTCCGCCGTCGAGCGTCTTCGGCCGGAACGGCGTGAAGATCGGGCCAAACCCGGCGGGCGAAGGCGTGATCATCGAATTCAGCACACCGGCGGCGGAGGGCTGCACGATCGACGTGCTCGATGCGAAAGGCCGACTCGTGCGCCGGATGTTCTCGCCGCTGGCGAATGCGGGCGCGCAACGGGCACCTTGGGATGGCAAGGATGACAAAGGAGGGCGTGTTCCCCCCGCGGTGTACTTTGTCCGACTGCAATCCCCCACGATGGATTGGTTCGCGAAGTTCACGCTCGGCCGCTAGCTCCACCGGCCAGGCACGCAGCGCTAAGACTCCGCCGTCCGCGCTCCGAGCGTGAGGAGCGCGGGCAGCACGAGCAGCAGCAGGATCGCCGAGAGTGCGAACCCGCCGACCACGGCGACCGCGAGCGGTTTCAAGAGCGCGCTTCCCGCCCCGATCCCGAGCGCCAGCGGCAGCAGCGCGGCGATGCCGGCGAGCGTGGTCATGAGAACGGGACGCGCGCGCCGAGACGCCGCCGCCTCCGCAGCGACGGCCGGCTCGTAGCCCTGCCGCAGGTTCCCCTGGTAGGCGAGCACCACGAACGTGGCGTTCTCGGCCACGATCCCGACGAGCACGATCGCGCCCACGAAGCTCGAGAGATTGAACGTCGCGCCGGTCAGGCGGAGCGCCGCGAAAACGCCGGCGAGGGACGCCAGCGTCACCGCCATCACCGCGAGCGTCGCCCGCAGGGACCGGAACGCCATGAGCAGCACGAGCGTGACCGCCGCGATCGCGCCGAGGAGCACCAGCAGCAGCCCCAGGAACGACGATTGCTGCTCGGCGTAGAGCCCTGCATAGCGAAGCGACATGCCGGCGGGCAGCGGCAACCGCTCGGCGAGCACGCGCTGCACCTCCTTCATGGCGGAACCCATGTCCCGGTGCTCGAGCCGTGCCGTGACGGCGATGCTCGTGCGCAGGTCGTCGCGGTGGATCTCGGTCTCGCCGGTGTCCGCGCGCAGGGTGGCCAGCTCGGCGAGCGGCCGCGTGTGGCCGGGCGAGACCTGCACGGCGAGCGAGCGCAGGTCCGAAGCCACGTCGGCCGTGCGAGGGAGCGTCACTCGAAGCGGCCAGCCGCGCGCGCCGCGCGCGATCTCGCCCGCATCGATTCCCGCGATCGCGGGCCGCACGGCGTTGCCCAGCGCGTCGGCCGACATCCCGAGCCTGCGACCCTCCTCGGTGGGCGTGAACGTGAGGTTCGGGCCGCTCACCACCACGCCAGGATCGACGTCCACGACACCGCGGATGTGCGAAAGCAGTACGGCTGCCTGCCGCGCGCGCTGCTCGAGCAGCGGCCGGTCCTCGCCGAAGAGCTTCACCTCGATCGGCTGTGGCACCGCGATGAGGTCGCCGATCACGTCCTCCACCAGCTGCCCGAACTCGACGCGCAGCATGGGCCATTGCGACCGCATGCGCTGGCGCAGGTCGCTCGCCACCTCCTCGGCGCTGCGCGACCGGCGCCGCTTGAGCGTGAGCACGTAGTCACCGACGTTGGGCTCAGTGACGAAGAACCCGAGCTGGTTCCCGATCCTGCCCGAATAGGTCTCGATCTCGGGTGTGGCCGCGAGCTCGCGTTCCACGCCTGAGAGCATCTTCCCGGTCTCGCTGGGCGAGGTTCCTGGGGGCGAGACGTAGTCGAGGATGAGCGCTCCCTCGTCCATCTCCGGCAGGAACCCGGTGCCGAGCGTGAGGCCCAGGCCGCCTGCGAGTCCCGTCGCCAGCGCGACCGCGAGGACCGCGAGCCAGGGCCGACGGATCAACGCCCGGGCGGGGCCGCCGAACAGCGGCCCGATCCGTTCGCGCAGGCGCGCCACGTGGCTGTCCGCGGCTGCCTCGTCGCTGGGCACGAACAGCGGCACGATCGTGAAGCAGAGGACCAGGCTCGCCGCGAGCATGAGTGCCATGCCGAGCGCGAGCACGCGGAAGAACGCGCCCGCGACGCCGCCCAACCACACGAACGGCAGGAAGATCGCGAGTGTGCATCCGCTCGAGGCCAGCATCCCCGGGCCGAGCTCGCTGAGCGCGACGGCAACCGGCACGCCGGTGCGGTGGGTGAGGTCTCGACCACGACGATCGCGTCGTCCGCGACGAGCCCGATCGCCGCCGCGATGCCGCCGAGCGTCATCATGTCGAGACTGCCACCCGCCAGGCGCAGCACGATGAGCGTCATCGCGATGGCGCCGGGGAGGCCGAGCGCATACGTGAGCCCCAGCCGCAGACTGCCGAGGAAGAGCATGACGATCAGGACCTCGGCGAGCGCACCGACCAGGAGCGCGTCACGCGCGCCCGCGATCGAGTCGCGCACGAGCAGGGACTGGTCGTAGATGACGCGCACCTGCACGTCGCGCGGCAGCTCGCGCTTGTGGGCTCGGAACCACTCCCGTGCGGCGTCCGCGAGCGTCACCGTGCTCGCCGTCGGCTGGCGCAGGAGGCTCACGTGTACGGCCTCGGCGCCCCCGGTCCGGTAGCGTGTGAACTCGGGCGCTTCGGAGAGCGTCACCTTTCCCAGCGAGCCGAGCGGCACGCGCGTGCCGTCCGCGACCGGCACCGGCACGCGCTCGAGCGACGCGAGGTCGTTCGGCCGGTCGTCGGCCAGCCCCAGGTAGAGTTCGCGGTTCGCCTCCAGGAGCCCCACGGACTCGAGCGTGGTCGAGCTGCGGACCGCGTCCGCGACGCCGGCGGCGTCGAGCCCGCGCGCCTGGAGCGCCTGCGGGTCCAGCGTCACCCGGGCCTCGAAGCGCCGGCCGCCCTGCACCACGACCTCCGCGCAGCCGGGCAAGCGCGCCAGCTCGGGCTGGAGCTGGAAGAGCGCGAGATCCCGCAGCTCCGCGAGCGAACGCGACGGCGATTCGAGTGAGTAGGCGAGCACCGGGAAGAGCGCCGGGCTCATGAGCCGCGCGTCGATCGTGGTGCCCGCTGGCAGCGCGCCGCGCACCGCGTCCAGTCCCGCCTGCACGCGCTGGAGCGTGAGGTCCATGGGTGTCTGCCACGTGCAGTCGAGGTTCATCTCCACCGAGCCGCGCGACGTCGTGCTCCGCAGCTCGCGCACCCCCGGCACGCGTCGCACCGACGTCTCAAGCGGCCGGGTGACCGCACGCAGCATCTGCTCCGCCGGGAGCTCACCGGCATCGGCGATCACCGTGATGCGCGGGAACGTCACGTCGGGCAGGATCGCGGCCGGTGCGTGCAGCGCGGACCACGCGCCGAGCCCGAGCAGCACCACGAACCCGAACACGACGGCGCGCCGCTGCGCGCGCAGGCCCTCGAAGAACCGAGCGGCGCCACTCATTCCGTGGCTCGCCGACTCACCGCGTCGTATCCGGCTTCACGTGCGTGCCGTCCGGCAGCCCGCGCTGGCCCTCCACCACGACCGGCGTGCCGGGGACGGGTGTGCCGCCCTGGAGCTCGCGCCAGCCGGCGATGCTGGCGCCGAGCTTCACCGGCGTCCACGTCGCGACGCTGTCGGCCTTCACCACCACCACTCGGGTGCTGCCGTCGAGGTCGCTCTCCACCACCGCCGCCGCGGGCACGGCCGGCGAGCGGCGCGTGCGGTCGCTCGTGAACGTCGCGGTGCCGAAGCGGTCGATGAGCGGCGTCCCGCCGGCGCCGTGCGCCGACAGCCACACCAACGTCGCCTGGTCGGTCGCACTCGCGGCCGGCAGGACGCGCATGACGTGTGCCGGGCGGTCGGGCTCGCCGATCGTGCGCACGATCGCGGCCTCCCCCGGGTGCACTTGGCGCGCCGCGGCCGCGGGGAGCCGCGCCTCGAACACGATGCCCTCGGGCGGCGTGATCGCCAGCACCTCGGCGCCGTCCGCCACCTCGGCTCCGGGCTCGGCGCCGCGCCGTGTCACCACGCCGGCGCGCGGCGCGACGATCGGGACACGCACGAGGTCGCGCCGGGCGAGCGCCAGCGCGCGCTCGGCCTCGGTGCGCGCCGCCGGGTCGTGCGCCTCGCTCGCGAGCAGCTCGGCGCCGCGCAGCGCATCGCGCGACTGGCGCGTCAGCACCGTGCCGAGCGTGTCGCCGGCCGCGACGCGATCGCCGGGCCGCGGCCCCAGCGACTCGATGACCGCGGCGAACGGCGCGGGCAGCGCTACGTCGCCGGACGAGCGCCACTGCCCCGGCGCCTCGATCAAGTCGGCGAAGTCGCGCTCCTCGACCACGGCGGTGCGCACCGGGACCAGAGCTCTGACGTCGCTGTCGTCATCGGACTCCTCCGCACGTCGTGCGCAGCCGGCCGCGACCACGAGCACCAGCACCAGCACCAGCCAGACCCGCATGCCGAGACGAACCGTCACCGTTCCTCCGCCTCCAGCCGGGCGAGCCGCGCGTCGAAGCGCGCCTCGGACAGGCGGATGTACGCGTCGTCGAGGGCGTTGCGCGCGTCGAGCAGCTCGAGCAGCGTGGCCGAGCCCGACGCGTGCAGGCTCCGCAGGCGCAGCAGGTTCTCCTCGGCGAGCGCGACGCTCGCACGCGCGCGCGTCACGCGCAGCGACGCGTCGCGCCAGCGATCGAGAAGCTCCAGCGCCTGGCGTCGGGCCTCGCCCTCGGTGGTCGTGGCTTTCAGGTCCGCGGCGCTCGTTGCGGCGGTGCGCGCGGCGACGTCGTGCGCCGCGCCGGGATCCACCACGGGCAGGTGGAACCTGAGCGCGGCGGAAGCGCCCGCGTCGCGCCACAGCCGGTCGCCGAACGTGGCGTCGGGGTTCGTCGCGCGCACGTCCTCGGGCACCGCCGTGGTCAGGTCCGAGCCCCAGAGGCCGGCGTCCAGCGCGAACGACACTTGCGTCTCGCGCCGGCGCCTCGCGAGCGACAGCTCGAGCCGGGCACGCTCGCTCTCGAGCCGCGCCTGCGTGACCTCGGGCGACGCGGCATAGCGCGAAAGCGTCGCCAGCGAGTCCTGCTCGGTAGGAGGCCCGAGCGCGTCGTCCACGGGCGGGCTCACCGCGGCGAGCGAGTCGGGAGGCAGCGCGAGCCAGCGCGCCAGCTCGCGCGCCACCGAGTGCCCGGCGCGCGTCGTGGTCTCGAGCGTCGACACCGCGTCGTCGCGCTCGAGAGCCGCGCGCTGGGCGTCGGCCTTGCCGCGCGTGCCGGCCCTCGCGCCCGCGGCGAGCTCGACCGCAAGGCGGTCGAGCCATTCCAATGACTCGCGCTGCGTGCGCGCCTGCTCTGAGAGGCGCACGCTCGCGAGCGCCAGCTCGCCGGCGCGCAGGCCCGCGTCGCGCACGGCGAGTCGCTGGTCGGCGAGCGCCGCGCGCGCGTCCAGCTCGGCGGCGCGGCGGCCATGCGCGCGCACGCCCGCGTCGCGGAGCGGCCAGTCCATGCCCACCTTGAGCTCGTACTCCCCCAGGTTCGTGAGCGCGGGGTCGTAGTAGCCGCTCGGCGCCACCATGGCGCCGCCGAACAGCGAGTAGGCGGGGCGCTGGTCGAACGAGTGGCCTACCGAGTCCTGGCGTGCCGCGAGGCTCGCGGCGCGCGCGATCCGCACCTCGGGGGCGCGCTCGCGGGCGCGGCGCACGCACTCGGGCACGGTCAGTGGCTCGGCGGCGCCTGCCTGCGCGGGCCCTGCCAGCCAGAGCGGGACGGCGGCCAGCAGTGAAGCCACGGCATGTTTCATCCGATCATCATAGCGCGCACGGACGGTGCCCACATCCCACGAGAACGCCTTCTTACCGGTAAAATCCACGTCATGGCACGCATCGTTTTGAATACGTTTGGCTCGCTCGGCGACCTGCATCCCTATCTCGCGATCGCGCTCGAGCTGCAGCGTCGGGGCCACCAGCCGGTGGTCGCGACGCACGGGCTCTACCGCGCGCGCATCGAGGCGCTGTCGCTCGAGTTCGCACCGGTGCGGCCGCACGGTGAGGATTGGGGCGAGCCCGCGGGCGTGATCCGCGAGGCCATGGACGCGAAGCGCGGCAGCGAGGTGGTCTTGAGGAAGCTCGTGCTTCCCCACCTGCGCGAGAGTCGCGACGACCTCCTCTCTGCGGTGCGCGGCGCGGACCTGATCGTGGACCACGTGCTCGCGTTCACGGCGCCGCTCGTGGCGGAGACACTTGGGCTGCAGCGCGTGTCCACCGCGCTCCAGCCTCTCGCGATGTTCAGCCGCCACGACCCGCCCGTGAATCCCGCGGTGCCGTGGCTCGCGCCGCTCCGGACGCTGGGACCCGCGGCGTGGGGCGTGTTGTGGTGGCTCGCCCGCATGAGCACCGGACGCCATTTCCGCGACGTGCACGCGATCCGTCGCGAGATGGGACTGCCGGCCACCCGACGCCATCCGCTGTTCGACGGCGCTTCGTCCGACCTCCACCTGGTGCTGTTCTCGAAGGAGCTGGCGGCGCCGCAGCCGGACTGGCCGGCGAGCAGCGTCCAGACGGGCTTCCCGATCCACGATCGCGGCGAGGCCGGCGAGCGGCTGCCGCTCGCGCTCGACGTGTTCCTGCGCCAGGGCACGCCGCCGATCGTGTTCACGCTCGGCTCCTCGGCCATCCACGCCGCGGACGGCTTCTACGTCGCGGCGGCGGAGGCGGCTCGCGCGCTCGGCCGTCGCGCCGTGCTCCTGACCGGCGATCAGGCCTTGAACCCCGTGCCCGGCGTGCCGCCGGCGGCGCACGCGCCCGCGGGGGCGCCGATCGTGACCGTGCCATACGCGCCGTATTCCGAGGTCATGCCGCGCGCGTGCGCGGTCGTGCACCAGGGCGGCGTGGGTACGACCGCGCAGGCCATGCTCGCCGGACGACCCACGCTCGTCGTGCCGTTCAGCCACGACCAGCCGGACAACGCCGACCGGCTCCGCCGTCATGGCGTCGCGCGCGTGCTCCCTCGCACGCAGGTGAGCGCGGAGGCGTTCGCGCGCGAGCTGGCCACGCTCCTCGCCGACGAGCCGCTCGCGGCACGCGCGCAGGCGATGGCGGCACGCGTGAAGCAGGAGCCCGGCGCCGCCGGCGCCGCCGACGCCATCGAGGCGCTGCTCGCGCGCGCCGGGGCGCGGGGCGCTACGAGCCGACGAGCTTCGGCCGCGGCTTCATCCGCCTGAGCGTCTCGCGCAGCGGCGCCGTCACCGCCCGCGTCACCTCGGCGTCGCAGGGTTGGAATCCGCGCGACCGGCGCGCGTTTGCTTGGCCCCCGCGCCGCCGCCTAACCTGCTCGGGCTCTGGGGTTCCGAACGTCATGGAGGGAGATCCCGTGTCGCGTCCTGCCGCACTCGCGCTCGTGACCGCACTGCTGTCGCAGGCGCTGCTCGGCTGCTCCGGCAACAACCAGCCGATCATCACCGTGGGCAGCCAGAAGGTCACGGTGGCCGACTACGAGCGCACGGCCCGCG
>Ga0318494_10000127_pt1 | contig 21534 bp, 17 predicted proteins | sample GRESIP108b1f24_FD_203293 | JGI IMG/M metagenome (GOLD analysis project Ga0318494, IMG submission 203293) | Tropical soil microbial communities from Luquillo Experimental Forest, Puerto Rico - GRE.SIPMG.108b1f24 | ecosystem: Environmental > Terrestrial > Soil > Tropical forest > Bulk soil... | reverse complement strand
GATCTCGAGCTGGGCCTCGTCGGCGAGCCGCCGCTGCGTGGTGCGGCGCAGCCGCGGCGAGGCTTCGGCCCGGGCCGCGACCAGCGCGAGCGGCACCAGCCGCTGCGGCCCGTGCGGGCCGTCGACCAGCCGGGACGGGATCTGCCCGGTCCGGTACCAGTTGCGCAGCGCGGCCCGGGAGGCGCCGGTGTCGGCGGCCGCCCGCTCCAGCGTCACCCAGTCCGAGCCCTCGAGCTGGGCGTGCAGCTCAAGCTCGAGTTCCCACGCGTCGAGCCGGTCCTCCCAGTCCATGATCGCTTCCTCCCAGCCGCCCCCGTAGCTGCCTGGCCTGATCCCTTATTAATAGCATGGTATTGACAGGGTTTAAAGAGGGGCGCAACCTGATCTCATGTTTGAGCGATTCACGAACAAGGCCCGGCACGTCGTCGTCCTGGCCCAGGAAGAGGCCCGCAAGCTGCGCCACAGCTACATCGGCACCGAGCACATACTGCTCGGGCTCCTCGGCGAGAGCGAGGGTCACGCGTTCCGCGCCCTGGAGCGCTTCGGGATGTCGCTGGAGAGCGCCCGCGATGAGGTCAGCGCCATCGTCGGCACCGGGCAGGTGGCGGCCAGCGGGCACATCCCGTTCACGCCGCGGGCCAAGAAGACCCTGGAGCTCGCGCTGCGCGAGGCCCTGCAGCTGCACCACAACTACATCGGCACCGAGCACATCCTGCTCGGCGTGATCCGGGAGGGCGAGGGCGTCGGCGCCCAGGTCCTGCGGCAGCACGCCGACCTCGAGGAGATCCGCATAGCCGTGCTCGACCTGCTGCCCGCGGCCGCGGCCGCCGCCCAGGCCGGCCGGGGCCGCCGCTGGCTGCGCCGCCGGCCCTCGGGCGATCCCCTCGCGGTCAACGATCCGCCCGAGCAGACGGAGTTGCGCACCACGCCGGCGGCCGATACCAGCCTGAGCGAGGCCGCGCGCCTGGCCGGGTCGCAGCCGGTCGGATCGCACCATCTGCTGCTAGCCGCGCTGTCCGATCCCGATACCGCCGCGGCCCGGGTCCTCGCCACCCTCGGCGTGGACCTGGACCAGGCCCGGGAGGCGCTCCGCCGCGCGGACGTCACCGGCACCAGCGACGAGCCGCCCGAGGAGGTCGGCCGCCGCCAGATGGTGATCCGCGTGACCGGTGACCAGCTCACGATCGAGGCCAGCGACCCGGTGATCGTGGATGTAGGCCGTTCCGCCCTCCGCGCGCTGGGCGGCGAGGGTGACCCGCCCGACGCCATCCGCGGTGACCTGCCGGTCAGCGCCAGCCTCAGTGCGGTCTGGCAGACGCTCTACGAGAGCCTGGGGGTGATCCAGCGGCGCGCGACGCTGCCTCCGGAATCGCCGGGCGGCCCCGGCCGGCCAGGCCAGCCCGACCAGCCTGACCAGCCTGACCAGCCTGGTACCGGGGCCGCCTGAGGCCTGCCGGGCGTGGCGCCCGGCGGACGGCCGGCAGCTAGCCGCGGGGGGTCACGTTCTGGTTGATCCGGAAGAAGTTGCCCGGATCGTAGGCGGCCTTGACGCGGGCCAGCCGGTCGTAGTTGCGGCCGTAGGACGCCCGCACGCGGTCGGTCCCCTCGTCCATCATGAAGTTCACGTACGCGCCCCCGGCGGAGGTGGGGTGCAGGGCCTCCCAGTAACGCACCGCCCAGTCCTTGATCTTGCCCGCGTTGGCCGGGTCCGGGTCGACCCCAACGATCACGCCGTTCCAGCCCGCGTCCCGGTAAGCGAACGCGGTCGAGTCGGCGCTGACCCGGTGCACCGCCCCGTCGATGGGATACAGGTGCATCCCCGACAACATGGTGGGCAGCGTCTCGCCGAACTCCTGGTGGGCCGCGAGGGCCTGATCCGGGATCTCGTTGAAGAAGTCGGCCCGCCAGTACCACTGCAACCCGGGCGGGTAGAGCGCATCGAACATGCCCTGCAGCACGGGGTAGGGCATCGGCATGATCGCATCCAGAAGCGGCGAGCCGAACCCGCGGACCGGCGCCAGCACTTCGTCGGCCCGCTCGGCCGGGCCGGTGTAGCACCAGACGATCCCGCACACCTTGCGCAGCCAGAGCTCTTCCGGGAACGGCGGGGCCGGCGGGATCGTGAACACCGCGGCCCAGCCGTTGAGCTCCTCGGGCAGGCTGGGCAAGATCTCGCGGTACCAGCGCAGCAGGCCGGTGGTGTCGCCGATGTCGTACAGCACGGGCCCGGCGACGACCGTGCCGACCTCGTGGCAGCGGAACTCGAACGACGTCACCACGCCGAAGTTGCCGCCGCCGCCGCGCAGCGCCCAGAACAGGTCCGGGTGCTCCTGCGCGCTGGCGGTGACGAACGAGCCGTCGGCCAGCACCACGTCGGCGGAGATCAGGCTGTCGATGGTGAGCCCGAAACGCCGCGTCAGGTGGCCGGTCCCGCCCCCGAGCGTGAGGCCGGCCACCCCGGTGCTGGCCAGGATCCCGGACGGGACGGCCAGGCCGAACACGCCGGTGGCGTGGTCCATGTCGCCCCAGGTGCAGCCGCCCTGGGCGACCGCGGTCTTGGCCGTGGGATCGACGCGGATGCCCCGCATCGCCGACAGGTCGATGACCAGGGCGTCGTCCCACACGCCCAGGCCGCCGGCGTTGTGCCCGCCGCCGCGTATCGAGACGGTCAGGTCGTTCTCGCCCGCGAACCGGACGGCGGTGATGACGTCGGCCACGTCGGCGCAGCGGGCGATGGCCGCGGGCCGGCGGTCGATCATGGCATTGTAGACGGCTCGGGCCGCGTCGTAGCCCTCGTCGCCGGGCTGGATCACCGGCCCGCGCAATGCCGTGGCGAGGGTGTCGAACGCGGCCGTCTGTGCTGTGGTGGTCATAGTTGCTCCTGGAACCTGGCCGGGCCTCCTGATCGGCTCGGCATGGCCAGGACCGTATGCGGCCGGGCGTTCGCGGAGCGTTCGCCGTCCGTCGCCCTTACCGGGCCAGGTCCTCGGCGGCCCGCCGGGCCAGGGCCACCGCGCCCTGCTGCTCGGCCAGGGTGACCGCGCGGCGCAGCAGGTCGGCAGCGGCCGGGCCCTCGTGCCGCCGGGCGTCGAGCCGGTACAGCTCCGGCAGCCACCAGCGTTCGTCGTGGACGGCCGCTGCGGCCTGCGCCGATTCCAGCACCGCGCCCGCGGCGTCACGCTGCCCGGCGGACAGCAGGGTCTGCGCCAGCAAGGACAGGTAGTACGGCTGGCGGGCCAGCGCGCCATCGTCGCGGAGGCGGCGGAGCCCGTCGCGGATCTGGTCGGCGCCCGCGGTGCCGCCGGCGCACCAGCCGGCCAGGATCGGAACCCAGTGGCCGTAGTAGGCGAACTCGTAGCGGTGGCAGAGTTCCCCCATCCGGCGGGCGAACTCCAGGGTCCGGTCCACGTCGCCGCGCAACTGGTGGGTGATCGCCGCATAGGCGAGCGCGACGGTCAGGCTGTAGGGATGCTCGACCTCCTCGGCCCGCGCGGTCGCCCAGTCGGACCAGTGCAGCGCGTCCTCGTCGCGGCCGAGCAGCCACAGCGCGTGCGCGGACCAGGCCCGGGCGTGGACCTCGATGCGGGTGCCGGTCAGGGCGGGCACCGCGTCGTAACACAGCTCGTGGGCCAGGGTGAAGTGCCGCAGCGACTGTTCGTGCCGCCCCAGGCTGGTGGCCGATCCGGCCACGGCGAAGTGCGCCTGGCCCACCACGTCGGGGTGCAGGTGGCTCAGCTCCAGGCTGCGCCGGGCGATCTCGTAGGCCTCCGCCGCGTGCCCCTGCACGAAACGGGCGCCGAACAGGCCCACCAGGCCGATCAGCTGCAGCCGGGTGTCGCCCAGCCGCTCGGCCAGGTCGCGGGTGCGCTCCAGGACCGCCTGCAGCTCGGCCGAGGCGTACCCGTGCTGCGCGTTCAGCGGGGCGGCCATGGCGGCCCGGATGGCCAGCTCGCTAGCGTCGCGTTCCCGGCCCGGAGGGGACTCCTGCAAGAGCTCGGCGGCCCGCCGGTAGTGCCCGACGGCCTTCCGGTTGGCGAACACGCCGGTGGCGACCTCGGCGGCCCGCACGTGATGCGGTACCGCCCGGGCCGGGCGGCCGGCCCGCTCGTAGTGGTAGGCCATGGCCGCGGCGGCCGCGCGCGGGTCGTCGGCGTGGATCACCTCCAGGGCCTGGGCCACGCGCAGGTGCAGGTGGCTGCGCCGCGGCGGGCTGATGCCGCCGTAGGCGGTGTCGCGGAGCAGGTCGTGGGCGAAGTCGTAGCCGGCGGGCGGGTGCTCGCGGATGATCCGGCGGCGCCACAGCTCGTCCACGGCCCCGATCACCGAGTCTCCGTCGAGGTCGCTGGCCTCGGCCAGCAGTCCGAGGGTGAAGTCGCGCCCGATCACCGAGGCCAGCTCCGCGACCTCGCGGGCGACCGGGTCGGCCTGCGCGATCCGGCCGGCCAGCACGGCGCGGGCCTTGGGTCCCGGGTCGCCGGTGTTCGCGGCACCGGTGTTGGCCGCACCGGTGCCTGCCGCGCCGGTACCGGCTGCGCTGATGCTGGGCACGTCCGGGAAGCGCCCGCCGGTACTGCCCGCACCGAGGCCGTCCAGCAGGCGCGCCCGGACCGACTCGATGACCAGGAGCGGATAGCCCCCGGTCGCCGTGTACAGCCAGTCCGCCTCGGCACGAGTGAGCGGGGTCCCGCGCACCTGCCCGGCCAGCTCGGCGGACTGCCCGGCGTCCAGCGGCGCGAGCGCGATGTCGGTGACCTGGCCCGCGGAGCGCAGCGCCCGCAGCATCTCCGCGAGCTCGGCGTTGCTGTCGATCTCCTCCAGCCGGGTCCCGGCGACCACGAGCATCGGGTACCCCTGGCCCAGGTGCAGCAGCAGCTGCAGCCAGGCCAGGGTGTGCTCGTCGCACCACTGAACATCATCCAGGAGCAGCAGGGCGGGGCGCCCGGTGGACAGCACCGCCCGGGCCAGGCCCTCGAAGAACCTGTGCCGCTGCCAGGCGTCGGCCATCGGCCGCGGCGGGGCCATCGGGCCGACGTCCGTCGGCGGCACGAGGCGGTCGACTTCCTTGGCCCACACCGGGTCGAGCCGGTCCCGGGCCGACCGCAGCGCCGGGCTGCGCAGCCATTCGGACACCGGGGCCAGGGCGAGCCGCCCGCGGGCGGCAAAACACCGGGCGCGCATGGTGTCGAACCCGGCCCGCTGGACCTCGGCGGAAAGCTCGTCGAGCAGCCTGCTCTTGCCGACACCGGCCTCGCCGGCCACCACGGTGAGGTCGGCCACCCCGCGCAGGGCCTCGTGCCAGCGTTCCTGGAGCAGTCCCAGCTCACGCTCGCGGCCGACCAGACCGACCCGGCTGCCCGCCGGCGCTCGGCCCGCCCGGGCGTCGCCAGCCGGGACCCGGGCCGCCGCGGGTTGGCCCGCCCGGACGGTGCCGGCCGGCGCCCCTGCGCCGGCGACGGCCGGGCCGGAGACGGGCCGGGCGGGCGAGCCCCGCGCAGGCGGGTCCGGCCGGTGGCGGCCGGCCAGGCGCTCGTATTCGGCGGTGGTGGCCCGGTCCGGCGCGACCCCGAGCTCGCGTTCCAGGACCGAGGTGCACCGATGGTAGGTCTGCAGGGCCGCGGCCCGGTCTCCGGCCAGCGCCTGCAGCTGCAGCAGGCTGCGGTATCCCACCTCCTCGAGCGGCTCGAGATCGATCCGGCGGCGGGCCAGCTCGATCGCCTCGGCGTAGGTGCCCGCGTCCCGCTCCAGCCTGATCAGCTGGTCTAGCAGGGTCAGGCACCGGCGGTGCAGCCGGCCCCGCTCGGCGGAGGCCCAGTCGTCATACAGCGCGGGCATGAACTCGCCACGGTACGCCCGCACGGCCTCGGCCGCGGCCCGCCGGAACGTGGCCTCATCGGCGGCCGCCTGGGCGGCCGCCGCAGTCTCGGCCGCGGTCTCGAAGACGGCCACGTCCAGGTGGCAGTCGGGATCGAGCCGCCACAGCAGCGTCCCGCTGTCAGCGGTCAGCCAGCGGTGCACCTGCGGGAGCTCCGACCGCAGCGAGTGCAGTTCCCGCCGCAGGTTGGCCCGGGCCTGGGCTTGCGAGGAATCGGGCCAGAACTGGCCGGCGACATACTCGCGGCGCTGCGGCGCGCCCCGGTGCACCAGCAGGAAGCCGAGCAGGGCCATGGCCCGCGGCGACCGGAGCGCGACCACCAGCGAGCTGTCCAGGGCGACACGCATCTCGCCCAGCAGGGAAATGTCGAGCACCTGACCCCCCAGGCCAAACCGCCGGCCAGTGGCGCCACTCGCGGCAGCTTTACCTTTCCTTGACCAAAGGTAACCCGTCCTGGGGCCCCGTGCCCACCGGTCGGCCGGGTTCTGGCCCGCGAGCGGGCGGCCCGGCTATCCCTGACGACTCCACTGCGGGCCCACCGACAGCCAGGCCGCCTCCCAGCCCGCGAGCCTTCCGCGGTCAAGGATCCGCCGGACGAGCAGGGTCAGGCCCGCGAGGAACGCCGCGAGCACGGCGAGCGCGAGCGCCCCCGCGAGCATGATGCGGTCGCGGGCGCCGATCGACGTCAGCGGCACCTGAACGTTCCCTGCGCGGTCGAGCCACACCGGCACGGTGGTGCCCGCGCTGGTCCCGGCGGGAGCCGGGACGCTGCCGACGTGGGTTTGCCCGCCGGCGGTCCACCGGGCGGGGGTCCAGACCAGCCAGGAGTTGGCGCCGTTGTCGGACATCATCGGGCCGGGCGCGGCCTCCAGCAGGACGGCGGGAACCCGGCGCCACGAGTGCTCGGCGCGCTGCGCGGCCACGTTGTCCGCGTGGACCCGCAGGCCCGTTACGCCCGCGGCGAGCGGGCCGAGGATCAGGAATGCCGCGATCGCGGCGGGCAGCAGCCACGCCTCGATGACATCCGAGCCGCGGCGCAGCGGGTTATGGTCAAACCCCAGCCTGCGGGTCATCCTCGTCCACATCGTTGTAGGCGTCATACCGTTCACCTCAACGCCACTGTCCCTGATGGGCGTAACACAGTCGTAACACATCCGTAACATGCCCAGCAACCGCTTGTGCCACAGGCCGCGAACCGCGCCTTGACCGCCGCGCCGGCTCCGCTCCGCTCCGGCCGGCCGGCCGAGGGTCACCCGTCGGCTGCGGCCGCGGCCGCGCCGCGGGCGCGCTCGTCGGACAGGTCCCGTTCCCGCTGGTTGCGGGTCAGCGCGGCGGCCCGCTCGAACTCGGCCCGGGCTTCGTCCGGGCGGCCCAGCTTCATCAGCAGATCCCCGCGCACGCTCGGCAGTAGGTGGTAGCCCCGCAGTGAGGGCTCGGCGCGGAGCGCGTCCACCAGGTCGAGGCCGGCCTGGGGCCCGTACGCCATGGACACCGCGACCGCCCGGTTCAGCTCGATCACCGGTGACGGCACCACCTGGGTCAGGAGAGCGTACAACCCGACGATGCGCTCCCAGTCGGTGTCCTCGGGCCGGAACGCCCGGGCGTGGCAGGCGGCGATGGCGGCCTGCAACGCGTAGGGGCCGCGGGCCCCGCCGAGTTGTTCCGCCCGGGCCAGCGCGGCCAGGCCGCGGTTGATCAGCAGGCGGTCCCAGCGGTGCCGGTCCTGGTCAAGCAGCAGGATCGGTTCTCCCGATGGGCCGGCGCGGGCCCGGAGCCTGGAGGCCTGGACCTCCAGCAGCGCGGCCAGCCCGTGCACCTCGGGCTCATCGGGCATGAGCTGGGCCAGGATACGGCTCAGCCGCAGCGCGTCCGCGCACAGGGCCGGCCGCATCCAGTCGTCGCCGGCGGTCGCCGAGTAGCCCTCGTTGAAGATCAGGTAGATGACCTCCAGGACGGAGGACAGGCGGGCCGGCCGTTCCTCGGTGCCCGGCACCTCGAACGGCACCCGCGCCCGGGACAGGGTCTTCTTGGCCCGGACGATCCGCTGCGCGATGGTCGGTTCCGGCACCAGGTAGGCGCGCGCTATCTCGGCCGTGGTCAGGCCGCCGAGCAGCCTGAGGGTCAGCGCGGTCCTGGCCGGCACGGCCAGGACCGGGTGACAGGCGGTGAACATCAGCCGCAGCATGTCGTCGTCGATGTGGTCGCTGAAGGCGGCGTCGAAGTCCGGGGTGACGCCGGATCCCTCGGCCTCCAGCGCCCGGCCGATCTGCGCGTACTTCTGCCGGAGCTCCCGGTTACGGCGGAACAGGTCGACGGCCCGGCGCTTGGCCACGGTCATCAGCCAGGCCCCGGGGTTGCGCGGGACTCCCGTCTGCGGCCACTGTTCCAGGGCGGCGACCACCGCGTCCTGGGCGAGTTCCTCGGCGAGGCCGACGTCGCCGGTGTACCGGGCGAGCCCGGCGATGAGCCGCGCCGACTCGATCCGCACCACGGCCTCGATCGCCGCATGCGCCTCCGACGCCGTCACGACAACCGATAACACCACTGGCCAGGTGGTCGGGGCAAGCCGCCGGGCGGCCGGGCTGACCGCCGGGCGGTCGGCCCGGCCTGGAACGAGCCGGTGGTTTTCCGGCGAGCGACGAGCGAGCTGGAGGGCGCGGCGCCGTCTGGACTGAGGAGCGAGGGAGCTTGCGACCGAGCGACGAGGGAAGACGGTGCCTTAAGGCGCCCGGAAGCGAGCGGGGCAATCAGTAAACCGGCCGGATCGTGCTCTCGCCGTAGCCCAGGACGCCGAGGAACCGCTTGGTCCACTCGATCGCCTCGGCCTTGTCCCGGGTCTCCATCAGCGCCCAGCCGCCGATCAGCTCCTTGGCCTCGGTGAACGGCCCGTCGATCACGGTGTACTGGCCGTCGGCCAGGGTCACCTTGGTGCCCTCCGCGGGAGGCCCGAACCCGCCGGCGGCGACGATGACGCCGGCCTTGGTGGCCTCCTCGACGAACTCGCCCATGTCGGCCATGAGCTCGGGGGTCGGCGGCTCGATCGGCGTGTCGGGATCGCCCAACGTGTACCCGAAGAATCGCATGGTCCTTCCCTTCCTGCTGGGAACCGCCGCCTGGCGGCGGCCGGTCCGGCCCGGGCCGCAGCCTGCGCCGCGGCCCCTCTTTCGCCCACGCGTCGAACGCCGCGGCCCCAGATCGACACCGGACGCAAGATTTCTCCGATTTTTTCCGGCTGCCGTCAGCTCAGCCCCGTGCGCCGGCCATACGAGCGGGAAGCCGAAGGTACCGGGCTGGGACGGCTGACCGGGCGACCGCCCACCGTCTCGGCTACCCACGCCTGAGCCGGCCTGCCCGGGGGGAAGCTACCCTGGCAGCGTGGCGCGCCGGTTCGACAGCATTCGCACCGAGCGCCTGGTGATGCGCCGGTGGCGCGAACCGGACCGGGAGCCGTACGCGGCGCTGAACGCCGACCCGGAGGTGATGCGCTACTTCCCGGCCACCCTGGACCGGGCCGCCAGCGACGCCAGCGTCGACCGCATCGAGGACCTGTTCGCCCGGCAGGGTTTCGGGCTGTGGGCGCTCGAGGTGGCGGCCACGGCCGAGTTCATCGGGTTCACCGGCATTAACCCGATGCCCGCCGGCGTCCCCGGCGCCGGGGACATGGAGGTGGGCTGGCGGCTGGCCCGGCGCGCGTGGCACCATGGGTATGCCACCGAGGCCGCCGCCGCCGCTGTCGACGTGGCCTTCAACGGGGCCGGGCTGGACCAGGTCTGGTCGATGACGTCCGTGCTCAACCGGCCGTCGCAGGCGGTCATGCTCCGGCTGGGGATGACACCGTACGCGCTGTTCGAGCACCCCGCGCTGGAGGTCGGCCACCCCCTGCGCCGGCATATCGTCTACCGCCTGCAGCGCCCGGATGACGGCTGGCCGCCCGCTCGCTGAGGGCGTGCCCCGCCCCGCGGGACCCCCGATCTTCTGGTCAGCATGGTTAGTGCGGTAGAAACGATGTTTGGGAAGGCGTAGCGGCCTTAGGGCAAGGGGCAGGTGCCATGCGGTTGCGGCCAGGAGTAGCGATTGACCTGGGCACGGTCAACACGCTCGTCTACGTCTCCGGCCGCGGGATCGTGCTCGAGGAGCCCTCCGCGATCGCCGTCGACCGGGAAACCGGCGGGGTGGTGGCCATCGGCGACGCCGCGGACGCGCTGACCGGCAAGGAACCTCAGGACATCGACGTCGTCCACCCCCTCCGCGACGGGGTCATCGCGGACCTGGACGCGTCGGTGGCCATGCTGCAGGGCTTCATGCGCAAGATCCGGATGCGCCGCGGACTGCTCCGCGGATCGGCCGCGGTCTGCGTGCCGAGCGGAGCCACCTGGGTGGAACGGCGGTCCCTGATCGCCGCGGTCGAGGCGCAGCGGCCGCGCTGCCGCGTCAAGCTCGTCGATGAGCCGGTCGCCGCGGCCGCTGGCGCGGGCATCGGCCTGGCCGACGGGACCGGCGCCTTCATGGTGGACATCGGGGGCGGGACCACCGAGGCCGCGGTGCTGGCCGGCGGCCACGTGGTGCGGTCCCGCTCGCTGCGCCTGGCCGGCAACGCCATGGACGACGCGATCATGCACGCGGTCAAGACCGAGCTCGGCCTGCTCATCGGGCGCAACGCGGCCAGGAGCCTGAAGATGACGCTCGGGCTCGGCGAGGGCGCGGCCGAGTGGATGGAGGTGGTCGGCGTCGACGCCGGGCGCCGGACGCCCCGCGTGGAATACATCCCGGGGCGGCTCGTGGCCGAGGCCCTCGGCCACACCGTCGCGGCCATCGCCGACTCGGCCCAGGAGATGCTGTCGGATATCCCGCCCAACCTGGCCGAGGACGTGGTGCGGGGGAAGATCCGCCTGGCTGGCGGCGGGGCCCTGCTCCCGGGCCTGGCCAGCAAGATCGAGGCCGTGGCCGATATTCCCGCCTTCGTCGTGGACGACCCGCTGCGCTGCGTCATCCGCGGGGCGGCCGAGATCCTCGAGCGCGGGCAAGAGGTCGAGTGACCGAACCCGACCTTTTCGCCGAAGCGGCCGCCGAGCTGTACACGGCCGATCCGGACCAGTTCATCGAGCGCCGTGGCGTTCTCGCGGCCCGGGCGCGCGCCGCCGGGCAGGCCCCGGCGGCGAAGCGGATCGCCGGGCTGCGCAAGCCGACGCGGTCGGCCTGGGTGCTCAACCAGCTGGTCCGGGCGGCGCCCGGCGTGCCGTCCGAGCTGACCAGCCTGGGCCGGGAGCTCCGGGCCGCGCAGAGATCCCTGGACGGCGCGGCGATCAGGGAGCTTTCGGTGCGCCGGCACCGGCTGATCGAGTCCCTGGCCCGCCAGGCGTTCACCGGGGCCGGCCTGCACGCGCCGCCCGCCGCGCTCCGGGATGAGGTGACCGCGACCCTGGGCGCGGCGCTGAGCGACCCGGAGGTCGCCGAGCGGCTGGCGGAGGGAACCCTGGAGCGGGCGGCCCGCAGCGAGGGCTTCGGCCCGGGGCCGCCCGCGCTCACGCTGGTGACCTCGTCCGGCGGCCGCCCTTCCGCGCGCGCCCCGCGGGCCTCCCGGGCGCTGGCCGTGGCGGGCGCGGCCGCTGCGGCCAGGCCAGCGGCCCGGGCGCCGGCGCCGCCGGCCGAGCCGCCCGGCGCGGAGCGCGAGCGCCGCCGCCTGGCGGCCCTGGCCTCGGCCGAGCAGGCGGCGGCCGAGGCGGACCGGGCCGCCGAAGCCGCGACCGCGGCCGAGCAGGAACTCGAGCGAGCCGTCCAGGTGATGGAAGAACAGCTCGCCGACGCCCGGCGGAGCCTGTCGCAGGCCAGGAACCAGGCCCGGCGGGCGAGATCCAGGCAGCGCCAGGCTCGCCTGGGGCTCGACCGGCTGCAGCGATAACCCCGGCCGGAGCCGTCCGCATACCGTAAGGCAGGCGCTGGCTAGCATGACTGCCGTGAGTGACTACGAGCTGGTCCACGAGTACGAGACCGTCAACTACCACCGCCGCGGCGGCGCGGCCAAGGTCGAGCTCAACCGCCCCGACAGCCTGAACGCGTGGAACGATCAGTTCAGCCTGGACCTGCCGGCCGCCCTGAACGCCGCGGCCGACGACCCGGGCGTCCGGGCGGTGCTGATCACCGGCGCCGGGCGCGCGTTCTCCAGCGGCGCGGATTTGCGCGGCGTAGGCGGACCCAGGTCCGGCCAGGACGTCTACGACCGGCTGACCAAGCGCTACCACCCGATCATGGTGAGCATCCGCCAGATGCCCAAGCCGGTGGTGGCCGCGGTGCACGGCCCCGCGGCCGGGATCGGCGTGTCGCTGGCGCTCGTCTGCGACCTGATCGTCGCGGCCGAGTCGGCGTACTTCCTGCTGGCGTTCGTGAACATCGGCCTGGTGCCGGACGGTGGCTCGTCGTTGCTCGTCCCGTCGCGGGTGGGGTTCACCCGGGCGGCCGAGATGGCGATGCTAGGCGAGCGGGTCGGGGCCCGGCAGGCCCTGGACTGGGGCCTGATCAACCGGGTCTGGCCGGACGAGGAGTTCGCGGCGCGCGCCGACGAGCTCGCGGCCCGGCTCGCCGAGGGCCCGACCCAGTCGTACGCCGGCACCAAGCGCCAGCTCAACAAGTGGCTGTACGAGCGTATGGACGCCCAGCTCGAGTTCGAGGCGAGCATCCAGCGGGAGATGGCCGGCTCGGCCGACTTCGCCGAGGGGGTCGCGGCCTTCGCGCAAAAGCGCCCGCCGCGATTCACCGGCCGCTAAGGCCCGCCCGGCATCCCGCCTGCCACGGCGGCGCCCGTTACGTCCGGGTGCGCACCAGGGCGTCCAGGCCGTCGAGGATGCGCTCGAGGCCGAAGGTGAACTCGTCGTCCGGGTCGTCGTGGACCTCGAACACGCCCGCGGCGATGAACGCGGCCAGGGCCGGGTACCGCACCGGGTCGGTCAGCTTGGCCAGCATGCGGGGGTAGGCGGCCATCCACTCATCCGGGTCGGCGCCGGACGCCCGGATCGCGGCCCCGACGTCGGCCTCGGTGGTGGCCAGGGTCCGGACGTACCCGCTGACCAGCATGATCACCGACGCCTTCTCCGCCTCCTCCAGGCCGCTGTCGCCCAGGCTGGCCAGGCCGCGCTCGAACCAGGCGACCTCGTTCGGCAGGATCGGCAGCCCGCTGATCGGGATCCGCACCACCCACGGGTGCCGCTGAAAGCCGGCGCGCATCGCCCAGGCCCACCGGGATAGCGCCGGGCGCCATCCCTCGCCGGGCTCGGCCGCGGGAGGCGGGCCGTACGCGGCGTCGACCATGAGCTTGACCAGTTCATCCTTGGCGCTGACGTACCGGTACAGGGACATCGTGGAGGCGCCCAGGTCGGCGGCGACCCGGCTCATCGACACCGCGCCCAGGCCGTCGCGGGCCGCGATCGTGATGGCGGCCTGGACGATGCGCTCCAGGCTCAGGCCCGGCTTCGGGCCCTTGCCGGGGCTTTCCCGCACCCCCCACGCGGCCGCGACGGCGGCGGGCAGCGCGGCGCCGTGCTCGTGGTCCATGGCTCACTCTCTCAGGTGGCCGGTCTACCAGGCGGCCGGTGCCCGGCGGCCCGGACTGGAGTTGACAGCCCTCTCCCTACTGTGTATACCCTACGCAATAGTGCGTATGCCATACGCAGAAGCGGGACCGGCGGAGACGGGAGCGGCGCGGGATGGTCAGTGAGCTAGCGGTCGAGGCGGTCGGCCTGGAAAAGTCCTTCGGCCAGGTGCCGGTCCTGGCCGGCGTCGACCTGGACGTCCCGCGCGGCATCGTGTTCGCGCTGCTCGGGCCCAACGGGGCGGGCAAGACGACGACCGTGCGCATTCTCGCCACGCTCACCCGGGCGGACGCGGGCCAGGCGCGGGTGGCCGGGTATGACGTCGGTCGGGACCGGCACCAGGTGCGCCGCCGCATCAGCCTGGCCGGGCAGTACGCGGCCGTCGACGGGCTGCAGACCGGCGCGGAGAACCTGCGGATGATCGGGCGGCTGTCCGGCCTGTCCCGCGCCCAGGCCCGCCGCCGTGCGCGCGAGCTGCTCGAACAGTTCGGGCTGGCGGAGGCCGGCCAGCGCAAGGCCGGGACCTACTCCGGCGGGATGCGTCGCCGGCTCGACCTGGCGGCCAGCCTGACCGGCCATCCCTCGGTGGTCTTCCTCGATGAGCCGACAACCGGCCTCGACCTGCCCAGCCGCCAGGTGATGTGGCAGGTCATCAGCGACCTGGCCGGCCGCGGCGTGACCGTGTTCCTCACCACCCAGTACCTGGAGGAGGCGGACCAGCTGGCGAACCGAGTCGCCGTGATCGACGGCGGGCGCGTGGTGGCCGAGGGCACTCCGGCCGACCTCAAGAAGCTGGTGGCCGAGCAGCGCCTGGACCTGCTGCTGGCCGATGCCGCCGCGTTCGATGCCGCCGCCCGCCGCGCCGGCCGCCGCGCGGTCAGCAGCGACCCGGGCCGCATGACCCTCAGCGTCCCCACCGACGGGACCGCGACCCAGGTCCGGGCCCTGCTCGACGAGCTCGACCCGGGCCGCTCGGCGGTACGGAACTTCACCGTGCACACCGCCACCCTGGACGACGTCTTCCTCGCCCTGACCGGGCAGGCCCGGCCCGGGCCCGCCACCGCCCCAGCTGACCAGGAGACCGCCCGTGTCTGACACCATGATCATGGCCAGCCGGTGCCTGCGGCTGAGCCGCCGCCAGCTCGACGCCCTGCTGACCTCGCTGCTGCTCCCCGTTCTGCTCATGCTGTTGTTCGTCTGCCTGTTCGGCGGGGCCATTCACACCGGAACCAGGTACGTGACCTACGTCGTGCCCGGGGTCCTGCTGCTCTGCGCCGGCTACGGGGCGTCGCTCACCGCGGTGAGCGTCAGCCAGGACATGGCCGGCGGGATCGTCGACCGGTTCCGGTCCATGGACGTCCGCGGCGCGGCGATCCTGGCCGGCCACGTCACGGCGAGCGTCGCCCGCAACATCGCCTCGACGGTCCTGGTGTTCGGGGTGGCCTGTCTCATCGGCTTCCGGCCACACGCCGGGCTGCCCGGCTGGCTCGGCGCCGCAGGCGTGCTGCTGATGTTCATCCTGGCCATGTCCTGGCTCGCCGCGGCGTTCGGCCTCGCGGTCAAGACACCCGAGGCCGCCAGCGGTTTCCTGTTCGTCGTGGCGTTCCTGCCGTACGCGAGCAGCGCGTTCGTCCCGGTCGCCACCATGCCGTCCTGGATCCGCGGCTTCGCCAGCCACCAGCCGGTCACGCCGGCCACCGAGACCATCCGCGGGCTGCTGCTGGGAACGCCGGTCGGCACCGGTCCGTGGCTGGCGCTGGGCTGGTGCGGCGGCATCCTGGCCCTGGCCGTCATCCTCTCCGGCTGGCTGTTCGCCCGGCGCACGGCCTGACCGGCCCGGCCCGGGTCAGGTGGCGGCGCCGAGGTTCTCGCGGATCGTCCGGGTCATCGGGTGGTCAGCAGGCAGCAGCCGCTCACAGTCGGCCAGCGTGCGCTCGAAGAGCGCTACCGCCTCGGCGCGCCGTCCCACCGTGTGGTAGGCGGAGGCGAGGTTGGCACGCGAGGTCAGCGTGCTCCTGTGGTCCGGGCCGAGCAGCCGCTCGTAGTCCTCGAGCGTCTGCTCCTGCAGCGTGATGGCCTGGGCGAGCCGTCCGGCCGAGTGGTAGGCGGAGGCGAGGTTGCCGCGCGCGGTCAGCGTGTCGGGGTGATCCGGGCCCTTGGAATGCTCCTGCCGCGCGACGGCCTCCTCGTAGAGCGGGATGGCCTGCTTGAGCTTGTGCGCGGAGTGGTAGGCCGAGGCCAGGTTGGCCAGCGAGGTCAGGGTATCCGGATGATCGGCCCCGAGTACCTTCTCCCGGTCGGCGAGCGTGCGTTCGTAGACGGGCAGCGCGTGCTTCAGCCGGTCGGCCGAGCGGTAGGCGTAGGCCAGGCCGGCGCGCGCGGTCATGGTGTCCGGATGGGTCGCGCCGAGTGCCTGGTCCCGCTCGGCCAGGATGCGCTCGTACATCTGGACGGCGTCCTTCAGCTGTCCCCCCGCCAGGAGCGCGGCCGCGAGCCCGGCCTGCGCCGTCAGCGTCTCGGGATGATCCGGGCCCAGGGCGGCGGCCCGGTCGTTGAGCACGCGCTGCAGGATGCCGATCGCGTCCGGCGCGCGACCCGCCGACAGGTAGGCGGCCACGAGATCGTCGCGCGTGCTCCGGGTCACCGGGTGCTCGGGTCCCAGCGCCTGCTCCCGCTCGGCGACGATGGTTTCGTACAGCCTGATGGCGTCCGACTCGCGACCCGCGGCCAGGCAGGCCTGGGCGAGGCCGCTGCGGGTGGCCAGGGTGTCAGGATGGCCGGCGGCCGGGGCCGCCTGCTGGTCGGCGAGGCTCTGCTCGTAAGCGGCGATGGCGTCCGCGGTCCGCCCGGCGGTCAGGTAGGCGGCCGCGAGGTGGTCGTGCGCCAGGGGCATGCCGGCGTGAGCCTGGCCCGGGACCTGGCTGGTACTGATCATGTTCTGCCAGTAGGGAATGGCCAGGCCGGTCAGGCCGGCCTCGCTCAGGCTCTGGCCGGCCCGCAGTAACACCGGATGAGCCCCGGCCGCCCACAGCGGACCCGGAGCCGCACGGTGCAGACTGGCCGCGGATTCCCGCAGGGCCTGGTCGTAGAGTGGCCCGGCATCGGCCTGCGGCCACGCCTGCAGCAGGGCATCGGCCGCGGCCCGCGCGGCCTGCTCCAGCATCGCGGGCGGGATGAACCGCCGGATCATGGCCTGGACCAGGCCGTGCATCAGCACGGTGCGCGGCGCGCTCTCCGGGTCGATCATCACCAGGCCGACCCGGGACAGGTTGTCCAGGACGATGCGGACCTGGCCCTGGTCGGCCGGCGTGCCCGTGGCGTGCCGCCCGCAGATGTAGGCGCATGCCGCCGGGCTGGTCAGCACCGCTCCCGGGATGCCGGCCTGGTCGAGCAGCGCCACCAGCACCAGGGCGTTCCCGGCCATGCCGGGAGGTGACAGGCTGTCGGCCCGGTCCAGCGACAGCGACCAGGTGGCGGCCACGGTGGCCGCGTCCGGGCCGGCCTCGTCCACGGGCATCTGCCGGGTCCGGTCGGCGAACTGCGCACGGTAGCTGCGGCAGTCGGTGCTCCTGTCGGCTATCACGGCCGCGGCCTGGGCCAGGGCGAGCGGCAGGTAGCCGAGGTCGGTGGCGAGGTCGAGCGCCCCGGCCCGCTGCCCCGCGTCCTCGCTGAGCCTGGCCGACAGGTAGCCCAGGGCCTCGCGCGGGCTGAACGCCCCGATCTCCAGGATCCTCCGGCCGGGTCCGCCCACGGCGCTGGCCGGCAGCCGGGTGGTGACCAGGACCATGCCCGCGGCGCCCCGCGGCCAGAGCCGGTCCAGGTCGGCCGCGTCGGCGAGGTCGTCCAGCACGACCAGCCACGGCTGGCTGGTCGTGGCCAGCCAGCCCAGGAAGCTGGCCGCGGCCGTGTCGGGGTCGGCGTCGGCGCCGGGGCCATCCGCTGCGGCCAGGGCCTGCGCGTAGCCGGTGATCACCGCATCCCGGCTGGCGGCCGGCACCCAGGCGAGCAGGTCCACCTCACGTGAGCGCCACAAGACACTGGCGAGCGCCACCGCGAGCTGCGTCTTGCCGGTGCCGCCCAGGCCGGCCTGCGGCTGGCGCCCGGCGTGGTCGGGGACGGTCGGCTGGGTCATGACTACGGTCGCGCCGCGGCCCAGGCCGCGGGCAGCGTCGAACCCGGTTTCCGGCCGCGAGATGAAGACCTCGGCCAGCGGCGGAACCGCGCCGGAGCGGACCGGCCAGCTTACTGAGCGTGACCGCGTTTCCGCGCGAACCTGACGGTTCATGGTCACACCGACCATCAGGACCTTCCTTTAAATGTCGAGCCAGGCAAGATTACGACGACCGGGGTGATGGTAAGGACAGAACTGGGGTTATTCGGCACCAAGGTGATCACTTTAAGTAACGCATAAGGGATGATCATGCTCAATTTCGGTGTGACCTTCATGGCCGACCCGCCGGTGTCCGACATCGTCGACCGGACGGTGTTCGCCGAGCAGAACGGGTTCAGCCACGTGTGGCTGTGGGACAGCCACGTCCTGTGGCAGGAGGTCTACCCGATCTTCACCCTGATGGCGGCGGGCACTTCGGACATGCACATCGGCCCGTGCGTGACCAACCCGGTGACCAGGGACCCGACGGTGACCGCCGCCGCCATGGCGACGCTGAACGAGATCTCCGGCGGTCGGATGGAGATGGGAATCGGCCGCGGCGACTCGGCGCAGCGGGTGCTCGGCCGCACCCCGGTGACCGTCGCCGCGCTGGAGCGCGCCTGCGTGACCATCCGCGAACTGGCCGAGGGCCACGAGGTCGACCTGGACGGCACCGCGGTGCAGCTCAAGTGGTCGGAGGGCTGGCCGCTGCCGGTCTGGGTCGCCGCGTACGGCCCGCGGGCGCTGCACTGCGCCGGCCGCGTCGCCGACGGCGTCATCCTGCAGCTCGCCGACCCGTTCATCATCGAATGGGCGCTGCGCTACGTCCGCGAGGGCGCCGAGCAGGCCGGCCGGAAGCCCGACGACATCAAGGTCATGGCGGCCGCCCCGGCCTACCTGTCTGCTGACCTCGCGCACGCGCGCGACCAGGTGCGCTGGTTTCCCGCCCTGGTTTCCAACCACGTGGTCGACCTGGTCCACCGCTACCACGGCGGCGAGCTCCCGGACGAGCTGACCGAGTACATCGCGGCCCGGGAGAGCTACGACTACGCCCACCACGGCCGGGCCGGTTCCGACAACGCCGAGTTCGTCACCGACGAGGTGGTGGACAGGTTCTGCGTGCTCGGCACCCCGGAGCAGGTGCGGGCCAAGCTGGGCCAGCTGCAGGACCTGGGCGTGCAGCAGTTCAATATCTACGCGATGGTTGACGATCCCAGGGCGCTGATCAGCGGCTTCGGCCGTGAGATCATCCCCGCGTTCCGTTAAGGAGACCACACCGATGCGAACGGTCCGCGCGGCGCTGATCCAGGCCCAGGCGAACATGTCCAAGCCGGAGGCGATCGACAAGCACATCAAGATGATCGCGGACGCGGCGGGCCAGGGCGCGGAGGTGGTGGGCCTCCAGGAGATCTTCCACGGCCCGTACTTCTGCGCCGAGCAGGACCCGAAGTGGTACGACACCGCGGAGCCCGAGGACGGGCCGACCGTCAGCCGGATGCGCGAGGTGGCCCGCGAGCACGGCGTCGTGCTGATCGTCCCGTGGTACGAGGAGGCGCAGCCCGGCGTCTACTACAACACCGCCTGCGTGATCGAACGCGACGGCACGGTCCTCGGCAAGTACCGCAAGACCCACATCCCGCACGTCGGGCCCTGCTTCTGGGAGAAGTTCTACTTCAAGCCGGGCAACCTCGGCTACCCGGTATGGGACACCTCGGTGGGCCGGATCGGCCTGATCATCTGCTATGACCGGCACTTCCCCGAGGTGGCCCGCGAACTCGGGCTCAAGGGCGCCGAGCTGGTCTTCAACCCGTCCGCGACCGTCGAGTCCCTGTCCAGGTACCTGTGGGAGCTCGAGCAGCCCGCGCACGCGGTGGCGAACGGGTTCTGGATCGCGGCGAGCAACCGGGTCGGCGTGGAGGCACCGCTGAACAACAGCAAGTTCTACGGCTCCTCCTACTTCTGCAGCCCGCGCGGGAAGATCGTCGCCCAGGCTTCGGACAGCGAGGACGAGGTGCTGGTCGCCGACCTCGACCTCGACGAGATCCGCGAGGTCCGCAACACCTGGCAGTTCTTCCGCGACCGCCGGCCCGAGACCTACGGCGAGCTGGCCCAGCAGCTGCCATGATGGCGCCGAGACAGGGCCATAACGACCACGGCACGGAGCGGCCATGACCACGCTGATCAAGAACGGGACGGTGGTCACGGCCACCGACATGACCGTCGCCGACGTGCTCATCGACGGGGAGCGTATCCAGGCGATCGGCACGGGCCTGGGCGATTCGGCGGCCCCGGACACGGTCATCGACGCCGCCGGGCGCTACGTGATGCCGGGCGGCATCGACGTGCATACCCACATGGAGCTCCCGTTCGGCGGCACCTTCGCCTCCGACGACTTCGCCACCGGCACGGCCGCCGCGGCCTGGGGCGGCACCACCACCATCGTCGACTTCGCGGTGCAGGGCTACGGCGAAAGCCTGGCCCAGGGGCTGGACGCCTGGCTGGCCAAGGCCGAGCCGAAGTCGCACATCGACTTCGGCCTGCACCTGATCGTGCGCGAGATCAACGAGCCGATCCTGCGCGAGATGGACACGATGATCGACCGCGGCGTGCCGTCGTTCAAGCTGTTCATGGCCTACCCGGGCGTGTTCATGCTGGACGACGCGTCGATCTTCCGCGCGATGAGCCGCACCGCGGACAACGGCGGCCTGATCATGCTGCACGCGGAGAACGGCGGCGCGATCGACGTCCTGGTCCAGCGCTACCTGGCCGAGGGCAAGACCGCCCCGGTCAACCACGGCCTGACCCGGCCCTCGTCGATGGAGGGCGAGGCCACCCACCGCGCGATCGCGCTGGCCGAGCTGGCGGGCGTCCCGGTGTACATCGTGCACCTGTCGTCACGCGAGGCGCTCAACGCGGTGCGCGAGGGGCGCGACCGCGGCGTGCCCGCCTACGCGGAGACCTGCCCGCAGTACCTCTACCTGTCCCTCGACGACCTGGCCCGGCCCGGCTTCGAGGGCGCCAAGTTCGTGTGCTCGCCGCCGCTGCGGCCCGCCGACCACCAGGCGGACCTGTGGCGCGGCCTGATCACCGACGACCTGCAGGTCGTCTCGACGGACCACTGCCCGTTCGACTACAAGGACCAGAAGATCCTCGGCAAGGACGACTTCTCCGCGATACCCAACGGGCTGCCCGGGGTCGAGGACCGCTACACGCTGCTGTGGGACGGCGGCGTCGCGGCGGGCCACATCACGCCGACGCGGTTCGTCGAGCTGATCGCGACCGCGCCCGCCAGGATGTTCGGCCTGCACCCGCGCAAGGGCACGCTCGCCCCGGGCGCCGACGCCGACATCGTGGTCTTCGACCCCGATGCCGAGCGCACGCTGTCGGCCCGCACCCATCACATGCGGGTGGACTACAGCTGCTACGAGGGGCGGAAGGTCCGCGGCCTGCCCGAAGTGGTGATGCAGCGCGGCAACGTCCTGGTCCAGGACGGGAAGTTCCTCGGCCAGCCGGGCGCGGGCCGGTTCCTGTCGCGCAACCGGTTCAGCCCCGGCGGCTAACTGCTGCCCGGGTTGGCCGGTCACTCATGATCACGGAGGATTTGTCCACGCATACGGGCAAAAGTCTCCGTGATCATGAAAGAGTGGTGCCCGGCGGGGCTAGCTGTCGGCCTCCTCGTGGTGGCGCTTCTCGCCCAGCGTGATGCTCAGCAGCCAGCTGACCACGCCGATGATGATCGCGCCCCAGAACGCCGGCCAGAAGCCGGTGATGTGGAATGGCAGTTTGAGCTTGCCCGCCACCCAACTGGTCAGCCACAGCAGCAGTGCGTTGACCACCAGGCCGATCAGGCCGAGGGTCAGGATGTAGAAGACGCAGCCGACCACCTTGACGATCGGCTTGAGCACGGCGTTGATCACGCCGAAGATGAG
>Ga0318494_10000116_pt1 | contig 22245 bp, 18 predicted proteins | sample GRESIP108b1f24_FD_203293 | JGI IMG/M metagenome (GOLD analysis project Ga0318494, IMG submission 203293) | Tropical soil microbial communities from Luquillo Experimental Forest, Puerto Rico - GRE.SIPMG.108b1f24 | ecosystem: Environmental > Terrestrial > Soil > Tropical forest > Bulk soil... | reverse complement strand
GCCTGGTGGTGTTCTGCGGGCTCGCGCTGGCCTCGGCGAGCTACCTGGCCGCCGGTTTCGGCGGCACGGCCACCGCGCCGGCCGGCAGCGACTCCGCTCGCGGTGACGCGTTGCTGGCCAGGCACTTCCCGCAGACGGCGGCCAACCCGACGATCATCGTGCTGCGCCTGCGCCAGCCCGCCTGGGCGGCCCCGGCCTCGGTAGCCGCCGCCGGGCGGCAGCTGGCCGCCGACCCGGTGTTCACCTCGGTGTCCGGGCCGCTGAACGCCAACGGCACGGCGCTGACGGCGGAGCAGTACGCCGCGCTGTACGCCGCCTACGGCCCGCCGCGAGCGATGGCGGCCTCGGCGGCGGAGCGGATCCCGCCGGCCGGGCTGGCCGCGTACGAGTCCTACCGGGCCAGCGGCTCATACGTGAGCGCGGACGGGCGCACGATCTCGTTCGCGACCTCACTGGCGGCAGGGAGCCCGGCCAGCACCGCGGCGGAGCAGACGGTGCCCGCCATCCGGGCCGCGGCCGCGCGCGCGGCGCGGGCCGCCGGCGCCTCGGCCTCCGGGGTCACGGGGCAGGCGGCGTTCACCTACGACGTCGCCCAGCTGTCCGACGGCGACCTGTGGACGGTCATCCCGATCGCCATCGCCGTCATCGCGGTGCTGCTCGCGCTGGTGCTGCGATCGCTGATCGCACCGCTGTACCTGATCGCCTCGGTGGTGCTCTCCTACTTCGCCGCCCTCGGGCTGACCGTGCTGCTGTTCGTCAACGTCGCGGGCCAGCCGGGGCTGACGTTCATCCTGCCGTTCCTGCTGTTCGTGTTCCTGCTGGCGCTGGGCGAGGACTACAACATCCTGGTCATGACGCGGATCAGGGAAGAGGCCCAGCGCCTGCCGCTGCGCGATGCGGTAGGCCGGGCGCTCAGCGTCACCGGCACGACGGTGACCTCGGCCGGGCTGGTGCTGGCCGGGACGTTCGGGGTGCTGGCGATCGTGGGGTCCGGCAGCGCCGGGGCGCAGAACGTCCGGACGATCGTGAACGTCGGCGTCGGCCTCGCGCTCGGCGTGCTGATGGACACGTTCCTGGTCAGGACGCTGCTCGTACCGTCGGCGGTGGTGCTGATCGGGCGGTGGAACTGGTGGCCGTCCGCGCTGTACCGGGCGCGGCGGGCCGGCGCACCGCAGAGCGGCCCGGGCGTTCCCTTTACAACAGTCGAGTTATTACTTAATCTGGCTACCGAGGGCCACGGGGGCCGGGGGGCTCGCTGAGCTGACGAGGGGACACATGAGCGCGCCGGATCTAGCCGTGGAACACCTCGGCGCCGACTATTTCCAGGACCCGTACTCGGTGCACGCCCGGCTGCGGGCCCAGCGCCCGGTCACGCCGGTGATCATGCCCGGCGGGGCGCCCGTGTGGCTGATCACCGGGTACGCCGAGGCGCGCGCCGCGCTGGCCGATCCGCGGCTGAGCAAGCACGTGCCGGGCTGGCACCCCGAGCCCGACTCGATCTTCGCCTCGCTCGACCTGCACATGCTCAATAGCGACCCGCCGGACCACGAACGGCTGCGCAAGCTGGTGAACAAGGCCTTCACCGCGCGCCGGGTCGAGCGGCTCAGGCCGCGGATCACCGCCATCGCCGCGGGGCTGCTCGACGACATGTCGGCGCAGAGGGACCGGCCCGAGGTAGATCTGCTCGCGTCGTTCGCTTTCCCGCTGCCGATCACCGTGATCTGCGAGCTGCTCGGCGTGCCGGCCGCCGACCGGGACGACTTCCGCACCTGGTCGGCCACGATCGTGTCGGACACCTCCGCCCCCGAGGTGTTCCAGGCGCACGCCACCGCGATGCTCCGTTACTTCACGGCGCTGCTGGCGGCCAAGCGGGACGAGCCCCGCGACGATGTGCTGTCGGCCCTGATCGCGGCGCGGGACGAAGGGGACAGGCTCAGCGAGAACGAACTGCTGTCGATGGCGTTCCTGCTGCTGGTGGCCGGGCACGAGACCACGGTCAACCTGATCGCCAGCGGCCTGCTCGCGCTGCTGCTCAACCCGGCCGAGCTCGCCCGGCTGCGGGCCGACCCGGCGCTGATCGGCGGCGCGGTGGAGGAACTGCTGCGGTACGTGAACCCGGTCAACAACGCGACCTTCCGGTGCGCGACCGAGCCGGTCGAGATCGGTGGCGTGCGCATCAGCCGGGGCGACCCGGTGCTCGTCGCGCTGAGCGGCGCGAACCGGGATCCCGCTCGGTTCGGCGACCCGGACCGGCTGGACCTCGGCCGGGACGGCGCCGGGCACCTGGCGTTCGGCCACGGCATCCACTACTGCCTGGGCGCGCCGCTGGCGCGGCTGGAGGCCGAGATCGCCTTCTCCGGCCTGCTGGCGAGGTTCGGCTCGATCCGGCTCGCGGTACCGGCGACCTCGCTGCGCTGGCGGCCGAGTACGCTCATCCACGGCCTGGAGTCGCTGCCGGTGCGGCTCGCCCCGTGAGGCTTCGCGCCGGTAGATCACCTGCGTGGGGTGAGGACGCGGCCTCGAATCGCTGATAAGCCAGCTCTTGTGAGGCGGCCACCGTGGTGAGCTCGGTCAAGAGCTTCATGGACGCGTCCAATTCGAAGTGCAGCTGACCGCTCAAGTTAGCGACGATGGGGGCAGGGAAAGCATGTCCGAGCGACGCGACCACGACCAGCCCGCCGTGCCCGATCCGTCCTCGCTCACGGCTGAGGAACGGCGGTTGCAGGAGGCCAGGACGGGCGTTCCGTGGCGGGCCTGGGGGCCCTACCTCAGCGAGCGCCAGTGGGGCACGGTCCGGGAGGATTACAGCGACAACGGAGACGCCTGGTCGTATTTCAGTCACGACCAGGCGCGGTCTCGCGCCTACCGGTGGGGCGAGGACGGCATCGCTGGCGTCAGCGACGACAAGCAGCGGCTATGCCTGGCCCTGGCGCTGTGGAACGAGCGCGACCCGATCTTGAAGGAGCGGCTGTTCGGCTTGACGAACGCCGAGGGCAACCACGGTGAGGACGTCAAGGAGTACTACTTCTACGTCGACAACCTGCCCACGCACAGCTACCAGCGCTACCTCTACAAGTACCCTCAGGCCGAATTCCCCTACAACGACCTGGTGACGGTGAACCGGAGCCGGTCACGGCACGAATTCGAGTACGAGCTCGTGGACACGGGCGTGTTCGGCGAGGACCGGTATTTCGACGTCGAGGTGGAGTACGCCAAGGCCGCGCCCGAGGACATCCTGTGCCGCGTCACCGTGCACAACCGCTCCTCGCAGGAAGCCGCGTTGCACGTGCTGCCCACGCTGTGGTTCCGTAACACCTGGTCATGGCCGGACGGTGAGGCTAGGCCCACGCTGGCCCACGTCTCCGGGCTCGCGTCGGCGCATCCGGTGGTCCGGGCCGAGCATCATCGGCTCGGCGTGTTCTACCTCTACGCCGAACCCGGAGCGGACCTGCTGTTCTGCGAGAACGAGACGAACACGGCGCGGGTGTTCGGCGCCGAGCCTGCGACGCGCTTCCCCAAGGACGGCATAGGCGACCACGTCCTGCACGGCACGGACACCGTGAATCCCGGCGGTGAGGGCACCAAGGTGGCGGCGCGGGTCCGGCTCATGCTGCCGCCCGGCGGGCAGGCGGCGGTGACGGTGCGGCTCACCCGCCAGGCCCCGGAACAGGTCGCGGAGCCGTTCGCCGGCGCGGACGAGCTCATCGCCGGGCGGCGGGCCGAAGCGGACGAGTTCTACGACGCCATCACCCCGCCGGCGGTGAGCGATGACGCGAAGTCGGTCATGCGCCAGGCCCTGGCCGGGATGCTGTGGTCCAAGCAGTGCTACTACTTCGACGTGGACCGCTGGCTGCGGGAACGCAACGTCCACCCGCTGCGGGCGCCTGCCCGCCGGGGGACCCGCAACGAGTCGTGGTTCCACATGTTCAATCACGATGTCGTGTCGATGCCCGACAAGTGGGAGTACCCGTGGTACGCCGCCTGGGACCTGGCGTTCCATTGCATCCCGCTGGCTATGGTGGACCCCGATTTCGCCAAGAGCCAGCTCGATCTGATGCTGTCCCAGGAATACCTCCACTCGTCCGGCCAGATGCCAGCCTACGAGTGGAACTTCGGCGACGTGAACCCGCCGGTGCACGCCTTCGCCACGTTGTTCCTCGAGAACCTGGAGGCCGGCCTCGGCCAGGTTGACCTTTCGTTCCTCCAGGAGAGCTTCGCCAGGCTGCTGCTGAACTTCACCTGGTGGGTGAACCGCAAGGACGTCGGCGGCCGCAACGTGTTCGAAGGCGGCTTCCTCGGTCTGGACAACATCGGCGTGTTCGACCGCAGCGCGGCCCTGCCCACCGGCGGCCGGCTGGAGCAGGCGGACGGCACGGCCTGGATGGCGATGTTCAGCCAGAACATGCTCGAGCTGGCTCTGGGCCTGCTGGAGCGCGACGAGACCTACGAGGGGTTCGTGCTCAAGTTCGTCGAGCATTTCTTCTGGATCGCGGCCGCCGTGGACCCGATCGGCGAGCACCCCGATGAGATGTGGGACGAGGAGGACGGCTTCTTCTACGACGTGCTCCGCCTTCCCGACGGAACGGGTACCAGGCTCAAGGTGCGCTCGCTGGTAGGCCTACTGCCCATCTGCGCCACCACGGTGATCGAGGCTGACGTCATCGAGAGCTATCCGCAGATCGCCGGGCAGGTGCGCACCTTCCTGGAGCGCAACCGGGACCTGCTGGCCAACATCGCCGATCCGCTGGTGCCCGGCATCCACGGCCGGCGCATCTTGTCCCTGGTCAACGAGGACAAGCTTCGGCGCATCCTGGCCCGGATGCTGGACGAGGAGCGTTTCCTTGGCCCGCACGGGATCCGCTCCATCTCGCGCTGGCACCTCGAACACCCGTACACCTTCGATGTCCACGGCGCCGAGCATCGGGTGCAGTACGAGCCGGCCGAGTCGACCAGCGGCATGTTCGGCGGGAACTCCAACTGGCGCGGGCCGGTCTGGTTCCCGGTCAACCTGCTCTTGATCCGCGCCCTGATCACGCACTACCGGTACTACGGCAACGACCTGACGGTGGAGTGCCCGACCGGCTCCGGCACCATGATGACGCTGTTCGAGGTGGCCATGGAGCTGGCGCGGCGCCTCGCCGGGACGTTCCTGCGGGACGCTGACGGGCGGCGTCCTGTCTACGGCGGAACGCCGATGTTCCAGGAGGATCCGCACTGGCGTGACCTGGTCCTCTTCTACGAGTACTTCCACGGCGACAACGGGGCCGGGCTCGGCGCCTCACATCAGACCGGGTGGACCGGCCTGGTGGCCAGGCTGATCCAGAGCCTCGGCCAGTTCGACGCCGACACCGTGCTCGAGGACCGCCGATGGCCGATGGCCCGGCCGTACCGGCGTCTCGTCGCCGCGCCCATGGCCGGTGTCAGGACGGTCCGCTAGGTGGTATACCGGTTCGGTGCGGAGCTTGACCGAGGTCGCGCCCGGGGTGCTCGTCGCGACCAGTTCCTACGCGCTGACCACGAGCACGGTAGTGGTCGGCTCCTCCGGAGGCTGCCTGGTCATCGACCCGGCCGTGACGGTGGCCGACCTGGCCGGGCTGGCCGCCGGCCTGGCCGCCAGGGGGCTGCGGCCCGTGGCCGGCTGGTCGACCCATCCGCACTGGGACCACGTGCTGTGGAGCCGGGAACTCGGCGACGCGCCCAGGTACGCCGCGCCAGCCGCCGTCGCCACGGCTAGGACCGAACGCGACGGCATCCTCGAAGGGGTCAGGAATTCCGCGCCCGGCCACGACCTTTCCCTGGTCGGGCGGATGCGATCACTGGACGCTTCCGCCATCCCGTGGGACGGGCCGGAGGCCCGGCTGATCGTGCACGACGGGCACGCGCCCGGCCACGGCGCGGTGTTCCTGCCGGAGAGCGGCGTTCTGATCGCCGGGGACATGTGCTCCGACGTGGAGATACCGCTGCTCGACATCCTCGCGGCCGATCCGCTCGGCGACTACCGCACCGGGATGGAGCGGCTGGCGTCCGTACCCGGCGTCCGCCAGGTAGTGCCTGGCCACGGGCATGCCGGGGACGCCGGCGAACTGCGCAGGCGGCTCGCCCTGGACGACGCCTACCTGGAAGCCATCACGAGCGGCAAGCCGGCCGGTGATCCGCGGCTGACCAAGGACAACCCGGAATGGATGCGGGTCATGCACGACGAGCAGGTGCGGTACTTCCAGGGTTAACCCCGGGTCAGCCCGGGTTGGCCCCGCCCGCCGCGACGGGCAGCAGCAGCACCGATGGGTGCGCCGCGTCCAGGCCGATGTCGTACTGCGTCGGCACGAGGTCGGCGGCGGTCGCGTCGACCTGTCCGGTGCCCGGGTTGCGGGCGAAGCGCGGGTGGGCTCCCCCGGCGACCTGAAGCCTGATCCGGTGCCCGCGGCCGAACCGGTGCGCCGTGCCGAGCAGGCTCACCCGGACCGTCCCGGTCAGCGGGTCGGCCTCGGTGAGCCGCACGATGCCGTCGCAGACGTTGTGCGACCGGCCGCGCGGGTCCACGTCGCACAGCCGGACGAACAGGTCCGCGAACGGGTTGTCGCGGGTGACGGACACCTCGGCCGCGACCTCGCCGATGACCTCGACCGGCTCGTCCAGCGGGGCGCTGCTGAACACCAGCACGTCCAGCCGGCGCTCGACATCCCCGTTGTCCCGGCTCCCCGCGTTCGTGGCCATGATCGCGCCGCCAGGCGACGGCGTGGGGTCGGCCGGGTCGTAGCGGAAGCCGGCGGCCGCCACGTCCGCGGCCGGCTCCGCGGTGCCGAGCGAGCCCTGCGGGCCCAGGTACCAGCGCTGCTCGGCGGCGCCGGGCGGCGGCCAGCCGCCGATCTCGCGCCACTCCCCCGCGCCCTCGCCGCCGACCCAGATGCGCACCGGGTGGTCCGGCGGGGCGGCCGGCCGGGAACCCGTCCGGCTGTTAGGGGCCAGCCCGGCGTAGCGGTCCAGCCAGGCCAGGCTCTCGGTGAGCGCGACGGTGCCCTGGGCGTTGAGGTCCAGGTGGGCCCACGGGCCGACGAGCAGCCGGGTGGGCACGCCCCGGGCGGCGAGCGTGCGGTACTGCTCGAGGGTCTGCTCGATGAACAGGTCGTGCCAGCCGCCCACCAGCAGGACCGGGACGGTGATCCGCTCCAGCGCGGCGCCGCACTGCAGCGGCCCCCAGAACGGGTCGGTGGCCTGCGGGTGCTCCAGCCACCTCTCCGGCCAGGCCGGCTCGCGGCCGAGCAGGTCGCGATAGCCGGCCGCGACCGGCAGCCGGTCGACCACCGGGCGCAGCCGCCGGTCGGCCGTGGTCATGCGCGTCATCGCGCGCAGCATCCCGATGCTCTCCTGGTGCGCGACCAGGTCGCTCCACATGACGTAGTTGTACAGGTCGAAGGCGCCGTTGCGGTACGCGGTCCGGGACCAGTCGTGCGGACCGACGTGCACCACGGCGGCGACCAGTTCCGGCGGCGGGTCCATGGCCAGCGCCCACTGCACGAAGCCGAGGTAGCTGGGGCCGTAGGTGGCCAGCCGGCCCTCAAACCAGCTCTGCTGGCGCAGCCACGCCACGGTGTCCTGGCCGTCCGCGATCTCGTGCCGCATCGGCTCGAAGTCCCCGCCGGACCCGAACGTGCCGCGCACGCTCTGCAGCAGCACGTGGTAGCCGCGCTCGGCGAAGATCTGCGCGCACTGCAGGGCGAACAGGCCACTGCGGCCGTACGGGCAGCGGATCAGCACGGTGGCCGCCGACGCCACGCTGACCGGGATGTAGTGGGTGGCCAGTAGTACCGTGCCGTCCGACATCGGCACCTCGACGTCTCGCTCCACCATGACCCGGTTCCGCCGCGGCGGCAGCGACCACGCCCGGGCCGCCACCGTGCCGAGCGCGACCGCGCCCCGGCTCAGCGGGCGGGCCGTGACGGCCTTCGGGCTGCCCTGCCGCCGCATCATGCTCTGCTGGCGCATCACGCCGTCCTTTCCGCCACGACGACCCCGGCCGGCACCGGCTCGGCGTAGAGCAACTCGACCAGCGCGGCGCGGTTGGCGAGGACCCGGCGCTGATTGACGTAACCCTTGTCGGTGATCTCGCCCGCGTCAAGGTCGGCCGGGCGGGCCAGCACCAGCAGCCGCTCGATCCGGGCCGCCGATCCCGCCTCGGCATTGTGTCCGGCCAGCGCCCGGGCGAGTTCCGCGCGGATGGTCTCGTCGGTGATCAGGTCCCCCTCGGCGTGCGGCTCCTGGCCGAGCAGCTTGGCCGCCTCGGCCGCGTTCAGCCAGGCCAGCGCGCACACCGACGCGCGGTCCTCGCCCGCGATCACCGCGTCGGCCAGCAGCGGGGCGGCGGAAAGCAGGGCGGTGCGGACCGCGCCGACCCGGACGAACGTACCGGTACCGAGCTTGAAGTCCTCCGCGATCCGGCCCCGGAACACCAGCCCGGCGTTCAGGTCGTCCGGATCGGCCAGGCCGACGGCGTCACCGGTGCGGTAGTAACCCTGGGCGTCGAACGCCGCGGCGGTGAGATCAGGCCGTTCGAAGTACCCGGGAGTGACCATCGGGCCCTTCACCAGGATCTCGTACGCGCCCTCGGCGGGGACCAGCTTGACCGCGGCGCCCGGCAGCGGGACGCCGATGCAGCGGGCGTCGGCGAAGTCGAAGTGCGCGCTGGTCACCGCCGGGGCGGTCTCCGTCGCCCCCCAGGAGCCGGTCACCGGGACGGGGCGCCCGGCCGTCCGCACGGCGAGGTCCCCCAGCCGCTGGCGCAGCGCGGCCGGCAGCGCCGCCGCCGCGTTGAACATCAGCCGGATCCGGGAGAAGAAGCGGGCGGCGAACGCGGCGTCGGCTTCCAGCGCCGGCACGAGCTGGGCGTACCCGGCCGGGACGTTGAAGTAGATGGTCGGCGGGACGTCGGCGAGGTTCGCGATGCTCTGCGCGAACATCCCGGGCGCGGGCCGCCCGGCGTCGATGTAGAGCGTGCCGCCCGCGGTGAGCGTCATGTTCACGTTGTGGTTACCGCCGAACGTGTGGCTCCACGGCAGCCAGTCGACGATCACCGGTCGCTCGGTGCGCAGGAACGGCCAGGCCTGCCGGATCATCTGCTGGTTGGCGGCGAGCATCCGGTGGGTGTTGAGCACGCCCTTCGGGGCGCCGGTCGAGCCGGAGGTGAACAGGATCTTCGCGATCGAGTCGCCGGTCACCGCGGCGGAGGCGGCGGCGACGGCCGGGCCGGGCACGGTGGCCATGAGGTCCTCGAGCCGTTCCGCTCCCGGCCGGGACCCGGTCCGCACGATGGCTGGCACCGCGGCGACCGCGTCCAGCGCCGCCGCGAACCGCGCCGCGTCGTCGGCGAAGACCGCGCCCGGGCGGATCATCCCGGTGATCGCGCGGATCCGGGCGTGGTCGTGGCTCTGCAGCGAGTACGCCACGCTGACCGGCGCCACCGGGACGCCGGCAGCCATCCCGCCCAGGGTGACCAGCAGGTGGTCCACGCTGTTGCCGGACAGCACGAGCAGCGGCCGCCCAGGACCGAGCCCGCGGTCGAGCAGCCCCTGGCCAATGGCCTCCGCGGCGGCCAGCGCCTCGCCGTAGTCGCAGGTCCGCCAGCCGCCGCCGGCGGCACGCTCGGCCACCATCGGATGTCCGGGGTCGGCGGCGGCCCAGGCCCGCACGCTGTGCATCACGGTCGCCGGGTAACCGGCCAGCGGCTCGGCCGAGCGGATGACCAGGGCGCCGTCCTCATCCGCGGCGGTGACGCGCGGCACCGCGAACAACGGCTCCTGGATTCCGGTATCCGTGACCATGTTCGGGGCCCTCCGACGCCGCCTGCCGTCGGGGACCACGCCCGCCCGGCCCGCCGGATATTCGACAAGAAAATCAATACCCGGCATCTCTTTGTAGCGCTTACCGGCGGGCGGGCGCAACCCCGCGTGGTCAGGCGGCCGGGCCGTCCCCCTCGCGCGTCCCGGCCGGCCCGGCCGCCCCGGTCGCCCCGGCCGCGGCCGTGACCGTGGCCGTGGTGTCAGTCGGCTCCTGGCCGGCGCCGCCGGTCGGCTCCGGGCCAGCGAGGTCGTCGGGCCGCGGGCCGTAGCCGTCGCCCGGCGGCACCGGGACGGGGCTCGGTGTGAAGAACATCCACGCGCACGAGACGATCAGCGCGACGAGGAATACGAAGTAGATCCAGAACGCCGGCGTGAGGCCCGCGCTGATCGTGAGCCCGAGCTGCGAGGCCTGCGGCGACGAGATGCCGAACTGGGTAGGCTTGGGAGTCTCGCTGACCTGCACGAGCGCCGAGATGGCCTGCGCCGCCATCGGGATCGTGGCCCCGGCCAGCAGCATCGCGCCGTGCCGGGCCGGGCGCCAGAGAGCGGCCGCGATGACGGCCGCCGCGAGCGCGATCATCACGGCCACGTCCCCGAAGATCACCAGGCCGGGGTTGGAAAAGGCGTTGCCCGCGGTCAGCGTCTGCACCTGCCCGGCGGCCGTGCGCAGCGTAAAGCTGTCCCACGCCGGGGCGAAAGCGGCGGCCACCCCGAGGCCGGCCAGCACCGTCAGCACGGCGGGACCGAGCGCGGCTCCGCGCGGTCGCGCCAGCCTGTCCGGCTGGACGCCCGTGGCCGGCCCGCCGGCCGGGCCGGCCAGGAACGCGACCACCGATCCCGCCGCGCAGGCGAGCCAGCCGATGAAGGACAGCACGAGGCCCGCGCCGCCGCCGGGGCTGCCCGCCGCGGAAATGGCCACGCCCGCGTCGGCGAAGAACAGGCCGAACGTGACCGCGCTCAGCCCCAGGCTGAGCAGCGCGCCGAGCCGCAGGCGCGTGCCGCCGAGCAGGACGAGCACGGCGCTCGCGGTCCAGACGGCCAGGTAGATGGCGTGCGGGATGACCTGGTCGGCCTGCTCGGCCAGGCTGGCGGTGCCGATGTAGGAGGGGAAGAGCCCAGCGACCCCCAGGATGACCCCCGCGCCGAGCAGCGCCGCCGCGGTGATCCGGGTAGCCTTCCCGCTGCGCGCCGGGACGGAGTGGCCGGTGTACTGGCCGTACGGGGTGTAAGGGACGGCGCCGGCCGGGGTCACCACGGTCTCGCCCGTTTCACCAGGCGGGGCGGTATTTTCGCCGAACGGGCCCGGAATCTCGCCCTCCCGTGGTGCGGCGGGCGCAACCGGGGGGGTATTCCGGCCCACCGGGACGATCGTGCCCGGCGCCTCGATGCTCGCGAACCGGGCCCACGCGGCCGACCAGCCCTCGGGCGTCTCCGGCCATCGCTCGAGCGGCTGGGACCTCGGCGCTCCGGTCGTCCACACGCCGTAGAAGCCCGAGCCGCGCCCGATCTCGTACCTGGCGCCCCGGTACGTGATGATCACCTTGTCAAACACGTTTCAAGCCCTTCCTGCCGCCGCATCTGCCGTCCCGTGCCATCCGGCCCCCGTCCCGCGTGTCCTGTCCGAACCTAACCGAGACGGCTGCAGGCTGGCTGGGCGGTCGCTCCAGCATTCCTGACTCTTCGGTCCGGGCTGAGCGATTCCTTTCCGTGCGGCCGGCGGTCTGCACTGGGTAGGACTAGGAGGAGGCCGACGATGCCGCGACAGGCGGAGACCATACCGCACCGGGACGAGTTCGCCCGCGACACCGAGCCATTCCGGCGGGAACTGCTGGCGCACTGCTACCGGATGCTCGGCTCGCTGGACGACGCCGAGGATCTGGTCCAGGAGACCTACCTGCGGGCCTGGCGGTCGCACGCCAGCTTCGAAGGCCGGTCGTCGCTGCGGGTCTGGCTGTACCGGATCGCCACCAACGCCTGCCTGACCGCGCTGGAGCAGCGGGGCCGCCGCGCGCTCCCGTCCGGGCTGGGCGCGCCCAGCGACGACCCGGCCGCCGCGCCCGTGATCCCCGGGCCTGAGGTCAGCTGGCTCGGGCCCGTCCCGGACGCGCTGGTCACCGGGCCGGCCGAGGATCCCGCGGCCATCGCGGTGGCGCGCGAGAGCCTGCGCCTCGGCCTGATCGCCTGCCTGCAGTACCTGCCCGCCCGGCAGCGGGCCGTGCTCATCCTGCGTGACGTGCTGGCCTTCCCGGCCGCCGAGGTCGCCGCCATGCTCGGCACCAGCACCGTCGCGGTCAAGAGCACGCTGCAGCGGGCCCGGGCGCGGCTGGAACAGGTGGCACCTTCTCCCGAGGAGGTCAGCGAGCCCGCCGAGCCCGAGGCCAGGGCCCTGCTCGAGGCCTACATCGCGGCCTTCCAGAACGCCGACCCGGCCGCGCTGGAACGGGTGCTGCGCAAGGACGCGGCGCTGGAGCCGGTCGGTACCCTGACCTGGTTCTCCGGCCGCGATACCTGCATGCGCTACGTCAGGCAGTTCTTCGGTGCCCCGGGCGACTGGCAGATGGCGGCCACTGCCGCCAACGGGCAGCCCGCCGCGGCCGTGTACCTGCGCGGAGCCGACGGCGTGCACCGGGCGTTCGGCCTGGCCGTGCTCACCGTGACCGCGACCGGCATCGCCCGCATCGTGGTGTTCGGCGATCCCGGGCTTGTCACCAGGTTCGGATTCCCGCCCGAGCGCTGACGTCGAGACGGTGATGCCGGGACAGTGATGCCGGGACAGTGATGCCGGGACAGTGATGCCGGGACAGTGATGCCGGGACAGTGATGCCGGGACTAGGGCGGCCCGCGCGTGCCCCGGGGCTTTGCCCCTGATGCTGCTGCGCTCTCGGCATACTGCCGTGACTGGTGGTAAGTGGTCGCGGTCCGTTCATAGGGCGTGGATGTCCCAGCCATGTCGCTCGTACGACGTGGATGTGGCATCCACGTCGTTACGGTCTGGGACGGGCGATGTCGGTGTGACGGAAGTCCGCGCTTCGCTGACCGTGAACCGGGGCGCGGGCGTCCGCGGTCGGGTGCTGGACTTGAGCGCATGGAGATGCTCATACTCGGCGGGACCGCGTGGCTGGGCCGCGAGGTGGCTCGGCAGGCGATCGGCCGCGGGAACGCGGTGACGTGCCTGGCCCGGGGCGAGAGCGGGCCGGTCGCCGACGGCGCGGTCCTGGTCGCGGCGGACCGGCGCCAGGACCAGGGTTACGACGGGGTGCGCGGACGCGACTGGGACGCGGTGATCGAAGTCTCCTGGCAGCCCGGACTGGTCCGCGGCGCCCTGGCCGCGCTGGGCGAACGGGCGGCGCACTGGACGTACGTCTCCTCGGGCAGCGTCTACGCGTCGCACGCGGCCATCGGCGCCGACGAGTCCGGGTCGCTGCTCGCCCCGGACGACCGCGACGAGGCGGACATCGAGCGCTACGGCGAGGCGAAGGTGGCGTGCGAGCAGGCGTCGGCCGCGGTGGCCGGCGACCGCCTGCTGATCGCGCGCGCCGGGCTGATCGGCGGCCCGGGCGACCACAGCGGACGATCCGGCTACTGGGTGGCCCGGGCCGCGCGCGACCCGCGGGGGCCGATGCTCGTGCCGGCCGTCCCCGAGATGCCGACGCAGGTGGTCGACGCCCGCGACCTGGCCGCCTGGCTGCTGGACTGCGCGCAGGCGGGCACCACGGGAACCTACGACGCGGTCGGCCCGGTCGTCCCGTTCGGCCGCTGGATCGAGCAGGCCCGGACGCTGGGCGGGCACACCGGCCCGGTCGTCGAGGCGGACTCGGCCTGGCTGCTCGGCCAGGGGGTGGCCGAGTACATGGGCCGGGAGTCGCTGCCGATGTGGGTCGCCGAGCCCGGCTGGGAGGGTTTTTCCGCGCGCAGCGGCCAGGCCGCGGCGGCGGCCGGCCTGCGGCATCGGCCGCGGGCAGAGGTTCAGGCCGACGTGCTGGCCTGGGAGCGCGAGCAGGGCCTGGACCGGCCGCGGCGGGCGGGACTGAGCGCGGAGCGCGAGCGCGAACTGCTGGCGGCGCTCGGGGCCGCCTGAGGCCCGCCGCGCGGATCATCGTGGACCGAAACCCGCGCTATCCGGGGGTAGCGGTCCACGATCATCGGTGCTGTGACAGATGTGACACCTGATGCGAACGGGCCCTTCGGAACGCTGCGGGTTTCTGCGCGCGGTTACCGGGACGGATGGCGGAACAGGCTGGTGAGGAGCCCGACAGCCGCCGCGGTGGCCGGGTGCGCGTCGTCTCGCCACCAGATCAGCCGGACCGGGACGGGCGGAGCGTCGCGCAGCGGCCGGTAGACGATGCCCGGCCTGGGGTACTGCGTCACCGTGGATTCCGGGGTGATGCCCACGTAGCGCTCGGTGGCGATCGCCGTGAGCCAGTCGTCGATATCGCCGGTGTGCTCGATCGCCGGGCGCGCCCCCGGCGGCCACAGATCCGGGACGGTCGTGCCGGTGCGCCGGTCGATGACCAGGACCCGCTCGCTGATCTCGGCCATCCGCAGCGAGCGCCGCATCGCCCACGGATCGTCGGCCGCCATGGCGCAGTACCGGCGTTCCAGGCCGACGATGGCGTCGCGGAACCGGCGCTGATCCGGCTCGGTGCGGATGACCGCGATGTCGCAGGCGCCTTCGGCCAGGCCGGCCGTGGCGGAGTTGGTCCGGATCAGCTGGAGCTCGATGTCCGGGTGTTCCGCCGCCCAGCGGCGCAGGAAGGGCGTGGTATGCCGTCCCATGGCCGACCAGGCGTAGCCGACGCGCAGCCGGGCGGGCCCGGCGGCCGCCTCGCGTACGACATCCTCGGCCGCGGCCAGCGCCCGCCGCGCATGCGCCAGCACCCGGCTGCCCGCCGCGGTGAGGGTGACTTCCCTGGTGGTGCGCCGCAGCAGCCGGACGCCGAGCGCCGACTCGAGGGACGCCAGCGTGCGCGACGCCGCCGCCTGGGAGATGCCCAGGTCGATCGCGGCGTCGGTGAAGCTGCCCGCCTCCGCGATGGCGACCAGGCAGCGCAGCTGGCGCAGCTCGACACTCATAACCAATCCGTATAGATGAGACTTATTATGCATTTTACGCAACTGTAAGCGCGGCGCACCCTAGCGGTATGGCGACGACATGCGAAGTCCAGACCAGCCGCGACGCGCGGCAGCCCGCCGGTCCCTGGCCGGCCGGAGACGACGCCATGCGGCCTGGGCCCCACCCGTGGGCGGGGCCGGCCCTGATGTTCGGCGGCGCCCTGTCCAACCAACTGGGCGCAGCGACCGGGGCGCTGGCGTTCGGGGTGATCGGCCCGGCCGGCGTGGTCGCCGTCCGCCAGTGGATCGCCGGGATCGTGCTGCTGGCGGCCGGGCGCCCCCGGTGGCGCTCGTTCACCCGGGCGCAGTGGCGGCCGGTGCTGCTCCTCGCGGTGGCCTACGGCACCATGAACCTGTCCCTGTACAGCGCGATCGGCAGGCTCGGCCTCGGCCTGGCGGTGACGCTGGAGTTCCTCGGCCCGCTCGCGGTCGCCCTGGCCACGTCGCGCCGCCGGGCCGACCTGGCGTGCGCGCTGGTGGCCGGCGCGGGCGTGGTCGCGCTGACCCGCCCGCGGCCGGCCACCGACTATCTCGGTATCGGCCTGGGCCTACTGGCGGCCGCGTGCTGGGCCAGCTACATCCTGCTCAACCGCGAGATCGGCCGGCGCCTGCCCGGCGCGGAGGGCTCGGCGGCGGCCGCGGCCCTGTCCGCGCTGGTCTTCGTGCCGGCCGGGATCATGATCCTGGTCCGGCACCCGCCGACGGCGGTCGCGCTCGCGTGCGCAGCCACCGCGGGGGTCCTGTCCTCGGCCGTGCCGCTCCTCGCCGACCTGCTGGCGCTGCGCCGGGTTCCGGCCGGCTATTTCGGGATCTTCATGAGCGTCCACCCGGTGCTCGCCGCGCTGATCGGCCTGGTGATGCTGCACCAGTCGCTGCCGGTGGAGGCGTGGCTGAGCATCGCCGCCATCGTTGCCGCCAACGCGGTCAGCGCTCTCCGCCGCCAGGTCGCCGCCTCGGAGCGCGCCGCCGCGATCCGCCTGCACGGTAAGGATCACGGCCGCGCCGATGATGGCCGCGCCCACGATTCCGGTCACGCTGAGTCGCTCGCCGAGCAGCAGGGCGGCCAGGATGGCTCCGGTCAGCGGCTCGAGCAAGGTCAGCCGGGCGGCCGTGCTCGCGACGGCGGTCCGCAGGCCACGGAAGTACAGCGTGTAGGCCACGGCGGTCGGGCCGACGCCCAGCGCGACCAGCAGGCCGATGGCCGCGGGCCCGGGCCGGAAGCTGATCCCCCCGGCTAGCTGCGCCACCGGCATCAGCAGCAGGCCGCCGATGGTGAAGCCGAAACCGGTCATGGTGAGGTCGTCCAGACCGGGAACCGGCCGGGAGCCGGTCAGGGTCACCGCGGCGAAGCCCGCCGCGGCCAGCACGGCCATGCTCGCGCTGGCCAGGACCGCGGTCTGGTCGAACCCGGACGGCAGGCCCACGAGCAGGCCGAGGCCGGCCACGGCCAGGCCCGTGGCGACCACCGCGTGCCGGCCGCCGGGCCGCCCGGTCAGCCGCTCCGCACCGAGCACGATGACGGGGGCGGTACCGATCGTGACCAGCGTGGCCAGCGGCACCGAGGTCAGCGCCACGGCCGTGAAGTAGCAACTCTGGTAGAGCGCGGCCAGCACGCCGATCACGGTGATCCGGGCCCAGGCGGCCCGGCCCGACGGCCAGGTCCGGCCGGTCACCGTGAGGTAGCTGACGATCAGCACGCCCCCGGCGGTGAGCCGCGCTGCGGCGACCGCGATCGCGGACAGGCCGGCCACCCGGCCGAGCAGGCTGCCGGTCAGCCCGCCTGTCCCCCACAACAATCCGGAAATGACCAGGTACAGCAGGCCAGTAGCGGGCCGGCGGCGGACGGCCGCGGGCCCCGAAGTGAACGTACGCATCGGGAAATCGCTCCTGCGACGAGAAGGGAATGGTCGCGGAAGCGGGGCGCACCGAACTCACCCGGGCGGCCAGCACTCGACGGTGCTCGCCGGGCACGCGAAACGCGTCGCCTCAGCCTGCTGGCTGGCGCGACGCGCGCGGACTCAACGCCCCGCTAGGAGCGGGCGGGCGGGGTGATGGGGAAACACCGGTGCACGGTGAGCATGCTATCCAGCGCGAGCCTGGCACGCGAACCGATTTCGGGTCACTCCCGGTCCGGACCCGGATCCGGCGCGGGTTGCCGGGCCGGGGGACCGGCCAGCGGCTGGCGCGAGCCGAGCCGCCGGGCCAGCAGATCGAGCGGTCCGCCGCCCTCCAGCCCGAGCAGTTCCCAGGACCGCGCGATACCCACGCCGAACAGGATGTACAGGAACGTCACGGTAGAGTTGGCCTCGCTGTCCGGCGTCCTGAGCACGATCCCGCTGAGGATCTGGGCGGCGTAGACGGCGATGATGAAGCCGAGCAGGTAGGGCCAGCGGCGGCTGAGATCGCTGCTGCCCCGTGCCCGCCAGAGCTTGACCGCCAGGCCGCAACTGCTGGTCAGCCCCACCGTGCCCAGGGCCACCGCGCCGTAGGCCAGGCCGCCGCCGGGCTGCAGCCCGATCAGCGACACGAACAGCGCGTCGACCAGCACGGTGAACGCCGTCGCGGCGATGGCCTGGTGCTCGACCGACGCGTGCGCGCCGCGCAGCCGCTCCGGGGCGACGGACAGGGCCACGAAGAGCAGCCCGACGAGCGCTCCCGCGACGGTCGCGGTACCGCTGAAGAAAGGGAGGTAGGAGGTCACGACAGCCAGCCTGCCCCGGTACCGGCACGCGCGCCAGGAGGCAGGCCGGGGGGCCGGGCCGGCGTAGGATCGCGGTGAGATGCTGCTCACGTTCGGGCACGGGACGGCCACGGCCGAACGGATGACGGAACTGCTCCGCGGCGCCGGGGTGGCCGTGCTCATCGACGTCAGGACGGCTCCCGGCAGCCGCCGCCATCCCCACGTGGCTCGGGCCGAACTGGAACGCTGGCTGCCCGAGGCCGGCATTTCCTACCGCTGGGACAAGCGGCTCGGCGGCTTCAGGAAGGCCGCCCCGGATTCACCGGACACCGCCTGGCGCGAGGACATGTTCCGCGGCTACGCCGCGCACATGCGGACCGACGCCTTCCAGGCCGCGATGGACGAGGTGCTCGCCCAGGCCGGCACCGACCGCACGGTAGTGATGTGCGCGGAGAGCCTGTGGTGGCGTTGCCACCGGCGGCTGCTCGCCGACTTCGCCGTGGCCGCCCGCGGCGTACCGGTCCGGCACCTGCTGCACGACGGGCGGATCGAGGAGCATCGCCTCTCCCCCGGCCTGCGGCGGCGGGACGACGGCCTGCTCGTCTACGACGCGGGCCAGGCGAGCTTGCTCTGACGACCGGGGTCAGCCCAGGTAGCGGTCGAAGCCGCTGGTCTGCCAGGTCCCCCCGGCCGCGGTGATGGCGAACGCCTCGTATCCGTCCAGACCCTCCACCCAGTCGCGGGCCGCGGAACCCATGGCGAAGGCCGCGGTGGCGTAGGCGTCGGTCTCGGCTAGCCTCGCGCCGACCAGGGTGAGGCTGGCCAGGCCGGCCGGCGGCTGCCCGGTGTACGGGTCGACGATGTGCGCCCCGCGCTCGGCGACCCCGGACGTGGCCACGGCGAGGTTCCGGCCCGCCACCACCAGCGCCAGCCGGCCCGGGCGCAGCGGGTCGGCGATCCCGATCCGCCACAGCCGATCGCCGGCGCACTGAACGTCGCCGCCGCCGTTGACGCTGTGCTCGGCCGAGCCGCCCGCGGTAAGGATGGCCGCGGCGCGCTCCACGGCCCACCCCTTGACGTACCCGGAGGGGTCGAACCTGCCGCCGGGCGTGGTGGTGAAGTACCCGCCGCTGCGCGCGCTGATGGCCGCGCACGCTTCGAGCACCTCGGCGAGTTCCGGCGCGCACTCCGCCAGCGGTACGGCACCGCGGCCGAACCGGGTGACGTCGCTGTCGTCCCGGTAGGGCGAGAAGGTGGCGTCCACCCAGTGCAGCCAGCGCACCGCCCGGCCGAGGGGGGCGTCACCGTGCGGCTCTCCGGCCGACGCGGGCACGTCGAACGAGACGACCGTGCCCATCACGTGCTCGGCGTGCCTGCGGCGGGCCGGGCGCGCGTCCGTCCCGGCGCCGGTCATGGGGTTCAGGAGCGCTTATCCAGCGCGCTCTGCAGCGACTTGACGTAGCCCGCGCTGGTGTAGGTGGCGCCGGACACCGCGTCGATCTTGCTGCTCTGCGCCGCGAGCGTCTCACTGATCAGCTTGGGGAAGGCGAACTCGCCGATCTGGACGTCGTGCAGGGTGTTGGTCGGCTGCACGAGGACCGCGACCTTGACGATCTTGCCGCTCCGCTCGATCAGCTGGATCTGGACCGGGCCGTAGGCGGTGTTGGCCACCTTGCCGTCGACGGCGGTCTCGCCCGCCGGCAGGTTCTTGGCGATCGACCCCTGCGGGAACGCCCCCGGGACGACTTCGGTCTGTCCGCCGCCGGAGGACGACGAAGACGACGAGGACGACGAGGACGAGGTGCCGCCCGACCCGCCGGTCGTGACCGCCACCGGGGCGGACGGGACGTGCGACCTGAACGACAGCAGGGCCACCAGGCCAGCGATGGTGCCGGTGACGGCCAGGATCACCCGGCGCATGGCGCGGATCCTCTCCCTCAGAACTCGAACGACTCGAAGTGGATGCGCTGCCTGGGCACCCCGGCAGCGCGCAGCGCGCGGACCGCGGCGGAGGTCATGCCGGCCGGCCCGCAGACGTAGGCTTCCTGCTCGTCCAGGCCGGGCACCAGGGACCGCAGCACCCGGGAAGACAGCGGGTCGCCGCCGATCTCGGCCCGCGATCCGACCAGGTAGTGCACGCATCCGCCACGAGCGGCCGCGATCTGATCCAGCTCGTCGCGGAACACCAGGTCCCGCTCACTGCTGGCACGGTAGATCAGGGTCACGTGCCCGGGCAGCGTCGCGAAGATGGCCCGCAGCGGCGTGATGCCGACCCCGCCGGCCAGCAGCACCACCCCGCGGCCGGAATCGGCGGGGGTGAACGCGCCGTAGGGTCCCTCGGCGAAGACGCGGGTCCCGGGGCGCAGCTGCGCGAGGGCCTGGCTGTGGTCGCCCAGGTTCTTCACCGTGATCCGCAGCAGGTCGGGCCCTGGCGCGGCGGACAGCGAGAACGGGTGCGAGGACCACCACAGCGACCTGGTCATGAACCGCCAGCGGAAGAACTGACCGGGCTCGGCGTCAAGCTCCTCGAGTCGCTGGCCGCCGATGTAGACCGAGATCACGCCGGGCGCCTCCGCCTTCACCCCGACGACTTCGAGGCGGTGCCTGCGATAGGCCAGCAGCGGGACGGCCACCCGGTACCACAGCACCAGCACGAGCACCGTCAGGTACATCGCGGACCACCAGAACCGCGCGGCCAGGTTGCTGACGAACGCCGCGCCGTCGGCGAGCTGGTGGCTGAAGGCCAGCGCGATCGCCAGGTAGGTGTACAGGTGCAGCAAGTACCACGTCTCGTAGCGCACCCGGCGGCGGACGGCGCGCATCGAGACGATGCCGATGCCGAGCAGCAGGAACCCGGCCACGGTCGCCATCAGCACGTCCGGGTACTGGGTGAGCAGCGTTGCGCTCTCGCTCACCACGCTGGCGTGCGCGGTGGCCGCGTAGCCCCACACGATGAGCAGGCCGTGCGCGACCACCAGGCTGACGATGTACCGCCCGCCCATGGCGTGCCAGCGGGCGAGCTTGTCGGTCCCCAGGCCCCGCTCCAGCGGCGGCAGCCGCGACATCAGCGCGACCAGGACCACCACGCCGTACCCGCAGAGCAGGCCGAGGACCTCGCCGGCGCCGGTGAGCCAGCCGCCGAGCCCGTGAACGCCGGGCGTGCTGTGCCACCACAGGGCGATGACCATGATCGCACCGAAGATGATGACCGCCAGCACGCCGCGAGCGCCGACCCGGGCCGGGCGGTTCCCCGGCCGTGCGGGTACCCGCCTGGGCGCCGGGCGGTCGAAGGGACGGGCTGGCGCCGGACGGGGCGCCGGCTCCCGGCTCGGCCCCGGGTACGCCTCCGCACCGGCATGCCGAGCCGGGCCCGATCGCCTGGCAACGCTGGTCACCCGCACCTCCTGTCAGGACAGCCTGGCTGGAATCGTATGTTCGGCCAGGCAGGATCGACCGTCTGGATTACGCCCCTCATCTCCCCCTAGTTATGACTACGCAGCGCGATTTTGCACGGTTCAGCCGGCTCTTGTAAGCGCTTCGTAATCGGCCCGGGCGCCACGTGTCAACCCAGGTTGACACCGGGGTTAGTGTCAACGTAGATTGACACCATGGACAACGCACCCGCCCTGGCGGCCGCGGCCGACAGCTCGGACCCGCGCACCGGGCTCCGCGCCGTCGCCGCCCTCCGCAGGCTGCTGGAGCAGCTCGAGGCACTCCAGGTCGACAACGCACGGGAACACGGCTGGTCCTGGCAGGAGATCGCGGAGATCCTCGGCGTGTCCCGGCAGGCCGTCCACAAGAAGCACGCCCGCCGCGCCCGCGCGCGCTGACCCGAGGGGATACCGAGGATGTTCGAGCGATTCACCGACCGGGCCAGGACGGCCGTGATCGCGGCCAGAGCCGAGGCCACCGCGCGCGGCGACCAGATCCGCCCGGTGTACATGCTGCACGCGCTGGCGTCCGGCGAAGGCGTGGCGGCCCGGGCCCTGGCCGGCCTGGGCGTCGATGCGGGCGACATCGAGCGCCGGCTCGACCTCACCGCGCCGCTGCGCAAGCCACTCGAGGGCGAGTCGCCCAGCGGCGACGCCGAGGCGCTGGCCAGCATCGGCATCGACCTGGACGAGATCAGGCGCAAGGTCGAGGAGAGCTTCGGCCCCGGCGCGCTCGAGCGCGCACCGGCGGCCCAGGGGACGGGGCGGAGCACGATGACCCGGGAGGCGAAGCAGTCGGTCGAGCTCGCCGCCAAGGAGGCCCGGGCACTGCGCCACAGCTACATCGGCACCGAGCACCTGCTGCTCGGCCTGCTCAGCGCGGCCGAGCGCAACCCGCGCGGCGACTTCAGCCCGGCGACCCTCAGCGACCTGGGCATCGATCCCGCCCAGCTCCGGCAGCGGGTCTTCGACGTGCTGCGGGACACCGCGCACTGAAGCGGCCTTCCCGCACCGGTCCATACAGCGTGGATGCCACATCCACGCTGCTGAGGCGACATGGATGGGACATCCACATCGTATGAGTAGCCCTGTGTCAAGCCGCTGCCGGTTTTTGCCCGGTGAGGATGCGCTGCAGTGCTTTGTGCCGGGCGGGGTCGTAGGCGGTGCGGTTCTGCCAGCAGTGCCAGAT
>Ga0318494_10000110_pt1 | contig 22474 bp, 18 predicted proteins | sample GRESIP108b1f24_FD_203293 | JGI IMG/M metagenome (GOLD analysis project Ga0318494, IMG submission 203293) | Tropical soil microbial communities from Luquillo Experimental Forest, Puerto Rico - GRE.SIPMG.108b1f24 | ecosystem: Environmental > Terrestrial > Soil > Tropical forest > Bulk soil... | reverse complement strand
GCTGGCACCGCGGGTGCAGGCCCTGGTCGAGCTGCTCGACCTGGCCGAGTTCGCCGACCGCCGGGTGGCCACCTACTCGGGCGGGCAGCGGCGGCGGCTGGACATCGCGCTCGGCCTCGTGCACGAGCCCCGGGTGCTCTTCCTCGACGAGCCGACCACCGGGCTGGACCCGCAGAGCCGCGCGAACCTGTGGGACCACATCCGCGGGCTCCGCGAACGCGGCACGACGGTGTTCCTGACCACCCACTATCTGGAGGAGGCCGACGTGCTGTGCGACCGGCTGATGATCATGGATCACGGCCAGATCGTCGCCGAGGGCACCCCGCGGGCGCTCAAGCAGCAGGTCGCCGGGGACGCCATCGTGATCAGCCTGCGGAACGAGGATCGTGGTGCCGGCGATCGCGGGGCCGAACGCGCCGCCCCGTTGCTGCGGGGCGAGCCGTACGTGCGGGAGCTCACGGCCGACAACGGTCAGGTCCGGCTCTACGTCGACGACGGCGGTACCGCCCTGCCGCAGCTGATCCGGCTGCTGGACTCCCGCGGCATACCGATCCGGTCCATATCCATGTCCGAGCCGACCCTCGACGACGTCTTCCTGCGCCAGACCGGCCGGTCGCTGCGCGACGGCGACACGGGCGGCGGCGAAACGGGGTCCGACACCGGATCCGAGCCCGAGGAGGTGGCGGCATGAAGCCGGCTAGGGATATCGGCCTGCTGTTCCAGCGGTACACGATCCAGTTGCTGCGCAACCCGGTCTGGCTGGTCGTCGGGTTCTCGACCCCGATCCTGTACCTGGTCCTGTTCATGCCGCTGCTGAAGCACTCGGTCGGGGCCGTAGGCTTGTCCAGCGGGCAGGTGGTCAACCTGTTCCTGCCGGGGATCCTGTCGCTGCTGGCCTTCGCCAGCGGGATCGGGCTCGGCTTCAACACGATCTTCGAGCTGAAGGCCGGCGTGATCGAGCGCTTCCGGGTCACCCCGGCCAGCCGGCTCGCGATCCTGACCGGGCCCATCCTGGCCACCATGATGATGATGTTCGTGTTCGACGCGGTCGTTGTCGCGGTCGGGTTCGGGGTCGGGTTCTCGGTCTACTGGGCCGGGCTGGCGGTGCTGGCCGTGCTGCTCGCCCTGCTCATGACCACCGTGGCCGCGTTCTCGGTGGCCACCGCGCTGATCACGAAGGACATCAGCGGCTTCGCCGCGATCGTCAACGGGCTCAACCTGCCAGTCCTGCTGCTGGCCGGCGTGCTGCTGCCGATCTCGCTCGGGCCAACCTGGATGCGGGTGATCGCGCACTTCAACCCGCTGTACTACCTGGTCGAGGCGTCCCGCGTGCTGGCCGGGGGCACTCTGGCGGCCACGGCGGTGTGGCAGGCCTTCGCCGTGCTGGTGCCGCTGTGCGCGCTGGTGCTGGCCTGGGCGACCGGGGTGTTCCGCCGGGCGGTCGCGTAGGGCGTATCGGCGAATCAGATAGCCGGGTCATGGCGGCTCCCCTTCGCAGACCGGCGCCACGCGGGCGCTGATCACGGCCGACTGGCCGCGCCGGACATGGTCGAGCGCCCGGCGCAGGGCCACGGGCAGCAGGTCGGCGGCGGTCACGGTGCGCGCGTGCGCGCCGCCCGCCGCGGCGGCCACGCCCGGCAGGTCGGCCCCGGGCTGGAAACTGGCAGCAAAGCCGCCGGCGGCGACGTTACCGGCCGGATGGACGGCCATGGTGGACAGCGAGGGCGTCTTCCAGCCCTGGTTGTCGAAGATCACCGTCAGCGACGGAGCCCGGTAGCGCCGGGCCATCCACTGCGCGGACGAGGGCACGCCGAACAGGTATGACCCGTCTCCGACCAGGCTCACCACGGTGCGATCGGGCGCGGCCAGCTTGGCGCCGACGGCCGCGCCACCGGACCAGCCCAGGGACCCGCCGCCGCTGCCCAGCACCGAGCCCGGGCGGCTGGCCCGCAGGTGCTCGCTGACCACGTGGTAGTTGCTGATGGCCTCGTTGAGCACCAGGGCGTCGGGGCCGACGGCGTCCCTGACGCACGCCACCAGGTACTCGGGCGTGATCGCGCCGTCGGGCGGCGGCTGCTCGGCCCCGGCCCACCGCTCGCGCTGCGCGTCGTGCCTGGCGTGGACCCACGCCGCGCGGGCCTGGACGGCCACCTGGTCGAGGCGCCCCCGCCGGGCCAGCCGGCCGGCCAGCTGGCGCACGGCGGTCGCGAGATCCGCCCGCGCGTACCGCCGGGCGGGCACGTGCCACAACGGCATCCGCTCCTTGACCGGGTCGACGTCGATGACGTAGATCCGGGCGGCGGCGTCCGGGCGGTTGTGGCCCGGGATCCACGGCACGTCGCTGCCCAGCACGAGGATCACGTCCGCCTCGGCCAGGACCGGGTTCTGCTCCGGGCGGTTCCACTGGTAGCCGAGGTGCAGCGGATGATCGTCGGGGAAGTTGACCGTCATCGGCACCGACTCGACCACCCCGACGGCCGCCAGGTCGCACAGCCGGACCAGCTCGGGCACGGCGGCGGGGTCGCGGCCCAGGTACGAGGTGACGACCAGCGGGGCGCGCGCGCCCTCCAGCGCGTCCGCGACCTCGTCCGCGACCTCGTCGGCCAGCGCGGCGGGCGCGACCGGGGCCCACCAGTCACCCTGGGGCGGCTGCGGCGGCAGCTCCTCCTCCAGGATCTCGCGCGCGGCGGTCAGGTACACCGGCCCGGCCGGCTCGCTCCGGGCCATCTGCATCGCCCGGTGCACCAGCTGCTTCATGGTGCGCCCGGTGCGGATCTCCTGGTCGTACTTGGCGTAGCCGCGGAGCATTCCGCGCTGGTCCGCGCTGTCCTGCAGCCAGTGAATGTGCTCACTGCGGGTGCCGGGGAGCTCGCCTTGCTGGGTCACGGGCGACAGGCCGGCGAAGATCAGTACCGGCACCCGGCCCCGCGACGCGTTGTGGATCGCCCCGCCGAGGTTCTGGGTGCCGCAGTCCACGTGCACCAGGACCGCCTGCGGTTCGCCGCTCACCTGCGCGTACCCGTGGGCGGCGCTCAGCGCCACGAACTCGTGCGGGCACAGGATCAGCTCGGGCAGCGAGTCCAGCGTTCCCGAGCCCTTCGCGTGCGCGTAGGCCTCCATGATGCCGGTGTGGTCGCTGCCCAGGTTCGCGAACGCGTGCCGGGCGCCCGCCTCGCGCATCGCCTCCAGAAGTGCCGTGGATGTGGTGTACGTCGAGCCGGTCATGATGTCCTGCCCGGTGCGCGCCCGTCTCCTGCCATCTAGATCGACATCCCGCCGTCGACGGCCAGGGTGGCACCGGTGATGAACGAGCTCTCGTCACTGGCCAGGAAGAGCATGACGCGGCCGATCTCGCCGGGTGCGGCGTGCCTGCCCAGGGGGATGAGCTGGTCGAAGATCGAGGCGGCACGGTCGCGGTCCGCGCCGGTCGCGGCGATCTCGATGCGCTGCTGGAACTCGTTGTCCACCGGGCCGGGGTGGATCGTGTTCACCCGGATGCCCCGCGGCGCGGTCTCCTTGGCCAGCGTCCGCATCAGCCCGACCAGCGCGTGCTTGGCCGTGGCATAGGCGCAGATTCCCACGTCCGAGGTGAGGCCGACCACGCTGGAGGTGATCACGATGCTGGCGCCCGGCCCCAGGTAGGGCAGCGAGTGCTTGCACACGAGGAACGATCCGCGCACGTGCACGGCGAGGACCTGGTCGAACACCTCCTCCGGGTAGTCGGCCACCGGGGCGATCACGCCGCTGATCCCCGCGTTGCTCACCACCACGTCCAGCCGGCCGAACTGCTCCGCCGCCTCGGCCACGGCCGCCTTGACCGCCGTCGAGTCGGAAACGTCCGCGACCGCCCAGCGGGCGGTGCCGCCCAGCGAGGCCGCGCCCGCGCGCAGTTCCTCGGCGGCCAGGCCGATCAGGCAGACCCTGGCGCCCTCGCCCACGAGCGCGCGGGCCGTCGCCATGCCGATGCTGCCCTCGCCGCCGGTGATGATGGCGGCCTTGCCCTGCAAACGCGGTGAAGGAGCCACACCGCCTATGCTCGCCTGCCGCCCGCCGCCCGTCTTGCACGCCAGCGCACGCCGCTTGACGGCCGGAGTACAGGAACTTGACGTATCAGAACGGGAGGTGACGACTCAGAACGGGAGGTGGCGGCGCTCGGGCGGCGCGGCCAGCCCGCAGCTCGCGCGGTAGTCGCGCGGGCCAACCCCGTAGGTCGCCTTGAACAGGCGGCTGAAGTGAGCCGGGTCCGGATAGCCCCACCGCGCTCCTATCGCGGCCACCGACCGCATCGCGCAGCGCGGATCGCGCAGGTCGCGGGCGCAGTGCTCAAGGCGGCGCTGCCTGATCCAGCCGGCCACGGTCGTGCCGCTGGAGTGGAAGAGCTTGTGCAACTGGCGGAGCGAGATGTGATGGGCCGCCGCGATCTGGGTCGGCGCCAGGTCCGCCTCGCCCAGGTGCTCCTCGATGAACGCGGTGATCTGCAGCATCAGCGCCCGGTGCACGGCGTCGGGATCGGCGGGCACGGTGTCCAGCCGCTCGGCCAGGACCGTGCCGAGCAGGTCGACGACGTTGCCCGCCAGCCGCAGGCCCACCCCCAGGCTGCGGCTGTCCACCTCGTCCAGGAGGTCGGCCACCTGGCCGAGGAACGGGCCGATCAGGGAGGCCATGCCGCCGGCCTCGCCGGGCAGCCTGGTCGCGGTCAGCCCGGCCACCTGGTGCTGCGGCAGGCCGAGCATGTCCCGGGGGAAGATGAGCACGAGCATCCGGTGATCGCTCAGCGCCAGCGAGTACGGGCGGTCGGTGTCGTAAACGGCGAAGTCCCCGGGAGTGAGCAGCGCCTCCCGGCCGTCCTGGATCAGCAGCGACGTGCCGCGAAGCTGAACACCGATCTTGTAACAGCCGGCCGGCGCCGCTTTGACCAGGCGAGCCGTCCGGCGCGCCGTGTGCGGCTCGGCCCGGACCTCGATGAGCCGCAGGCTGCCGAGCTCGCAGCCCCGGAGCCGGCCGCGGAAGTCGGCGTCCCCGCCCGGGCTGGAGACCTCAAGCGGGACGAACGTGTCGGACAGGCGGTGCTTCCAGTACTCGAAACGCTGACCGGGCGGCAGGTCCAGTGTCCGCGCGACATCCGGCATCGTTGCCTACCTCCTTCGGTAACGGTCCAGATCAGCGCCCACGAGGTCCTCCCGGCTGGCCGTCGGGTTCGTCTAGCTTGCGGGCGGATGCGCGGATGGTCAAGGGATGTGCCCGGTAGTGCAAGACCGCCGGCACCGGCCCGGATGACAATGACGCGACCAGGGGGCTTTGACCTCACGTGCGGAGTGAACAAATGACTGATTCCGATATAAGCAGACGGAGCCCGCTGAGCAGACGCGGTTTTCTCGGCGCCGCGGGTGTGGCTCTTGGCGGAGGGCTGGCGAGCGTGGCCGGCTGCTCCAGCGCATTGAAGAGTTCGGCCCCGTCGGGTTCCGCCACGTCGGGCGGCACCATAAAGATTGGATTCATCAGCCCGGAGACCGGTCAGCTTTCGGTGTTCACCCAGTCCAACGGATTTGTGCTCGGCCAGGTCCGTTCGGCGCTGGCCAAGGGACTGACGATCGGCGGCAAAAAGTACTCCGTGCACATCATCTCCGGGGACAGCCAGTCGTCCTCGGCGCGGGCGGCAGCCGTGGCGGCGCAGATGGTGCAGCAGGACTCGGTGGACGTGCTCATCGCCACCGCGACGCCGGAGACGGTCATCCCGGTGTCCTCCCAGGCGGAGGCCTCGGGCGTGCCGTGCGTGCTGACGATCTGCCCGTGGGAGCAGTGGTACTACAAGAGCAACGGCACCGCGAACACGTTCAAGTATTCGTACATGTACTTCCTCGGCACCCAGGAGGAGACCAACCTGTTCGCCTCGGTGTGGCAGACGGCGTCCACCAACCACGTGGTGGGCGGACTGTGGCCGGACGACGTCGACGGCGCGGGATTCCAGAAGTACATGACCGCGAAGATAAACGGCCTCGGCTGGAAGGTCGTGCCGTCGGGCGCCTACACCGACGGGCTGTCGGACTTCACGCCGATCATCTCGAAGTTCAAGAGCGCGAACGTGGAGATCCTGCACGCCGTGCCCATCCCGCCGGACTTCATCACGTTCTGGCGGCAGGCGCACCAGAACGGCTTCACACCGAAGATCGCGTCCATCTCCAAAGCGCTGCTGTTCCCGAGCGCCGCGGCCGCACTCGGACCGCTGGTGCAGAACGTGATGTCGCCGCTATGGTGGACGCCGCAGTTCCCGTACAAGTCCTCGCTCGACGGCACAACGGCATCGGCCTTTGCGGCCCACTACAAGACGGCCACCGGGCAAGACTGGACCCAGCCGATGGGATTCAACTACGCGGTCTTCGAGATCGCGGTCGCCGCGCTCAAGGCATCGGGCGACCCGAAGAACGCGAACGCCGTGGCCCACGCCCTGAGCACGCTCAAGGGCGAGGCGATTACCGGGGCCTACGACTTCTCCTCCGGCCCGGTGCCGCACGTGTCCCAGATTCCCGAGCTGCTCGCGCAGTGGCGCCTGGTATCCGGCACTCCTCAGCTGGTGGTTATCAACAACTCGCTGCTGCCCGCCGTGCCGGTCGCAGGATCGCTCGAGCTGCTCTGACGATCCAGCTATGAGCGGGCCGGCGCTGGAGGTCACCGACGTCGCGAAGAGCTATGGCTCCCTGTCGGTGCTCCGCTCGGTCTCGCTCACCGTCGCGCCGGGCGAGGCCATCGGCATCGTGGGCCCGAACGGTGCGGGCAAGACCACCCTGCTCGACCTGCTGACCGGCACCGGGCGCTGCGACGCGGGCCGGGTGCTGTTGGAGGGCAAGGACGTGACGCGGCTGCCGCCGCCGTCGCGGGCCAGGATGGGGCTCGGCCGTACGTTCCAGGTCCCCCGGCCGCTCGGGGACCTGACCGTGTTCGAGAACGCCCTGGTTGGCGCGATGCGGGCGGCCGGGCTGCGCGGGCGGCAAGCCTACGGGACGGCGTACGAGGCGCTGGCCCTGACCGGCATGGCGGGCCACGCCAACAGCCGGGCAGGCTCGCTGCGGCTGCTGGACCGCAAGCGGCTCGAGCTGGCCCGGGCGCTGGCCATGCGGCCGCGCGTCCTGCTGCTCGACGAGATCGCCGGCGGGCTGAGCGACCCGGAGACCGAGGCGCTGATCGGGACGATCCGCGCCGTGAACTCGGCCGGCGCCGCCATCGTCTGGGTGGAGCACGTGCTCCGGGTGCTCACCGCGGTAGTGACCCGGCTGGTGTGCCTGGCCGACGGCCAGGTCATCGCCGACGGAGCGCCGTCCGACGTGCTGGCCAGCGACGCGGTCAAGGCGGCCTTCCTCGGCGGTGGGGTCCTGTGAGCGAGCCGGAGGCACTGCTCGACATCGCTGATCTTGACGTGTTCTACGGGGACTTCCAGGCCCTCTTCGGCGTGTCGATGTCGGTGATCCGGGGCGGCGCGACCGCGCTGGTCGGTGCCAACGGCGCGGGCAAGACCACGCTGCTTCGCACGATCGCCGGAGCGCAGGCGGCCGCGGCCGGTTTCGTCCGGTACGACGGCTCGGACATCACGACCGCCCCGCCGTACCGGCGGATCTCCCGCGGCATCGCCCTGGTGCCGGAGGGCCGCAAGCTCTTCCCCAGCCTGACCGTTGAGGAGAACATCCAGGTGGGCGCAGCCGCGGCCGCCTCGGATGCGTGGCCGCTGGACCGCATCTACACCGTGTTCCCGGTGATCGCCCGGCGGCGCCGGCAGCGCGCGTCCACCCTGTCCGGCGGCGAGCAGCAGGCGGTGGCGATCGCGCGGGCACTGGCCTCCGGGCCTACCCTGCTGCTCCTCGATGAGATCTCGCTCGGCCTGGCCCCGCTGCTGGTCGAGGAGCTCTACGAAACCCTGTCCGGGCTGCGATCGGCCGGGGCCACGATGGTGATCGTGGAGCAGGACCTGCGGCGCGCCATGGATGCCTGTGACAGCCTGGTCTGCCTGCTCGAGGGGCGGGTCGCGCTGGCCGCCCCGGTCGCCAGCGTGAGCCGGGACGAGGTCGTGGCCGCCTACTTCGGCGAGGGCACCTCGTGACCTGGGTCAACGCGGTTATCCAGGGCATGCTGCTCGGCGGGCTGTACGCGCTCATCGCGTGCGGGCTCTCGCTGACGTTCGGCGTCATGCGCATCGTGAACCTGGCGCACGGTGACCTGGCCGTGTGCGGGGCCTACCTCGCCCTGGTGCTGTCCACCTTCTTTGGCGTGCCGGTATGGGTCACGCTGCCGCTGCTGCTGCCCGCCGCGTTCGCCGTGGGCGTGGCCCTGCAGCTGCTGCTGTTCGGCCGGGCGCTGCGGCACGGGGTGCTGGCGCCGGTGCTGGTCACGTTCGGGCTGGCGGTCATGATCGAGAACCTGCTGCAGGTGGCCGCGACCTCCGACCCGCGCGGGCTGAATGGCGGCGCGCTGGCGCTGGCCAGCTTCCACATCGGCAGCATCACCGTGTCCTGGCTCTTCCTGGCCGCGTTCCTCACCGCATGCGCGGTTCTTTCCGGCCTCCAGCTCCTGTTGTCCCACACCTCGTGGGGCCGCAAGGTGCGCGCCACATCCGACGACCTGGACACGGCCCGGCTGGTGGGCATCAAGGTGCGGCCGGTGTTCGCGACCGTGGCGGGCATCGCGGTCGCCACCGCCGCGCTGGCCGGCGTCTTCATCGGCACCATCGGCACGTTCGACCCGCTGACCGGCACGAACATACTGATCTTCGCGTTCGAGGCCGTCGTGATCGGCGGTATCGGCTCGCTGTGGGGCACCCTGGTCGGCGGGGTGATCATGGGCGTCACCCAGGTGGTCGTCGGCGAGGCCAACCAGGCGTACGCGGTGCTCGCGGTCAACCTGCTGTTCCTGGCCGTGCTCACGGTCCGGCCGGGCGGGTTGTTCACCAGCCGCCAGGCGGCCGGTGAGCTGCAGGGCCAGGGAGCGCCCGGATGACGCGCGACACGGCGGTCGGCTCCCGTGACGCGGAGCCCTCGGTGACACTGGTCGCGGTCAGCCGGTGGAGCGCCGCGGCGTCCGCCTTCACCGGGGCGTGCGTCGTCGCGGTGCTGATCCTGGCGGTGATCCCCTATGTCATCGGCGGCCCGGCCGAGCAGCCGCTGATCACCCTGCTCACCTTCGTCGCGATGGCGAGCCTGTGGAACCTGCTGGCCGGGTTCAGCGGGCTGACCTCCTTCGGCCAGCAGGCCTACATCGGCGTCGGCGCCTACGCGCTTTACCTGGTCGCCGCGCACGGGATCAACCCGTTCGGCGGCATCGTCCTGGCGGCCCTCGTCGCCGCGGTGGTCTCGCTGCCGGTATCCGCCCTGGTGCTGCGGCTGTCGGGCGGGTACTTCGCCGTGGCCACCCTGGTAGTGGCCGCCACGTTTCAGATCATCGCCACGCTGTCGCCGTCGGTGGGCGGGACCACCGGAGTCAGCGTGCCCGGCCTGGCCGGCTACGGGGACGTGCTGCGCGAGGCGCTGACGTACTGGGCCACGCTCGCCGTCGCCGTGATCAGCGTGGCCGGCGTCTACCTGCTCGTGCGGCGGACGTTCGGGCTGGACGCCCGGGCCGTGGGCAGCGACCCGGTGGCCGCGGCCAGCTCCGGCGTCCGGGTGGGCCGGATCAGGCTGCTGGCGTACCTCGTGGCGGCCGGCGGCGCCGGCGCGGTGGGCGCGCTGATCGCGCTGCAGACGCTGTACGTGGAGCCGACGTCCGCGTTCAGCATCCAGTACAGCGTGGACATGCTGTTCATGGTGCTGATCGGCGGCATGGGAACCATCGAGGGTCCCATCGTGGGCGCGCTGGTGCTGTTCGCGCTGCAGGAGACGCTCTCCGCGTACGGCGCCTGGTACCTGGTCATCGTGGGCGGCCTCGCGGTGGTCACGACGCTGGTCGCCCCGCGCGGGCTCTGGGGATTGGCCAGCGAGCGGCTCGGCTGGTCGCTGCTCCCGGTCGGCTACCGGGTCAGATCCCCGTCCCGGTGAGGATCACGGTCAGAGTGTGGGAGCCGGTCGAATCGGTCCAGGTGAGCCGGTAGCGGGCGGTGAAGGGCCCCTTCCTGGTCGGGGTGAAGGTCACCGGGATCGCCATGTTGTTATCGGGGATGACCGGCAGTCCGCGGGCTGGCTTGAGCGGCGCGGCGAACGGCTTGGGCAGGGCCGACGTTCCCGCTACCGTGCTCACCTGGTTGCCGGTGTTGGAGATGCGGACGTAGGCGGTGGCGCGCCTGCCTACCGGGATGTTCCGGAAATTCACCCTCGGGCGGGCCGCGGCGAGCCGGCTGACCGCCCGCGTGCCGGCCCCGGTCAGCGTGACGGTGGCGCTGCGCCCGCTGCTGCCGGCGATCGTCAACGACCCGGTGGCCGGGCCGGACGCGGTCGGTGCGTAGGAGACCGTCACGCTGATGCTCCGTCCTGGCCTGATCTGGCTGCCTATGGCGGGCAGGCCGGTGGCGGTAAACGGCGGGGACGGGCGGATGACCGAGGTGACGGTCTGGGTGGTCGTGCCGGAGTTGGTGATGATGACCACCTGCCTCTCGGTGATCCCGACCGGGACGTCAGCGACTCCCGTGTCCAGCGGCAGCAGCATGGAGACCAGGCTGGCCTGCGGGATCAGCCCCGACCGGGTGCCGTCCCCGTTGAGGGGCACCGTCACGTTCCGGGAAACCCCGGCTCCGGTCGTGAACGACAGCGTGCCGTCGGCGGTGCCGCGGACGGCCGGCCGGAAGGTCACCGACGCGGTCAGCTTGTCACCCCTGGACAAGGTGACCGGGAAGGTCACCGGGATCGGGCCGGGGCGGCCCGGCTCGGTCTCGGTGACCCGGCCCACCCGGAACTCGTTCGCGGGCCCGGGGGGGTCGGAGGCGGTGGTGGCGGCGGTGACGCCGGTGAACCTGACGCGGCCCTGGGCGGTGACCGAAACGCGCTTCGTGATGCTGGTACCGACCACGGCCGGGGCGAAGGTGGCGGCCTTCCCCACGGCCGCCGCCTTCGGCGCCGGCAGGCTGAACCCCAGCACGTGGCCATCGCTGGTGCCGACGTAAACCCACCCCTGGCTGGTGGCGGGCGTGCAGAACTTGACGGTGCCCGCGGCGTTCGCAGACCAGATCGGCCTCAGCGCGCACGGCGCCGCCGACGTGCAAGGCGACGGCGTGCCCGCGCTGGAAATCAGCTGGCCCAGGGCGTAGGCCTCGAGCACCGAACGGACGCCGGAGCTGGTATCGGAGTGGACGACGTCCCAGACGACGGCAGAGGCGGGGTTGCTGCCATGGGAGGTCACCACCGGCGCGCCAGAGCCAAAGCTCTCGGTCAGGCCGCCGTTGGCCACATCGGACAGCGTGGGCGCGTCGGAGCCGTCGACGCCGAGACGGAACGCGCGCAGGACGTCGTTGACACCGACGTAGAACAGGAAGTCGTTGGCGGTGGACGCGGTTATGGTGCCAGGGGTCCCGTAGAACACCGCCGGGTGCCCGAACTGGGCGCCGTAGGCCTGGCTCACGAACAAGGCGTCGTCGGTACCGCCCGGGCCCTGCCCGCGCCCGCCCAGGTTGTCGCGGTTGAGCAGGAAGATGTGGCCGTCCTTGCCGGCCTGCACCATCACGTCCGGGTCGGTGGCGGTGCCGAAGGGCAGCCCTACCGGCCCGCCGGCGCCGAAGTCAAGGTTGGTGGCGGCCTGCTCAGGCGCGCCGACCTGGCTGAAGAAGTCCTTGGCCGACACCGTCCCGTTGGGGTTGACCGCCAGCCGGATCACCGATTCGCCGAGCTGCCCGGGCGCGGCGTTGCCCGGGCCCGCGGCCGGCACGATGCCGTTGCTGGTGGTGGCGAAGATCTGGCCGGAGGGGTCGGCCATCATCCCGCCACCGGACTGCCAGATCCCCCCCTCGTTGTAGGCCACTCCCGACTCGTCCGTCCACAGGGTCGTCGCGTGCGATGTGACGTTCACCGCGGCCACGTACCCGGCGTAGGGCCTGACGTCGCAGTGCGAGCCGAAGGCCGCGAAGACCCTCCCCTTGAGTAGCAAGGCGCCGGGCCGTTCCAGCTCGAACGCGGGATAGAACGTGATATTGCGGTTGTTGTTGGGATGGCCCTGGATGCGTACCCGCCAGAGGATGCCCCCGCTCGCCGCGCTGAGCGCGAACAGGACGTACTTCGGGTTTCCGCTGATCATCACCTGCGCGAACAGGTACAAGCGACGGGTGCTGGGGTCGTACACCGGCGTCCCGGTCACGCCGAAGTTCGGCAGCAGGTCGTGGCACGTCCTGAGCGCAGGGTACGGCGAGGTCAGGAAGTCGTACGGCGTGCCCAGCGAGGTATGCCACTTCACCTTGCCGGTGGTGGCGTTCAGCCCGTACACCTGGTCGTTCTCGGTGGCCACGATGACCGTGTGCGTCGAGTTGATCACCAGTGGCTGGGCGTACACCTTCCCGCTGACCGTGGCGGCGAACCGCTGCACAAACCTGGGCACCACCGACGGGCCCATCGCGGTCTCGCTCTGGTCCCAGCCGGTACGCATGTTGTTCAACTGGACGGTCGTATCGTCGGCCCGGGCCGTCCCCGCCGGACTGCCGGGGACCGACCCGGTGACCGCGGGGAGCAGGGCTAGCGCCAGCGCCACCGCAGCCGCGAGGGAGACGGTGCGGGCACGGAGCCGGCCCGCGGGCTGGCCACGGCCAGCCGTACCGTCGTGGGGAACTGCCATCTGGCGGCTTCGGTCCATGTGCGCTTCTTCCGGTGTGCGACCGGTCGGTGTGCAGCTTGTCCAGCGCGGACGAGCAGGCACTGCCGGACATCATCACGCCTGGATCCGTGCGGAGGTCAGTCTGTTACCGCACCGTGACCTGGTCTTTTACGGTCTTTGTTACGACAGAAGCCGTGTGCGGCAGATGTTGACTCCGTGGCGCCAGAGGTGAGTTGACAGTGTCAGCGGCCGGCCCGCACCAAGGCCAACGGGGTAACCGCGACCGGGAACGGCTGCACCGCCTGGAACGCCTCGTCTCCCGCCACCTGGGCTACCTGGCGGTACCCGCCGTCGCGCAGCTCGAACACGGTCAGCTCCGGCTTGACCGGGTCCGGGTCGATGATCCAGTACGAGACGATGCCGAACTGCTCGTACACATCCTTCTTCCGGTTCCGGTCGTACAGCCGGGTCCGTGGCGAGGCCACCTCCACCGCCAGCACCGGCGGCCGCTCCTGGAACACCGTGTCCAGGGAGTCCGCCCGCACCACCGCCAGGTCCGGCACCCGGTGCTGGTAGCGATCGATGTTGACGCCCACCCCGGGAAGTACCTCGAACTCGGGCGGGCAGGCCGCATCGAGAACCTGAGCGAGCCGGAAGACAACACGCTGGTGCAGGCTGGATGGGGCGGGGGACACGATGAGCACCCCGTCATCCAGCTCGTAACGGAACTCGTCGTCGGGCATGTTCTCCATGTCCTCGACGGTGAGCGCCCGGTCCTGGCCGGACCAGACGTCGGGTGCGGTCATGGCATTCATCGTGCCTCCTGCCGGTCATGCGCGCCACCATCCCAGGCGGCACCGACATTCCCGGCTAACCGGCCGTGATCGCGGGTAGCCTGCCGTTGCACCGACGACAGGGGGAGCCGCCATGACCAGTGCCGTGCCACCGCCCGGGGTCAGCATCGCCGACGCGCGCCTGGAGGAGGTCGCGGACGGCATCTACGCCTACATCCAGCCGGACGGCTCCTGGTGGATCAACAACACCGGCTTCCTGGTCGGCCGGCGGGGCGTGGTGAGTGTGGACGCGTGCTCCACCGAGCGCCGCACCCGCGCCTACCTTGACGCGATCGCCTCGGTGACCGGCCAGCCGGTGCGCACCCTGATCAACACCCACCATCACGGCGACCACACCTTCGGGAACTACCTGTTCGCCGGGGCCACGATCGTGGCGCACGAGAAGTGCCGCCAGGAGATGCGGGACTTCGGCCCGCCGGGGGCGCTGCCGTTCTGGACCGGGATCGACTGGGGCGGCGTCGAGCTGGCGCCCCCATTCCTCACCTATGAGTCCGGGGTCCGGGTCTACGTCGATGATCTCGCCTGCGAGGTGCGGCACGTCGGGATCCCGGCGCACACCACCAACGACTCGATCGTCTGGGTGCCCGACCGCTCCCTGCTGTTCTCCGGTGACCTGCTGTTCCGGGGCGGCACCCCGTTCCTGCTGACGGGGTCGGTGGCCGGGGCGATCGGCGTGCTGGAGGAGCTGAAACAGCTGCCCGCGACCACGATCGTCCCCGGTCACGGCGGCGTCTCCGGCCCGGGGCTGATCGACGAGGTCCTCGGCTACCTGCGCTTCGTGATGGAAGCCGCGGTCGCGGCCCGGGGCGCCGGGCTGTCCCCGCTGGATGCGGCGCGCGAGCTGGACCTCGGGCCGTACGCGGACCTGCTCGACCCGGAGCGGATTGTGGGGAACCTGCACCGTGCCTGCGCCGAGCTTGACGGCGCGCCGCCCGGAACCCGCATCGACGTCGCCGCCGCGCTCGGCGACATGGTGACCTACAACGACGGCCAGCCGCTCACCTGCTACGCCTAGGGCACCTGTCAGCCTCAATCAGCCGCGATCATGGGGCGGCTCGACCGTGGCCCCGTAAAGGTCGACCGCCACTGGGGTGATTCGCCAGTTTACGCCGGTTTTTTCGGCTATTGGCGGGCACGCCTCCGGGCCGGGGTGGATGCCGGGCACGGTGAGCGCCAGCACGGAGGGGCCGGCGCCGGAGACGACCGCCGGGATGCCCGCAGCCCGCAACTGGCTGATGAGCTCGGCCGTGGCCGGCATGGCCGGGGCGCGGTAGGGCTGGTGCAGGAGATCCTCGGTCCCGGCCATGAGCAGGGCCGGGTCGTTGGTCAGCGCGGCGATCAGCAGCGCCGCGCGGGCCGCGTTCGCCGCCGCATCCGCGTGCGGCACCGTGGGCGGAAGAAGCCCCCGGGCGTGCTCCGTAGCTAGCGGAATTTCCGGAACGCACAGCACCGGGGCCAGCCCCGGCACCGGAGCGAGCCGGGCCGCTTGCGCTCCGGAGTCCGCCGTCCACGCGATCGTGAGCCCGCCGGCCAGGCACGCTGCCACGTTGTCCGGGTGCCCCTCCAGCCGGGTCGCGAGCCGCAGCACGTCGCCGTCGGTCAGGTCCGCCCCCTCAGCGGCCAAGGCGCGCGCGGCCAGCAGGCCGGCCACGATCGCCGCGGCCGAGGAGCCGAGGCCGTACCCGTGCGGGATCGCGTTGACGCAGCGCAGCCCGATGCCGGGCGGCTGGACGCCCAGCCGGGCGAACGCGGTCCGCATGGCCCGGATGACCAGGTGGCCTTCCTCCGCGGCCGCGGTACCCTCCCCCGCGCCGGACACCTCGATGGCCAGGCCGCTGGGGATCACCCGGGCCTCGACCACGTCGTGCAGTCCCAGCGCCAGGCCCAGGGCGTCGAACCCGGGGCCCAGGTTCGCGCTGGTCGCGGGCACCCGGACGGTGACCGGCGCGCCGGCCCAGTCCAATTTTTCTGCTGGCCTCCGGGGCGCTTCGAGGCCCTTTGGCTCGGACATGTCTCAGACCAGGCCGAGCTCGGCCGCGGCGGCAGGCGCGTCGGCCCGGATGGTCACCGGCTTGGGTGCCGCCGACACCGCCCAGTCCGGTTCCTTCAGGCCGTGCCCGGTGATCGTGCAGACCACCCGGGACCCGGCCGCCACCTGGCCGTTCCCGCAGGCCTGGAGCAGGCCGGCCACCCCGGCCGCGGAGGCGAGCTCGGCGAACACGCCCTCCTTCCGGGCCAGCAGCCGGTAGGCGGCCAGGATCTGCCGGTCGGTCACCGAGTCGATCAGGCCGCCGGACTCGTCACGGGCCGCCTCGGCGAGCCCCCACGACGCCGGGTTGCCGATCCGGATCGCGGTAGCGATCGTGGTGGGCGCGTGCACCGGCCGGCCGGCCACGATCGGCGCGGCCCCGCTGGCCTGGAACCCGAGCATCCGGGGAGCGTGCGTGGCCCGGCGCAGGGTGACGTACTCGGTGTAGCCCTTCCAGTAAGCCGAGATGTTGCCCGCGTTGCCGACCGGCAGGCAGTGCGCGTCCGGGGCGTCGCCCAGCGCGTCCACGATCTCGAACGCCGCGGTCTTCTGGCCCTCGAGCCGGTCCGGGTTCACCGAGTTGACCAGCGCGACCGGGTAGTCCACCGCGAGCTTGCGCACGAGTTCCAGGCAGTCGTCGAAGTTCCCGTCCACCTGCAGCAGCCGCGCGCCGTGCACCAGGGCCTGGGCCAGCTTGCCGAGCGCGATGTTGCCGCGAGGCACCAGCACGGCGCAGGTCAGGCCCGCCTTGGCCGCGTAGGCGGCGGCGCTCGCGCTGGTGTTGCCGGTCGACGCGCAGATCACCGCCGTGGCGCCGCGGCCGAGCGCCGCGCTGACCGCCACCGTCATGCCGCGGTCCTTGAACGACCCGGTCGGGTTGCCCGCCTCGACCTTGAGGTAGACCTCGCATCCGGTCATGGCCGACAGCGTGGCCGCCGGGACCAGCGGCGTGCCGCCCTCGCCGAGCGTGATCACCGGGGTGTCCGCGGTCACCGGCAGCAGGTCGCGGTACTCGGCGATGACGCCAGTCCACATTGCCTTCCGCTCGCCTCCGGGGCGCTTAACCCGCCTCCTTCCCTCGTCGCTCGGTCGCTCGTTCCTCGCTCCCTCGCTCCTCAGTCCAGTCGGCGGCGCGCCCCTTTGGCTCGCGTCAGGTGACGCCGCGCGCCTTTGGCTCACTCGCCCTCCTCGCCTTCCACGCGCATCACGCTGTCGACGGCGCGGACCGCCTCCATCGCGGACAGGTCGGCCACGGTCGCGGCGAGCGCGGACTCGCGGGCCGTGTGGGTCACGATCACCAGGTAGGCCTCGGCGCCGCGGCCTTCCTGGCGCACCGCCTTGATCGACACGTGGTGCCGGGCGAACGCCTCGGCGACGGGGGCGAGCACGCCCGGCCGGTCCGCCACGTCCAGCGCGACGTGGTACCGGGTCAGCGCCTCGGCCATGGGCAGCAGGGGAAGCTCGGCGTAGCTCGGCGCGTCCGGGCCGCGGATCCCGGCGACCCGGTTGCGCGCGACCACCACCAGATCGCCGAGCACGGCGCTGGCCGTGGGCCCGCCGCCCGCGCCGGCGCCGTAGAACATCAGCCGGCCGGCCGACTCCGCCTCGACGAACACCGCGTTGTAGGCCTCCCGCACCGAGGCCAGCGGGTGCTCCCGGGGGATCATCGCCGGGTGCACCCGGGCCGAGATCCCGCCGTCACACCGCTCGCAGATCGCGAGCAGCTTGACCACGCAGCCGAGCGCCCGGGCGCTGGCGATGTCGGCGGCCGTTACCGCCGCGATCCCCTGCCGGTAGACGTCGTCGGCGGTGACCCTGGTGTGGAAGGCCAGGCTGGCCAGGATGGCCGCCTTGGCGGCGGCGTCGAAGCCGCCCACGTCGGCGGTCGGGTCCGCTTCCGCGTAGCCGAGTTCCTGCGCCTCCTTCAGGGCGTCAGCGAACTCCGCGCCCGAGGAGTCCATCTTGTCGAGTATGTAGTTGGTGGTCCCGTTGACGATCCCGAGCACGCGGCGCACCGCGTCGCCCGCGAGCGACTCGCGCAGCGGCCGCAGCAGCGGGATCGCCCCGGCCACCGCGGCCTCGTAGAACAGGTCCGCGCCGTGCTCACGGGCCGCCGCGTGCATCACCGCGCCGTCGGCGCCCAGCAGCGCCTTGTTGGCGGTCACCACCGACTTGCCGGTCTGCATCGCGGCCAGCAGCAGCGAGCGCGCGGGCTCGATGCCGCCGATCATCTCGACCACGATGTCGACGTCGGGACGGGTCACCAGGCCCATGGCATCGGTGGTGATCAGCTCGCCCGGGACTCCGGCGGCCCGGGCCCGGCCGGCCGGGTCCCGCACCGCCACGCCCGCGACCTGCAGCGGCGCGCCGACCCGCGCGGCCAGGTCGCCCGCCTGCTCGCCGAGCAGCCGGAACACCTGCGAGCCCACCGCGCCGCAGCCGAGCAGCGCCACCCGCAGTTCTCCCATGACCGTCCTCCTACCGCCTGGTGCGTCCCGACCAGGCTATCCAGCGCGAGCACAGGCCGAGCCGGGTCAGGCCGCCTCAGCGCAGCCGGCTGGCGCCGGCCGAGGGCCAGGCATCGAGGAACCGCGGCGGCGGCCAGCCGTGGCCGGCGAACGCGTCGCTGGTGCTGGCGCGGACGCTCGCGCCGTAGCGTTCCTGGACCAGCGCGATCACCGACCCGCCGAATCCGCCGCCGGTCATCCGTGCGCCCAGCGCACCGCCCGCGACCGCCGCCTCGACCGCGACGTCGGCCTGCGGCCAGGAGACCTCGAAGTCATCGCGGAGTGAGGCATGGGAGGCGGTCAGCAGCGGGCCGCAGTGGTCAACCTCGCCCAGCCGCAGCAGGGCGACGGTCTCCAGGACCCGGGCGTTCTCGGTGACCACGTGCCTGGCCCGGCGCCGGAGCAGCGGATCGGTGATCTGCTCGACCGCTTCGGGATGGTCCGTTACGTCCCGCAGGGAGGGTACGCCGAGTAGCCGCGCGGCATCCTCGCAGGCGCGGCGCCGGGCTGCGTACCGCCCGTCGGCCAGGGCGTGCTGCACCCGGGTGTCGATGATCAGCAGCAGGAGCCCGGCCGCCTCGAGATCGAGCGGGATGTCGCTGGCCTGCCCGCTGCGGCAGTCGAGTAGCAGGGCCTGCCCGGCCTGGCCGAGCAGGGACGCGGTCTGGTCCATGATTCCGGTCGGGACCCCGACGAACTCGTTCTCGCCGCGGCGGGCGAGCGCGGCGAGCTCGGGCCGCGGCACGCTCAGCCCGGGCAGTTCGGTGAGCGCCAGCGCCGTTGCGCATTCGAGGGCGGCGGAGGACGACAGCGCGGCACCGCGCTCCAGATCCGCGTCGATCGCGATGCTGGCCCCGCCTACGGGATAGCCGGCTTCCCGGATCGCCCAGGCGGCCCCCGCCGGGTACGCCGCCCAGCCGGTGACCGAGCCCGGGGCGAGCTTGCTCAGCGGCACCGTGGCCGGCGAGGCCGGGACCTGGCGCGAACGCAGTTCAAGCCATCCGTCGTCGTGCCGGGATACCGCCGCGCGGACCCCCTGCCCGAGGGCGAACGGGAGCACGAAGCCCTCGTTGTAATCGGTGTGCTCCCCGATCAGGTTCACCCGACCGGGGGCGTGCCAGACGCCCTCGGGCTCGGCGCCGTAACACTCGGCGAACCAGTCGGCGGCCCGGTCGGCGACACCGGGCCCGGTCACCCCGCCATCACCCGGCGTCGTTCCTTGTCACCTTGTTATATTCCTGCCCGAGCCGGGCGAACGTCCAGGCGTCCGCGACCATGCGGCGCAGGTCGCATTCAGCGTGCCAGCCGAGGTCCGCGGCTATGGCCTCGGACGAGGCGACCAGTACCGCCGGGTCGCCCGGGCGCCGGGGCGCCACCCGCACGGGGATGTCCAGGCCGGTCACCTTCTGGCACGCGTCAAGCACCTCGCGGTTGGAGTAGCCGGCGCCCGAGCCCAGGTTGTAGACCGCGTGCGAGCCGGGGATGGTGGCCTCCAGGGCCAGCAGGTGCGCCCGGGCCAGGTCCGACACGTGGATGTAGTCCCTGATGCAGGTCCCGTCCGGCGTGGGGTAGTCGTCGCCGAACAACCGGACGTCCGCGCCGCTGCGCGCGGCCGCGAGAACGGTGGGGATCAGGTGCGTCTCGGGGTGGTGCCGCTCGCCGCGCCAGGTGCCCGCGGCGTCCGCGTGCGCCCCGGCGACGTTGAAGTACCGCAGGCTGACCGCGCCGATCCGGTGCATCCGGGTGTACTCGGCCAGGGCGGTGTCCACGGCGAGCTTGGAGGCGCCGTACGGGCTGGTCGGCCGGACCGGGTCGGTCTCGGTGATCGGGATCCGCTCCGGCTCGCCGTAGACCGCCGCGGTCGAGGAGAACACGATCCGGCGGGTTCCCGCGACGCGCATGGCTTCGAGCAGCGCCAGCGTGCCGCCCAGGTTGTGCTCCCAGTACCGGGCCGGGTACGCGACCGACTCGGCCACCAGCGACTTGGCGGCGAAGTGCACGACCGCGTCGATGCCGGTGCCGAGCACGGTCCCGGCGTCCTCGCGGATCGTGCCGCGGCGGAAATCGGTGTCCGGGGGTACCGCGTCCGCGTGGCCGGCGGACAGGTCGTCGAGGACTACCACGTCGTGGCCGCCGTCAGCCAGCTGCGCGGCCACGACGCTCCCGATGTACCCGGCGCCCCCGGTGACGAGCAGCCTCATGTGTCCTCCCGTAGCGTGGCCGCCGCGGCCTCGGGCGCGATGTCGTTGGTGAAGGCGCCCATGCCCGACTCGGAGCCGGCCAGGTACTTCAGCTTGCCCGGCGCGCGGCGGATCGTGAACAGCTCAAGGTGCAGCGCGAAGTCCTCCCGGCCCGCCCCGGAGGGAGCCTGGTGCCAGCCGGAGATGTACGGCGCCGGCGCGGCAAAAAGCCGGTCGAACCGGCGCAGCAGGTCTAGGTAGATATCGCAGAACTCGTCCTGCTCGGCCGCGGTCAGTGCCTGCAGGTCCGCCCGCCTGAGGCGGGGGTAGAGATGGACCTCGTAGGGCCAGCGCGCGGCGTGCGGCACGAACGCGACCCACTGCTGGCCGGCGATCACGATCCGCGACCCGTCGGCCAGCTCGGCCGCGAGCACGTCGTCGAACAGGTTCCGGCCGGTGTCCCGCCGGTAGGCCGCGCTGGTCGTGAGCATGCGCGATGTGCGCGGGGTGACGAAGGGGTAAGCGTAGATCTGGCCGTGCGGATGGGTCAGCGTCACCCCGATTTCCTGACCACGGTTCTCGAAGCAGAAGACCTGTTCGACCCCGGGCTGCGCGGCGAGCGCGGCGCTGCGATCGGTCCAGGCGGCCAGGACGAGGGCCGCCTGGTCGTGGGTCAGGTCGGCGAACGACGCCGCGTGGTCGGGGCTGAAGCAGACCACCTCGCAGCGGCCATCACCCGGGCGGGTGGGGAGCAGCCCGTCCCCGGCCGTCTCCTCGTGACCGGGCCCGGCCGGGGCGGTGACCAGCGAGGGAAACCGGTTCTCGAACACCACCACCTCGTAGCTGGGCGCGGGGATCTCGGTGAGCCGCCCGGGCCGTGAGGGGTCGAGCGGGCAGAGATCGGCCGGCGGCAGGTAGGTGCGGTCCTGCCGGTGGCTGGCGATGATGACCCACTCGCCCAGCAGCGGGTCGTAACGCACCTGCGATGAGGCTTCGACCCGGCCGATCTCCCGCCGGTCCGGGTACCCGGCCGCCCGGCCGGCGGACTCGCCGAAGTAGATCAGCTCACGGCCGTCGGCCAGGGTCACCGAGACCTTGGTCACCGCCGCGACCCTGTTCCCGTTCGTCGTCACCCGGCGTCCAGCCGGAGCAGGTCGTCGGCGGTCTCCCGGCGCAGCAGGACCCTGGTCGCGCCGTCGCGGACGGCGACCACCCCCGGCCGCGGCACGTGGTTGTAGTTGCTGGCCATCGACCGGCAGTAAGCGCCGGTGGCGGCCACGGCGATCAGGTCACCCGCGGTGACGTCGGCCGGCAGGTACGCGTCCCTGACCACGATGTCCCCGCTCTCGCAGTGCCTGCCGACCAGCCGGCACAGCGTGGGCTCCGCCGCCGACTCCCGCGAGGCGAGCACGCAGGTGTACTCGGCGTCATACAGCGCGGTGCGGATGTTGTCGCTCATCCCGCCGTCCACGCTGACGTAGGTCCGCAGCCCGTCCACGTTCTTGACCGTCCCGACCTGGTAGAGCGTGATCGTCCCGGGCCCGGCGATCGCCCGGCCGGGCTCGACGGTCAGCCGCGGCCGGGCCAGGCCGGCCGCCCGGCACTGGGTGTCCAGGATCTCGCGGAGATTCTGCGCGACGACCTTGATGTCGGCGGGGTCGTCGCCCGGCATGTAAGCGATGCCGAAGCCGCCGCCCAGGTTCAGCTCGCCGATCTCGATCCCGTGGGACTCGCGGATCCGGACGGCGAGCTCGAGCACCCGGTGCGCGGCCACGTCAAAGCCGGCTGTGTCGTAGATCTGGGATCCGATGTGCGAGTGCAGGCCGGCGAAGTCGAGCACTCCGTGGGCCAGGACCCGCCGGACCGCCTCGTCAGCGGCGCCCGACGCGAGCGAGAAGCCAAACTTCTGGTCGTCGTGGGCGGTCGCCACGAACTCGTGCGCGGCGGCTTCCACGCCGGTGGTGACCCGCACCAGGACCTTCGGCCGCGCAGCGTAACTGCGCGCGGCGATCTGTTCCAGGCGCCCGATCTCGTCGAAGGAGTCGGCCACGATGTGCCCGACACCCGCTGTCACCGCGCGGTCGAGCTCCTCGGGCAGCTTGTTGCTGCCGTGCAAAGTGATCATTTCCGGCCGGACTCCGGCCCGCAGCGCGACCTCGAGCTCGCCGCCGGTGCACACGTCCACGCCGAGGCCTT
>Ga0318494_10000095_pt1 | contig 23819 bp, 17 predicted proteins | sample GRESIP108b1f24_FD_203293 | JGI IMG/M metagenome (GOLD analysis project Ga0318494, IMG submission 203293) | Tropical soil microbial communities from Luquillo Experimental Forest, Puerto Rico - GRE.SIPMG.108b1f24 | ecosystem: Environmental > Terrestrial > Soil > Tropical forest > Bulk soil... | reverse complement strand
CGACGCAGGCGGCCGATAGGCGATCGGGACGGGTCGGGGACCCGCGCCGCGAGCGGTCGGGATGGTCCGGAGACGCCCGCCCGCGGGCGGGTGGCGGGCGATCGGCGATGGGTCGGCAGACGCGCGCGCCCGCGGGCGGCCGACGGCGCGAGCAGGTCAGTGGGCGGACCCGCGCGCCGCGGCCGGCCGGCGGGCGGCGGTCCGGTCAGCTCTTGGTCGTGTTCTGGAGGAAGATGTGGCCGATCGCGGTCGGGTACGCGCCGTTCACGTTCTTGGCCGTGGCCGTTAGGTAGTTGTAGAAGTACCCGTAGACGATCGGCGTCTCATTGAGCAGCAGGGTCTGGATCTGCCCGGCGATGCTGCGCTGGGTGGACAGGTCGGCGGCGGCGACGTACTGGCCGAGCAGCTTGTCGTACTGTGCGTTGCTGAAGTGCGCCGCATTCCACGCGCCGGTCCCGGTCTTCGCGTCGATCGTCTGCAGCGGCGCGCCCAGGAACAGGTTCGGCACGCCGCGGTGGCCGTAGTCGACCAGGCTCATCGTGGCGTCGAGCCAGTCCGAAGTCCCGAACAGGAAGTTGCCGTAGTACTTGGTCGAGGTCTCGACGGTCAGGCCGATGGTCACCCCGATGGCCTTCGCGGACTGCACAATGATCTGGGCGTACTGGGGGATCTCGGCCAGCTGCTCGGTGATGAGGTGCGTGCTGAACCCGTTCGGGTGCCCCGCCGCCGCGAGCAGCGACTTAGCCTTGGCGATGTCCTGGGCCCGCTGCGCGACGCTGGTGTTCGTCGACGGGAAGACGGGGGCGAACGGGCTGTCATTGCCCAGGTCGGCGAGGCCCTTGAACAGGGCCTGCAGGATCGCGGGCCGGTCCAGGCTGAGCGCGATCGCCTGGCGCACCCGCGGGTCGGTGAACGGGGCCTGGTCGTTGCGCATCGACAGTTCGCGGTGGGCGCTGGACTTCAGCTTGATGACGTTGTACGGGGCGCCGGAAGCGAGCAGCTGCTCGCCGCCGGCTACCGCGAACTGCCCGACCACGTCGATCGTCCCGGCGGTCAGCGCGAGATTCATGGGCGTCTGGTCGGAGTAGAACGTGAACTGGGTGGCCGAGGGCAGGGCCTTGGCGCCCCAGTACTGCGCGTTCCGGGTGAACGACGCGCCGACCTTGGCGGTGTAGCTCTTCATCACGAACGGGCCGGTGCCGACGAACGAGCTCTCCCACTTCGCGGGGTCGTAGTTGTTCGGGAGAATGATCATGTTGTAGTTGTCGGACGAGGTCAGGTACGGGAAGTTTCCGTTCGGAGCCTTGAGGTGGAACGCGACGGTGAAGTCGTCGACCTTCTGCACGCCGGACGGGGTCAGCACGCCGCCCAGCGCCGACAGCGCGGACGACTTGCCCGCCGGGTTCGTCTGCAGCTTGTAGGTGTACACGACATCGTCGGCGGTGAGCGGCGAACCGTTATGGAACTTCACCCCCTGGCGGATCTTGAACGTCCACACGTCCGCGGCGGAGTTGGGCGTCCAGCTCGTGGCGAGGACGGGCTTGAGGGTCAGGGTCTGGTCGGACAGGCACAGGTACTCGCCGGTCTGGCCGAGCATGTCCAGGCCCCCCTGGTCGGCCACGGTCACCGGGTTGATGGCCCCGGTCGGCACGGTGATCCCGGCCTTGATCGTCGCCCCGGCCTGGCCCGTGGCACCGCCCGATGACGGGGACGTGGTGGTTGAGCTCCCGCATGCGGAGACGATCGCGCCGAGCAGGGGCAGCGATATCCCGACGACCGAGCCGCGCCGGATGAAGTCCCGTCGCGAAATCCTCCCGGCCACGAACTCGTCAATGACATGGTTCCCGATGTCGCCCTGCCCCTCGCGGAGCCGGTCGAGGCGGCGATGGTCTGCGTTCACTGGGGACCTCCCTAGCCTCACCGGACACGCGGGTGCGCGGCCGGCGTGAAGCGAAAACGTACGCCTAAGGGCGCGCGCTTGTCACGGCGCCCGCCCGTTCTGCTGCAGGACTGTTAGCTGATCGATGGGAATGTGACAGCTCATCAGGTGGCCGGGCGCGACCTCGGCCAGCGGCGGCTCGACCGACTCGCACACGCCGGTGGTGAGCTTGCGCGGGCAGCGGGTGTGGAACACGCAGCCGCTCGGCGGGTCGGCCGCGGACGGGATCTCGCCGTGCAGCCGGATCCGGGTGGGCTGCTGCCCGTCCAGGCTGGGTACCGCCGACAGCAGCGCCTCGGTGTACGGGTGGTGCGGCCCGGCGAACACGTCCTCGGCCGGGCCCAGCTCCATGACGCGGCCGAGGTAGAGCACGGCGATGCGGTCCGACAGGTACCGCACCAGGCCGAGGTCGTGGGAGATGAACAGGTAGGTCACCTGCTCCTTGGCCTGCAGGTCGACCAGCAGGTTGAGGATCGCGGCTTGCACCGACACGTCGAGGGCCGAGGTGGGCTCGTCGCAGACCACGATGCGCGGGCCGCCCGCGAACGCCCGCGCGATCGCCACCCGCTGCTTGAGCCCGCCGGACAGCTGGCTCGGGCGCAGCGACAGCTGCCGGTCCTCCATGCGGACCGACCGCACCAGGTCGGCCAGGCGCTCACGCAGCCGCGCGCCGGACAGCCCCGCCAGCCGGGACAGCGGCTGGCTGATCAGGCGCCGGACCGTGTGCCGGCGGTTCAGGGCCGAGTCCGGGTTCTGGAACACGATCTGCAGCGCCTTGAGCTGCTCGCGCGTGCGGTGCCGGGCGTCGGCCTGCAAGGGCTGGCCGTCCAGGTCGATCACCGAGCCCTGATCCGGCGGGATCAGGCCGAGCAGCGCGCGCGCCAGGGTGGTCTTGCCGCTGCCGGACTCGCCCACCAGCCCGAGCGTCTCGCCCTCGTCCAGGGTGAGGTTCACCCCGACCAGGGCCTTGACGGCCTCGTCGCGCGAGCCGAACGTCTTGGACAGCCGCTCGAGCTGGACGACCGGCGGGCCGGCCTCACGTTGCGAAGGAAGTTCCAGGTCAACCGGAGTATTCCGGGGCAGATCCGAGGTTTGGTCGTACAGGTAGCAACGTGAGGTCCGGTTCATGCCGGTGACGAACGAGGGCGGCGGGGCAGCCCGGCAGCGCTCCTCGGCGATCGGGCAGCGCGGGGTGAAGATACACCCGGGGGGCGTGTCGCCGGGTGTCGGCAGGAAGCCCGGGATGGTGTCCAGCCGCCCGTGGTCCTTGCGCTGGCCGCGGCGGGGGATGCAGCGCAGCAGCCCGACCGTGTAGGGGTGACGCGGCTGGTCGAACACCTCGCGGGCCGGGCCCTCCTCGATCAGCTCCCCGGCGTAGAGGACCCCGACCCGGTCGCACATCTTGGCGATCACGGCCAGGTTGTGGCTGATGAACAGCACCGAGGTGGCGTACTCCTCGCGCAGCGCGGCCACCAGGTCGAGCACCTCCGCCTCGACGGTCGCGTCGAGCGCGGTGGTCGGCTCGTCGAGGATCAGCAGCGAGGGCTCGGCGGCCAGCGCCATCGCGATCACGACCCGTTGCGCCATCCCGCCGGAAAGCTGGAACGGGTACCGCTCCATCACCCGGTGCGGGTCGGAGATCTGCACCTTGCGCAGCATGTCCTCGGCGCGCGCGAGGGCCTCCTTGCGGTCCAGGCCGGCGATCTCGTACACCTCGGCCACCTGGTGGCCCACCTTGATCGACGGGTTCAGCGCCCGCCCGGGCTCCTGGTAGACCATGGACACCGTGTGGGCCCGCAGGTCGCGCAGTTCCGCCGGGCCCATGGCCAGCGGGTCCATCCCGTTGATGCTGATCGTGCCCGCGCTCACCCGGCCGTTGCGGGGCAGGTACCGGGTCAGCGCGAGCGCCACCGTGGACTTGCCGGAGCCGGACTCGCCGACCAGCCCGTAGGACTCGCCCTGGCCGATCTCGAACGACACGTCGCGCAGCGCCCGCCGGTCCTGCCCGCGCACCCGGTAGGTGACGTCCAGGTGCCCGACCGCCGCGGCGGGAGCCGTCCCGCCCGCGGCGCCGGGGGCAGCCGTGGTATCCGCCGCGGTCACGAGGCCAGCACCTGCTCGATCGAGTCGGTGACCAGGTTGACGGCCACGATCAGCGAGGCGATGGCCAGCGCGGGGAACAGCGTCTCCCACCAGTAGCCGGCCGGCAGCACCCCGTAGTTCGCGGCGATGTCCCCTCCCCAGTCGGGGGTCGGCGGCTGCACCGCGCCGAAGCCCAGGAACGACAGCGTGGCCACGGCGAAGATGGCGTAGCCGAGCCGCACCGTGAACTCGACCAGGATGACCGGCACGACGTTCGGCAGGATCTCAGTGAACATGATCTGCGCGGGCTTCTCGCCGAGCAGGCGCGCCGACGACAGGTAGTCGAGCTGGCTCTCGACCAGCACGCCGGCCCGGACGGTCCGCGCGATCAGCGGAGTGAACACCAACCCGATCACCAGGATCACCGTCGGCGGGGAGGCCCCCAGCGCGACGATGAACAGGAACGCGACGATCACGATCGGCAGCGCGAGCACGGCCTCGACCACGCGGCCGACCAGGATGTCCAGGACGCCGCCGAGGTACCCCATGGCCAGGCCGAGCGCGGTGCCGAGCAGGGTGCCGAGCACCGTGGCCGCCGCGGCGATGAGCAGGATCCACCGGGACCCGGCGAGCACCCGGGACAGCACGTCCCGGCCGAGCTGGTCGGTGCCGAACAGGTGCGCCCCGGACGGGGGGGCGTTGACGGCCAGCAACTGCTGCTCCAGCGGGTTGTGCGGGGCGATGGTGCTGCCGAACACGGCGCAGAAGACCCAGAACAGCAGGATGACCGCGCCGACGATGAACGTCGGCCGGCGCAGCATCAGCCGCCACGGCGGCTGCTGGCTGCGCCGCGCCGCCTGGGTGACCGCCGTCTCCACGCCCGGCACCGGGGTGGGCGGCCCCAGCTCGATCATCCGGAACCTGCGAGGCGCAGCCGTGGGTTGAGCATGGTGTAGAGAATGTCCGCGATGAGCGTCGCGACCATGTACACCACGCCGATCGTGAGCACGCCGGCCTCGAGCATCGGGAAGTCCTTACCTGTGGCTGCGGTGAAGATCAGCTTCCCGATGCCGTTGTAGTTGAACAGGGTCTCGACCACGACCAGCCCGCCGATCAGGTAGCCGACCTGGGTGGCGATCACCGTGATGGTCGGGAGCAGCGAGTTCCGCAGCACGTGCCGCCGGATCACCACCGATCGCTTGAGGCCCTTGAGCGTCGCGGTGCGCGCGTAGTCGGACTCGAGCGCCTCGACCGTGCCCGCCCTGGTCATCCGGGCGATGTAGCCGAACAGGATGAGCACGAGCGGGATCACCGGCAGGATCAGATGATAGAGCTGGGACCCCGCCGACGCGCCGGGGCCGGCCGACGCCGAGACCGGGAACCACTTCAGCTCCACGCCGAAGATCACCAGGACCACGATCCCGGATACGAACTCGGGCACGGTGGTCGCGGACAGGCCGGTGACCGAGATGATCCGGTCGGGGGCCCGGCCGTAGTTGAGCGCCGAGACCACCCCGCCGAGGATGCTGAGCGGCACCACGATGACGAAGGCCAGCGCGCCGAGCTTGATCGAGTTCACCAGGGCCGCGCGGATGAGCGGCCCGACCGGGGCCCGGAACTGGTAGGACTGGCCCAGGTCGCCGTGCAGCAGCCCGGTGAGCCAGGTCCAGTACTGGGTGAGCAGCGGCCGGTTGACGCCGAGCGAGTTATCGAGCGCGTGCACCGCGCTCGGCGCGGCCAGCGGGCCGAGGATCGCGCGGCCCGGGTCGCCGGGCAGCACCTGCCCGGCGAAGAAGATGATGACGCTGAGCAGCCAGAGGGTGACCAGGGCCAGCCCGACGCGCCTGAGGATGTACGTCGCCAAGACTCCCCCTGGGCCGCCTGCGAACGGCAACGCGCCGGTCATCGGATGGACGCAGCCTAGTTTCCCGCCGGTAGACCCGCAACGAGTCAGCCGCCGAATGCGCCGAAACGTGACCAAGCCAACGAGCCGCTGGCGGTGGCTTCCCCGCGGTGTCGGCCCGGCGCGTTAGCCTCGTCGCCATGTCCGACAACGCCCGCGCCCAGTGAAGATCACCGCGATCCGGCTGGACCGGATGCGGCTGCCGCTGGACCCGCCGTTCCGCGCGGCCTGGGACCCGGTGCCGCGCGGCCGGTTCGACGCCACCCTGGTCCGGGTGGAGACCGACGAGGGCGTGACCGGGTACGGCTCCGGCGACACCATGGACGGCTTCGAGGCGTTCGGGGACCTGTTCGTCGGGCGCGACCCGCTGCAGGTCGCCCGGCACGCGGCCGTCATCGAGACGATTGCCTTCCACGCCGGGCGCTACTGGCCGCTGGAGGCCGCGCTGTGGGACATCGCCGGCCAGGTGGCCGGGCTGCCGGTGTCCGCGCTGTTCGGCGGGACCAGCCGGAGCGTGCCGGCCTACGCGTCGTTCGGCGAGCTGCGCAGCCCCGGGGCGCGGGCGGAGGCCGCCGTGGCGGCCTGGGAGGCGGGCTTCCGGGCGGTGAAGATCCGCATCGCCCGGGAGGATGTCCCCTCCGGACTGGCCGCGGTGCGGGCCACCCGCGCGGCGGTCGGGGACGGCATGGACATCATGGTCGACCTGAACCAGGGATGGCGGATGCCCGGCGACGTCTCGGCCGCCCTCGACCTGGCCGCCGTCCGGCGGCTGGCCGGCGAGCTGGCCGAGCTCGGCGTGCTCTGGCTGGAGGAGCCGCTGCCCGCCGGCGACCTGGAGGGCATGCGGGTCCTCCGGGAACAGGCCGGGATCCGGGTGGCCGGCGGCGAGATGGCCCGCACCGTGCCCGAGCTGCTCGACGCGCTGGCGGCGGGCGCGCTGGACGTGGTCCAGCCCGACGCCGTGCTCGCGGTGGGCCTGCTCGGGGCCCGGATGGTCGCCGAGCTGGCCCGGGCCGGCCATCGCTGGTTCACCCCGCACACCTGGACCAACGGGCTGGGCCTGTTGGCGAACCTGCACGTCACCGCCGGCGTCGGTGGCGGCCCGTACCTGGAGTTCCCCTATGACCCGCCCGGGTGGACCGAGCAGCGGCGCGATTTCTTCCTGGCCGAGCCGCTGCGCGTCGACTCCGGCGGGTGCCTGACCGTGCCCGCCCGCCCGGGCCTGGGCGCGCAGATCGACGAGGCCGCGGTCGCGCGGTGGGCCAGGCGCTGAAGCGGACCTCGGGATCGGGAGGGGCGATGAAGGTAGGTTTCGTCGGCCTCGGACACATGGGCGCACCGATGAGCCGCAACATCCTGGCCGCCGGGCATGACCTGATCGTGCATGACCTGAACCCGGTGGCCGCCGCGGACCTGGTGGCCGCCGGCGCGGCGTGGGCGGCGTCGCCGCGCGAGGCCGCGCGGGACCGGGACGTGGCGATCACCATGCTGCCGGGGCCCCGGCAGGTGGCGGAGGTCCTGCTCGGCCGGGCCGGGCTGCTGGACGGCCTGCCGCCCGGTGCGGTGTGGATCGACATGTCCACGTCCGTTCCGGCCATCGCGGACCAGGTGCGGGCCGTGGCCGAGCGCCGGGATATCGAGGTCCTCGACGCTCCGGTCAGCGGCATGGTCAGCGGCGCCGAGGCGGGCACGCTGCAGATCTTCGTCGGCGGCCGGGACGGAACCTACCAGCGGGTCCGGCCGCTGCTGGAGGCGATGGGCGACCCGGAGCGGATCCTGCACGTGGGAGCGCACGGCACCGGGTACACGGCCGAGCTGATGATCAACCTGCTCTGGTTCGCGCAGTTGACCGCGACCGCCGAGGTGCTGAGCGTGGGCACCGCGGCCGGGGTCGACCTGGCCACCCTGCGCCGCTGCCTGCTGGCCAGCCCCGCGGCCAGCACCTTTCTCGAGCGCGACGTGCTGCCTGTGCTAGAGCGCGGGGACTACGACGAGTCGTTCACGCTCGCGCTGGCCGGCAAGGATCTCAGCCTCGCGATGGACGTGGCCCGGGAGGCCGGCGTGCCGGTCGAGGTGAGCGCGGTCGTCGAGCAGATCTACCGGCGGGCGCGGGCCCAGTACGGGGACGCGGGCGGCGGGATGCTCCCGATCAAGCTGCTCGAGGATCTCACCGGTACCCCGCTCCGCATCGACACGCCATCACCGCAGGAGTGAGCATGACCTCCGACCCTGGCCGAACTGATCTTGGACGCACGGGCCTGGCTCGCGCTGATCTTTCCCGCACCGAGCTCGTCCTGTCGCCCACCCCGGCTGCGCACTTCGGCGTCGGCGCGGTCGGCCGGCTGCCCGGCATCGTCCGTGGCACCGGCCGCCACGCCGCGCTCGTGGTCACCGACGCCGCGCTGGCCGCCACGCCGGTGGTGGCCAGCGTCACCAGCGTGCTCGAGGCGGCGGGGATACCGGTGACCGTGTTCCGCGGGGTGCATCCCAACCCGACCACCGGCGACGTGGCCGCCGGCGCGGAGGTAGCGGCCGGGGCCGCCCCCCGGGTCACGCTGGTGGCGGTGGGCGGCGGGTCGCCGATCGACGCGGCCAAGGGGATCGCCCTGGCCGCCGTCAACCCGCAGCGGGGGCGGGACCTCGACTACCGCGGTCAGTTCGCCAGCCCGGCGCTGCCCATCGTGGCCGTCCCGACCACGGCGGGCACCGGAGCCGAGACGAACGCGTTCGGGGTCGTGACCGATCCGGAGACGCACCGCAAGTTCTACGTGGGCCACGCCAGCACGCTGCCCGCGGCCGCGGTCCTCGACCCGGGGCTGACCGTCGGCCTCCCGCCGCCGGCCACGGCCGCCACCGGCATGGACGCGCTGACCCACGCCCTGGAGTCCTACCTGTCGGTCCGGGCCAATCCCTGGTCGGACGGCATCGCGTTGCAGGTCATCCGCATGATCGCGGTTAACCTGCCCAGGGCCCACGCCGACGGCCAGGACCTGGAGGCCAGGTCGCAGATGCTGCTGGCCGCGCACATGGCCGGCATCGCGATGGCCACCACTGGTCTCGGCCTGTGCCACGCGGTCGGCCACGCGGTCGGCGGCCGGTTCGACATCGCGCACGGCGTGGCCCTCACCGCGGCGCTCCCGCAGGTGCTCCGGTTCAACGCTCCGGCCTGCGCCGAGCGCCTGGCCGACGTGGCGGCCGCCCTCGGCGCCGGCGACCCGTCCCGGGACAGCGCCTGGAATGCTGACGCCGCCATCGAGGCGGTCGCCGGCCTGGCCGGCCGGCTGGGGATGCCCCGGCGTGCGGCTGACCTAGGCATCTCCCGCGCTGACTTCGATCAGATCGCCGCCGACGCGCTCGACGACGAGGTGCTGGCCAACACGCCGCGCCCGCCCACCGCCGGCGACATCCACACGATCCTGCTCGCGTCCGACCAGGGTGTTACGGCGGATGGGAGCGTGCCGTCGGAACGGGGGATGATGGCCGGTAGCGACGGCTCGGCCGCTGCGCCCTGCCCACCGACTCGACGAGGAGACCGGCCATGACTGCTGAGCGCCCGGCTGGACCGTCCGCTGGCCACCGCCCGGCTGGCCCGCGCCCGGTGCGCGCCCCCCGCGGGACCGCGCTGGCCTGCAGGGGCTGGCCGCAGGAGGCGGCCATGCGGATGCTGATGAACAACCTCGACCCCGAGGTGGCCGAGCATCCGGACGAGCTGATCGTGTACGGCGGGTCGGGCCGGGCCGCCCGCAGCTGGGACGCGTTCGACGCGATCGTCGCCTCGCTGCGGGACCTGGCGGCGGACGAGACCCTGCTGGTCCAGTCCGGTAAGCCGGTCGGCGTCTTCCGCACCCACGAGTGGGCGCCGCGGGTGCTGATCGCCAACTCCAACCTGGTCCCGCAGTGGGCCACCTGGGAGGAGTTCCGCAGGCTCGAGGCGGCCGGGCTGACCATGTTCGGCCAGATGACCGCGGGGTCCTGGATCTACATCGGCACCCAGGGCATCCTGCAGGGCACCTACGAGACGTTCGCCGCGGTAGCCGCCAAGCGGTTCGGCGGCTCGCTCGCCGGGACCATAACGCTCACGGCGGGGCTCGGCGGGATGGGCGGAGCGCAGCCGCTCGCGGTCACGATGAACGGCGGCGTCGCGATCTGCATCGACTGCGACCCATCCCGGATCGACCGCCGGATCGAGCACGGCTACCTGGACGTGGCCGCGGACGGCGTCGACGACGCGGTGCGCCGCGCGGAGGCGGCCCGGGACGCCGCCGAGGCCCTGTCGATCGGGCTGCTCGGCAACGCGGCCGAGATCGTGCCGCAGCTGCTGCGGATGGGCGCCCCGGTCGACATCGTCACCGATCAGACCTCGGCCCACGACCCGCTGACCTACCTGCCCCGCGGCGTCGCCTTCGAGGACATGGCCGCGCTGCGGGCCGAGGACCCGGCCGGGTTCACCACCCGGGCCCGGGAGTCGATGGCGGCCCACGTGGCGGCGATGGTCGGCTTCATGGACGCGGGCGCCGAGGTGTTCGACTACGGCAACTCGATCCGCGGCGAGGCCCTGCTGGCCGGCTACGAGCGGGCCTTCGACTTCCCCGGCTTCGTCCCCGCCTACATCAGGCCGCTGTTCTGCGAGGGCAAGGGCCCGTTCCGGTGGGCCGCGCTGTCCGGGGAGCCCAAGGACATCGCGGCGACCGACGCGGCGATCCTGGACCTGTTCCCGCAGAACGAGGCCCTGGCCCGGTGGATCAGGATGGCCGGGCAGAAGGTGCACTTCCAGGGCCTGCCCGCGCGGATCTGCTGGCTCGGCTACGGGGAGCGGCACCTGGCCGGGCTGCGCTTCAACGAGCTGGTCCAGCGTGGCGAGGTGCAGGCGCCCATCGTGATCGGCCGCGATCACCTGGACTGCGGCTCGGTCGCCTCGCCGTACCGCGAGACCGAGACGATGGCCGACGGGTCAGACGCGATCGCCGACTGGCCGCTGCTGAACGCCCTGGTCAGCACCTCCTCGGGCGCGTCCTGGGTGAGCATCCATCATGGCGGCGGGGTGGGCATCGGCCGGTCCATCCACGCGGGCCAGGTGTGCGTGGCCGACGGCAGCGAGCTCGCCGCGCAGAAGCTGGAGCGGGTGCTGACCAACGACCCGGGCATGGGCGTGATCAGGCACGTCGACGCCGGCTACGACCGGGCGGCCGAGGTCGCCGCCGAGCGCGGCGTCCGCGTGCCGATGGCCGGGCATTGAGGCGGGCGGCGCGGTGAGCTTCGCCGAGCTGTGGGACTCGCTGTTGCCCCTCGGCCGGGACCCGGGTACCGGCGGGTACCGGCGCTACTCGTTCACCGCGGCGGATGCGGCCTGCCGCGAATGGTTTTGTGACCACGCCACGCAACGGTCCCTCCGCCTTCAGACCGACCGCAACGGCAACCTCTGGGCGCACTGGGACGTGCCGGCCGCGTGGCCGTCCGACTCGACGATCGTCACCGGGAGCCACCTGGACTCGGTGCCGGATGGCGGGGCCTACGACGGCCCGCTCGGGGTGGTGTCCGGCTTCGCCGCGATCGACCTGCTCCGGGAGCGCGGATTCGTCCCGTCCCGGCCGATGGCCGTGGCCGCGTTCTGCGAGGAGGAAGGCGGGCGGTTCGGTGTGGCCTGCCTGGGCAGCCGCCTGCTGACGGGGGTCCTGGCCCCGCAAGCCGCGCTGGGGCTGCGGGACGGCCACGGGGTGAGCCTGGCCCAGGCGATGACCGAGGCCGGGCTCGACCCCGGGCGGCTGGGCGAAGACGAGGACCTGCTGGACAGCATCGCCGCGTTCGTCGAGCTGCACATCGAGCAGGGCAGCGCACTGGCCGGGCTGGGCGCCGCCGTCGGGATCGCCGAGGGCATCTGGCCGCACGGCCGGTGGCGGCTGGACTTCACCGGCCGGGCCGACCACGCGGGCACGACCCGGCTGCCCGACCGCCGCGACCCGATGCTGCCCTACGCGGCCACCGTGCTCGCGGCCCGGCAGGCCGCGGCCGAGCATGCCGCACTGGCCACGTTCGGCAAGGTCATCGCCGAGCCGGGCGCCGCCAACGCGATCTGCTCGCAGGTGCGCGCCTGGCTGGACGCCCGCGCCCCGGACGAGACGACGCTGCACCGCATGGTGGAGCGGATCGAGGAGGCCGCGCACGGCGCCGCGGCCGATCAGGGCGTCGAGGTCGAGGTGCGCCTGGAGTCGTTCACGCCCCGGGTGGAGTTCGACCCGCAGCTGCGGTCCCGGCTGGCCGCAGCGCTGGCCGGCCGCGGGATCACCGCCCCGGCCCTGCCGACCGGCGCCGGCCACGACGCCGGGATCCTGGCCGCCCGGCTGCCCGCGGCGATGCTGTTCGTGCGCAACCCCTCGGGGGTGTCCCACTCGCCCGCCGAACACGCCGACCTGGCCGACTGTGAAGCGGGCGTGGTGGCACTGGCGGCCGTGCTGGAGGAGCTGGCCGGCCGATGACCACGCCTGCCGCCGAGCCCGCGCCCGCTGCCGTCCCCGCCGCCCCGCCGCGCGCCTGGCATGCCGAGCTGGCCTGGCTGCCCGGCCGCGGCGTCTGCTGCGATGTGCTGATCGAGGCGGCCGGAGACCGGTTCACCGCTGTCACTCCCGAGGTGCGCGCGGCCGACGTCGCCGAGGACCTGCGCGCCGGGATGACCCGGCTGCCCGGCCTGACCCTGCCGGGCCTGGCGAACGCGCACTCGCACGCGTTCCACCGCGCGCTGCGCGGGATCACCCAGGTGGGCCTGGGCACGTTCTGGACCTGGCGGGAGCGGATGTACCAGGTGGCGGCCGGGCTCGATCCGGACAGTTACCTGGCCCTGGCCCGCGCCGTCTACGCCGAGATGGCGCTGGCGGGCATCACCTGCGTCGGCGAGTTTCATTATCTGCATCACGGCCCGGAGGGAGTCCCGTACGCGGACCCGAACGAGATGGGCCGGGCGGTGATCGCCGCGGCGGCGCAGGCCGGAATCCGGATCACGCTGCTGGACACCTGCTACCTGTCCGGCGGGCTAGGCCCGGACGGCACGCCGCAGCCGCTGACCGGCAGCCAGCTGCGGTTCGGCGACCGCGACAGCGAGGCGTGGGCGGCCCGGGGCGAGGCGCTCGGCGCGGACGAGCACGGCCTGCTTGGCCCGCTGGCGCGGGCCGGCGCCGCGATCCACTCGGTACGCGCGGTGCCGCTGGACCAGATGCACCCCGTGATCGCCTGGGCGCACCGGTACGGCGCGCCGCTGCACGCGCACCTGTCCGAGCAGCGGGCCGAGAACGAGGCGAGCCTGGCCGCCTACCGGCGCACCCCGACCGAGGTGCTCTACGACGCGGGCGCGCTCGGGCCCCGGGCCACGGCCGTGCACGCCACCCACCTGGTCGGCCACGATGTGGACCTGCTCGGCGGCAGCCGGACCTACGCCTGCTTCTGCCCGACGACCGAGGCCGACCTCGCCGACGGGATCGGCCCGGCCCGCGCGCTGGCCACCGCGGGCTGCCCGCTGACCCTCGGCAGCGACAGCCAGGCGGTGGTCGACCTGTTCGAGGAGGCGCGCCGGGTCGAGCTCGGGGAACGCCTGGCCAGCGGGCAGCGCGGGCACTTCCGGGCCGGCGAGCTGGCCCGGGCGGCTACCACGGACGGCCACGCCAGCTTGGGCTGGCCCGACGCCGGGGAGATCGCCGCGGGCGCGATCGCCGACCTGGTCACGGTCGCGCTGGACTCGCCCCGGCTGGCGGGGGCGACGCGGAAGACGGCGCTGGCGACGGTGGTCTTCGCCGGGTCCGCGGCCGACGTCCGCCACGTCGTGGTGGGCGGCCAGGACCTGGTGGCCGACGGCCAGCACCGGCTGGTCGAGGACGTCCCGGCCGCGCTGTCCGCCTCGATCCGCCAGGTTCTCCGCTAGCACCGGGAGGCAACGCGTGAGCGTCCTGATCACGAACATCGGCGAGCTGGTCACGAACCAGCCCGGGGAGCGGGCCGGTGCCGCGGCGGTTACCGCCGGCGCCGGGGCCGCGCTGGTCATCGACGAGGGCCTGGTGGCCTGGACCGGGCCCGCGTCACGGGCGCCCGCCGCGGACCAGGTGGTCGACGCGGGGGGCCGGGCCGTGCTGCCCGGGTTCGTCGATTCCCACGCTCATCTGGTCTTCGCCGGGGAGCGCGGCGCGGAGTTCGCCGCCCGGATGGCCGGCCAGCCCTACCAGGCGGGCGGCATCCGCAGCACGGTCGCCGCGACCAGGGAGGCCACCGACGACCAGCTCCGGGTCAACCTGCGCAAGCTGGCCGCGGAGATGCTGGCCCAGGGGATCACCACGTTCGAGTGCAAGTCCGGGTACGGGCTCACCGTTCCCGACGAGGCCCGCAGCGTCGCGATCGCCGCGGAGTTCACCCCCGAGGTGACCTACCTGGGCGCGCACGTGGTCCCGCCGGAGTGCGAGGCGGACCCGGCCGGCTACGTCGACCTGGTCTGCGGCGCGATGCTGGACGCCTGCGCGCCGCGCGCCAAATGGGTCGACGTGTTCTGCGAGCGCGGGGCCTTCGACCGGGACCAGGCGGCCGCGGTGCTGGCCGCGGGCACCGCCGCCGGCCTGCAGCCTCGGGTGCACGCCAACCAGCTCGGCCCGGGGCCCGGGGTGCAGCTCGCCGTGGCGGCCGGAGCCGCCTCCGCCGATCACTGCACCCACCTGGACGACGCCGACGTCGACGCGCTCGCCTCCAGCGGCACCGTGGCCACCCTGCTGCCCGGGGTCGAGTTCTCCACCCGGCAGCCGTACCCGGACGCGCGCCGGCTGCTCGACGCCGGGGTGACCGTGGCGCTCGCCACCGACTGCAACCCAGGCTCGTGCTTCAGCTCGAGCATGGCCTGGTGCATCGCGCTGGCGGTACGCGAGATGCACATGACCACGCAAGAGGCCGTGTGGGCGGCCACGGCGGGCGGGGCCCGCGCGCTGCGCCGGACCGACGTCGGTCATCTCGGCGTCGGGGCGCGGGCCGACCTGGTGATGCTGGAAGCGCCCTCGCACTCCTACCTCGCCTACCGGCCGGGCGTTCCGCTCGTCGCCGGGTTCTGGCTGGGCGGCGAGGGTGTAGTGGGCGGGGAGAGCCTGGCTCCTACCCCGCCAGCGGCGGGTACTTGCCGCGGAACCTGATCAGCGGCTGCCCGCCCTCGGCCAGGTACGCGACGTCCAGCACGCGGGCGATCACCACCACGTGGTCGCCCGCCTCGACCCGCTGGGTGACCTCGCACTCCAGGGCGGCCAGGCCGTCGGCAGGGATCAGCGCGCCGGAGAGCGCGCCGCGCTGGTGCGGCACTCCGTCCAGCAGCAGCCTCGCGCCGGGGCGGCCGGACGCGGCGAACCGGCCGGCCAGCGCCCGCTGGCCGGCCGCGAGCACGGTCACGGCGAACCGGTCCAGCCGGCCGAGCAGTTCGGCCGGGTAGGAGCTCGTGATCAGCGAGACCAGCACCAGCGGCGGTTCGCCGGACACGGGGCAGAACGCGGTCACGGTGGTGCCGACGTCGTCGCGGCCGTCGGCCACGGTGACCAGGGTGACCCCCGAGGCGAACGCCGCGAGCACGTCACCGATGGCCGGGCGGGCCCCGGCGGCGGCCATCCGTTGTGTCAATCGAAGGTCCAGTTCCCCGGGAGGGCCAACGGCCCGTATGGTGACAGGCCGGCCTGGGTGGCCAGCCTCCAGACCGGTCCCCAGGCCTCGGCGAGCAGCGCCGCCATGGCCCCGGAGGCGGCCGGGTACGAGAGAGCGGAGGGCAGTAGGGCGGCGCGGGCATCGCCCGAGCCCGGGCGCAGCCGGTCGAAGGGCGTGACCCTCGGGTAGATGCGCAGCGGCGCGCCGGCGGGCAGGCCCGCCCGGCGGCGCGCGATCGCCGTCGCCCGGTCCAGGCCGCCGAGCTCGTCCACGAGCCCGTTGTCCAGCGCGTCCGACCCGGTCCACACCCGACCCCGGGCCAGCTCATGCACCCGCTCGGCGGTCATCCGGCGGCCTTCGGCGACCTTGCCGGTGAAATCGGCGTAGATGCGATCCAGCCATTCGTTGACCAGCGCCCACTCGTCCTCGGTGAACGGCCGGGTGGTCTTGAACATCTCCGAGTGCGCGCCCTCGGCGACCGAGTCCGTCGTCACCCCGGCCCGGCCGAGCAGGTCGCTGAGCACCGGCTTGCCGGTGAACACGCCGATGGAGCCGGTCACCGTGCCCGGCTGGGCGACGATCGCGTCCGCGGCCATCGAGATGAAATAGCCGCCGGAAGCGGCGACGTCGCCCATGGACACCACCACCGGCTTGCCCGCCGTGCGCGCGCGGACCACCTCGCGCCAGATGGTGTCGGAGGCGACGTAGGAGCCACCCGGGCTGTTGACCCGCAGCACGATCGCGCGCGCGCCGTCGTCCGCGACCGCGGCGCGCAGCGCCGCGCTAATCGTGTCCGAGCCCATCGCGCCACCGCCCGACAGCGGGCCGCGGCCGCTGCGTCCGCGCCGGATCGCCCCGGCCGCGTAGATCAGCGCGACGTGCCGCTGCTTGGGAGTCGGGAGGTTGCGGGCGCGCTCGGCCAGCGCGCGCGAGCGCTGGTAGCGGCCCACGAATTGCAGGATCGCGTCCTGGCCGACCTGCTTCTTGACCCGGGCGTAGACCTCGTCCCGGTAACCGAGCTCGTCCACCAGCCCGGCCTGGTGGGCCTGGTCGGCAAGGAACGGGCCCTGGTCGATCAGCTCCCGGACCTTGGCGGGCGGAATCTGCCTGCGCTCGGCTATCGCGTCGATCAGCTGGCCGGTGACCGACACGGCCAGGCGCTCGGTGGCCTCGCGGGCCGGCCCGGAGAGTTTGCGCTCGGTGAACTGCTCGGTCGCGCTCTTGTACTCATACCGCTTGGCGACCTGGAAGTCGATGCCCAGATGGTCCAGCGCGCCGCGCAGGAAGAACCGCTCCATCGCGATCCCGGTCAGCCCGAGGTCGCCCGACGGCTGCAGGTAGATCGTCTCGAACGCGGTGGCCAGATAGTAGGGCACGTTGCCGGCGGCGAACTCGCCGAACGTCTCCGCCCACGCCACGGTCAGCTTGCCCGCGTCGCGGAACTCCTCGACCGCTCGCCTGATCTCCTGGACCGTGGCCAGCCCGATGGGACGCCCGCCGACCTTCACGACCAGGGCCTTGACCCGCTGGTCGCTGCGGGCCCGGCGCAGCCCGTCCAGCAGGTCGGCCAGCCTGGACCGGCGCATCGTCAAGACCGCGGACACCGGGTCGGCCGGCGGCTCCTCGGCGATCCCCTCGGTGAGGTCAAGCTCCAGGATCAGCGGTGCGGTGCGCTGTCGGCGCAATTTGGCCAGCTGGTCAGCAATCATTAGTTCCGGCATGGGTTCAGCCTATGCCGCGGCGATTCGCCCGCCCGGCCCCCGCATGCCAATCGCCGGCCGGGCCGGGCGCGAGAACGAGCGGGCCCGGCGCGTCGGCTATGGTCGGGCCCGATGGCGAATCGGGATGGGAACGGCTGGACTGCCTGCGGTCACGGCCACCGGCACTGGGGCCGGTACGGCGCGGCGGGGCTGCTGGCCTACGCCCCGTGTCGAGCTGACGGCGGCGACCAATCATGCGTGCTGCTGCAGCGCAGGAGCTGGTGGGGCAATCACGGCGGCACCTGGGGGCCGCCGGGCGGCGCCAAGGACAGCCACGAGTCGCCCGTGGCCGCCGCGCTGCGCGAAGCGGAGGAGGAGTGCGGGCTGCCGGCCGACGCCGTCAGCGTGCTCGGGATCCTCCGCGACGATCATGGGGGCTGGTCCTACCAGACCGTGATCGCGGCGGCGCCGCGGCCGCTTCCGGTGCACGCGCTGAGCAGCGAGACCAGCAAGGCCGCCTGGGTTCCGGAGGAGGATGTCGCGGCGCTGGACCTGCATCCGGGCTTCGCGGAGCGGTGGCCGGTGCTCCGCGAGACGCTGCACCCGCTCACGGTCATCGTTGACGTGGCCAACGTGATGGGCTCGCGCCCCGATGGCTGGTGGCGGGATCGGGCCGCGGCGGCGCGGCGGCTCCGTGGCGAGCTGGCCGAGCTGGCCGCGGGAGGCGTAGCCACGCTGCCCGAATCGGTGCCGGCGCCGGCCCTGGAACGCTGGTTTCCCGAGTTCGTACTAGTCGTGGAGGGGGCGGCGCGGTCGGTCGCCGCCGCTCACGCGGGGGGGTCCCGCGATGACGGCGGATCCGGGTCCCCGGACGGTCGGCTCAGGGTGGTCGCCGCCCCAGGCTCGGGCGATGACACCATCGCGGCGCTGGCCGGCGATCTCGAGGGGCGTCGCCTGGTCGTGACCGCCGACCGGCGGCTGCGTGAGCGGTGCGTAGCGGCGGGGGCGTCGGTGACCGGTCCCAGCTGGCTGCTCGGCCGGCTTTGATGCCGCGGGCGGAGGGGCACGGCGGCGAAGCGGCCTGGTCACGGGCTGCGTGTGGCGCGTGCTCACCAGGCCCCGGTGTAGCGTCGGAGCATGTCCGGCTCGCCCCGCCCGCCGGGTGAGCGGCAGGCCGTGCCCCGTCCCGACGGGTCTGGGGGCGACCGGGGCCCGTTCCCGCTCGGCGCGGCCGTGACCATGCGTGATCTCGATGGGGAGCTGCATCCGCTGCTGCGGCGGCTGCGCGAGCGCGAACCGGTCTCGTGGCTTCCGGTTCTCGGCGGGTGGCTAGTCACCCGCCGTGACCTGGCCCTGCGCGTCTTGCGCGATACCCGGACGTTCACGGTCGACGATCCCCGGTTCTCGACCGCCCGGGTCATCGGGCCGAGCATGCTGTCGCTGGACGGCGCCGAGCATCAGCGCCATCGCGCCCCGTTCGCCGAGGCGTTCAAGCTGGCCGAGGTACAGGCCCGGCTGGAGGAGTTCGTCGAGGCCGAGGCCGCGCGGCTGGTGTCCGGGTTCGCGCCGGCGGGCCGGGCGGAGCTGCGGCGCGACCTGGCCGGGCCGCTGGCGGTCGCGGCCGTCGCGGACGTGCTCGGCCTGGGCCAGGCCGATCCGAAGGTGATCTTGTCCTGGTACGACGACATCGTCGGCGCGGTGTCGTCGCTGGCCGGCGAGTCAGGGGAGCCGGGACAGGAGGCAGGGTCGGCGCGGCTGGGAGAGCCAGGGCCAGGGACAGAGCTGGTGCCGCCGGGGGAACCGGGGCAGGACTGCGCCCGCAGCGCCTTGTCAAGGGGATCGGAGGCGTTCGGAAAGCTCAGCGAGAGCCTGCACCGCGTGATCGCCGGGGATGCCACCGGGAGCGCCGGGGCGGACGGGGACTCGCTGCTGGCGGCCGCTGCGGGGGCAGGAGGGCTGCGCCCCAGTGAGGTCGCATCGAACGCCGCGGTCCTGGCGTTCGGCGGCATCGAAACGACCGAAGGCATGATCTGCAATGCCGTCTTGCACCTGCTCAGCCAGCCCGGCCAGTTCGGCGAGGTGGTCGCCGACCAGCGCCTGGCGGGGAACGCCGTAGAGGAATCGCTGCGGCTCGAGCCCGCCGCCGCGGTCGTGGACCGCTACGCCACCGCCGATGTGCCGCTCGCGGCGGCAGCGATCCGGCGCGGAGATCTCGTGACCGTCTCGCTGGCGGGGGCGGGCCGGGACCCGGCGTTCTTCCCTGACCCGGACCGGTTCGACGTGCGGCGTGCCAACGCCAGGCAGAACCTGGCGTTCGCGCACGGACCGCATTTCTGCCTGGGGGCCCATCTGGCCCGGCTGGAGGCCAGGGCCGCCGTGCTCGCGCTGGCGCGGCTGCTGCCCGGCCTGCGGCTCGATCCTGCCCGCCGCCAGCCGCCGCGCGGGGTCGTGTTCCGCAAGCCGCCCTCGTTGCACGTGCTCTGGGACACTCAATCCTAATCGAAATTAAGCGCGAAAATAGCTGCATTACGTGGTAGAGTCGTCCAAGACGTTACGCATCATTGCTAGATCCCCCGAACCGGCCACGCACCGCGGGAGGGAGGCCAGATGACCGCCGAGCCCAGCGACGCCCGCCACGGCGACGAGCCGTCGGCCGCCGCCGAGCCGCCTGTTCCGGGCCTGTCCGCCGAGGAGTTACTGGCGCTGCTCGAGGGCGGCGGGGAGCTGACCGGCGATCAGGTGGCGGCGCTGGCCCGGCTGGACGACGGCCAGCGGTACCCGAACGACGACGACGATCCGTGGGCCGCCGACGACGATCTACTGGATAGTGATCCCGCTGCTGGGCGGCTGCCGGAGTGGTCGGAGCTGTCGGCCGGTGAACAGCAGGTGTGGATGGATGCCGAAGAGGCGTCGGCCGTGGAGTCGGCGAGCCCTGCGTCGGCCGTGGAGCCGGGTAGCCCGGCGGCGGACGCGGAGCCGGTGGTGGCCGAGGTGCTCGATGCCGGGTTCACGCATCGGCAGGGCGGGCAGGGCCGCGGCTTCGCTGCGGGCGGGGTGCTGGACCGGATGGAGCCGGGCGGCACGCTGGCCACGCTGGCGGACCGGGTCTGGGAGAACGGCCTCGGCAGGCTATCCGACGACGAGCTGTGCGGGTTCCTGGCTGCGCAGCGGCGGCTGACCTCGCGGGCCGCGGGCGCTGAGCTTGCCGCGGTCGCCGAACTGGCGGCCCGTCGCGCCGGCCCGGACGGCCGTCCCGGGGAGCATGTGGAAGAAGAGCTGGCCGCGGTCCTGACGCTGACCGGGCGGGCCGCGTCGGTGCTGGCCGGGCGGGCGGCGGCCATGGCCCGCCTGCCCGGAGTGGCCGCCGCGCTGGCTGCCGGGCGGATTGACCTGCCCAAGGCCGCCGTGTTCGCCGACGAGACCGCCTGCCTGGACGACATTACGGCCGCGGCGATCGCGGCGAGCGTGTTGCCGGAGGCGGACGGGATGACCACCGGGCAGCTTCGGCGGGCGCTGCGCCGGGAGATCCTGGCCCTCGACCCGCAGGCCGCGATGAGGCGGCGCCAGCAGGCGGAGAAGGACGCCCGGGTGGAGACCTGGGCCGAGGCCGCCGGCACCGGCGCGATCGCGGGCCGCGACCTGGCCCCCGCCGCGGTGATCCAGGCCGACAAGAACCTCAGCGCCGACGCCCGCTGGCTCAAGCAGCACGGTGCGACCGGCACCTACGACCAGTTGCGCGCGGAGGCGATGATCGCCCGGCTGACCGGCCGGTCCCTCGCGTCGCTGCTGCCCGGCGGCCCCGCGGGCGCGTCGCCGGCCGAACCGCCTGCCCAGCCCGGCCAGCCCGCGCATGGGTCGGTGAACCTGATCATGCCCGCCGCGGCGTGGCTCGGCCTGTCGGACCTTCCCGGGGAGGTTGCGGGGCACGGCGCCGTCGACGCCGGAACCTGCCGGGACCTGGCCGCCGCGCTGGCCGCCCATGCCCGCTGGTGCGTGACCCTGACCGGCCGAAACGGCCGGGCCGTGGCCCACGGGTGCGCCCGGGCGGGGCCAGGCCCGCCCGGCGCCGCCAGCCCCGCCGCCTGGCTCGCGACGATCAGCATGACCGGGATCGAAGCGGTGACCTGCTCCCACCAGCGGGAGACCGCTGGATACCAGCCGTCGGACTCGCTGCGGCACCTGATCAAGATCCGCAGTCGGCGGTGCGGCTTCCCCGGTTGCGGGCGGCCCGCCAGCCGATGCGATGACGACCATACGGTTCCGTACCACCGGGGCGGACGGACATGTGAGTGCAACCTGCACCCGCTGTGCCGGCGTCATCATCAGGCGAAGCAGGCTCCTGGCTGGTACCTCAGCCAGCCCGAACCGGGCGTCTTGACCTGGAGGCTGCCCAGCGGGCGCCGGCTCACCGTCACCCCAGAGCCGTACCTGACCTAACCCTCGCCGCTTACTGCGAACGAATTAACGACTTAAAGATCTTTAATTCGTGATGTCCGCGGGGCTGACGTGTGCAGCTTGCTGGCGGTATGCAGGGTGCATGCGGTATGCGCAAGGCGGCGGGTTAACCGCCGAGGGCCGACGGCGCCGGGAGCGGGTCGGTCTGGAGGCCGTGGCGAAGTTCGAGCAGCGGGTGCCGGCTGCGGTGATCGCTGCCGGGCTGCGGGTCAGTGAGCGGTCGGCGCGGCGGTGGCGGCGGGCCTGGCACGCGGCCGGGGCGGCCGGGTTAGCCTCCCGTGGGCAGGCACGGCCTGAAGAAGATCCAGTACGGGCCCGGCCTCATCGAGGGATGCCTGGCCGGAACCGGGCTGACCCTGGAGCCATACTGACTCAAGAGGTTCCTTAGCCCCGGTGATCTCCGGGCTGCTCCGGCAGCACGCTCTCGATCATGGTCATAGATATCGCCTGGCTCGCCGGCCGGCCACGGTGCGACAATCCCGGCGTGCGTAAAGCGGAGATCACAGCTGGCCTGGTCTCGCGGCTGGTGGCAAGCCAGTTCCCGGACTGGGCTGACCTGCCCGTCCGCCCGGTCGACGTCGACGGCTGGGACAACGCCACGTTCCGGCTGGGCGACACTATGTCGGTCAGGCTGCCCAGCTCCGAGGACCACGTCGAATCGATCAAGAAGGAGCAGCGCTGGCTGCCTGTCCTGGCGGGGCAGCTGCCGCTGCCCATCCCGGTGCTGCTGGGCAAGGGCAAGCCGGGGTGCGGTTTCTCGCGACCGTGGTCGGTGCACCAGTGGATTGATGGCGATCCGGTGCGCTATGAGCAACCGGTGGCCGACATGCCGCAGCTCGCATCTGACCTGGCTGATTTTCTGGCCGCCCTCTACAGGATCGACGCGACTGGCGGGCCAGGGCCCGGACAGCACAATTTCTTCCGCGGCGGACCGCTGACCGTTTATGACGCCGACACGCAGGAAGCCCTGGCGGCGCTCGAGGGCCACATTGACACCGGCCTCGCAGCCGAGGTCTGGCGGGCAGCGCTAGCCGCTCGCTGGGACGGGCCTGCTGTGTGGTTCCACGGCGACGCCCAGCCCGGCAACCTGCTGCTCGACCACGGCAGGCTCAGCGCCGTCCTCGACTTCGGCACGTCCGGGGTTGGCGATCCTTCGTGCGACACAACGATCGCCTGGACGTTCCTGTCCGGCCAGAGCACTGGCGTCTTCAAGGAGCGGCTGCCGGCCGATTCCGCTACCTGGGTGCGCGGGCGCGGCTGGGCGATCTGGAAGGCGATGATCGTCCTGGTCAGCGCCCTCGAATCGGGCGACCGGGATGACGCCTCCTATACCACGAACGTGATCTACAAGATCCTCGCTGATCACCTGGCCAGGTAGGGTCGGGCCCAGGTTCCCTGCCGCAGCGCATTTCCCCCTAAGCCCGGCAGGCAAGCTCAAAGCGATCCGACTGACCCGCGCGCGAGTGGCCGCGGCTGGCGCTCATCCCGGCCTGCAGTACTTGCCGGCCCGCCAGCAGGCTGGCTCAGCGGACATCATGAATTAATGATCTTTAGGACATTAGAGCTCTTTGGCGAACTCCCGGTAATGCTGGCTGACCCGTTCGCTGGTGCCGTAGTAGGCGTGCCGACTCATATCCGCGCTGAACCGGCTCGCCGGCGGCGTGCGGCCGAGAGCCTCGGCCATCGCGCGGACGTGGTGGGGTGCGCAGCCGCAACAGATACCGAAGTAGTTGACTCCGAGCGCAGCCGCCGCCGTCGTGAACGCGCCCATCTCGTAGCGGTTGGCCAGGAACGGGTCCAGCGCGGTCGGGAACGGCCGCCCATCCGGGATCAGGTCGCAATCTGGGTCGGTGAGCGACTGGAACGTTGGCTCGGCCTCTGTCGTGCGGTACGGCACCGGCAAGGCGGCGATGTAGCCGTCGCACGCGGCGCGGATTTCACCGAGTAGCGGCAGCATGGTGGCGGGCCCGCGGATGCAGTTCAGCCCGACCACATCGGCCCCGGCGTCTTGCAGGCGACGGCATGCCTCGCCGATCGGGTCGCCGCCGCGGACGATGGGCTGGCGATGAATAGTGAGTGTGACCACCGCATCGAG
>Ga0318494_10000092_pt1 | contig 24107 bp, 23 predicted proteins | sample GRESIP108b1f24_FD_203293 | JGI IMG/M metagenome (GOLD analysis project Ga0318494, IMG submission 203293) | Tropical soil microbial communities from Luquillo Experimental Forest, Puerto Rico - GRE.SIPMG.108b1f24 | ecosystem: Environmental > Terrestrial > Soil > Tropical forest > Bulk soil... | reverse complement strand
GTACGACCCCGTCCGGAGTGGCCAAGAACGCCGCCTGGTAGACGCCGTCGGTGACGTAGTACAGGTTCCGCTCGACGCGGCCGACGTAGTAGCCCTCCTCGTTGAGGGCCGGGCCGAGCGCGGACCGGGGGATCGGCGCGTAGTCGTCGCCGGTTGATGATGATGTCACGGTATCTCCCTTGAATCTCGGGGCACGTCCCCTGGCGACCGTGCGTGAGCGACGGATCCAGGCTCGCCGCCAGCCAGGTGAAAGGCCGTCACCAAATCCTGGTGATTCACGCGCAGACCTTGCTGGCGTGGTAGGTGCATGCCGCCGTCAGCCCGGTTAAGCGCCGTACGCCGGCAGGACCGCTCCGCTGACCGGCGCCGCGGCGTCGCTGACCAGGAACGTGATCACGGCGGCGATGGCCTCCGGCGCGACCGCGTGCGCCATCACCTCGGACGGGAAGATCGTCTGGTTTCTGGGGGTGTCGAGCAACTGGGGCGCGACCGCGTTCACTCGGATCCCGTGCGGGCGGAGTTCGATGTCGAGGATGCGGGTCAGGTGGACAAGAGCTGCCTTGCTCACGCCGTATGCCGCCATGCCGCCGGATGGCTCAATGCCTGGGCGGGCGGAAACATGCACGATGGCACCTGAACCCCGCTGCTGCATGTGCGGCGCTACCGCCTGGCTCAGCCACAGCGCGGGTCCCAGGTTGACGTCGATCATCAGCCGCAGCGTCTCGGGAGTCGTGGTGAGCGCGTCTCCTGGCCGGAACGTACCGATGGTGTTTACCAGCACCTCCGGGGGCCCAACCTCGCCAACGATCCGGTCGATGAGGCTTTTCACCGCGGCCGGGTCAGTGGTGTCGGCGACCTCGGGGCGGACACCGTCGGGGAGTTCACGCAGCGCATGCTCGTTCCGGTCGACCGCCACCACCGTGAGGCCGCTGGCGGCGAGGGTCGCCGTCGTCGCCCGACCAAGCGCACCGCCTGCACCGGCCACGATCGCCACGTGATCGCTCATGGCAACTCCCTTAAACCTTGGGCACGTCCCTGCACAGCCCGTGCAAACCTTCGCGAGGGATCCAGGCTTGCCGCCGGACAGGTGAATGGTCGTCACCGGATCCTGGCGATTGGCGCGCGTTTGACACTGTGTGCGCTGGCCTGATACCGAGAGGACTGGGTCGCCGACGGCAGGGCGTCCGGCGCAAGCACCAAGGCAGGCCGTTTGACGGTGGATCGAGCAAAGCCCCGGCTGATCAGCCGGGGTGATCTTCTCGCCGCTCTGGATGGCGCGGCGGCGAGGAAGGTGACGATCATCTCTGCTCCGGCTGGCAGCGGGAAGACGTCGCTGCTGCGTACCTGGGCCGACCGTCTGAGCCAGCCGCACCGGCTGGCCGTGATGCACGTGCAACGCGGTCAGCGCGACGCCCAGCAGTTCTGGCTGGCCCTGCTCAGCGCGGTACGTCAGGCCTCTGTCCCAGCCGGCCGGGCGGAATCGCCCGCAGCGACACCCGACTTCAACGGGCGGACGATGGTGGACCGGGTGCTCTCGGAGCTCGCCGACCAGCGTGGCCGCTTCATCCTGATCATCGACGATCTCCACGAGCTGATCTGCGCGGACGCGTTCGGCCAGCTCACCCGGTTGCTGACGAACCTTCCCGGCGACGTACACGCGGTGCTGGCCACCCGTCGCGATCTCCCCCTGCGCCTGCCTCAGCTACGCCTGGCCGGCGAGCTGGCCGAGATCCGCGCGACCGACCTGCGCTTCAGCGAGCGCGAGACACGCGAGCTTCTCGATGCGTCGGGTATCGCGCTGTCCGACGCCGGGGTGGCCCTGCTGCACCAGCGGACCGAAGGGTGGGCCGCGGGGCTGCGGCTCGCGGCGATCTCACTGGCTGATCACCCCGACCCCGAGCGCTTCGTCGCGGAGTTCTCCGGGAGTGACCGCACGGTGGCCGAGTACCTGATCACTGAAATGCTGGAACGCCAGCCCGACGACGTTCAGGATCTGCTGCTGCGCACCTCCCTGCTCGATCGCGTCAACGGTGACCTGGCCGACCTGCTGACCGGCCGCTCAGGCTCGGAACGGATCCTGCTGGAACTCGAGGACGCGAACGCGTTTGTCGTGTCGCTCGACCCCGGGCGCACGTGGTTTCGCTACCACCACCTGTTCGCGGATCTGCTCCGGCTGGAGCTGCGCCGGGAGCTGCCCGCGGAAGTACCGGCGCTGCACCGGCGCGCCGCTGACTGGTTTCTCCAGCACGGTCAGGTTGTCGACGCCATCCGGCACATCCAGGCGGCGGGCGACTGGCCCGGCGCGGCCCGGCTGCTCGCCGACTACTCGTTCAGCCTGACGCTCGACGGGCAAACACAGACCATCCAGGCGCTGTTGCAGGCCTTCCCGCCGGGCGCGGATGACCCCGAGCTGGCCCTGGTGCGCGCGACGGTTGACCTGGTCCAGGGACGCCTGGACGAGGCGGCCGCCCATCTGGCTGTCGCCAACACGTACGCTCAGGCGGCGCCGCCGGATCGCCAGCGCCGCCTGCAGGTAGCGATCGCGTCGCTGAAGTTGTCGCTAGCCAGGCGGCGCGGTCACTTTGCCGGCGTTCTCGAGCAGGCCGAATTCCTGGCCTCTCCGGTGACCGGGCAGTCCGATGAAGAGATCGCGCTCGGCAGCGAACTGCGGGCGGTGGCGCTGATGAATCTGGGGATCGTCGAGGCGTGGTCGCTGGGGCTACCCGATGCAGAGCGCCACCTGCGGGAGGGCGCCATCCTGGCCCGGGAGATCGGCCGCCCCTACCTTGAGGTTGCCTGCCTCGCCCAGCTCGGTTTCGCGTCGAAGATCCACCCGTTCGCCACGACCCAGCAACGCTGCCGCGAGGCGATAGAGCTCGCCGATCGGCACGGCTGGGGCGCGGAGCCCATCGTCGCCCCGGCGCTGGTCACGCTGGCCAGCACGATGGTGTGGACGGGTGAGTTCGACCAGGGTGAACGATGGCTGCAGCGCACCGAGCGGGCCCTGCAAACAGACACCGGGCCCGGTATCAGGCTGCTGGTGCATATTGTCAGCGGCATGCTGCAGGCCGGCCGCGGCCGCCGCCGCGAGGCGCTCGAGGAGTTCAACGCGGCCGAACACCTGCGATCACGATTGGAAGGCTCGCACGCGCTGGCGAGCCAGGTGACCGGCTGGATGCTGGCCAGCCAAGCCCGCGTCGGGCTGTCCGGCGAAGCCCGCGCCTACCTCACGGCACTCGACGACGAGCGGGCCAGCTCCGGCGAAATCAGCAATGCCCGCGCGGCGATCTGCCTCGCGGAGGGAAAACCGGCCGCGGCTCTGGCCGCCGCGCAGGATGTTCTGGGCGGCACGGCACCGGTCATCGGTTACGTCACGGTCGTTGAGACTCACCTGCTCGCCGGGCTCGCCCACCGGGAACTCGGAGACCAGCGGGCGGCAGACCAGGCGGCCGAACGCGCGCTCGGCCTCGCCGAGCCGGACCGGCTGGTCCTGCCGTTCGTGATGACGGACTCGGGGAAGCTGCTGGAGGCCCTGCCGCGGCACGAGACGGCGCATGTCGCGCTGCTGACCGACATCCTCGACGTCATCCACGGCGCATCGCCCGCGGCCAACGACCAGTCCCCCGCTCCGCAAGCGGAGGAGCTCAGCCCGAGCGAGCTCAGGGTGTTGCGATATCTCCCGACCAATCTGTCCAGGCCCGAGATCGCCAGCGAACTGTCCGTCTCGGTGAACACGGTCAACACACACGTCCGCAACATCTACGCCAAGCTCCAGGCCCGTGACCGCTCCTCGGCGGTGCAGCGCGCGCGAGACCTGCGGCTGCTGTCAGCGGGGCCTGCGCGTTAGCACAGTCACCTGATCCTGGTGATGAGGGTTCACCTGGCCGCGCTCGACCATGGCGTCATGGACCCAGCACCCGTCCTGTACGCGATCCGGATCCACGGCCATCTCGGTGCCACGGTGCTGTCCGCATTCCCGGCGCTGGTGCCGCAGCACCACGGCGCCGACACCGTGCTCACTGGCCTTCTGGACCGGTCGGCCCTCTACGGGGTCCTGGCAGAGGTCGAGGCGCTCGGCCTCGACCTCATCGAGATCCGCCAGCTCACGCCGGAAGGCGAATCACCAGAATCCGGTGATCGCCGCTCACCGTGATGGCCACTAACTTCGGGCGCACCCCGACCCGCACGAGAAGGTGCCGCTCTCATGAGTCTCACGTCTGATGCCACTTCCACCGAGAGCGCCCGGGACGGGCGCTGGCTGATCCTGGGCGTGATCGGCCTGGCTCAGCTGATGGTGATCTTGGACTTGACGGTGATGAACATCGCGCTGCCGTCGGCGCAGCGGGCGCTGCACTTCACCACGGTGGACCGGCAGTGGGTGGTCACCGCCTACACCCTGGCGTTCGGCAGCCTGCTGCTGCTCGGCGGCCGGCTGGCCGACCTGCTGGGCCGCAAGGTCACGTTCCTGGCGGGTCTGGCCGGGTTCGCGGGCGTCTCGGCCATCGGCGGCGCGTCGGTCAACTTCGCCATGCTGATCACCGCGCGGGCCTGCCAGGGCGCGTTCGCCGCGCTGCTGGTGCCGTCGGCGCTGTCGCTGCTGACCACCACGTTCACCGACCCGAAGGACCGTAGCAAGGCGTTCGGCATCTACGGGGCGATCGCCGGGGCCGGCGGCGCGGTCGGGCTGCTGCTCGGCGGCACGCTGACCGAGTACCTGTCCTGGCGGTGGACGCTGTACGTGAACCTGATCTTCGCCGGGGTGGTGCTCGACCGCAACCGCGGCGGCGCCTACCTGTCGATGTTCATCGCCGCGGCCGGGCTGTTCGGGATCTTCTTGTTCCTGACCTACTACCTGCAGCAGACGCTCGGCTACTCACCGCTCGTCACCGGCTTCGCGGTCCTGCCGATGAGCGTCGGCCTCATCGTCATGGCCAATCTGTCGGCTCCGACGCTGTCCGCGGCCGCACGGCAGGAGCCCGAGCGTGCGGTGCAGTTCTATGCCACGGACGACCCCGGCGCAGGCGACCTGGTCGCTGACCTCATCCGCACCGGCGGCTACGAACCGGTCCGCGTGGGCGGCCTGGACCAGTCCATCCGCATCGAGATGTTCGGCGACCTGCACGAATACGGCGCCCTGGGCCGAACTGTGACCGAATCCGAGGCGCTGGCGGCGGTCTGACGCGATCAGCCTGGTTATCCTCACCGGGTGTCAACGCTTGCTGTCGTGGGAGCCGGTCCGAAGGGTATCGCGGTCGCCGCGAAGGCCCGCGCGCTCGCCGCCGCCGGATTGCCGGCGCCCCGGGTGGTGCTGGTCGACCGGGGCGAGGTCGCGGGGAACTGGAGCGGGCGCCAGGGATACACCAGCGGCTTGCTGCCGCTGGGCACGCCGCCGGAGAAGGACGTCGGCTATCCCTACGCGGCCAGCTGGGGCGACGCGTCCGCCGGCGTGGTCGCGGCGATGGCGCAGTACAGCTGGCAGCGCCACCTGATCAGGCACGGCGTCTACAGCGACTGGGTCGACCGCGGGCGGCTGCGGCCGACTCACCGCCAGTGGAGCGCCTACCTGCGCGAGGTCGCCGGACTGGCGGAGGCGGAGATTGCCCGCGGTGTGGTGACCGGCCTGGAGATCACCGGCGGTGGCCGGTGGGAGGTCAGGCTGGATGGGGGCGATGCGATGACCGCCGACGGCGTGGTGATTACCGGCGCAGGGCCGGCCATCACGGTGCCGGGCCAGCCGCGTGATCACCCGCGGGTCCTGGACGGGCGGACCTACTGGCTTTCGGCAAACCAGCTGGCGCGCGAACGCGCGGTGAACGTATGCGTGGTCGGCAGCGGGGAGACGGCCGCCTCGGTGGTCATCGACCTGCTGAAGCGGTGCAGCCGGCACTCGACGGTCGACGTGCTGGCCACCCGGGGGGTGCTGTACTCGCGGGGCGAGAGCTACGACGAGAACCGGTTCTACTCCGACCCCGCCGACTGGCCGCACCTGGCCGAGGCGCACCGGCGCGAGTTCCTCGAGCGCACCGACCGCGGTGTTTTCTCGCTGCAAGCCGAGGCCACGCTCAACCAGGCACGCGGCTTCCGCGCCCTGGCCGGGCGGGCCGCCGCCGTGCAGGCCCGCGAGCATGATGTGATCGTGACCATCGCCTACGACGCCGAGCGCGAGCGTGTCGCGTATGACGCCGTCGTGGTGGCCATCGGCTTCGACGGGCGGGGGTTCGAGGCGCTGCTGGGCGACCGCGCGGCCGCCCGGTACTCCGAAGCGCTCGGCGGCGGTGAGCTGCGGCGTCATATCGGCCGCGACCTGTCCGTGGCCGGCCTGGCGCCACTGCACCTGCCGGTCATGGCCGGGCTCGCGCAGGGGCCCGGGTTTCCGAACCTCAGCTGCCTCGGCCTGCTGTCCGACCGCATCCTTCGCCGATACGTCACGGCCAGCGACACCGCAGCGCTGGCCCCGGAGGGGAGGCAGCGTGCCTGAGCTGAGTGACGAGGGCTGGGAACGCGACGACAGCGTGCGCCGCACGATCGTCCTCCCTAGTGATCTTGCTGAGCGGCTCGCCGCCGAGGCCGACCGGCGCGGCATCTCGCTGAGCGACCTGCTCGCCGAGTACGCCGAGCAAGGGCTGCGCCAGTCCCGGTAGCGGTCACACAGGACGGCCTGCGGCGTTGGGCTGGAGCACCGACGAGCCAAGCCACTGGCTGGCCTGCAGCGCAAGCTGCACGTTGTGGCGGTCATCGCCCACCGGCCGGCCGAGACTCTCCTGCGCCTTGCGGATCCGGTACTGGACCGTGTTCTTGTGCTGCACCAGCCGTTCGGCGGTCGCCTTGTAGCTGCCGCCGGCTTGCAGGAAGACCAGCAGGGTCTCGCGCAGCCGGGCGTGCTGCTCGTCGTCGGCGGCCAGGCCCGCCAGCGTGCCGATCACCCAGGCCCGCAGCAGCTCGCTGGATCCGAACAATCGCCACGAGCGCCACCTCGCCGAACACTACCGCCCGGGGCGCGGGAGATCCCGCGGCGAGCGCTACCGCCTGGGCCGCGACGGCCTGCTGGTGGGTGAGGCAAAAGCCCGCGGGATCTTTCGCGACGTCGCCGAAGGCGAAGTGGATGTCGCCGTCCACGCCGGCCGTGCTGGCCGCCGCGCAGTCGAACCGGTCGCGGATCCCCAGCGGCAGCCACGCCCACGCGCTCGACTCGTCCCGGGGCGGGAACAGCGGATCGCCGGAGCAATCCGCCTGCGCCGTGACGCGGCTAACCGCGCGCTCGAGCCGGGTGATCTCGTCTGCGGGGCCCGCCGCGTCGCCCGTCCAGCACACCGCGCCCACGCGATACTGGCGCAGCCGGTAGCCCAAGGTGGCCTCCGCGGCGCGCACATCGATCCGCGCACCCGACAGCAGATCACGGACCCGGGCCGCCCGCGCGGCGCTGCGGTTGCGCAGCCAGTTCTCTCGCTCGCGGGCGTAGGACGTGACCATCTTCTCGGAGGTCTGGTCGATGTACCCGGCTACGATCTTGGGCATGTCCAGCGTGACAGCGGTGATCATCTGGGCGTCATCCGCCTGCCGGGCCAGTTCCCTGAGCAGCCAGCTGGACAGGCACGCGGGCCCGAGCCGGTAGGCGCGCAGCAGCGCGGTCAGCGGCGTGCCGCGCTGCGCGAGCCGGCGCGCGTATTCCACGGCGGCGGCCGGGGCGTGCACGTCGGCCAGGTCGATGTGGCAGCGTTCTGGCGGGGCTGCGTCATTTCCTCGCGGACATGGCGGTGCCGCCGCGGGTGCCGTCCATGGTCGAGCCGGACGCGTTTCAGGTGGGAGTGGACCTGGCCATCACGCCCGGGTCGGTGATCCTGCGGACCCCGGTCTTCGAGCTGATCCAGTACCGCCCGGCCACGACCGCCGTCCGGCAGGCCCCGCTGGTGATGGTCCCGCCGGTGATCAACAAGTTCTACGTGATGGACCTGGCGCCCGGCCGGAGCATGGTCGAGTACCTGATCGGCCGCGGCCTGCAGGTGTTCATGATCTCCTGGCGCAACCCGGACGCCCGGCACGCGAAATGGGACCTCGACACGTACGGGCAGGCGGTCCTGGACGCCGTCGACGCGGCCGTGCGGATCACCGGGAGCGAGCAGGCCGTGCTCGCCGGGGCCTGCTCCGGCGGCATCATCGCCGCGATGGTAGCCGCGCACCTGGCGCGCACCGGCCAGCAGGACCGGATCGCGGCGGCCACCCTCATGGTCACCGTGCTGGACCAGGCGCACGCGGGCCTGGCCAGCGCGGTCGTCGACGAGCGGTCCGCGCGGGTGGCCGAGGCCGCGTCCCGCGCCCGCGGCTACCTGGACGGCCGGTCGCTGGCCGAGGTGTTCGCCTGGCTGCGCCCGAACGACCTGATCTGGAACTACTGGGTCAACAACTACCTGCTCGGCCGGAAGCCGCCGCCGTTCGACATCCTGTTCTGGAACGCGGACACCACCCGGATGACCGCGGGCCTTCACCGGGACTTCCTGCGGCTCGGCGCCGCCAACGCACTGGTCACGCCCGGCGGTGCGACCATGCTCGGCTCGCCGGTGGACCTGGGCGCGGTCGACCGGGACACCTACCTGGTCGCCGGGATCACCGACCACATCTGCCCCTGGCAGAGCTGCTACCGGTCCACGCAGCTGCTGTCCGGCCGCCAGCGGTTCGTGCTGTCCACGAGCGGGCACGTCGCCGCGATGGTCAACCCGCCCGACAACCCCAAGGCCCGCTACCAGATAGCCAAGGAGTGCCCGGAAGACCCCCAGGAGTGGCTGACCCCCGCCGTGGCCGGGCTGGCCAAGATGCACAACACCCGCAAGGCCCGTGCGATAACCGCGGAGGCGCGGGACATGCTCGGCGGTAACGGCATCCTGCTCGACTATCAGGTCATGCGGCACATGGTGGACATGGAGGCGATCCACACTTTCGAGGGCACCGAGACCATGCAGACGCTCATCGTCGGCCGCGCGATCACCGGCATCGGAGCCTTTACGTAATGGCTGATGCTCTGCCCTAGCCACCGACGCGGTCATCGGCAGCGAATCGACCTTCACCATGGCCCGATGGGCGACGTCGGGACCGCCGACACGCGCTCAGTCCGGCTCTGCCTCCTGGGCCCGCAGGAGGCGCAGCCGGGAAGCTTCCACCTCGTCTTCGGCGGCGGCGCGGTCGGCCCAGGACGGGTCCGTGACGCTCTTGCCCGGCTCGAGCTGCTTGTAGATCAGGAAGAAGTGCCCGATCTCCAGCCGGTCGAATTCGGGCAGGTCGTCCAGGTCGCGCAGGTGTTCCTGACGCGGGTCGCTCGCGGGCACGCAGAGGACCTTGTCGTCGCGGCCGTTCTCGTCGGTCATCCGGAACATGCCGATCGGGCGGCTGCGGATCAGGCAGCCGGGGAACGTCGGCTCCAGCACGAGCACCAGCGCGTCGAGCGGGTCGCCGTCCTCGCCCAGGGTGTCCGGCACGAAACCGTAGTCGGCCGGGTACTGCGTGGCGGTGAACAGCGTGCGGTCCAGGCGGATCAGGCCGCTCTCGTGGTCAACCTCGTACTTGTTCCGGCTGCCCCGCGGGATCTCTATCACGACGTCGAATTCCATGACCGTTAGGGTCCTCACTCGCTGGCCGGGCTGCGTGTGATCCACGACGCTAGGCCGGGGCGGACGCGCGGATAACGTGCTGGCAATACGAGGATGGACCGTTTCCTCGGGCCGCTGGCACAACGGTTGTGCCCCCGTACCAACGGCTCGGGACAGGGTTGATACCCGGGACCGACGACCGCCCGGGGTCGCCGGCCGGACAATGGCAGCGTGACGAACCTGGCGAAGAACCTGACGGACACCACCCGTGCCCACGCCGGGCGGGTGGCCGTGCGAGTGGACAACGCGGCGATGACCTACCGGGCCCTGGACGAGGCGAGCGCGCGGGTCGCCGGGCTGCTGCACGAGCGCGGCCTCAAACCCGGCGACCGGGTCGGCATCATGATGCCCAACGTCGCCGAGGTCCCCGTGGTGTACTACGGGGTGCTCCGGGCCGGCGGCGTGGTCGTCCCGATGAACCCGCTGCTCAAGGCGCGGGAGGTCGCCTACTACCTCGGCGACTCCGGAGCCGGGCTGGTCTTCGCCTGGCATGCCTTCGCGGACCAGGCGCGCGCCGGCGCGGAGCAGGCCGAGGCGGAATCCATCGCCGTGGACGGGGAAAGCTTCCCCGATCTGCTGGCCTCCGCCGCCGCGGATGACCAGGTCGCGGACGCCGGCGACGAGGACACCGCGGTGATCCTCTACACCTCCGGCACGACCGGGCACCCGAAGGGGGCCGAGCTCACCCACGGCAACCTGCGCAGCAACACCGAGGTCACCCGCGCCGACGTGGTCCGGGCGGGCCCGGACGACGTCATCTTCGGCGGGCTTCCGCTGTTCCACGTGTTCGGGCAGACCGCCGCGCTCAACGTCGCGGTGGCGTCGGGGGCGTGCCTGACCCTGCTGCCGCGGTTCGACGCCGAGCACGCCCTGAAGATCATCGCCGGCCACCGGGTCACCGTCTTCGAGGGCGTGCCGACCATGTACGTAGCCCTGCTGCACCAGCCCAACCGCGCGGACTACGACACCTCCTCGCTGCGGATGTGCATCTCCGGCGGCGCCGCGCTGCCGGTCGAGGTGCTGCGCGGGTTCGAGGAGGCGTTCGGCGTCCCGGTGCTGGAGGGATACGGCCTGTCGGAGACCTCGCCGGTCGCCTCGTTCAACCTCCCGGACCGGGAGCGCAAGCCAGGCTCGATCGGTACTCCCATCCGCGACGTCCAGATGCGGGCCGTGGACGGCGAGGACCACGAGGTCCCGCAGGGCGAGGTGGGCGAGATCGTCATCCGCGGCCCGAACGTGATGAAGGGCTACTGGCGCCGCCCCGAGGCCACCGCCGAGGCGCTGCGCGACGGCTGGTTCCACACCGGTGACCTGGCCCGGGTCGACGAGGACGGCTACTTCTACATCGTGGACCGGAAGAAGGACCTGATCATCCGCGGCGGCTACAACGTCTACCCGCGGGAGATCGAGGAAGTGCTCTACGAGCATCCCGCGGTCGCCGAGGCCGCCGTGATCGGCCTGCCGCACCCGGCCCTGGGCGAGGAGGTCGGTGCCGCGGTGGCCCTCAAGCCGGGAGCTGACATCAGCGCCGAGGAACTGCGGGACTACGTCAAGGGCCAGGTCGCGGCGTACAAGTACCCGCGCCACGTGTGGATCACGGACGCGCTGCCCAAGGGCCCGACCGGCAAGATCCAGAAGCGGGACATCGTGATCCCGGCCGACCTGACCGCGCCGTGAGGCTGCTGCTGCTCGCTCCGCCCGGCGCCGGCAAGGGCACGCAGGGCGAGCGGCTGGCGGCGTGGTCCGGCGCCCGGCACATCGCCGCCGGTGACCTGCTGCGCGCCGAAGCCCGCGCTGACACTCCCGTCGGCCGCGAGATCACCGCCTACCAGGCCCGCGGTGATCTCGTCCCTGACCAGATCGTGCTCGACGTGCTGACCCCGGTCGTCGTCGAGGCGGCCGCTGACGGCGGATACATCCTGGACGGCTTCCCGCGGAACCTGCCGCAGGCCCTCGCCGCGGCGAAACTCGCGGCCCGGCTCGGCGTGACGCTGGACGCGGCCATCTACCTGTACGCGCCGGAAGACGTGCTGACCCAGCGGCTGCTGGACCGCGCGAGCCAGGGCGGCCGCGCCGACGACGTGGCCGACGTGATCCGGCACCGGCTCCAGGTCTTCGCCGAGACGACGGGCCCGCTCGTCCCCTACTACACCGAGCGGGGCATCCTGATCGCGGTGGACGCCGATCAGCCACCCGATTCAGTCACCGCCGACATCCAGGCCCAGCTGTCCGGACTGGGCCTGACCCGTCTGCGTGGCCACGAAGGAGGCGCACGCATATGAGTGCTACCACACCGGCATCGTGGCCGGCCCTGGGCATCTCGCCGGCGGTGACTCCGGTTCCCGGGTCGGCGGCCACGCCGGTCCGCTAGCGCTGACTGCGGGCCGGGCACGCCGCGCAATGGCACGGGCGCTAGTCTCCCTGCGATGAGCACTACCATGCCGCCCGCGACGGATCTGCGCCTCGTCGTCGGCTATGACGGATCCCCTCCGGCCAGCCGGGCACTCGACGCCGCAGTCAACCTGCTGCGGGGCCGGACGGGCCGGATTGAGGTGGTGTATGTGGCTCACATGCCCAGCATCGCCGCGATGTCGCCCGGTGCCGTGGCCGAGATCGAAGCGGACTTCGACGACGTCGCGCAGGAGCTCCGCACCCTGGCCGACGAGCAGTTGCGCGGCCGCGAGGTGGACTGGGCCTTCGAGCGCCGCCAGGGCCTGATCGCGGAAGAACTGATCGCCGCGGCCAGCGATATCGGCGCCGCCCACCCCCAGGCCACGCTGGTGATCGTGGTCGGTAGCTCATCCCAAGTCATGCACCGTGTCGTCGGTTCGGTCGCCGTCAGCCTGGCCCGCCACTCGCCGGTACCGCTCGTCGTCGTGCCCTAGAGGAGGTCTGGCTGAGTTGGTCGGTCGTATTCGGGAAGCGGAGTCCTAACGTATGAGCCTTGGGCTGCCCAATCCATCCGCCCAAACACCGGTCTGGGAGGAACCGGTTCGCGGGTTCTACACCGATCCCGGGCAGTTCGTCACCCTGTCCGGGCTCGACCTGCTCCGCAGCATGCTGGAGAGCGGTCTTGGCCCTCCGGTCCGCTACCTGTTCGGGCTCGCGCCCAACTCCGTCGAGCCCGGCGGCGTCACGTTCACCATGCCGGTGACCGACTGGCTGCTGTTCCCTCAGGGAGTCGTTTCCGGCGCGACCCTCGGCATCCTGGTGGACGCGCCTCTCGGCTGCACGGTCCAGACCGCCTTGCCTCCTGCTACCCCGTTCACCACGGCCGAGATCTCGCTGCGGTTCCTGCGCACCGTGGTGCCGCAAAGCGGGACGCTGACGGCTAAAGGCCGGCTGATCCACGCCGGCCAGAGAACGGGTGTGTCCCTGGTTGAGGTCACCGACGAAGCCGACCGTTTGCTCGCGGTCGCGAGCACCCGGTGCGCGATCCTGCCGCGTGTCGAGGTTCCGTGGGAAGTCATCGAGCAGGCGCTGAAGAACCCGCCACGTCTGCGGGAGCCGGACTGGCCGTCGCTCCACCCGTACAAACGGCCGGTGGTAGGCGAAGTGCTGGCTCAGGAGATCTGGGACCGCATGGACGGCCTCAGTGTGCTGCGGTCCCACATCGCCGGTGACCTGCCGGCGCCCCCGCTCGCCCGTTTCTGCGGGATCGCCCCGGTGGAGGCGGAGGCAGGCGAGACCACATGGAAAATGCCGGCCAGCGAGTGGCTGTGCGCGCCGGTCCAGGGACGGCTGTACGGCGGTGCCATCGCCATGCTCGCTGGCACGGCCATCGACGGCACGGTGCAGACGACCGTTCCGGCCGGTACGGCTTTCGCTCCCGTGGACCTCAAGGTCTATTTCCTGCGCCCGGTTTCACCCGATGGGCGTGACCTCAGGGCAACGGGAACAGTGATCCATCGCGGTCGCAGCATGGCGATCGGCACATCGGAGGTTTTCGACGCGGACGGCAAGAAGGTTGCCGTCGCGACCGGGTCAGCTGTGATCCTGCCCGGCCGGCCAGCGACCGTGACAACTGAGCTGACGCTTCCGCAGCCTGACGAGAGCGAGGACAACGAGGAACGTCGATGACCACCCTTTTCCGGTCCATCGGATCACCCACTGGACGGAGCGGCGGTCCCGCGGGCCAGGGCCGCGTCGAGCAGGGCGGCCACGGCGGCGCGCGGCCAGGGCCTCGCCGACACCAGAATTTGCCTGGCCTTCGCCGGGCGATCATCTGTGCACAACGGGCCGTCTGGCATGATGGCGGATCATGGGGTGGTCCGATCTGTCCTGCTGACCGCCAGCGAGGCCATGGCGGCACGGTGACCGGCTACCCGTTTTTACTGGTCGAGGGAGACCGATGCCGTCGCGGGCCAAGCGTAAGAAGGCCAGCCAGCGCGCTGCCGCCAGCCAGGCCGCGGCACGGTCGCAGCCTGTCGGCGGCGTGCCAGGCGCGCAGGCTAGCCGCGGCGCCACGGCGCAACGCGACGCCCCCGCGCCAGAGCAGAAGCTGCCGCCGGGCCTGACCCGGCAACCCGGTCAGGTTCAGGTCCCCGCGGGCGATCACGGTCTAGCTCCCGGCGGGCCCCCCAGCCGGTCTGCGGCCGGGCCAAGAGCGACCGGCGGGTCCGCCACCCAGGTCCAGCCGCGCAGCGACCCAGCGGCCCGCCGGACGCCGGCCGGCCAGGCACCAGCCAGCCCGCCGGACGACATGCCCTCGTGGGCCGGGAAAGCCCTGCAGGAAGTACTGGCCTGCACCTACTGGCTCGATCCGGGGGGACACGGCGAACCGTTCAGCGCCACGATCCGCTTCTCCGGCCATCGGACATCCGTGGCGGGCAAACCGCAGCCGGCCGACACTTTCCGGCAGGAAGAAACCGTGAGCGGGATCGTTCCGGGCAGCGGGCCGGTGGCGATCAGCGCGGAGGTCCGCGGTCTCAATCCGGGCGAATGGGCAGTGACCGCGCGGCCAGCCGGGCGGGCTCCGTACCAGCCGCTCCCGCCGCCGGGCCAGGACCAAGACGGCGCCCGTAAGGCACCGTGGCCACGGCGGGTCCCGGTCCGGGATGTCGCGGCCACAACCGTTCATACCGCCATACCGGCCTTCACGAAGGTGCCCGGGATCGTGCGGTTCGCCTACGCGGGCCTGATCGCCCTGGGCGTGCTGGCCGGGCTGGGCGTGGAAGCCCTGCTGCTGAAGCATGATCATTACGCCGTGCGCGGCCCGCTGCTGTTCTCCCTGGCCGCCATAGCGGCCGGCGTGGCCGGCGCGAAAGTGTGGTACATCGCGGAGCAGCGCGGCCGGAAATACGACGGCTGGTGTATCCAGGGCTTCATCGCCGGCGCTGCGGTCGTCGTGGTCGCCGCGGCCCTCGCCGGGGTCGGCGCTCCGCCGGGAGCCTACCTGGGCGCGGCGGCCACGGCGATCCTGCTGGGCATGGCGATCGGCAGGCCCGGCTGCTTCTGGGCCGGCTGCTGCGCCGGGCGGCCGACCGCGGCGCGCTGGGGCATCTGGTCATCGGACCGCCGGCTCGGTTGCCGACGGTACCCGGCGCAGCTGCTCGAGGCGCTGGCAGCGCTGGTCTTCGGGCTGGGGGTGCTGTCGTTCGTGCTGCTCGCCGGGCTGGCCCGATCGGGTCCCGTCGCCGTCGCTGGCCTGGCGGCTTACACTCTGGGCCGGCAGTTCATCCTTCCGCTGCGGGCCGAGCCGCCGCGGCGGTGGCGGCATGGCCGCCAGGCCACCACCGCGGCTGCGGTCATCGCCCTTCTCGCGAGCATCATCGTGGCCTGCCTCCGCTAGCCGATGAGGTCGAGCTCGGAGGGGGCGCCGGTGTGTTCGGTGGCCGGCGGGTGGCGCCGGCCACCGCGTTGCGCGGCGGCGCCGGCCAGCACCACGAGCAGGATGCCGGCGAGCTGGGTGATCGACGGTGTCTGGTGCAGCACCAGTAGCCCCAGGACGACGCCGATGGCGGGTTCGAGGGCCATCAGGGTCCCGAAGGCGGCGGGCGTCATCTGACGCAGCGCGAGCAGCTCGAAGGCGTACGGCAGGACGGGGAGCAGCAGGGCCAGCCCGGCCGCGACGGGGAGGATGCCGAGGGTAAGGTGGCCGACGGCCTGCGGGATGCCGAACACCGCGGCCGTGACGGCAGCGATGGGGATGGTGAGCGAGAGCGCGCCGGTGCCGGCGAAGCGGTCGCCGAGACGCTGGGTGAGCAGGATGTAGGTGGCCCAGCCGGCGGCTGCGAGCGCGGCGAACCCCAGCCCGGCGGGATCGATGCCGCCGTGCCAGGGCTGGGTGAGCACGACGACCCCGGCCAGCGCCATGGCGGGCCAGATGAGCGCCCGCCGGCTGTGACTGCGCACGGCGGCGATGGTCAGCGGGCCGAGAAACTCGACCGCCACGGCGGTGCCGAGCGGGATTCGGTCGATCGCGGCCAGGAACACGATGGTCTGCAGCCCGGTGGTGACCCCCAGGCCGACGATCGCCGGCACGTCGTGACGCCGTATCGAGCGCAGCGGGGGGCGGGCCAGCGCCAGGAAGATGAGCGCTCCCGCGCTGAGCCTGAGCCAGGCGGTGCCGGCCGGCCCGACGGTCGAGATCAGGTGCACCGACAAGGCCGACCCCAGCTGAACCGACAGCATCGCCGATACCGCCAGACCCCACGGTGGCACCGCAGCGGCGCGGGGGATGCGCTGGGTCATGGCTGATCCCGGCGGGCCTGGCCGTCACCGGTCGTGGCGGTGATCAGGCGGCGGACGGCCCGGACGTCCGGCCCGAGCCGGGCCAGGCGGGCGGCCAGGTCGTCGGCGGTGGCGAGGAATGCCTCGTCGGACAGCGGGTCGAGCGCGTCGAGGATGAACAGCGCCGCGGTGGTGTCTTCGCGCAGCTGGGTGCGGCGAGCCTGGCGCCAGTTCCAGCGTCGGCAGGTCACGCCCGCGTCGTCGCACCACACCACCTCGCCGGGGTCGGGGTGCTCGGTCACCGCGATGCCGTCGGCCACGGTGTCGAAGGGCTCCGTGCCGATGGCGCGGACCAGCCGCGGCGCACCGGCGTAGCGGGTCAGGTCCTCCCCGCCGAGCGGGACCTGGTGCAGCACCGAGACCGCGTTGTACAGGTCGGTGAGCCGGTTCACGCGAGGCAGCCCGGACCCGGCACGGCGCAGCAGCGCCTCCAGGCTGTTGCGGGTGCGCTGCGGCTTGGCGCCGAACGCCCGGTAAGCCTCCCGCCACGCCGCCACGTGCGGGAGCTCCTCCGCCGGCCGGCCGCGCAGCGCCTCGCGGGCCGTGGCCTCCGCCGCCCGGAGCAGCGCGTCGCTCGCCTGGTCGCTCGGGCCGGGGACGAGCCCGTCGACGGCCAGCAGCAGGGCGCGGTAGTCCGGCCGCAGCACGAACACCGCGGCCTCAACCTGGCCGCCAGCCAGGAACCCCTGGAGCATGTCCACGTCAGGCACCGGCCACCTCCGGCCGTGATCCTGCCCCCACCCCCGGCTCGAAGACAGCCAGGGAGAACCTGGCCGGCTGCGTGCCCGGGTTGGCGTAGGAGTGCGCCACGTCGCCGGGGAACGCGACCGCGTCGCCGGCGTCAAGGGTGACCGGCTGCCCAGCGACCTCGATCGTGATCGTGCCCTGCTGAACCTGTACGAGCTCCTGGGTGCCCGGCGTGTGGGCCTGGGTCACGTGACGGTCTCCCGAACCCAGGGTCCAGTCCCACAGCTCCACCACATCCGGCGGTGCCGTGCCGGCCACCAGCACCCCGCGACCGCCGGACTCACTGCTCCACAGGACGGCGCCGTCCCCCTGGCGGGTAACTCTCACCGGCCTGGGCTCAGGTCGCTCGACCAGCGCCGGCAGCCCGACGCCCAGCGCGTCGCTGATCCTCAGCAAGGTTCCCACGCTGGGGTTCGCGGCGCCCTGCTCCACGGTGACGACCATCCGGCGGCTCACCCCGGCCGCCTCCGCCAGCTGATCCAGCGTCCAGCGCCGCGACTGCCGCTCCTGCCGGACCCGGACGCCGATCGCCAGCGCCAGGGCAGCGGTGCTCTCGTCCATCAGTGCATCATACTGCACTCTGAGTGCACTCTCAGTGCAGGACCCCGTCGCCGCCCTCCCCATGTCACAGCCGGCCTGAGCTGTCTCGTCTCGGGTAGAGGATCGATACTCAACGGGACGGTGACGATCATGCGGGTGTTCGTGGCGGGCGGGACCGGGGCCGTCGGGCGCCGGCTGGTGCCGCAGCTGGTGGCTCGGGGCCACCAGGTGACGGCGACGACGACGAGCGCGGCCAAGCTGGGCTTGCTGGAGCGGCTAGGCGCCGACGGGATCGTGATGGATGGGCTGGATGCCGCGTCGGTCGGTGAGGCGGTGGCCGCGGCCCGGCCGGACGCGATCGTGCACCAGATGACCGCGCTTTCCGCGGCGCACGCCGGTAAGCCCGACTTCAGGCACTTTGATCGGTTTGCCGCGGCCACCAACCGGCTGCGCACCGAGGGGACCGACCACCTGCTGGCCGCGGCCGAGGCGACTGGCGTATCCAACATGGTCGCGCAGAGCATCGCGCAAAGCTTCAAGGGCGGGCCGGTGCTGACCGAGGAGGACCCGCTGGACGTGGGATCTGGGACGATGGCGCGCAAGTCGGCGGAGGGGGTCCTGCACATCGAGGACGTGGTCGTCAAGGCCGGCGGGGCGGCCTTGCGCTACGGCGCACTGTACGGGCCGGGCGCCACCGACGACCAGGTCCAGCTCGTGCGCAAGCGACTGTTCCCGCTGATCGGGCGCGGCGACGGCTACTTCTCGTGGGTGCATCTCGATGACGCGGCGAGCGCCACGGTCCTGGCGGTGGAGCAGCAAGCGAAGGGCGTGTTCAACATCGTCGACGACGAGCCTGCCCAGGTCCGCGAGTGGCTGCCTTACCTGGCCGCGTGCGCGGGGGCGAAGCGGCCGAGGCGGATCCCGACGTGGCTCGCCCGGCTGCTGGCCGGGGAAATGGTGGTAAGCCTGATGACCGAGGGGCGCGCCTTCTCCAACGCCAAGACCAAACGGGAGCTCGGCTGGGAGCTGCGCTACCCGTCGTGGCGGCAAGGCTTCAAGAAGGAACTCGCATGACCCGGGCCGAGGAGTTCGAGCAGTTGCGGCCGCTGCTGTTCTCGATCGCCTACCGGCTCCTCGGCAGCGTGAGCGAGGCCGAGGACGCGGTCCAGGAAACCTGGCTGCGCTACCAGGCCTCCCCGGCCCAGCCCGCGTCGGCCAAGGCCTTCCTCTCCGCCGTGGTCACCCGGATCTCGATCGACGTACTGCGCTCGGCCCGCGTCCGGCGGGAGGAGTACGTCGGGCCATGGTTTCCTGAGCCGCTGCTCACCGATCCCTACCAGGACCCCGAGCGCTCGGCGGAGCTGGCCGACTCGGTATCGATGGCGGCCCTGGTGCTGCTCGAGCGGCTGAGCCCGCTCGAGCGGGCGGTCTTCGTACTGCGGGAGGTGTTCGCCTTCGATTTCCCGGAGATAGCGTCGGCGGTAGGGCGCTCGGAGGCGGCGTGCCGCCAGCTCGCGGTGCGGGCCCGGCGCCACGTGGACGCGGGACGCCCGCGGTTCGAGGCGGACCGCAGGGAGCGGGAGAAACTGGCGGCGCAGTTCTTCGGCGCGCTCCGCGAAGGCGACGTCGACGGCCTGCGGAAGCTGCTCGCCGCTGACGTTCAGCTGGCCGGGGACAGCGGCGGCAAGACTCCCGCGCTGCCCAGGAGCATCATCGGCGCTGAGAAGGTGGCCCGGGTGCTGACCTCGTTCTTCCCCTGGCTCGTCCGGATCGACGTGACGCTGGAGCCCCGCCAGGTGAACGGCCAGCCGGGAGCGATCTTCCGCGATCGGGATAACAAGGTGCTCTTTACCTTGACGCTCGACGTACTCGACGGGCAGATTCAGGCGATCCGTTCGGTGAGCAACCCCGACAAGCTCGGGCACGTGGGTCCGGTGGCGGACGCCTGGGCGGCCGCCCGCGAGGTGAACCAGGCTCGCCGGCCCGCCGATTGACCGTCTGAGCTCATGGCCATCGCGTCCGGCTCATGCCGCCCAGCCAGTCTCGATCAGCTCGCGGACCTCGGCCACCCCGGCGTCCCAGATCACCATCATGTCCTCGTCGGGGCGGGCGTAGGCGCCGCCCATCATGCCGTCGGGCAGCGCCGCCCGGATCCTCCTCGCGTCGAACTGGGTGATCAGCTCCAGGGGCACCGCAGGCCGTGGCTCGGCCGGCAGGTCCACCCCGGGCAGCCGGTTCCACGGGAAGTTCTCCCCCCAGTTCGCGTGCATCTGCTCGCGGTCGAACTGGTCGGCGGCCGCCGTCGTCCGCGGCCCGTAGCACCAGCTGTGGTAGAGTACCTGCACATGGTGCGGGCGCGGCTGGCTCAGCCACTCGCGGATGAACCCGGTGACCGGAATGTTGCCGCCGTGGCCGTTGATGATCGCGATGCGGCGGAAGCCCTGCGACTCCAGGCCGTCGAGCAGGTCCCTGAGCACCTCGACGTAGGTGGACAGGCGCAGGCTCATGCTGCCGGGGAACGCGGCCCAGTGCGGCGCCATACCGAACGGCAGCACCGGGAGCACCGGCACGCCCAGCGGCTCGGCGGCCTCGACCGCCACCCGCTCGGCCAGGATGGCGTCGGTCCCCAGCGAGAGGTACCCGTGCTGCTCAGTTGAGCCTGTCGGCAGCACGATCCGGTCGTCGCGCTGCAGGTACTGCTCGATCTGCATCCAGTTAGCATCGAACACGCGCACGATAAACCTCACTGCCTCAAGGTCAACGGGGACGGAGTGCCCGGATCATAACGCAGCACCTGGTATCCCAGCTTCGGTCATAATGACCCAGTGCGGTATCCGGTCACCGACCCCTTCGACTCAGGGGTTCTTGAGGCTGGTAGCGGCCACCGGGTCTGGTGGGAGCGGGTAGGGAACCCGCGGGGAAAGCCGGCCGTGGTACTGCACGGCGGCCCGGGGTCGGGTGCGCAGCCGTGGTGGCGCAGTTACTTCGACCCCGATCGCTACAGCGTGACCCTGTTTGACCAGCGGGGCTGCGGGCGCAGCCGCCCACTGGCGAGTGAGCCGGACAGCGACCTGGCGACGATCACGACGCAGCACCTGATCGATGACATCGAGGCGTTGCGGAGGCTGCACGACGTCGATCGCTGGCTGGTGTTCGGCGGCTCCTGGGGTTCGACGCTGGCTTTGGCGTATGCCGTCGAACATCCCTCCCGGGTGAGCGAGCTGGTGCTCTGGGGCGTGACCACCACCACCCCGCACGAGGTGGACTGGCTGACGTGGGGCATGGGCGAGATCTACCCGGAAGCCTTCGCTGAGCTGCTCGCGCTGGTGCCGGGCCTGCCGCGCGGCGGCAATCTCCCGGCCGCTTACCACCGCTTGCTGATGAGCCATGACGCGGAGCGGCGAGAGCGTGCGGCCCGGTCCTGGTGCAGCTGGGAAGAACGGCTGGCCACCCTGCATGGCCCGCCGAAGCCGAGCCCCCGCTACGCCGACGCTGCGTTTCGCCTCGGCTTCGCTCGCCTGGTGACTCACTTCTTCGGCCAGCACGCGTTCCTCCCGCCTGACGGCATCAGCGGGCGCACCGGCCGCATCGCCGATGTTCCGGCGGTGTTCGTTCGTGGCCGGCTCGACATTGCCTCGCCGCTCGGCGTGGTCTGGCGCCTTACCCAGCAGCTGCCGCTGGCCACCCTGCACGTCGTCGAAGACGAAGACCACGGCGGAGCCGACGTCACCGATCAGCTCCTCACCCAGGCGACGGATCGCTTCGCACAGTGACCCGGCCTGCCGGGGGAAGCCGCTGATCTCAGCCTGACGGCGCTATCGGATGCGGACCAGCCGGATCTGCGCGTGAGCGTGATCCGGCGGTGCCTGGGCCGGAACGTGCTCCGCCGGGGGCCTCCGATGGGGCCGTACTGACCGGTGCCCAGAGGCGATCGGCGTCGCCGGCGGCGAGGCTTCCCCGGTAGACGTCGATCTTATGGTCGATGATCTCCAGGTTCTCCTGGATCTCCGCCAGCTTGGCGAGGACGTCGGTGCGGTGGGCCTCCAGGAGGGCCAGCCGTTCCGGCTCGTTACCCGGGCCGGCCGCGACCAGTTCGGCGTACCGGCGGATGCCCTTGATAGGCATGCCGGTGGCGCGCAGCTTGGTGCAGATGAGGATCCACTTGAGGTCGAGCTCCCGGTACCGGCGGCGGCCGCCGCTCGTGCGGTCAACGGGACTGACCACCAGGCCGGCGCGCTCGTAGTACCGGAGGGTGTGCACGCTGACCCCGGTGCGGCGGGCCGCATCGGCGATGGTCACGCCGCCCGCGAGCACGGCGCTGGGGCGCGCCTTCGGCCGGGCGGCGCTGGATGCTGGCTGGGGTTTGACTTCGAGCACGCTCTAAATCTTAACGTGGCCGCCATGAGCTCATCAGTGCTGTCCGCCACCGCGACCGGCGGGCTGAGCCCACGCCGCAAGTCCGTGGTACTCGCGATCTGCTGCATCAGCATGATCGTCGTGGTGATGGACATCTCCATCGTCAACGTCGCGCTTCCCGCCATCGGCCGCGACCTGCGCACCTCGGAGTCCGGGCTGCAGTGGACGGTCGACGCCTACTCCCTGGTGCTGGCCGCTTTCCTCGTGCTGGCTGGGTCCACCGCCGACCGGGTCGGCCGGCGGCGCGTGTTCCAGGTGGGCCTCGCGGTCTTCGGCCTCGGATCGCTGCTATGCGGGCTGGCGCCGGGCATCGGCTGGCTGGTCGCGGCGCGTGCGCTGCAGGCCGTCGGGGGCACCATGCTCAACCCGGCGACCATGGCGATCGTCGCGAACACGTTCCCGGGCCCGGTCGAGCGGGCGCGGGCCATCGGGGTCTTCGGCTCGATGTCCGGGCTGGCGCTGGCGCTCGGCCCGATCCTCGGCGGCGGGCTGGTCGGCGCCTTCGGCTGGCGGTCGGTCTTCTGGATCAACGTCCCGGTCGTGGCCGCGGCGATCGTGTTCGCCGCGCTGTTCGTGCCCGAGTCCCGTGCCGCGCGGGCACGCCGGTTCGATCCGGTCGGGCAGGTGCTGATGGTCCTGGTCCTGGGCAGCGTCGTGTATGCGATCATCGAGTCCACATCGCTCGGCTGGACCTCGCCTCTCATCGTCGGCCTGCTCTGCGTCGCCGCGCTTGGGGTGGCCGGCATCCTCGGCTACGAGCCGCGCCGCGCCGACCCGCTCCTGGAACTGCGCCTGTTTCGCAGCGTGCCGTTCAGTTCGGCGATCGTGATGGCGCTGTTCGCCTTGTGCGGTTTCGGCGCGTTCTTGTTCGTGACCACCCAGTACCTGCAGGACGTGCGCGGCTTGCCGCCGGTGACGGCCGGGCTGTGTTTGCTCCCGGTCGGGCTGCCGGTGCTAGTTGTATCGCCGCTTACCGGGCGGGTCGTCGGCGGACGCGGTCCCCTGCTGCCGCTCATGGTGGCCGGGGCCACCCTGGCCCTTGGCGGCGGCGTGTCGCTGTGGCTCGGGCCGGCCACTCCGCTGCTGGCCGTGTTGGCGATCTGCGTGCTCTTCGGTGTCTTCCTGGGCGCGGTCAACCCGCCGATCACCAACTCAGCGATCTCCGGGATGCCCCGCTCGATGGCCGGGCTGGCCGGCTCGCTGGCATCCACCGGCCGCCAGGCCGGCACCACGCTGGGCGTGGCGATCTCCGGGACGATCATCGGCCCGGCCTTCGCCCATGGCGGCACGGCGTTCACGAGCGCCGCGCACCCCGTGTGGTGGATGGTCCTCACGCTCGGCGCGGGCATCGTGGCCCTCGGGCTGGTCAGCACCACGCGCTGGGCGTCCCGCACCGCCGTACGTGCCGCCGCCCTGTTCGAGTGGGTGGACGCGCCGGCGCAGACGTCTGACGACGGTCACGGCTTGCTGCTCAAGGCGGTGTTACCAGGTCACCGACCTGGATACGGCCGGGCTGGATGACTTCGCACCAGACACCGAAGGTGATGTCGTTCTTGCCGCGTAGCTGGGCCAGAGCGTGCAGGATACGGGCGTCAGTTGCGCCTGACTCGGGGTTGCGGGTGGTGATGACGCAGCGCGGCACGGGCGCCAGGACGCGCAGCGTAATGTCTCCGATGGTCACCTGTTGCCCGCTCCAGCCGTGCTCGGCCCAGGGATCAGGGCCCGTGACGGTGATGGTCATGCGGAATCGGCGCGGGTCAGGAGCCGTGCCGCTGAATTCCGTGGCGAGCGCGTGCAGCGAAGCCTCGGACATCAGCGTCACCGGACGATCATCGGTACCCAGCTGGTCGGCGGCCCGCCGGAACAGGTAGACGGCCCGGCCCAGGTAGTCAGACAGCGCGGCGCTCAGCGGCCCGGGTATGACCCGTCCGGGTAGTTCCCGGCCGTTATAGATACGGGTAACCGCGGCGGTCCCGGGCCCGGGCGTGTCCTGGACGACGCTGCCGTCAGGGAAACGAAACGCCAGGAGATTCC
>Ga0318494_10000087_pt1 | contig 24462 bp, 25 predicted proteins | sample GRESIP108b1f24_FD_203293 | JGI IMG/M metagenome (GOLD analysis project Ga0318494, IMG submission 203293) | Tropical soil microbial communities from Luquillo Experimental Forest, Puerto Rico - GRE.SIPMG.108b1f24 | ecosystem: Environmental > Terrestrial > Soil > Tropical forest > Bulk soil... | reverse complement strand
GAACTCGAGGCCGCCCACGTGGGCGGCCTCGAGTTCTCGGCGCCGCAGGCGAAGCCGGCCGGCGCGGCGCACGTGTACGTGCGGCCGCACGAGCTGGAGCTCCACCCCGTGCCGGCGCCCGAGAGCTTCGCGGCCGAGGTGCGCCGCCTCGTGCCGCTCGGCGGGTCGGTCCGGGTGGAGCTGACCGCGGCGTCGGTGCCGGGGCCGCTCGCGGCGGAGGTGGAGACGCGGCGCGCGGAGTCGCTCGCGCTGAAGGTGGGCGACCGGGTCTACGTGGCGCCGCGCCGCGTGCGGGTGTTCGACGAGCCGGCGAAGGACAGCCTCACCGCGAGCGGGCTGTAGGGCTCAGGCGATCGCGCGCACCACGCCGCCGTCCACGCGGAGGGCGGCGCCGTTCACGGCGGAGGCGCGCTCGCTCGCCACGAACGCCACGAACGCCGCGATCTCCTCGGTCGTCTCGAAGCGCTGGAGCAGCGACGTGGGACGCGCGTCGCGGAAGAACTCGCGCTCGACCACGGCGACCTCCTGGCCGCGGTGCCGCGCGAGCGACTCCACGAAGGCCCCCACGCCCTCGCTGCGCGTCGGCCCGGCGAGGATCGCGTTCACCGTCACCGCCGTCCCGCGCGTGAGCTCGGCGAGGCCGCGCGCGAGCCCGAGCTGGGCGGTCTTCGTGACGCCGTAGTGGATCATCTCCGCCGGGATCTGGAGCGCGCTCTCGCTCGAGATGAAGAGGATGCGGCCGGCGCCGCGCGCGAGCATGCGGGTCAGGTGGTGCCGCGAGAGCCGCACGCCGGAGAGGAGGTTCACCTCCAGGATCCGCGACCAGTCGGCGTCGGGGATCTCGGCGAACGCCTTCGCCTCGAAGATCCCGACGTTGTTCACGAGCACGTCGGCGTCCGGCGCGGCGGCGATCACGCGCGCCGCCCCCTCCGCGGTGCCGAGGTCGGCGGCGACGCCCTCCACGCGCGCGCCCGGAACGCGGGCGCGGAGCTGCCGCAGCGCCTCCGCCACGCGAGCCTCCGTGCGCCCGTTCACGACGACGTCCGCGCCCTCCTCCGCCAGCGCCGCCGCGATCGCGAACCCGATGCCGGCCGTCGACCCGGTGACGACCGCCCGCTTTCCCTGGAGCCCGAGGTCCATGCTCCCTCCCTGCGAGGAACCCTGTGGGTCCCGTGATAGCGCCGCCGTTGCGCCGGCGCTCCGCCGGTCGCACATCTGCACGACACGAAAGGAGCGCACGCATGCAGAGCCGGGCGACCACGGTGTGGGAAGGCGATCTGATGTCGGGCACGGGGAGGACGACCGCCGCGAGCGGCACGTTCCGCGACGCGGGCCTGAGCTGGAAGGCGCGGACGGAGGGAGACACGGCGAAGACCACGCCGGAGGAGTTGCTCGCCGCGGCGCACGCGAGCTGCTTCTCGATGGCGCTGTCGCACGGCCTCGCGCAGGGCGGCCACCCGCCGAGCCGCATCGAGACGACCTGCGTGGTCGAGTTCGGGCCGAAGAAGGGCGGCGGCTTCGAGGTGCGGTCGAGCACGCTCGACGTGAAGGGCAAGGTGCCGGGGATCGACCAGGCGGCGTTCGAGAAGGCGGCGGAGGACGCGAAGAACGGCTGCCCGATCTCCTCGGCGCTCAAGATCCAGATGTCCGTGAAGGCGGCGCTGCAGCCGTAGAGCCACGCGCGAAGCGTTCCATCCACTCGTCGCCGAACGTCTGTCGTGCGGCGAGCTGGTTGTGGAACCTGCAGGTGACTCGAAGGTTGTCGATCGTCGAGGGCCCGCCGAGAGCTCGGGGCGTGATGTGATCGAGCTCGAGTCGGAGCGTGGAGCCGCAGACGCCGCCTGAATCGACCGGCCACTCGCAGCGGCCGCCGGCGCGCGTCCAGACCTCGCGCTTCACGGCGGCGGGGATCGTCTCCGAGCGAGCGGGAGCGGCGGCCGTCTTGCGCGGCTTCCCGCCGATGCCCTTCCGCTTCGCGCGCTGCGCGAGCAGCAGGTCGAGGGCTACCTCGAGGACCTCCTCGGAGCTGGCACCGGGGTGCGAGTGGGAGAGCGCGGCCTTGGCGGCGTCGAGCTTCGCGAGGAGCCGCCGCGAGACGGTGATGTGCAGCCGCGCGCGCTCAGCATCGAGCGGCTCAACGGTCATCGGCTTCGCCGCCGGAGGCGGGGGAGTCGCAGCGACAGGAAGGTCGCTCGCGGCCAGCCTCGGACCGCCCGTTGCGGACGGAGCTTCGGCCGGCCGAAACAGCGGTGCTGCGACGCCGGCGGGCAGCGACCTGGCTGAACGCGGATCAATCCGCGTCATGGTGATCGCAGACGTGGGTAGGAGCGCGGTAACGACCTCGCGCGTCGGTGGATCCTCCACCGGGCGGATCGACACCGCGACATCTGCAGCCTCGCGCCTCGAGAGCCCGAAGAATCGCGGCAGGATCTCGCAGAGGTTCTCGGGCGTGACGACCTTCGCCAGCTCGACGATGGACGACAAGCAAAGCTGCCCCGACCGCAGCGCCGCCTGCACCTCGGGGTGACGCTGGACGAGCTCGGCGGCCGTCTTCCGGTACTGCGCGGCGCCAGCCGACAGTCCGAGCTCGCGGCGGAGGAAGGAAAAGAGGCTCGCATGGCCGAGGTCGCACCACTGCTTGCGCCGATCGAAGTCCGCGAGCGCGACGAGGAAATCGGCCATCGCGTGGCGCTCGTGGCGGAGGAGTGCGGCGAGGCGGTTTGAGTGTTCGCGTGCGTTCATTCGTGCACTGTCTCATGCGTTTTCGAGTCCCCGCTCGACGCGCCAGGAGCCGAGAACGCTCACGCAGATCCGCGAACCCACCGCAGGTCGCCGTGCGCGTGAGGACGAGCGCGAGGCGCAGCGAGAGGGGCTTTGGCATCGCGAGCGCGGACACGAACGCGGATCCGCTCCGGAACGCGTCAAGCTCGATGCACCGGGAAAAGGGGGCATGCGAACGGCCGGCTTCCGCGTGAGGTGAACGTCGCGCTGGAGCAGACGGCCTGGGGCGCGTGCCGCACCGAGTTCTACCCGACCTACGACTACCGCCAGCTCGCGGAGCAGCAGCGCCAGACCATGCGCGCGCGGAAGCGATGAGCCGGCTCGTGATGCCCGCGACGGGGAGTTCCCGACCTGGCCGGCGCGCCCTAACAAGAGGCTCGATGGGTCCCTGGTCCCTCGCAGCCGGCCTCGCCCTCGTCGCGCACGCCGCACCCCCGCCGGCGCTCCGTCCGGACGCGACCGCCTCCTTCGACACTCCGAGCCTGACCCTGCGCGCGCCCGGCGCCGATCTCTCGCGCGAGCAGGGGCCGCCGAGCTGCTCGGGGGAGGTCTGCCAGCCACGCGTCGCGGTGCCTGGGCAGGACCCCCGCTTCTCCACCCGCGGTCGCCGCACCGACCTGGCGCTGTCGATGCTCCAGCGCACCCGCATCGATCCGGTCGTGGCGATGGCACGCCTCCTCGCCGTCACCGGGCTGCGCCTCGACTACTCCCCGGCGCACCTCGATCCGGGCCGCGGGCTGGCGCGGAACGGCTGGGGCGAGGTCATGTTCGGCGTCCGCTGGCGCCTCGACGCCGCGAACCGGCCGGAGTGGGCGACACCGCCGCCCCGCTGATCCCGGTGACGACGCCCCGGCCTTCTACAGGATCATCCCCGCGCCGACGGTGTCGTTCGTCGACTCGTCCACGACGATGAACGCGCCCGTGGTGCGGTGATCGGCGTACCGGTCCGCGAAGATCGGCTGCGCGAGCTTGAACCGCACCTGCGCGATGTCGTTCATCTGCAGCCGCTCCGCGGGCGCGCGCTCGAGCGTGTTCACGTCGACCCGGTGGTCGATGGCGGCCACCGCGGCGCGCACCTCGCGCGACGTGTGGCGGACCACGTACTTCCGCGAGCGGTCCAGCGGCGACTCGGAGAGCCAGCACACCATCGCGTCGATCTGGCGCGCCGCGAGGGGCGCGTCGCCGGCGCGCACGACGAGGTCGCCACGCGACACGTCGAGCTCGTCCTCGAGCAGGATCGCCACGGACTGGTCCGCCACGGCACGGCCGATCGAGACCCCGCCGAGCTGGACGTCCTTCACGCGCGATTGCCGGCCGGACGGCAGCACCTCCACCTCGTCGCCGACCGTGACGCTCCCCGACTCCACGCGGCCCATGAAGCCGCGGTAGTCGTGCAGCGCCGGATCGCTCGACGCCTGCGGGCGGCACACCCACTGGACCGGGAACCGGAAGCTCTCCGGCCGCTCGTGCGCCACCGGCGCCTCCTCCAGCACCTCGAGCAGCGTCGGGCCGTCGTACCACTCGAGCCCCTCGCCGCGGCCCGCGACCATCGTGCCGTGGAGCGCGGACATCGGGATGAAGCGCACGTCGTCGAGGCCGATCTCCGCCGCGAAGGCGCGGTAGTCGGCCACGATCCGCTCGAACGTCTCGCGCGACCACCCCACGAGATCCATCTTGTTCACCGCGACGACGACGTGCGGGATGCCGAGGAGCCGAACGACGTGGGAGTGGCGGCGGGTCTGCGTGAGCACGCCCTTGCGCGCGTCCACGAGCACCACCGCGAGGTTCGCGGTGGAGGCCGCGGTCACCATGTTGCGCGTGTACTGCTCGTGCCCGGGGGCGTCGGCGATGATGTAGTCGCGCGTGCCGGTGGAGAAGTAGCGGTAGGCGACGTCGATCGTGATGCCCTGCTCGCGCTCGGCCTGCAGGCCGTCGGTGAGGAGCGAGAGATCGGGGGCGGAGAGGCCGCGCTTCGCGCTCGTGCGCTCGATGTGCGCGAGGGTGTCGGCGAGGATCCCCTTCGCGTCGAGGAGGAGCCGCCCGATGAGCGTGCTCTTCCCGTCGTCCACGCTGCCGCAGGTGGTGAAGCGCAGGAGCCCGTTCCCGGCCTGCTCGGCGAGATCCTCGGCGTACGGCTCGATCCGGTTGGCGGTGGCGGCCCGCATCTAGAAGTACCCTTCCTTCTTGCGCTGCTCCATGGAGGCGTCGGAGGTCTGGTCGTCGAGCCGCGTGGCGCCGCGCTCGGAGATCGTGGTCTGGGCGGTCTCCGCGATGATCTCCTCCGGCGTCCGCGCGGTGGACTCCACCGGCGCCGTGCACGGGATGTCGCCCACCGTGCGGAACCGGACCGAGACGGTCTCGACGGCGTCGCCCGGCCGTGGGGGCGTGAGCTCCGTCACCGGCACGAGCGCGCCGCCGCGGCGCACCACGGGCCGCTCGTGCGCGAAGTAGATCGACGGCAGCTCGAGCCGCTCGCGCGCGATGTACTGCCACACGTCGAGCTCGGTCCAGTCGGAGATCGGGAACGCGCGGATGTTCTCGCCCTTGTGGATGCGGGCGTTGTAGAGGCGCCACAGCTCGGGCCGCTGGTTCTTCGGATCCCAGCCACCGAACTCGTCGCGGAAGGAGAAGACCCGCTCCTTCGCGCGCGCCTTCTCCTCGTCGCGCCGCGCGCCGCCGATGCACGCGTCGAACTCGTGCTCGGCGATCGCCTCGAGGAGCGTCACCGACTGGTGCCGGTTCCGCGACTCGCCGGGGTGCTTCAGCACCACCGTCCCGCGCCGCATCGAATCCTCGACCGACCGCACGATGAGCCGCTCCCCCAGCTCCGCAGCGCGCTGGTCGCGGAACGCGACGACCTCCGGGTAGTTGTGGCTGGTGTCGACGTGGAGGAGCGGAAACGGGAACCGCCCGGGCCGGAACGCCTTCTCCGCGAGCCGGAGGAGGCACACCGAGTCCTTCCCTCCGGAGAAGAGCAGCACCGGGTTCCGGCACTGGCCGGCCACCTCCCGGAGCACGTGGATCGCCTCGGCCTCGAGCCACTCGAGGTGCGACAGGGTCCGCTGCGCGCGCGCCGCCATGGCTCAGGCCACCCGCGCCGCGGCGGGCGTCGCCGGGACGAGGCCGCGGTCGCGGAGCGCGGCGAGGATGCGCTCCGCGCTCTCCTCCACCGCCTCGCGATCGGTGTGGACCACCACCTCGGGCGACGGGGGCGGCTCGTACGGATCCGAGACGCCGGTGAAGCCCGGGAGCTCGCCCGCGAGCGCGCGGCGGTAGAGCCCCTTCGGATCGCGCGCGGCGAGCGCGGCGACCGGCGCCGAGACGTGCACCTCCACGAACGGGACGCCGTCGGCCTCCGCGAGCGCGCGGACCTCGCCGCGCGTCGCGGCGTAGGGGGAGATCGCGGCGGTGACGACCGCGACGCCGTTCCGCGCGAGGAGCCGCGCGACGAACCCGATCCGGCGCACGTTCGTGTCGCGATCCTCGCGCGAGAAGCCGAGCCCCTTCGAGAGGTACGTGCGCACCTCGTCGCCGTCGAGCACCTCGACCGGACGGGCCGCGCCGAGGACCGGGACGAGCGCCTGGGAGAGCGTGCTCTTGCCGGCGCCGGAGAGGCCGGTGAGCCAGAGGATGTAGCCGCCGCGCTCGGGAGCGTGCGGGACGGATGCGGACATGCGTCAGGACTCCGGGTTCGGGGTGACGGGGGAAGCGGGGCGCGCGTGGAGGCCGCACTCGGTCTTCGCGCGGCCGCGCCAGCGGCCGGCGCGCGGATCCTCGCCGGGCGCGACGGGCGAGGTGCACGGCCGGCAGCCGACGCTGGGATAGCCTCGGGCGTGGAGCCCGTTCGTCGGGACGTCGTGCGCCTTCACGTAGGCCGCGACGTCGGCGGCGGTCCACGCGACGAGCGGGTTCACCTTCACGAGGCCGAACTTCGCGTCCCACTCGACGACGCGCGCCGTGGCGCGGTCGCGGGTCTGGTCGCGGCGGATGGCGGTGACCCACGCGTCGAGCCGCGCGAGCTCGGCGCGGAGCGGCCGCACCTTGCGCCGCTCGCAGCAGGAATCGGGGTCGATCGTCCACTCGTCGGCGTCGGAGTACGAGGCGACGCCGCGCACGCCGCGGATGGTGACGTCGTAGCGCGACTCGAGCTCGCGCCAGAGCGCGATGGTCTCGGGGAAGAGCTGGCCGGTGTCGAGCGTGAAGAGATCGAGCGGGATCCGGTGGCGCGCGGCGAGGTCCACGAGCACGCAGCCCTCGGCGCCGAAGCCGGTGGCGAAGCCGAGGCGCGGCGCGAACCGGGCCGCCGCCGCGGCCAGGATCTCCTCGGCCGGCCGGCCCTCGAGCTCGGCCGCCCAGGCGGCCAGCGCCTCCTCGTCCTGCCCGCCCCTGATCCGCTCGCTCGCCGTCATGGTGGATGGACAGCCTAGATAACGGACGGCCATCTCGTCAAGCGGACAGGGCTCCGCTTTGGCGGATGACGCCACGAAAAAGCCCCGGGGCGCGCGGGGCGTCCCGGGGCTCGATGGATGCGGAGTCGCGCGCCGGCTAGGCAGCGGTCCGGCGCGGCGCTGCGGTCACTTCGCCGCCGGAGCCTGCTCCTCGAAGAGCCAGGTGGAGAGGTAGCGCTCGCCGGTGTCGGGGATCACGGTGACGATGAGCTTCCCCTCGTTCTCGGGCCGCTTCGCCACCTCGAGCGCCGCCCACACCGCGCCGCCGCCGGAGATGCCGGCGAGGATGCCCTCCTCCTTGCAGAGGCGGCGCGCGATCGCGGCTGCGTCCTCCGCGGCGACGCCGATGACGCCGTCGAGCAGCTCGGTGCGGAGCACCTTCGGCACGAAGCCGGGGCCCCAGCCCTGGATCTTGTGCGGGCCGGGCTTGCCGCCGGCGATCACCGGCGAGTCCTTGGGCTCCGCGGCGATGATCTGGAGCGAGGGCCGGCGCGGCTTCAGCACCTCGGCCACGCCGGTGACGGTGCCGCCGGTGCCGGTGCCGCCGACGAAGATGTCGATCTTCCCGTCGGTGTCGCGCCAGATCTCCTCCGCCGTGGTGCGGCGGTGGATCTCGGGGTTCGCCGCGTTCTCGAACTGCTGCAGCACGAGGTGGCGCGGGTCCTTCTCGGCCAGCTCCGTCGCGACGCGGATCGCGCCCTTCATCCCCTCCGCGCCCGGCGTGAGCACGAGCTTCGCGCCGAGGGCCTGCAGGAGCTTCCGGCGCTCCACGCTCATCGTCTCCGGCATCGTGAGGACGATCGGGTAGCCCTTCGCCGCGGCCGCGAAGGCGAGGCCGATGCCGGTGTTCCCGCTCGTGGGCTCGAGGAGGATCGTGTCCGGCTTGATCTTCCCCGACTTCTCGGCGGCCTCGATCATCGACACGCCGATCCGGTCCTTCACGGACGACGCAGGGTTGAAGAACTCCAGCTTGGCGACGACCTGGGCCTTGAGCCCCTGGGTCACCCGGTTCAGCCGCACCAGCGGCGTGTTCCCGATGAGCTGTGTGATGTCGTTCGCGATCCGCATGCGTCGTCCTCGTCGGCGGGGGTGAAGGCCCTCTTCCTAAGAGAGCGGGCGCCATCCCGTCAAGCGGACGCGCATCCGCCATCACGGCGGGCATCTGCGGCATTCGGCCGCGGGCCCTCCCCGGGTGGGCGTCCCGGCGAAGGGCTGGATGGCCGAGCTCCTCCGGGGGTTGAAGAGCCAGGGCAAGGGACGCGGTCGCAGCAACCACAGTGGTCGCGGTACCTTCCCGGCGCACATGGCACACCCCTCGACCTTCTCGCTCAGCACGCTGGGTCTCACCGCGCTCGGCCTCCTCGCCGCCGCGTGGGTGCTCGAGAGCGCCGGCCTCCTCGCCGCCTTCGCGCTCGCGATCGCCGTCCTCGCCGCGCTCGTCGTCGGCCGCAGCCACGCGCAGGCCGAGCGGGCCCGCGAGGGGGAAGGCGCCGCGCTCACGCGCCTCCAGGCGATCGTGGACTCCATGCCGGACGGCGTGATCTTCGTGGACGCCGAGCAGCGGGTGGCCCTCGTGAACGAGGCCGGCAAGGCGCTGAAGAACCTGGCGCGCGGCCCGGGCGGGCACGTGAAGGACTGCCACCCCGCGGCGACGCACGAGATGCTCGACCGCGTGATGCGCTGGATGCGCGACGGCGGCGAGGGCGGGCCGCCCCACTCCATCATCAATGAGAAGGAGGGGCGGTTCGAGACCACCTACGCGCCGGTGCGGGCGCCGGAGGGCGACTTCCTCGGCGTGGTGATGGTGATCCGGGACATCGCCGAGCGGCGCAACCTCGAGCGCCGGCTCCTCGACGCGGAGCGGCTCGCGGCGGTGGGCCAGATGTCGGCGCAGGTCGCGCACGAGCTGCGGAACCCGCTGAACGCGATCGCCGGCGCCGCGCAGTACCTGGAGCGCGTCCTCCCCGACGACCCCGACGTGCGGGAGTACGGCGCGCTCATCGACGACGAGGTGCGCCGCGTGAACCGCTTCATCGGCGAGCTCCTGAAGATCGCGCGGCCCGCGAATCCGGAGCTCGCGCCGTCGAGCGTGAACCGGGTCGTGGCCGAGGCGGCGCGGCGCTGCGCGCTCGCGCGGTCGCTCCCGGAGGGCGCGATCCGGCTCGACGTGGATCGCCGGCTCCCGCCGGTGGACCTCGACGCGGAGATGGTCTCGGAGGCGCTGGTGAACCTGCTCGACAACGCGCTCGAGGCCGGTGGCGTCGTCGCGCCCGAGCTCGCGACGCGGTTCGAGGCGAACGGCGGCGTGGGCGCGGTGGTCGTGGAGGTCCGCGACCGCGGCTGCGGGATCCCGTCCGACCAGCTCGAGGAGGTGGGGCGGCCGTTCGTGACGACCAAGGCCGCCGGCACGGGGCTCGGGCTCGTGATCGTGCGCCGCGCGGCCGAGCAGCACCGCGCCGGGTTCTCGCTCGCGCCACGCGAGGGCGGCGGCACGGTCGCGACGCTCCGCTTCCCGGTGCGGAGCGCGCCCGCGACGGCGGGCGTCGCGGCCGCGGCGGAGGCCCTGTGAGCCGGCCGCTCGTCCTCGTCGTGGACGACGATCCGGGCACGCGCAAGGTGGCGCGCGCGAACCTCGCGCTCGAGGGGCTCGAGATCTCCACCGCCTCCTGCGCCAGCGAGGCGCTCACGCTGCTCGCCTCGTCCGACCCGCTCGCGGTGGTCTGCGACGTGAAGATGCCCGACCTCGACGGCGTCACGCTCATGGAGCGGATCCGCGCGATGCGGCCCGGGCTGCCGGTGGTGCTCGTCACCGCGCACGCCACCGTGGAGGCAGCGGTGTCGGCGATGCGCAAGGGCGCGCTCCACTACCTCACGAAGCCGATCCGGTACGACGAGCTCGCGCTCGTGCTCCGGCACGCGGTGGAGGGAGAACGGGCGCGGCGCGAGGTGGGTCGGCTCCGCGGCGAGCTGGAGCGCGCGGCGGGCTTCGACGCGCTCGTGGGCTCGGCGCCGGAGATCCGGGCGGTGCTCGCGATGGTGGAGCGCGTGGCCCCCACGAACGCGACCGTGCTCATCCACGGCGAGACGGGCACCGGGAAGGAGCTGGTGGCGCGCGCGATCCACCGCGCGTCACCGCGCCGCGATCGCGCGTTCGTCGCGGTGAACTGCTCGGCGATCCCGCACGAGCTCATGGAGAGCGAGTTCTTCGGCCACGAGAAGGGCTCGTTCACCGGCGCGGTGGCGGCGCGCGCCGGCCACTTCGAGCAGGCCGACGGCGCCACCCTCTTCCTCGACGAGGTGGGCGAGCTCGACCTCGCGCTGCAGGCGAAGCTCCTGCGCATCCTGCAGGACGGCGAGGTCACGCGCGTGGGCGGGTCGCGCGCGATCTCGGTGGACGTCCGGATCGTCGCGGCGACGAACCGCGACCTCGCGGCGATGGTGCGCGAGGGGCGCTTCCGCGAGGACCTCTTCTACCGCCTGAACGTGATCCCGCTGCGGCTCCCGCCGCTCCGCGCCCGGCCGGGCGACCTGCCGGCGCTGCTCGAGCACTTCCTCCGCGCGTTCGCCGAGCAGTACGGGCGCGAGCCGGCGCCGGCGCCGCCGGAGCTCCTCACCGCCGCGCGCGCCTACGCGTGGCCCGGGAACGTGCGCGAGCTGCGGAACGTGTGCGAGCGCGCCGTGCTCATGGGCTGGGGGGCGGTCGCGCCCATCTTGGAGCCTCCGGCAACCGGCGGCGTCGGCGCCACGGAGTCGGTGCACGTGGACATCTCGCGCCCGCTCCTCGACGCGCGCCAGGAGCTCGTGGAGCGGTTCGAGCGCGAGTACCTCACGCGGCTCCTGCGCGAGCACCGCGGGCGCGTGGGCGAGGTGGCCCGGGCGGCCGGCATCGCCGAGCGGAACCTGTACGAGAAGATGAAGCAGTACGGGCTCTCGCGAGACGACTACCGCTGAGCGTGTCGCCGTCGGACGCCCGCATCCGATCGCGTCGGATGCGCGGGTCCACCCCCACCGAAAGAGCGGTGCGCGCAGGCGGGCTGGGGCCCTCCTGCCGCGCGAATCGCGCTGGCCTCGTCCTTGCGAAGGGGCGGCCGCGCCGCGCTCGCGCGGACCCATCCTTCGGAGGACTCATGCACCCCGCCATCCGCGCCGCGCTCGTCGCGACGCTCACGACCCTCGCCCCCGCCGCACTCGCCGCCGACAAGCCGGCCGCGCCCGCGAAGCCCGCGGTGGACTGCGTCGGCTGCCACCAGCAGCGCACGCCCAACATCGTCGCCGACTGGAAGCTCTCGAAGCACTCCGGCAACTCCGTGGGCTGCGAAGCCTGCCACGGCACCGGCCACACCGGCCCGAACGACGTGGACAAGGTGGCGCTGCCGACGCCCGACACCTGCGCGCAGTGCCACGACGCCCAGGTCGCCCAGTTCAAGAAGGGGAAGCACAACTTCGCCTGGGCGGCGATGAAGGCGATGCCGTCGTTCCACAAGCAGCCGATGGCGCTCATGGAAGGCCAGAAGGGCTGCGGCGGCTGCCACAAGATGGGCGCGAAGACCGAGCAGGAGATGAAGGACATCCAGAAGGCGGGCGGGAAGTCGTCCACCTTCGGCGTCGCCTCCTGCGACATCTGCCACACGCGCCACACCTTCTCGCTCGCCGAGGCGCGCTCGCCGCAGGCCTGCCAGACCTGCCACATGGGCTTCGATCACCCGCAGTGGGAGATGTACTCGGGCTCGAAGCACGGCGTGCGGAACGAGCTGAAGCAGAAGGGCGTGCTACCGAAGGAGGCCGCCGCGCCCACCTGCCAGACCTGCCATATGCAGAACGGCAACCACGAGGTCCGCACGCCGTGGGGCTTCCTCGCGGTGCGCCTGCCGCTCCCCACGGACCCGCAGTGGAAGGCCGACCGGATCACGATCCTGCAGGGCCTGGGCGTCCTCGACCCGAAGGGCAACCCCACCGGCCGGCTCGAGGTGGTGAAGGCGGCGCAGGTCGCGCGGCTCACGCAGGAGGAGTTCGACGCCGAGCGGAAGAAGATCGTGGACACCTGCAACCAGTGCCACTCGCGCAACTTCGCCGACGCCGAGATGGCGAAGATGGACGACCTGATCCAGAAGGCCGACCACCTCATGGCGGAGGCGATCCGCGAGGTCGCGGGCCTGTACCAGGACGGCGTGCTCCCGAAGCCGAAGGAGTACGCGTACGCGTTCCCCGACCTGCTCACCTTCCACGACGCGCCCACCGGCGTGGAGCAGGAGCTCTTCGTGATGTTCCTCGAGCACCGGATGCGGACGTTCCAGGGCGCGGCGCACAACAACCCGGACTACGCGCTCTGGTACGGCTGGAGCGAGATGCAGCGGTCGCTCACGAAGATCCGTGAGGAGGCGGCTCGCCTGCGCGCCGAGCACGCGCTGAAGGCCGGGGCGCCCGCGAAGCCGGCGAAGGGCAAGAAGGCGTAGGCCCGCTGCACGGGGGCGCGGCGGCCGTTCTCGGCGGCGCCGCGCCCTCGTTTCTCGAACGGCTCCCCTTCGGAAGGGTGTCTTTTCGAGGCCCGCATTCACAGCGTGCGGGCACCATGACGTCGAAGCGGACGCGGCGCTCCCTCGCCGCGCTCGCCGCGGCTGCCGGTCTCGCCGTCGGAGGCTCGGCCGTGCTGGCGAGCGCCGCGGAGCAGTCGGCGAAGCAGCAGAAGGCGAACGCGTCGGAGATCACCGAGACCACGGTGGACCCGGCGATCTGGGGCAAGCAGTTCCCGGCCCAGTACCAGACCTACCTCGAGACCACCGACCAGCAGCGCACGCGCTACGGCGGCAGCGAGGCGCTCCCGCGCACGCCCACCGAGGCCGACCCGCGCTCGGTGGTGACGCAGTCGAAGATCGACGAGGACCCGCGCCTCAAGAAGATCTGGAACGGCTACGCGTTCTCGGTGGACTTCCGCGAGGAGCGCGGCCACGCGTACATGCTCGAGGACCAGACGTACACGAAGCGCCAGCAGGTGGTCCAGCAGCCCGGCACCTGCATGAACTGCCACGCGTCGGTGGCGGTGCTCTACAAGCAGCTCGGCAACGGCGACGCGACGAAGGGCTTCGAGAAGCTGAACCAGATGACGTACCAGGAGGCGCGGAAGCTCGTGACCCACCCCGTGGCCTGCATCGACTGCCACGAGCCGGGCTCGATGAAGCTGCGCGTCACCCGCATCGCGTTCATGGAGGGGATGAAGGCGCTGAAGGCGAGCCAGGGCGTGAAGGACTACGACGTGAACCGCGACGCCTCGCAGAAGGAGATGCGCGCCTTCGTGTGCGGGCAGTGCCACGACGAGTACTACTTCAAGGGGCCGGAGAAGCGGCTCGTCTACCCGTGGGCGAAGGGGCTCCAGGTCGAGAAGATCATGGAGTACTACGACGAGGCCGGCTTCAAGGACTGGGTGCACAAGGACAGCGGCGCGCCGGTGCTGAAGGCGCAGCACCCCGAGTTCGAGCTGTGGAACCAGGGGTCGCACGCGCGCGCCGGGGTCGTCTGCGCCGATTGCCACATGCCCGACGTGAAGGTCGGCGACGAGACCATCAGCGACCACTGGGTGCGGAGCCCGCTCCTCAACGTGAAGGCCGCGTGCCTGAAGTGCCACAAGGGCACGGAGCAGGAGATGAAGGACCGCGCCGAGGCCATCCAGGACAAGTTCTTCGCGATGCGGAACAAGGCGCTCGACGCCACGGTCGCGCTCATCGAGGACATCGCGGCGGCGAAGGCGGCCGGCAAGTCGGACGCCGAGCTCGTGGCGCCGCGCTACCTGCAGCGCCGGGCGCAGTTCTACTTCGACTTCGCCGAGGCCGAGAACTCCACCGGGTTCCACGCGCCGCAGGAGTCGACGCGGATCATGGGCGAGGCGATCGACTACGCGCGCCAGGGCCAGCTCACGCTCCGCGATCCCAGGTTCAAGCCGACCGTGAAGGTGGTGTCGATCTCCACCGCCGCGCCGGGTGCGGCGGCGCAGCCCGGACAGCCGCCCTCGGGGACGGCCGCGCAGCAGCCCGCCCAGCAGCAACTCACCCCGCTGAATCCTCGCGAGCCGAAGCGGTAGCGGCACCGCTGGGGGCCTCAGGGTGCGATCCTCTTGCTCTCACCCGTCCTCGGGCGGAAAGATCGAGGGGCGATGTCCACGGTGAGGGTCCGGCGGAGGCGGGACGGAGTGCCGCAGATCACGCGCAGCGACGGCGAGGTGCCCGCCGACGAGCGCCACCTCGTGATGGCGGTCGCCTTCCTCGTCGTGGGCGGCCTCTTCGTGTCCGGCTACGCGCCGTTCATCCTCGTCGCCGGCCTCGTGTCCGCGTTCGCGCTCGGCGAGGCGATCATGCTCGTCGACTCGTTCGCCCGGCGGCGCGGCCCGCCCGCCGAGGTCTGCGAGCTGGCCCGCGCGAGCAGGCGTCGGCGCTGAGCTAGCGCATCGTCCCCGCGAGGAAGCTCGTGCCGTGGACGGCGGGCGCGCCGAGGTGCTCCGCGACCGTGGCGCCGAGGTCGGCGAAGCTGCCGCGGATGCCGAGCGCGTGGCCCGGCTTGCCGGGCGCGTGCACGAGGAGCGGGACGTACTCGCGGGAATGATCGGTGGACGGCGTCGTCGGATCGCAGCCGTGATCGGCCGTGATCGCGAGCACGTCGCCCTCGCGCAGCCGGCCCAGGAGCCGCGGGAGCGCGCGATCGAGCTCCTCGAGCGCCCGCCCGTAGCCGACCGGGTCGTTCCGGTGGCCGTACAGCATGTCGAAGTCGACCAGGTTCACGAAGACGAGGCCGCGATCCACCGTCTCGAGGAGCCGCTCCGTCTTGGCGAGGCCGTCGGCGTTGCCAGCGGTGTGGACCTCCTCGGTGATCCCCTTGCGATCGAAGATGTCGGGGATCTTGCCGACGCCCACGACGGGCACGCCCCGGTCCACGAGCTCCTCGAGCACCGTCCGCCCCGGCGTCGCGATCGCGAAGTCCTTGCGGTTGTAGGTGCGGACGTAGCTCCCCGGCTTGCCCACGAACGGCCGCGCGATGACCCGCGCGACGCGCCACGGGTCGAGCAGCGCGCGCGCGATCCGGCACCACCCGTACAGCGTCTCGAGCGGCACCGTCTCCTCGTGCGCCGCCACCTGGAACACCGAGTCGGCGGAGGTGTAGAGGATCGGCTTGCCGGTGCGCTGGTGCTCCTCTCCCAGCTCGCGGATGATCTCGGTGCCGCTCGCGGCCCGGTTCGCCAGCACGCCCGGGATCCCGCAGGCCTTCACCCACGTCTCCACGATCTCGGGCGGGAAGCCGTTCGGAAAGATGCGCAGGCCTTCGCGAAGGACGATGCCCATCATCTCCCAGTGGCCGGTGATGGTGTCCTTCCCCTGCGAGCGCTCCTGCATCTTGCCGAACGACGCGAGCGGTGCGGGATCGGGCGGCACGCCGAGGATCGACGTGGTGTGGCCCAGCCCCAGCTTCGCCAGGTTCGGCAGCGCGATCCCGCCCACCGCGCGGCTCACGTTGCCGATGGTGTCGGAGCCCTCGTCCCCGTACTCGCGGGCATCGGGCATGGCGCCGCAGCCGGCGCTGTCGGCGACGAGGAGGACGAAGCGGCGGCGATCCATCCGCCGTTTCTAGAACGAGCCGGTCACGATCGCCACCGACGCGGACGTGCCGAGGCGGTTCGCGCCGGCCTTCACCATCGCGAGCGCCTGCGCGGGGGTGCGGATTCCACCCGAGGCCTTCACGCCGCAGTGCGGGCCGACCACCGCGCGCAGGAGCGACACCGCCTCCATGCTCGCGCCGCCGGGGCCGAACCCGGTGGAGGTCTTCACGAACGCGACGCCGGCGGCGGCGGCGACCGCGGCCGCCGCCGCCTGCTCGGGCGCGGAGAGCGCGGCGGTCTCGAGGATCACCTTGAGGTCGGCGGGCCTCGCGGCGGCGACGAGCGCGGCGAGGTCGTCGAGCACGGCGCGCCAGTCGCGCGCGGCGATCGCCGCGAGCCGCACCACCACGTCCACCTCGCGCGCGCCAGCGTGCGCGAGCCGGTGGACCTCCTCCTGCCGGGCGGCGGGAGCGGCGTCTCCGCGCGGGAAGTCGGCGACCGCGATCGGCGCGATCGCCGCGTGGCCCGCGAGCCGCTGCACCACGCGCGCGAGGTGCTCCTCGCGCACGCACACGCCGGCGAAGCCCCACTCGATCGCCTCGTCGCAGGCGCGCGCGACCACCTCGGCGCCGGCGTCCGGCGCGAGGACGGTGTGGTCGAGGAGCGGCGCGAGGGCGCGTGGGGTCGCGAGGGCCATGAATCACCTCTCTAGCGTGAGCGGCACGTGGACGCGCTCGGATGGGCCGTCGAACGGCGGGAACTGCAGCTTCTTGCCCGCGTCCTTCAGGCAGCGCCCGAGCCGGGTCTCGCCGAGCTGCACGTCGTCGAGCGTGGGGTAAAGGGCGCGGCCGTTCGGGTTCACCGTGAGGATGAGCTCCACCCGGCGGCCCGCCACGTCGAGCTGCGGCTCGTCGCTCGCCGCGTCGGTGGCGCAGGCCCGGAACAGGCCGGCGTACCTCTGCACGGTGTCCGCGATCACCTTCGGGTCGGACGGGCGCGGCCGGTCTACTGCTGCGGGCTCGCCAGGCTCCGCGGGCGCGCCCGTGGCCGCGGGCTCCGGGGCCACCTTCCCGGACGGCTGGGCCTGCGGAGCGGCCGTGGCCGCGGCTGGGGGCGCGGCCGAGGCTGGGACCGATCCGATCGCCTCCAGCACGTGCGCGAGCGCCGGCTCCTTCGGCTTCGCGTGCTTCTGGGCAGGGTGCGGCTCGACCGGCCTCGGCGCGGCGGGGGGCGCCTGCGCAGGCGCGACCGGCGCTGCTCTCGCCGGCACGGGCGCCGCCCCGTCCGACCCGGCTCCGGCCGAGGGAGACGCCGCCGCCCCGGCCTGCGAGGCCTGCGAGGCCTGCGGGGTCGCCGCGGAGGGCCGCGGCGAGCGGAGGAGAAGGAACGCCCCGGCGCCGAGCGCGAGAAGCACGGCGAGGCCGGCGCGCGTCGAGGGGAGCTTCCGCCTCGCGCTCACGGGCCCCAGCTCCACCGGCCCGAGCTTCGCCTCGTCCTCGGTCGGGAGCACGCCGGCGGCCGTGCTCACGCTCACGGGGCGCCCGTCGCTCCCGGCGAGGGCCGGCGACGTCGCCACCGCGCCCCTCTCCTCCCCCGCCAGCTCGGCTTCGAGCGCGGCGAACGCGGCCTCGGCCTCGTCCCGGGCCTCCGCGATCGCCGGGATCGCAGGGACCTGTACGTCGTGGGTGCCGTTGGCCTTTCCGTTCGCGTGAGCCTTGCCGTTCGCCCAGGGCGGATCGTCCACGAACGGATCGAACTTCGCTCGCCGGCTGGCCTCGCCCGTCCAGCCGGCGAGGGCCGCGGACTGCAGCAGCTCGGCGGCGTTCGGCGCCGGCGCCTCCATCGGATGCGGGGGCTCCGCAGGGGGAGCCGGCTTTGCGACGGCGAGCGCGGGCTGCCCCGTCTGTACGAGCTCGGGGGCGACCGGCGCGGCCCCGGCTTCGGGCTTCACCACGATGACGTGGCCGCACTGCTTGCACCTCATCCGGAAGGCGCGCCCTCGCACGTCCTCGCCGGCCAGGTACGAGCGCCCGCAGTTCTCGCACTGGAATTTCACGAGAGAATCCTAGCGATGCCTCTGACGGAGAGGCAAGGACGGGCTAGCCTGCAAATCCGGCCGGATGTCGCGCACTTGGTGGCGAGCGCGCCGCACGAGCTCAGCTGCCTTCCGCCTTGCGGGTGAGACCCACGAGCGCACCCGCCTCCGCGCACGCCTCGGCGGTCGCCTCGTCCTCTTCCTCGATCCAGGGATCCGCGCCGTGGGCCGTGCCGAGCCGGGCGAGGAGGTTGCGGTCGAGGAGGTGCGTCGGCACCACCTTGCCGAGCGCGTGGAGCAGGTTCCCCTTCACGGCCCGGTTCTCGGCGGAGAGCTCCGCGAGGAGGCGCTTCACGCGCTTGCGGCGCAGGTTCGGCTGCGAGCCGCACAGATCGCACGGGATGATCGGGAAGCGCATCGCCTCGGCGAAGGCGGCGATGTCCTCCTCCGCCGCGTAGCAGAGCGGGCGGATGACCACGTTCCGGCCGTCGTCGGAGCGGAGCTTCGGCGGCATGCTCTTCAGGGCGCCGGAGTAGAGGGCGCTGAGGAGCAGCGTCTCGACGAGGTCGTCGCGGTGGTGGCCGAGGGCGATCTTCGTGCAGCCCATCTCCACCGCCGCGTTGTAGAGGATCCCTCGCCGGAGGCGCGAGCACACCGGGCAGGTGGTCTTCCCCTCGGGGACGAGCCGCTTCACCACCGAATAGGTGTCCTTCTTCAGCATCCGGTACGGCACGCCGGTCGAGCGGAGGTGGGCCTCCAGCACGTCCGCCGGGAAGCCCGGCTGCCCCTGGTCGAGGTTCACGGCGACGAGCTCGAACGTCACGGGCGCGCGCCGGCGCATCTGCTCCAGGAGGTGGAGCAGCGTGATCGAGTCCTTGCCGCCGGAGACGGCGACCAGGATCCGGTCGCCGTCCGAGATGAGATCGAAGTCCCGAATCGCCTCGGCGGTGGCGCGAAGCAGCCGCCGCTCGAGCTTGACCGCGTCCTGCATGGCGCGCTTATAACACCCCCGCCCCGGATTTCCTTTGACGCTTCGGCCCGCTCCGCGCTACAGGCGGCGCGGCTCGAGCAGAGGAACGAATGCCCGCCAAGGATCTCGGCACCAAGCACATCTGTTGGAAGTGTGGCACGAAGTTCTACGACCTGAAGAAGGCCGATCCCGCGTGCCCGAAGTGCGGCGCCGACCCGCGCCAGGCGCCGGTCGCGAAGCCGGCCGAGCGGCGCGTCCGCGCGAAGGCGCCGGTGGAGGAGACGCTGGAGGTCGAGGAGAAGGACCTCGACGAGGCGATCGACGACACCGACGACGAGCCCGAAGAGGACGCCGGCGAGGACGACGAGAAGTAAGAGGGGCCGCCCGCCGGCTCCGCGTCACTCGAAAACGATCTCGACACGCGCCTCGCCGGTCGGCGGCACGGTCACCCGCGCCGTGCGCTCGCCGAGCGTCTCGTGCCAGGCCGTGAGCGTGTAGCTCCCCGCCGGCAGCCCCGCGATCCGGAAGGCGCCGTCGGGCCCGCTCACGGCCGCAGGCCCCTCCAACACCCACACGAAGGCGCGCATCCACGCGTGCACGTCGCACGCGACGCGCACGAGCCCCGGCCGCTGGAGCACCTTCGGCACCCGCTCGCCCTGGGTCGGCGTCGGCACGTCGAACGCGCGCGCCTTCCCGAGCTGACCGGTCGCGGTGTGCAGGATCGGATCGCCGTTCACGATCTCGAGCGTCGAGCCGACCGGGAGCACCTGGACCCGCGGCGTGAAGCGGCAGCGCTCCTGTCCGAGCGTCCCCCTCGACGGCGCGGCGGGCAGACCGGCCACGGGCCCGGTGGAGACCACCACGTTCGCGAGCCGCCCGCCCACGACGAGCAGCGCCTCGTCCGGCTGGGAGGTGCCACAGGTCTCGCGGTCCTTCGTGACCTCGAGCGGCGAGGCATGCGGAGGCGCCCCGGCGTAGCGGACGGCGCCCACCACGTCGCCGGCGCGGGCAGGCGCGGCGGCGAGGAGCGCGACGATGGGCGCGAGGCGACGGAGCATCTCTCCCTCCCGCGACGCGTGTAGCACCGGCGCCCAGGACCGGCAACGACGCCGTTCACCCACAGTGACACCCGGAGGTGACCCGCCCCACGATGGGCCGTCCCGCCGCGTTGCCGCCCCCTCGCACGGTCCCTATATGAGGCGCGAAGCGCCCCCGCGCGTTCCCTCGCGTCCCCATGATCTCCCGCGCCACCGCCACCGTAGCCGCCAGCGTCCGTCCCTCCCCGCTCGAGGTGGCGCGCGACGTGGCGCTGCTCGCGAAGCCACGGCTCGCCGGGCTCGTCGTCACCACCGCCGCCGGGGGCATGTGGCTCGCGCCCGGCCACCGGGACGTCGCCTCGGCCATGGTGCTCGTCCTCGGCACCGCCGCGGTGGTCGGCGCCGCGAACGCGCTGAACAACCTGCTCGAGAAGGAAGTGGACGGCCGGATGCGCCGCACCCGCGACCGGCCGCTGCCGGCGAGCCGGCTCGAGCCCTGGGTCGCGCTCGCGCTCGGGCTCGGGTTGCCCGCGGTGGCCCTCCCCGCGATCGCCTGGTACACGAACGCGCTCACCGCGGTGCTCGCGGCCATCGCGCTCGTCGTCTACGTGTGCGTGTACACGCCGATGAAGCAGCGGAGCACGCTCGCGCTCTTCGTGGGCGCGGTGCCGGGCGCGATCCCTCCTCTTCTCGGCTGGACCGGCGTCACCGGGCGGCTCGACGCGGGAGGCCTCGCGCTCTTCGGGCTCCTCTTCGTGTGGCAGCTCCCGCACTTCCTCGCGATCTCGATCTACCTGGCCGACGACTACGCGCGCGGCGGCATGCGCGTGTTCTCGCTCGTGCACGGGGAGCGCGCGACGCGGGGCTGGATCGCCGGCACCACCTTCCTCCTCGTCCCGGTGTCGCTCGCCCTCGTGCCGCTGGGCGTCGCGGGAGCGTTCTACGGAGTGGTCGCCGCGGTGCTCGGCGCGGGGCTCTGCACCTGGGCCTTCACCGGCCTGTGGCTCTCCGGGCCCGCGCAGCGGTGGGCGCGCAACTTCTTCCTCGGCACGCTCGGCTACCTCACCGCGCTCTTCGCGGCGCTGTTCGCGGGGGTGCGCTGATCGTGCTCGCGCGGGCCGAGGAGCCAGGCCTCAGCGGTCCCGCTCCGGCGGCTCCGGCGCCGGCCCGGCTCGCGATCGAAGGGGTCGCGTTCCGCCACGGCGCGCGGCCGGTGCTCGACGGCGTGAGCCTCCAGGTCCGGCCCGGCGAGGTGTTCGGGATCCTGGGACCGAACGGCGCCGGGAAGAGCACGCTCTTCGCGATCCTCGCCGGGCTGCGCGCGCCGCACGCGGGCACGCTGCGGGTGGACGGCGCGCCGGCGGCGTTCGGCTCGCGCGCGCTCCGGGTCCGCACCGGCGTCGCGTTCCAGGAGCCTTCGCTCGACCCCAAGCTCTCGTGCGAGGAGAACCTCGTGCTCGCCGGCATGCTCTTCGCGCTCCCGCGGCGCGAGGCGCGCGCCCGGGCCGCGCTCCTCCTCGACGAGGCCGGGCTCGCGGATCGCGCGCGCGACCGGGTGGAGCACCTCTCCGGCGGGCTGCGGCGCCGGCTCGAGCTCGCGCGGGCGCTCGTCCACCGCCCCGCGCTCCTGCTCCTCGACGAGCCCACCGCGGGCCTCGACGCCGCAGCCTTCCGCCGCTTCTGGGAGCTCGTGCACACGCTGCGCCGCGAGGAGGGGCTCACCGTCGTGGCCGCGACCCACGGCCCCGAGGAGGCGGAGCGCTGCGACCGGCTCGCGGTCCTGGCGCGCGGGCGCGTGGTCGCCGAGGGCACGCCCGAGGCGCTGCGCGCGCGCGTCCCCGGCGACGTGGTGGAGGTGGAGGCCGACGACGCCGAGCGGCTCGCGCCGGAGATCGCCGCGCGCTTCGGCGTGCCGGCGGTGGTGGCGCACGGGCGCGTGCTCGTGGAGCGCGCGCGGGCGCACGAGCTCGTCCCGCGGCTCGTCGAGGCCTTCCCCGGCGGGCGGCTGCGGTCGGTCTCCCTGCGGCGCCCGACGCTCGCCGACGCGTTCCTCCACGTGACGGGCGAGGAGCTCGATCGCGACACCTCGCGGGAGGACGCACCGTGACCGCCGCCGCGCTCGAGCTCGCCACCGCGCGCGTCCTCTGGCGGCGCGACCTCATTCGCTTCTTCCGCCAGCCCTCGCGCGTCATCGGCGCGCTCGGCCAGCCGATCCTGTTCTGGATCGTGATCGGCAGCGGCATGGCCGGGACGTTCCACTTGCCCGGGAGCGGGGTCGGCTACGTCTCGTTCTTCTACCCGGGCGTCCTCGCGATGGTCGTCCTCTTCGCTGCGATCTTCACCACGGTCTCGGTGATCGAGGATCGCCGGCAGGGCTTCCTGCAGGCGGTGCTCGCGGGACCCGGCTCGCGCGCCGCGCTCGTGTGCGGGAAGGTGGCGGGCTCGGCCTCGGTCGCGCTCTCGCAGGCCGCGCTCTTCCTGCTCCTCGCGCCCGCCGCCGGCTTCTCGCTCGCGACGATCCACTGGCCGCTCCTCTTCGCCGCGCTCGCGCTCACCGCCGTGGCGCTCGCGGCGCTCGGCGTCGCGCTCGCGTGGAGCGTCGAGAGCGTGCAGGGGTACCACGCGATCCAGATGACGCTCCTCACGCCGGCGTGGGTCGTCTCCGGCGCGATGTTCCCGCCCGATCCGGCGCACCCGTGGCTCGCCGCCGTGGTGCGCTGGAACCCGGTGGCGTACGGCGTCTCCGCGGCGCGGCGTGCGCTCGCGGGGCCGCTCGCGCCGGGCGCCCTCCCCGGCTCCGCCGGGCGCGACCTCGCGGTCCTCGTGCTGTTCGCCGCCGCCGCGCTCGCCCTCGCGATCCTGGCCGCCCGGAGGCGATCGTGACCCTCGGGGAGCTGCTCCCGCCGGTGAACGCGACGCTGAATGCCACCTCGGCGGCGCTCCTCTTCGCGGGCTGGCGCGCGATCCGCCGCGGCCACCGCGACCTGCACCGGAACCTCATGATCGCGGCCTGCGCGGTGTCGGCGATCTTCCTCGCGAGCTACCTCACCCGCGTCGCGCTCACCGGCACGCATCGGTTCCCCGGCGGCGGCGCGCTGCGCGCGATCTACCTCGCCGTGCTCGCGAGCCACACCGTGCTCGCCGCGCTGACCGTGCCGCTCGTGCTGCGGACCTTGTGGCTGTCGCTCCACGCACGCTTCGTCGCGCACCGGCGGATCGCGCACGTCGCACTGCCGGTGTGGATGTACGTGTCGGTCACCGGCGTGGTGGTCTACGTGATGCTGTACCACCTCGCGCCTTCGCCTCATTGACTGCTGATTTTCGTTTCCTCGAAGGGCGATTCAAACGGCGGGCCCCCTCGGCAGCGTGCACCGAGGAGGCCCTCACTGCCTGACCAATGACCGCGTTACGGCGTCTTGACGGACGTCGTCACCCAACCCGATGCGCCGCTCGCATTGGTCGCACTGAGCCGGTAGTAGTACGTGGTCTTCGGCGTGAGCCCGGTCTGCAGGGTTGCCAGGAGGTTACCCGCGATCGTGCTCGTGTTGAGGTTCGACGTGAATGCGCCGTTGGTGGCGCGCTGCAACGTGTAGCTCGTCACCGGATTCCCCGATGGCTGGGTCCAGCTCAGCGTCACGTTGTCCCTGTTCTTCCCGGCGACGGTACCGATCGCGGAGAAGCTGGCCGGGATGGCGGGAGCGAGCGGGTTGTACGACGTGCCGGTCAACGAGACGTTCAACGTCGGCCTGGCCGGATCGGTGGTCGGGATCGCCAGCGTGGCCGCGTAGGAGCCTGCGGTTGCGGGCGCGGTGAACGACACCAACATGCCGCAGGTGGCCTGCGGCGCGAGCGCCGAGCAGGTGTCGTTCGCGATGGAGAACTGCGTCGCGGTGGCCGGGGTGATGGTCGGAACACCGAGCGCGAGCGACTGGCCACCGGTCAAGGCACCGTTCGCAACGAGCATCGTCGTGCTGGCGCTCGAGCCGAGCGGCGCGTTCAAGGTCAGCGACGGCGGGGCGACCGCGCTCGGCGGCGCCGGCTGGAACACGATGGGGCGCATCATGTCGTTCTCCTCGTGTCCGAGGAGGTGGCAGTGCCACACGTACTCCCAGCCGAAGTTGGTCGGGACGTTGGTCGTGCCCGCCACGGCCGCCGTCCCGGGCGGCGGCGCCACCGGGGTGAAGTTGGCGGTGGACCCCAGCGGCATCGTCGGATCGAGGAGCCTGTTGCTGTTCGGGATCGTGAACGGCAGGGTCATCGCCGCCGGCTTGATCGCGACGATGATGTCCTCGAACGGGTTCGTCCTGATCGTTTCCTTCCAGCCGAGCTCGTCGGGATAAGGCGGCTTGATGGTATTGGTCCAGTCGACCCGGTTCACCACCTGCACGTTGAAGAGGTGGAAATGGATGGCGTGCGAGTCGACGCCGATGTGCGACAGGCGCCAGAGCAACCTGTCGTCGGCGGTGCCCGATTGCAGGATCTCGGTGGGAGGATCGACGTAGAACGACGCGCCCACGACCGCTCCAGCGCCGCTTCGCCCCTGCAAAGGGGAGTGGCCGGAGGGGGGGCGACCGACCCAAGAGTGCTCGCGGCGTTCTCGACGCGCACGCTGG
>Ga0318494_10000086_pt1 | contig 24492 bp, 24 predicted proteins | sample GRESIP108b1f24_FD_203293 | JGI IMG/M metagenome (GOLD analysis project Ga0318494, IMG submission 203293) | Tropical soil microbial communities from Luquillo Experimental Forest, Puerto Rico - GRE.SIPMG.108b1f24 | ecosystem: Environmental > Terrestrial > Soil > Tropical forest > Bulk soil... | reverse complement strand
CGCCGGCGATGGTGCCGTCCATCACCGCGAAGATGCCGGGGTGGATCTCCTTCTGGATGGTGAGCAGGTCGACCAGCGTCTCGTGGATGACCGAGTGGGTCCAGTGGCGGTTGAGGTTGAGCAGTCCGCCGAAGGCGTTCTTCATCGCGCCGGTGGTGCCGGTGAACACGTGGGTCTTGACGGTCGGCAGGTGGATGACGTTCTTGCCGATCAGCAACTTCGGCACCTGGATGCCGGTCTTGTCGAAGACGCGGTCGAGCACCAGCAGCTTCCCGCGGGGCTCGTAGCGCACCCACTCGGTGGGCGGCTCGCTCAGGTACTGGATCGGCACCTGGTAGCGCTCCAGCACCGGGGCGAGGTGGTTCCTGACCGTGCCCTCGCGGCAGCTCACCACCACCGTGTCGTTCTGGGCCGCGATCAGATCGCGCGCCACGTCGTAGCCGTCGCGCTTGAGCCGCTCGATCACCCCGTGCATCTGCCAGGGTGTGGTCGAGCAGGCCGGCATGTAGACGTGCCAGGAGATGTTGATGCGCAGGCAGGTCTGGGCGCAGAACGGCACGGCTTCTCGGTAGCCCGCGAGGTCCATGAGCCGGCCGTAATCCTCGACGACGGTCTCCGGCGTGGTGCGGAGGACAGCGACTTTGGACATGAGGGAAAACTCCGTTGCGGCGGGGGGATCCACTACCTTGGGATGGGCGACGATTCTAGCAGATTCGGCGCTTCACGCCGGAGCGGGCAGCGCCGCAGCGGCACCACGGCGGCCGGCTCACTCCTTCTCGGCCGCCTTCTTGAGGGCGGCAAGCATGCTCTCGGTCGCAGCCTCCGTCTTCTTGCGCGTTGCCGCCAGATCGGCCGGCGGGCTCTCGTCGGTGTACTGGTCCCAATAGTGGACCAGCGTGCCGCGGGGCGAGGGTTCGAGGATCAGCTTGGCCTGGCACATGTAGTCGCCCCGGGTGGGCTCGTGAGCCACGCGGATCTCCCGCCCGGGTGCGAGGTAGGTGACCACGGAGCGCCCCCCGTTCCCCCACTCGTCGGTGAATTCGAGCACGGCGCCGACGTGGGTGAGGTTGACCTTGGCGTTGGCGGGGCTCTTCCACATCGGGCACCAGGTCACGAGATTCGCGCCGCTTGTGATCTGGGCCCACACCGCCGAGGCCGGCGCGCGCACCTCGATCGAGGCATGGAGCCGCACCACCGGCACCTGGGTCGACTCGACCGCCGCCCGGGCCGGCGGAGCGGCACCCGCCGTGGCCGCGGCCATCGCCGCCAGCATGATCCATCGACGCATGGCAACCTCCCGAACGGGGAACATGCTCCGGTGAGCGCTCACACCCTGACGCCGTCCCGGAGCAGGGAGCGCGCGATGACCAGGCGCTGGATCTCGCTCGTGCCTTCGTAGATCTCCATGACCCGCGCGTCACGGTAGTAGCGCTCGACCGCGTACTCCTTGACGTAGCCGTAACCGCCGTGGATCTGGATCGCCTGGTGCGTGATCCAGGTCGCCGCCTCGCTGGCGTAGAGCTTGGCCATCGAGGCCTCGCGGGTGTAGGGCTGGTCGATGTCCTTGAGCCATGCCGCGCGGTCGAGCAGCAGGCGGGCGCACTGGAGACGGCGCTCCATCCCGGCGAGCTTGAACTGCACCGCCTGGATGCGCGCCAGCGGTCCGCCGAACGCCTGGCGCTGCTGCGCGTAGCGCACGCTCTCCGCGAACGCGGCGCGCGCCACCCCCAGCGCCTGCGCCGCCACCCCGATGCGTCCGGCGTCCAGCATGCTCATCGCGATCCTGAAGCCTTCGCCCTCCTCACCGAGGCGCTGATCGGCCGGCACCTTCAGATCCTCGAGGGCGAGCGCCACCGTGTCGGAGCCGCGCAGACCCATCTTGTCCTCGGCCTTGCCGATCACCAGCCCCGGACTGCCGCGCTCGACGATGAACGCGCTCAGACCCTTGTGACCGCCGTCCTTCGCGGTGCGGGCGAAGATGAGATAGACCCCGGCCTGCTCGCCGTTCGTGACCCAGTTCTTGCTGCCGTTGAGCACGTAGTGATCGCCCTGGCGCGCCGCGGTGCTGCGGATCGCGGCGGCGTCGGAGCCGGCGCCCGGCTCGGAGAGCGAGAACGCCGCCAGCTCCCTCGAGACCAGGCGCGGCAGGAAGCGGCGCCGCTGGGCATCGGTGCCGAAGCGGAACACCGGCAGCGCCCCGACCGAGTTGTGCACCGCGATCATGATCGCGAGCGCGGCCGAGACCCGCGCGATCTCCTCGAGCACCATGACGGTGGTGCGGGTGTCGTAGCCCACCCCACCCCATTCCTCGGGGATCGCCATCCCCAGGAAGCCGTGCTCGGCGAGGGTCGCGACCGCGGACCGCGGCACCTCGCCTTCATGGTCCCAGCGCGCCGCGTGGGCGGCGAACTCGCTGGCGCACAGGGCGCGCACCACCTCGCGAATCTGCAGCTGGTCGCCGCTCAGGTCGAGCTGCATCGCGCCCTCAGGCGGGGACCTCCTCGTCCTTCTCGCGGAAGAACAGCAGGCACACCAGCGCGATCACCGCCATCACCATGCCGCCACCCGGGTAGAGCAACGTGCCGGCGGCGGCCAGCAGGGCGAGCGGGTAGGCGCGGCCGTCGCCGGCCCATAGACCCAGCACGCCGAGGATCCAGAACAGGCCGAGCCCGGCCTTGAGCCCCAGCACGACGATGGGCGGGATGTGGAGGCTCGCGGCCAGCGCCATCCACGGGCCGGTCTGCCCGACCAGGTTGAAGTACTCGCCGGCCACGAACGGGTAGAGGCCCTGCCACAGCAGGGTCAGACCCGGGTAGGCCATGCAGGCGGTCAGGATGACGAGTGCGACGGGGCGAACCGGACGGCTCATCGGGACGTTCCCTCCAGGGCATGCTCTTTGAGAACCTGGGCCGCGACCACCATGGTCTGCACCTCGGTCGTGCCCTCGTAGATCTCGGTGATCTTGGCGTCGCGCAGGTAGCGCTCGACGTGGAACTCGCTCAGGTAGCCGTAGCCGCCGTGCACCTGGACCGCCCAGTTGGCGCAGTGCGAGGCGGCCTCCGAGGCGTGCCACTTGGCGAGCGAGGCCTCCTTGGTGTGGGGACGGCCCTGGTCGCGCAGCCACGCCGCCTGATAGACCAGCAGGCGCGCGGTCTCGACCTCGATCGCCGAGTTCGCCAGCATGGCGCGGATGGCGTCGAACTCTCCGATCGTCTTGTCGAACTGGACCCGCTCGCCGGCGTACTTGACCGCCGCCTCCAGGCACGCCTGCGCGATCCCCAGCGCCTGCGCCGCGATCCCGATGCGCCCGCCGCCCAGCGTCGCCAGCGCCACGCTGTAGCCCTTGTTGAGCTCGCCCAGCAGGTTCTCGCGCGGGACCCGCGCGTTCTCGAACGCGATCTCGCGCGTGTCCGAGGCGCGGATGCCGAGCTTCTTCTCCTTCTTGCCCTTCTTCACGCCCGGCGCGTCGGCCTCGACGATAAAGGCGCTGATCCCCTTGGGGCCCAGCGAGCGGTCGGTCGCGCAGTAGACCACCAGCACGTTGGCGGGCCCGGCGGTGGTGACGAACAGCTTGGTGCCGTTGACCACGAAGTGGTCGCCGTCCGGCACCGCGGTGGTCTGCTGATTGGCGGCGTTGCTGCCGGCGCTGGGCTCGGTGAGGCAGTAGGCGCCGAGCAGCTGGCCCTTGGCGAGCGGCACGAGGTACTTCTTCTTCTGCGCGTCGTTGCCGTAGGTCATGATCGGGTAGCACACCAGCGAGTTGTTCACCGAGGCGATCACGCCGTGGCTCGCGCACACCCGTGACAGCTCCTCGATCGCGATCACGTAGGAGACGTAATCCATGCCCGCGCCCCCCCACGCCTCGGGCACGAACATTCCCAGCAGGCCAAGCTCGGCCATCTGCCGGACGGTGGCGGTGGGGAACTCGTGCGACTCGTCGATCGCCGCGGCGATGGGGCGGATCTCGCGCTCCGCGAAGTCGTGCACCATCTCGCGCACCGCGAGCTGATCCTCGCTGAGATCGAACGCCGGCCCGGCCGGCGACACCGCGGTCTCGGCGGTCATCGCGGCCGGCTCACGACGCCGGGTACTCGTAGAACCCGCGCCCGCTCTTGCGCCCCAGGTAGCCGGCCCGCACCAGGTTGCGGAGCAGCGGGCAGGGGCGGTACTTCGAGTCGCCCAGCCCCTCGTGGAGCACGTTCATGATGCTGAGGCAGGTGTCGAGCCCGATCAGGTCGGCGAGCGCGAGCGGGCCCATCGGGTGGTTCATGCCCAGCTTCATGACGGCGTCGATCGCCTCGCGCGCGGCCACGCCCTCCATCAGGCAGTAGGCGGCCTCGTTGATCATCGGCATCAGAATGCGGTTCGAGACGAAGCCCGGGTAATCGTTGACCGCGACCGCGGTCTTGCCGACCCGCTGCGCCAGGTCCGCGGTGAGGGCGTAGGTCTCATCACTGGTCTGGAGCCCGCGGATGATCTCGACCAGCGTCATGACCGGCACCGGGTTCATGAAGTGCATGCCGATGACCTGGCCGGGGCGCTTCGTGCCTGCGGCCAGCTCGGTGATCGAGATGCTCGAGGTGTTGGAGGCCAGCACCGCGGTGGTGGGGATCAGCGCGTCGAGCTGCTCGAAGATCTGGCGCTTGACCGCCAGGTCCTCGGTCACCGCCTCGATCACCACGTCGGCGTCGCGCGCCGCCTCGAGGCTCACGCCGCCACGGATGCGCTGCAGGATCTCGCCGCTCCGCTCCGGCGCCCAGGCCAGCTTCTTCGCCACCCGCTCGAGGTTCCGGCCGATGATGGTGAGCGCCCGGTCGAGCAGCTCCTGCCGGGTGTCGACCATCGCGACCTCGAAGCCGCCGCTCGCGAACACCTGGGCGATGCCGTTGCCCATGGTGCCGCCGCCGATCACCGCGATCTTGCGCACCCGCGCCGACGGCCCGCTGTGGACCGCCTCGGTCGCCGTGCTCACGCCACCCGCTCCACCGCCAGCGCCACCGCGTTGCCGCCGCCCAGGCACAGGGTGGCGAGCCCGGTCTTGAGATGGCGCTGCTCGAGCGCGTGCAGCAGCGTCACCAGCACGCGCGCGCCCGAGGCCCCGATCGGATGCCCGAGCGCCACCGCGCCGCCGTTGACGTTGACCCGCGACCAGTCCCAGCCCAGCGCGTCGCCGTCGGCCAGCGCCTGGGCCGCGAACGCCTCGTTGGCCTCGATCAGGTCGAAGTGGTCGATGCCCACCCCCATCTTCTTCATCAGCTTCCGCACCGCGTCGATGGGGGCGAAGAACAGCTCCTTGGGCGGCCCGCCGCCGGTCGCGTAGGCGACCACGCGCGCCAGCGGCTTCGCCCCCTTCTTCTCGAGCCGCGCCGCGCTCATCAGCACCAGCGCCGCGCCCGCGTCGTTGAGCCCCGGGGCGTTGCCGGCGGTGATGATGCCGTCCTTGGCGCGCGTCACCGCGGGCAGCCTGGCCAGCGTCTCGACCGTGGTATCGCCGCGCACCGACTCGTCCTTGCCGACCACGATCGGATCGCCCTTGCGCTGCGGGATCGAGACCGGAACGATCTCCTGGCTGAAGCGACAGGCCGCGATCGCCTCCGCCGCCTTGCGCTGGCTGTCGGCCGAGAACTGGTCGAGCCGCTCGCGCGTGAGCTTCGCCTTCTCGGCGGTGTACTGGGCGAGTTCGATCATGTGGCAGTCGTTGAACGAGCACCACAGCCCGTCGAGCACCACGCCGTCCTTGAGGCTGGTGTCACCGAGCTTCTGCCCGGTGCGGCCGCTGAACAGGTAGTGCGGGGCGGTGCTCATGCTCTCCTGGCCGCCCGCCACCACGCACTCGGCGTCGCCGGCCTTGATCGCCTGGGCGGCGAGCATGACCGCCTTGAGGCCCGAGCCGCACACCTTGTTGATGGTCACGGCGCCCACCGCCGGGTCGATCCCGGCCTTGATCTGGGCCTGGCGCGCCGGGGCCTGGCCCTGGCCACCCTGGACCACGTGGCCCATCAGGACCTCGTCGATCTCGTCGCCGCCAACGCCGGCGCGCGTCATCGCCTCCTTGATCGCGAAGGCGCCGAGGTCCGAGGCCTTGAAACCCGAAAGCGAGCCCAGAAACTTGCCGATCGGCGTCCGCGCGGCGCCGACGATGAAAACGTCAGGATAGGCGGTCATGGAAGTGTTCTCTCGATGGAATTCCCCCGGAAACCGGGTGCCCCGAAAGCGGGGCGATACTACTACGAACGCGACGTCGCGGCACCCGGGCGCCCGGGCGCCGCGCGTTCAGATGCCGGCGCCGCCCGCCGGGGCGGCACGTCCCGAGCGGATCAGGGCGATGCTCGCGGTGTGCCCGTGCAGGAAGTTGACGCCGCCCACCGGGCCCAGCTCGCCGGCGCAGAACATCCCGGCGGTGGGCAGCGGGCCGCCGAGCGCGGCCTGGAGCGTGCGCAGGTCACCGTCGGGCCGGTCGTAGAGCCCCACGCCGCGGCTGTTGCAGGCGAACAGCAGCGCCGCTTCGGCGCGCGCGTCGAACGCCTGGGGCGAGAGCAGGAGCTCGAGGTCTTCGCGCGCCGTCGAGGCGTCGCGCACGTGGAGCCGCACGCGCTCGCGCTCGGCGATCCGGTCGCCGACCGCGATCGCGCCGTGTTCGCGGTCGGCGCCCAGCAGGTTGCGGATCAGGTAGTCCCCCGGCCCGGCGGCGCCGGGCCGGACCGGGCGCCCGACGTAGAGCCCGTGCTCGAGCCGCCCGCGCTCGGCCTCGGGCAGCTCCTGCAGCACGCGCTCGGCGCGCTCGAGCGCCGGCTCGCCGTCGAGCTCGAGCAGCAGGTTGCCGCGCACCCGCGTCGCCTCGAGCGGCGGCCCGACCGGGCGGCAGCCCTGCGAGACGATCACGTCGACCCGGACCGCGCCGGCGAGCGCCACCGCCACGCCACCCTCGCTCGCCACCCAGTCGTTGAGGATCAGCGCGTTCCCGCCCGGCCGCGGGGCGGCGCTCGCCATGCCGCCCACCACGCGCACGCCCGGGGCGTGGCGGTTGACGCCCGCGAGCACGCGCTCGACGTCGAGGCTGAACGGATCGCCGGCGAGCAGCACCAGCTCGGCACCCGCGACGCCGGGGGCGAGGCGCGCGAACTCCGCCGCGTCGCTCGCCGCCTCCGCCCAGCTCTCGGGCACCAGCACGAAGGGGCGAACTTCGACTCCCGGGAGGCGGCCGGCCAGCACCGTGAAGGCGGGCTTGCCCTCGATCTCGTGCTCGCTCGAGACCACGCCGTGGGCCGAGACGCCGAGCAGGGTGCGGGGCACGAGGCGCTCCCGCAGCACCGCCGCGGCACGCTCCGCGGCCGCCGCGTGCGCGGCCGAGAAGAACGCCAGCGCCAGGTCGACCGGGCCCTCGCCCAGCTCGTGCGCCGCGCGATCGGCGGCCTCGGCGGCGGCACGGCGGGTGTCGGGGTCGATCGAGGTCGCCGAGGCCCAGCGCGCGGTGGTCGCTGGGGCGGCGCTCACCTCGCGCTCTCCGTCACGCGCCGCGCCGGCGGGCGGCCGCCTACACGCACCGCAGGATTTCGCGGGCGATCAGCAGGCGCTGGATCTCGCTCGTGCCCTCGCCGATCTCCATCAGCTTGACATCGCGGTGCATGCGCTCGACCGGCACGTCGCGGCAGTAGCCGAGGCCGCCGTGGATCTGGATCGCCTTGTCGGTGACCCAGTTTCCGGCCTCGCTCGCGAACAGCTTGGCCATCGCCGACTCCTTGACGTGCTCGCGGCCGGCGTCCTTGAGCAGTGCCGCGTGGTAGACCATGAGCCGCGAGGCCTCGATGCGCACCGCCATGTCGGCGAGCAGGAACTGGACCGCCTGGAACGACGAGATCGGCTGCCCGAACTGGTGCCGGGTCTTGGCGTAGCGCACGCTGTGCTCGTAGGCGCCCTGGGCGAGGCCGAGCGCCAGCGCGCCGATCGAGATGCGGCCGCCGGTCAGGGTGCGCATGAAGGTCTTGAACCCGGTGGAGGGATCGCCGATCAGGTTCTCCTCGGGGACGATGCAGTCCTCGAACGTGATCGCGACCGTGTCCGACCCACGCAGGCCCATCTTCTTCTCGCGCTTGCCGACCGAGAAGCCGGGCGTCGCGGTGTCCATGATGAACGCCGAGATGCCGCGCGTGCCCTGGCCGGGCGCGGTGCGCGCGGTGAAGGTGACGTATTTCGCGACGCTGCCGTTGGTGATGTAGATCTTCGAGCCGTTGACGCACCAGCCGCCCGCCACCTTCTCAGCGCGGGTGCGCGTGCCGGCGGCATCCGAGCCGGCGTCCGGCTCGGTGAGCCCGAAGGCGCCGATCGCCTCGCCCTTCGCCATCGGCGTCAGGAAGCGGCGCTTCTGCTCCTCGGAGCCGTAGTTGGCGACCGGCCCGCAGCCCAGCGAGACATGGGCGGCGAGCGTGATCGCGGTCGAGCCGCAGGCGCGGGCGATCTCCTCGACCGCGATCGCGTAGGCCAGCATGTCGAGCCCGGCGCCGCCGTACTGCTCGGGATAGGGCAGCCCCATGAAGCCCAGCGCGGCCATCTGCTTGACGATGTCGGCGGGGAACTCCTCGTTCTCGTCGAGTGTGCGGGCGCGGGGCGCCACCACCTCGTCGGCGAATTTGCGCGCCGTCGCCCGCACCGCGTGGTGCTCTTCTTTGAACAGCAGTTCCATGGGGCTCTCTGGGCTGTGGTGGGGGGTTGGTGGTTGGCGACGGGACACCCGTCGCCGGGCTGCGAGAGTACCCTAGGATGCGGGCGGCGGCGAAACGAGCGCCGGATTCTCGATCAGCCTCCGCCCCACCGCGCGCGCGCGCTCCAGCAGCTCGGGACGGGCGGCGACGCTGCCCGGCTCGTTGTCCTCGTGCTGGAAGGCGATGGTCTCCTCCCAGCGCGCCCCGATCCACTTGAGGAACCCGCGCACGCTGCGCTCGGCGTGCTCGTAGGGATGGCGGGCGCTGCAGGCGGTGACGAACACGCCCCGCCGGGTGCGCGCCCAGCGCGGGCGGAACGTCCACTGCCCGCCCGGGAGCCGCACCAGTGGCGTCACGCAGTTGCAGCGGTCCATGACCAGCTTGAGCTGGGCGCTCACCCCGTCGAAGTAGACCGGGGAGCCGGCCGCGACCGCGTGGGCGCCCTCGAGGGCCCGGTAGATCGCGTCCATGTCGTCGTGGAACACGCAGTAGCCGGTGGTGGGCTCGGGGCCGCAGGCCTGGCAGGGCTTGACGCTGAGCTCGTTGCAGTGGATGTGGAGGGCGGTCCCGCCCGCCTCCCCGGCGCCCGCGCACAGCGCGCCGAGCAGCAGGTCGATGCTGCTGCCGCGCACCGGGCTGCCGTTGAGCGCCACCAGGGTGCGTCGCGCCTGCGTCATGGCATCACCTCCGGTCGCGCTAGCGCCGCGTCGCCCACACCAGCGACGTCGCGCCCAGGCGGTTGAGGAGCGGGATCGCCTCGGCCGCCGCCTCGAGCGCGCGCGCCACCGGGAGCAGTGATGGCGGCAGCGTCTTCGGCACCCACAGGAACGTGCGCGTGCCCTCGAGGTTGAAGCCCGCGCCGTCGAGCCCGGCACACAGCTCGCCGAGGCTCAGCGGATGATGGTAGCGGTAGGGATGATAGGTGGCGAGGTCGTCGGCCGCCTCGGGGAAGCACGCGGAGGGCAGACGGCGGCGCAGCGCCGGCCAGCGCACCGCGAGGCGCTTCAGGGTTTCGATCGGCGAGGCGGGGTTGGGCGTCGAGAGGGCGATACGCCCGCCCGGCCTGGTCACCCGCGCGATCTCCGCCAGCACGCGCGGGCGGTCGGGGCGGAAGACGTGCTCCAGCATCTCGACCGAGATCACGCGATCGAACGCCCGATCGCGAAACGGCAGCGCCGCGGCGTTGCCGTGGATGAGTCCCAGGCGCCGTGCCGGATCGAGCCAGGCGCGCGCCCAGGTGAGCTGATCGAGCCCCAGATCGACCCCCCACACCGCGCAGCCCTGCTCACGCGCCCACAGCGTCCCGTAGGCCCAGCCGCAGCCGAGATCGAGCACCTTGTGCCCCGGCTCGAGCGCCGCATGCTCCAGCACCTCGCGGAAGCGCCGCGTCATCATGTAGCGGCGCGGCGCCGGCCCCTGGTACCACTCGGCCACGAGGTGCGGCGAGTCGGCGCGCCGCTCGACCGCCGGCTCGGGCGCGGGTACCAGGCGCGTCATCGAGCGCCGGCGCGCGGCGGAAGGTGCGCGGAGATCAACCCCGCGCCGGGCGCCGCCCGCGCGCCGCCTTGCGCGGCCGCGCCGCCACGGTCTTGCCGGCGGCTCGCGACGGCTTCGCCCGGGCGCGCGCGGCGCGGGGGCGCGGCGCGGCGGCGCGCGCCCTGCCGCGCGCGGGCGGGGCGGCGACCACGGGCCCGGCACCGAGCCACGACTCGGAGCCGCGCCCCGCCGGCACCTCGGCGGCGGGCGCCACCGCCGCCAGTGCCTCCTCGCCGTGGCGCTCGCGGTACCAGTCGCGGATGTAGCGCGCGATGTCGCGGGTCGAGGCGCCGGGCCCGAACAGCCGCCCCACGCCCAGGCCGGCCAGCGCCCCCATGTCATCGGGCGGGATGATCCCGCCGCCGCTCAATAGACGGTCCCCGAGACCGCGCGCGCGCATCAGCTCCAGCACCTCGGGGAACAGCGTCATGTGGGCGCCGGAGAGGATCGAGAGCGCCACCACGTCGACGTCCTCCTGGAGCGCCGCCTCGACGATCTGGGCCGGCGACTGGTGGAGCCCGGTGTAGATGACCTCCATCCCGGCGTCGCGCAGCGCCGCCGCCACCACCTTGGCGCCGCGATCGTGGCCGTCGAGGCCGGGCTTGCCCACCAACACGCGGATCTTGCGTGGCATCGCGCCTCCTAGAACTCCGTGCCCTCGCTGTAGTCGCCGAACACCTCGCGCATCGCGCCGCGGATCTCGCCCTCGGTGGCGTAGGCGCGCGCGCAGTCGAGGATGCGCGCCATCAGGTTGTCCTCGCCGGGGCCGCGCCGCGCCGCCGCGGTGAGCGCCTGGAGCGCCGCGCTGCAGGCGGCGTTGTCGCGGGAGCGGCGCAGATCGGCCAGCACCTGCTTCTGCTCGTCCTCGACCTCCTCGGGCACGTAGAGGATCGGGATCTCGAGCTTCTCGTCGGGCTCGACGTACTCGTTCACGCCCACGATGATGCGCTGCTTGCGCTCCATCTCCTGCTGGTACTGGTAGGCGGCGCGCCCGATCTCGCGCTGGAAGAAGCCCTGTTCGATGCCCGCTACCACGCCGCCCATCGCCTCGATGCGCTTGAAGTAGTCCTCGGCCTCCTCCTCGAGACGGCGGGTGAGGCTCTCGAGGTAGTAGGAGCCCGCCAGCGGATCGATGGTCTCGGTGACCCCGATCTCGTGAGCGATGACCTGCTGGGTGCGCAGCGCGATCTTGACCGCCTTGTCGCTGGGCAGCGCGATGGTCTCGTCCATCGAGTTGGTATGGAGCGACTGGGTGCCGCCCAGCACCGCCGCCAGCGCCTCGAAGGCGGTGCGCATGATGTTGTTCTCGGGCTGCTTGTCCCACAGCGAGCAGCCGGCGGTCTGGGTGTGGAAGCGCATCAGCCACGATTCCTGGCGCTTCGCCTTGTAGCGCTCGCGCATGTGGCGCGCCCAGATGCGGCGCGCCGCGCGCAGCTTGGCGATCTCCTCGAAGAAGTCGAGGTGGCTGTTCCAGAAGAACGACAGCCGCGGCGCGAACGCGTCGATGTCGAGCCCGCGCTTCAGGCACTCCTCGACGTAGGTGAAGCCGTCGGCGAGCGTGAACGCCAGCTCCTGCCCGGCGGTCGAGCCCGCCTCGCGGATGTGGTAGCCGGAGATCGAGATGGTGTTCCACTGCGGCACACGCCGGGTGGCGAACTCGATGAGGTCGACGATGATGCGCAGACTCGGCCGCGGCGGGAAGCACCAGCACTTCTGGGCGATGTACTCCTTGAGGATGTCGTTCTGGAGCGTGCCGCGCAGCCGGGTGAACGGCACCCCGCGCTTCTCGGCGTTGGCGAGGTAGAAACCGAACATGATGCTGGCCGGCCCGTTGATCGTCATCGAGGTCGAGATTGCGCCCGGATCGATGCCGTCGAGCAACACCTCCATGTCGCGCAGGCTGTCGATCGCCACCCCGCACTTGCCGATCTCGCCGTGGGCCTTGGGATGATCGCTGTCGTAGCCCATGATGGTGGGGTTGTCGAAGGCGATCGAGAGCCCGGTCTGGCCGTGCTTGAGCAGGTAGTGGTAGCGCTGGTTCGACTCGCGCGCCAGGCCGAAGCCCGAGAACTGGCGCATCGTGAACATGCGCCCGCGGTACATGGTGTCGCGGATGCCGCGCGTGAACGGATAGGCGCCCGGGAAGCCGAGGTCCCGCGGGAGGTCGAGCCCCGCCAGGTCCTCGGGGGTGTAGATCGGCTTGATCGGGATCCCCGAGATCGTGAACGGGTAGAGGTCGCGCCGCTCGCCGGCGGCGGCGTAGCGCTTCGCCCACTCGCGCTGCTGCGCGGCCCAGGCGGCGCCGGTGGCGCCGCGGGCGCCCGTGCTCCCGTTCATGCCGCGGCGGTGCGTGGTGGCAGCGCCGCGGACCTTGCGGCCGCGCTCGCTTCGGCTCGTCGCTCGGGTGGCCATGCGAATCTCCTCTCGGGTGGCGGCGCTAACGCGCGGCGCGGATGCGGGGGACCGGGGACGTGAGGGCACCGGGCGCCGCGCGGTGCGGTGCGGCGGCCTCGCGGGCACCGCGCCCCGCGCGGTCCGGGGCCGCTCTCAGCTCGGATGGGCCCTGGGACAGGAACGAGGCCAGGTGGCGCGCCGCCTGGTGGGGGCTGAGGCGGCGCTCGACGAGCCCGGCGAGCGCCTCGCGCCACGCCGCCTCGGGAACGCGGGCACGCAGGTCCTCCCACAGGCGCTCGCGCAGCAGGTCGGCGAGCCGCTGCTCGAGCCGGTGGTGGCGGCGGCGCTCGAGGCCGCCGCCGCGCTCCAGATGCTCGAGGTGGCGCTCGAAGCCGGCCAGCACCTCGGCGGTGCCGAGGCCCTGCGAGGCGGTGGTGAGCAGCACCGGCGGATCCCAGTCGCGGTCGCTGGCGCGTAACTCGAGGGCGGAGCGGATCGCGAACGCGGCGCGCTCGGCGCCCTCGCGGTCGGCCTTGTTGATCACGAACAGGTCGCCGATCTCCATCAGCCCGGCCTTCATCGCCTGCACCGTGTCGCCCGACTCCGGCACCAGCACCACCGCGGTGCTGTCGGCGGTGCGCGCCACCTCGAGCTCGCTCTGACCCACCCCCACGGTCTCGATCAGCACCCGCGAGAAGCCCGCGGCGTCGAGCACGTCGCACACCTGCGCGGTGTGGACCGCGAGCCCGCCCATGCTGCCGCGCGTTGCCATCGAGCGGATGAACACGCCGTCGTCGCCGGCCAGCTCGGCCATCCGCACCCGGTCGCCGAGCAGCGCGCCGCCGCTGAACGGGCTGGTCGGATCGACCGCCACGATGGCGACCGTCTCGCCGCGCGCGCGATAGTCCAGGGCGAGGCGGGTGACCAGCGTGCTCTTCCCCGCCCCCGGCGGCCCGGTGATCCCGATCCGGAACGCCCGCCCGCTCCGCTCGAAGCAGGCATCGAGGATCTCGACCGCCCCCGGCTCGTCGTTCTCGACCCGCGAGATGGCGCGGGCCAGGGCGACGCGATCGCCCTCGAGGGCGCTGCGGATCAGGTCGCGAACAGGGTCGGCGTGCACGGCTTTCCTGGGCTCGGGGCGCTGCGGACCGGGGGCGCAAGTGGTTGAACCGTCCGAGCGTATGCCGAAGGTGACGGAGGGTCAAGAATGCGGGCGCGCGCCGGCGGGCCACCACGCTGCGATCGAGGCCCGGCTCGGTCGCGCGGCGCCGCGCTCAGGCGCTGCGGTCGAGCGGCGCCCGGCCGTCGAAGGTCGCCGCGCCCTCGAGCACGCGGCGGGCCACGGTCTCGGCGGCGCGCGGGCGCGCCAGGCGCTCGGCAGCGGCGCGCGCCCGCTCGCGGGCCGCGGGATCGGCGATCCAGGCCTCGACCCGCGCCCCCACCTCGTCGACCGATCCCGCGCGCACCGCGGCGCCCCCGGCCTCGAGGAAGGCGGCGTTCGCGACTTCCTGGCCGGGCATGGGCAGGAAGAACACCAACGGCGTGTGCTTGGTGAGCGCCTCCGCGCAGGTGAGCCCGCCCGCCTTGCTCACCGCCACGTCGCAGGCTTCCAGCACCGCGTCCATCTCGTGGGTGAAGCCCAGCGCCAGGATCTGTCCCAACCTCGCCGCCGGCAGCGCCTCGATCTGGGAGTGCAGCCGGGCGTTGGTGCCGCACGCCACCACGATCTGCGGCGCGGAGGCGAGGCGCGTCAGCCGCTCGGCCAGCGTCCCGAGCGGGCCCACGCCGGTGCCGCCGCCCAGCACCGCGACCACCGGGCGCGCGGGATCGAGCCCGAAGCGCCGGCACGCCGCCTCGCGGCCGATGCGGTGCGCGAAGCGCGGCTCGATCGGGATCCCGGTCACCTCGATGCGTGCGCGGTCGACGCCGTGACCCGCCAGCTCGGCGGCCACGCCATCGCTGGCGACGAAGTAGCGGTCGACGTGCGGGAAGGCCCAGAACGGATGGGCGGTGAAGTCCGTGATCACGCAGTAGAGCGGCACCCGGAGCCGCCCGCGCCCGCGCACCGGCGACAGCGCCTCGACCGGCAGGAAGTGGGTGCACACCACCGCGTCGGGCGACTCGCGCTCCACCACGCTCACCAGCCGGCGCAGGTTGACGCGGTCGAGCCCGAGGCGCAGCGGCGCGGTGCCGCGGTTGACGCGCGCGCTCTCCGACGAGCGGTAGAGCAGGCCCCACAGGCGCGGCGCGCGCGCCGCCATCGCGTTGTAGGTCTGGACATAGGTGCGGCGGTAGAGCTGTGAGGCGAACACCAGCGTGTCGACCTCGCGCACCTGGGCGCCGGGATCCATCCCCGCCACCGCGGTGGCGATCGCCTTCGCGGCCTGCTTGTGGCCGCCCCCGGCGGTGGCATGCAGGATGGCGATGCGCGGGCCGGGCGCCGCCGGCGCCGGCGTGGCGTCGTCCCCCGCACCGCCGGTCAGGGTCTCGACCGCCACCATGCCGTGCCCGACCGGCGGGAACAGCACGTCGGCGCCGCCGGTCGCGCGCCAGCGCTCCCGCCACCAGCGGCGCTGGGCGCGCAGCCGCGCGCGCCAGCGCTGGGCGAGGCGCCGCGGGATGCGCAGCCGCGGCAGACGATCGGGCATCGGAGGACTCCTCAGGTCAGTCGGTGATCGCGTTGCGATAGTGCCTCAGCACCAGCCCGTCGTCCACCGGCTCGAGCGCGATCACGTCGATGCGCAGCGCCCGCGCGCCCGCGCCCACCGAGCGCGCCGCGCGGCGCAGCCGCTCGGCTTTCGCTCGGTCGACGGCGCGCGCCGCGCCGCCGAAGTCGCCGCGCCCGCGCAGCTTGACCTCGACCAGCACCAGCGTGCCGCCGTCTTCGACGATCAGATCGACCTCGACGCCGCCGAGCCTCTGGTTGCGACCGGCGACGCGGCCGCCGAGCAGCTCGTAGTACGCCGCGGCCAGCGATTCGCCCGCGGCGCCGCGCCGTTGTGCCGTGCCCATGAAGCATGTCTCCACCGGGGGGCGGATCGAGCGGGGGCTGGAATGAATACCGGGGCTCACACTTCGACGGCGACTTCGGGGACGGGTGCGGGGCCGAACAGCGGCAGCTCCTGGACCCGCACCGGCGCGAACGAGAAGCGATGGAGCTTGCAGGGGCCCAGCGCCCCGAGGCGCTCGAGGTGCTCGGGAGTGCCGTAGCCCTTGTGGCGCGCGAAGCCGTAAGCCGGCCACACGCGGTCGAGCCGCTCCATGATCCGGTCGCGCACCACCTTGGCGACGATCGAGGCGGCGGCGATCGAGAGCAGGTGCGCGTCGCCGTCGATCACCGCCTGCTGCCGCAGCTCGAGCCCGGGCACGGTGTCGATCCCGTCGATCAGCACCAGGTCGGGCCGGACCCGCAGGCGGCCGACCGCGCGCCGCATCGCCTCGAGGCTCGCGCCGCGGATGTTCAGGCGGTCGATGGCGCGCGCGCCCAGCACCGACCAGCCAAATGCCCGGGCCCTGGAGAGGACCCGGGCGAAGATCTCGCCGCGCTCGTCGGGCTCGAGCAGCTTGCTGTCGGCCACCCCGTCCCAGCGGACGTCGCGGTCCAGCACCACCGCCGCCGCCACCACCGGCCCCGCGAGCGGGCCGCGTCCCGCCTCGTCCACTCCCGCCACGGCCGCGGCTTCGCCCGCGAGCCGCGCTTCCGCGCGCGCGAGGCGTCGCCAGCCGGCCGGCATGGATCAGCTCTCGGTGGCCTCTCCCGTCCCCTTCTTCTCGGCGAGACGGGCAGCCTTGCCAGCCTTGCGACGGAGATAGAACAGCTTCGCGCGGCGCACCTTGCCGTGCTTGACGACCTTGATCTCGGCCACCGAGGGGCCGTGGAGCGGGAACGTGCGCTCGACGCCCACGCCCTCGCTGATCTTGCGCACCGTGAAGCTCTTGCGCAGCCCGCTGCCGCGGACGTTGATGACCTCGCCGCGGAACTTCTGCTGCCGTTCCTTGTCGCCCTCGATGACGCGGACCGACACCTCGATGGTGTCGCCGGGGCGCAAGTCGGGACGGTCGCCCTTGATCTGGGCGGCCTCCACCTTGTCGACCAGGCTGCTCATGACCCTGCTCCTTTGCGGGAAGCCCGGCCGTGAACGGCGGGCATGACGGACGGGCTCAACTGCGGCGCGGCAGTATAGGCGAGCCGGGCGCGGGAGCCAAATTCAGGCGGCCGGCGGCGGCGCTACTGCCCGTAGAGCAGCAGCAGGCGGCCGAGGGTCATCTTGTGCGACGGGAGCGTGGCGGCCGGTGCCGCGACGGCGCCGGGTGCCGCGCCCATTCCGGTCCCGTCCTCCATGCGCCCGATGAACCAGCGCGTGCCGTCGGGCTTGATGCCGCGATCGATCAGGTCGGGCGGGACCGCTGCCGAGTCGCCGCGCACCACGTAGAACATGAGGCCGCCTGCGATGCGGATCGCCGAGCCGTCAGTCGCGTTGATCGTCAGGGTCAGGCTCGGGACCTGAACCGCCTGGTGCCACCCCGCGAGCATGCCGGGACGAAGGTCTGGCACCGCAGGGAGATTGCCGTCGAAGATCAGGCTGATGCTCCGGGCCGGTGGCTCGGTTGCGCTCCCGCCCGCGAACAGGTGGTGTGCGGCAATGAGCATCTCATCGCGCGACAAGGTGCCGAAATGGAACGCGGCGGTGTCGGCGGCCGCGAAGGCGAACTGGAAGTCGCTGGTGAACAGCTCCTGAAAGTGCGGCAGGTCGCGATTGTTCATGCTCCACTGGAACAGGTCGACGACGCCCGCGGGTGAGCTGGGCGCCGGCGGGTTCGGGGTTGGAGCCACGCGCGCCGCCGTCGGTACGTCGTGCGAGCACGAGGTTCCGAGGGTAACAAGCGCGAGGAGCGCGAGTGCCGATGCAGCGCGACAGAGCGTGTCAGACGAGCGGATGATCATTTGCGGAGTCCGGGAGAGCCGTCTGATACTCCCGCCCTCAGATGGCCTGTCAAGGGCGACCTTTGTCGCCCAGGTCCTACTCCCGCGGTGGCGGGGCGTACCAGCCCCACAGGTAGCCGAGCCCGGCGACCCAGCTCGCCAGCGAGCCGAGCGGGCGGAAGGAGAGCCGCGGGCGCGAGCCGGCGACCGACCGCGACCAGGCGACGAACGTGCCGGGCACGAGCCACAGCGTGCGCAGCACGAAGTAGGCGAGGGCGTGGAGCGGGGTGCGCAGCGCCAACGCGCCGCCGACCTCCGGCGTCCGCTTCACCTCCTGCCCGTGGCCGACGCCGTACAGGAACTGCTTGCGCATCAGGACCGTGAAGCTCGCGGGCGCCGGGTGCCACACCCAGGCATGGGGCACCAGCACGAAGCGGTAGCCGAGGCGCCGCACGCGGCGGAAGAACTCGGGATCGACGCTGCGCACGAGATGCTCGTCGAAGCCGCCGGCCTTCTCCCACACCTCGCGGCGCATCGCGGCGCAGGTGGTGGTGATCTCGGACAGCCCCGGTCCATCGAGGGGCGGGTTGGTCTCGAGCGGTTGATCGACCACCGCGTGCTCGATGCGCGGCACCTCGCGCGCCACCCGGCGCTGGAACGGCGGGGCATCGGGCGGCAGCAGCTTGGCGCTTCCGGTGACGCCGATCGCGGGATCGGCGAGCGGGGCGATCAGGCGCTCGATCAGCCCCTCGTCCCCGAGCCGCGCATCGTCGTCCACGAACACCAGGACCGTGGCCCCGGTGCGACGCACACCGTCGTTGCGCGCCCGCCCGTTGGGGCGCACGCCGGCGACCACGATGACCTCGTCGGGCGGCCGGCTCTGGCGGCGCGCGTCGCCCTCGAGCGCCGCGGCGTCACCGTGGAGCGAGGGGACGATCAGCGCAACGTGCGGCTCAGGCGAGCTAGGCATGAACCGGAGCCAAGGCGTTGACCGCCTCGATCACGCGCTGCTGGGCGTCGCGCGATAGCCCCGGGTAGAGCGGAAGCGAGAGCACCTCGCGCGCCGCGCGCTCGCTTTCGGGCAGGGATGCGGCGCCCAGCGAGGCGTAGGCGGGCTGGAGATGGACCGGGATCGGATAGTGGATGAGGGCGCCGATCCCGGCCGCGGTCAGATGGGCGAGCAGCGCGTCGCGGCGCGGGTGGCGCACCACGTAGAGGTGGTAGACGTGGCGCCGTCCCGGCAGCTCGCGCGGCAGGCCGAGCCCGGTCGCGCCGCCGGCGCTGAGCCCCTGGTCGTAGCGCGCCGCCAGGGCGCGGCGCTCGTCGTTCGCCGCCGCGAGCCGCGTGAGCTTGACCCGCAGCACCGCGGCCTGGATCTCGTCGAGCCGGCTGTTGACGCCGGCGCGCGCGTGGAGATAGCGATCGGCCTGGCCGCCGTTCCTCAGCTCGCGCACCGCCTCGGCGACCGCGGGCTTCGCGGTGGTCACCGCGCCGCCGTCCCCCAGCGCACCCAGGTTCTTGGTGGGGTAGAACGAGAACGCCGCCGCGTCGCCCAGGCTCCCGGCCGGACGGCCGCCGAGCAGCGCGCCGTGCGCCTGGGCACAGTCCTCGACCACCGGCAGGCCGCGGCGCCGCGCGATCGCGACGATCGCCTCCATGTCCGCGGCCTGACCGTAGAGGTGGACCGGCACGATGGCGCGCGTGCGCGGCGTGATCGCGGCCTCGAGCCGCGCCGGGTCCATCATCATGCCCTCCGGCTCGATGTCGCAGAACACCGGGCGCGCGCCCAGCATGGTGACGGCGAGCGCGGTGAAGGTGGCGGTGTGGCTCACCGTGACCACGTCGTCGCCGGCCGCCACGCCCAGCACCTGGAGCGCGAGCCGCAGCGCATCGGTGCCGTTGCCGACCCCGACCGCGTGCGGCGTGCCCGCGATGGTCGCGAACTCGGCCTCGAAGGCGCGCACCTCGTCGCCCAGCACGAAGCGCCCGCGCTCGACGACGCGCCGCATCGCGCCGATCAGCTCCTCGCGCAGCGGCGCGTCCTGGGCGGCGAGATCGACGAACGGAACCTTCACGTACCCCCCTTTGCGGTCCCTTCAGCCTCGGCGCGCGCTGGCGCGCTATCGCGCGCGTGTCATAGCCACGCGAACAGCCACCCGAGCCGTGGCGCGAGCCGCGCGAGCAGGCGCCGGTCCTCGGCGTCGAACGGCTTGAGCAGGCGCAGCCCGATGATGCTTACCACGCCCGCCACCACCGCCGCCACGATGAGCCCGAGGAGCCCGGGGGGGCGCGGCATCCGCAGCGCCAGCACCGTGCCGAGCGCGGCCGCGGCCATTACCCGCAGCACGAAGCCGAGCGGGGCGAGCGCCCCGGTGCGGCGGCGGATCACGATCCCCGAAGCCAGCCCCGCCCCCACCATCGCCACGCCGGTCGCGATCACCGCCCCGGCGGCGCCGAGGCGCGGCACCAGCAGCAGGTCGCCGATCAGGTTCCAGGCCCCGCACGCGGCGTAGATGACGAGCGGCAGGCGCGGCGACTGCATGGCGTACAGCACCGCCATGTTCGTGCCACCGCCCAGCGCGCGCGCCACCACCCACACCGCGGCATAGGCGGCCAGCAGCCCGCCCGCGCGCTCGAATCCAGCGCCGTAGAGCACCGTGACGATCTCGCGCGCGAAGCAGCCGCCGAACACCAGCAGCGGCACGCTCAACAGCACGTCCATCTTGACGTGGAGCGCCCACAGCCGCCCGAGGCCGGCGCGGTCGACGCGCTCCTCGACCTCGGAGAACGCCGCCAGCGACACCCCCTCGGCGCCCATCAGCAACGCCCCGGCCAGCAGCAGCGCCAGCAGCGAGGCCGCGCTGTAGGCCCCGGGCTGATCGGTGCCGGGGCGGAACAGCCCGATGAACAGGATGTCGGCCTGGCGGCCGACGAAGAAGTTGACGAAGCTGGTGAGCCACAGCGCGAGACCGAACCGCATCATCGGCGCCAGGTCGAAGGCCTCGGCCGGGCTCGCGAGCGTGGCGCGCGCGCGCCACAGCAGCGCCGCGAGGCCGAGCGCCGCGTTCCCCGCCATGGCGAGGAACAGCAGCCGCGGCGGGAGATGGAACCGCAGCGCCAGCGCCGCCGCGCCGAGGTGGAGGAGTTGGACCGCGACGCGGATCACCGCCGCCTGCGGCACCTCGAGCCGGCCGATCAGGAAGTACTCGAGCAGCAGCGAGACCTGGGCGAAGAACCCGTAGAGCGCGCCGGCCTGAATCGCGGGCGCGAGATCGGGGTTGCGCCATGTGCGCGCCAGCGCCGGCGCGAGCAAGTAGAGCGACGCCGCCACCGCGAGCGCGACGCCGGCGCGCAGCCGCAGCAGGCGGCGCAGCAGGAACGCGATCCGGCCCGGGAGCGCGGCCATGCGCGGCACCTGGGTGTTGAGGATCTCGTTGAGTCCGAGGGCGGTGGCGGTGGCGCTCAGGGTCACGACCGAGAGCGCCACCGACCAGGTGCCGTAGCCGAGCGCCCCGAAGGCGCGCGCCGCCACCACCGAGGCCGCGTAGGTGGCGGCGTATTCAACCCCGCGCCCGATCTGGTTCGCCAGCAGCCCGCGCCCCACGCGCTCCGCGAACGGGCGGGGCGGCGCGCCAACGCTCATCGCGCCCCCCGTTCGACTCGTGCGATGCACAGGCTCGCGAGCAGGTTGGGCCATCGGCGCGCCACGAGGCTCGGCCGCAGGCTCCCGCGCCCCAGGTGCTCGGCGGCGGTGACCCGCGCCCCGAGCGTATGCACAAGGTCGTTGAAGTCGCTCCACGAGAACAGATGGATGTGCCGGGTCTCGTGCCAGGCAAAGCCGTAGAGCGGGCGGCGGGGGAAACGACCCGCGAGCGCTTCGAGCCGCGCCGGCCAGTACGCGAAGTTGGGGAAGCTCACCAGCGCGACCGGCGCCACGCGCAACATCTCGCCCAGCACGAAGCCCGGGCGGTAGACCATGTGGAGCGTCACGTTCATGATCGCGACGTCGCAGGCGCCGTCCGGCACGTCGAGTCCCTGGTCGACGTCGCCGATCCGGGCGTCGAGCCCCCGGGCGCGCGCGCGCTCGACCCCCGCGGGATCGATCTCGATGCCCTGGACGACGCAGCCGCGCTCGGCGATGAGGCGCGCCCCCAGCGATCCATCGCCGCAGCCGAGGTCGATCACCGCGCTGTGCTGAGGCGTCCAGCGCACCAGCGTGTCGTACTCGGGGCGCGCCTGCGGCCCGGCGGGACGCGCGGCCCAGCCGTAGTCGCCACGCGCGCCGTACGGCCCGGCGCCGCTCATCGCCCGGCTCCCCTGCGCGCCAGCAGCACGTGGTCGAGCGGATCCTCGTGCCAGGGATGGATTCGATCGATGCCCACCCACACCAGCTGCCCCACGGCCAGGAACGGCCGAGCGAGGAGGTTGAGCGGCAGCACGCGGTAGACCCCGGTCCCGTAGAACAGGAACGCCGAGAGGCGCTGGCCGAGCGCCGCAGCCGCCCCGCACGTGGGGGTGAGCTCGAGCACCTCGAACCCGCTGCGGCGCGCGAGGTGCTCGAGCCCGAAGCGCGTGAAGCGGTAGTAGTCGTGCGGCGGCTCGTGCACGCCCCAGGTCTGGGGGGTGCTGAGGATCATCATCCCGCCGGGCTTGAGCACGCGCGCCGCCTCGGCGAACAGCTGTCCGGGCTCGGGCACGTGCTCGAGCACCTCACTGCACAGCACCGAGTCGAACGATCCGTCGGCAAACGGCAGCGCCAGCGCGTCGGCCCACGCGTCGACCACCCCGCTCTTCGACAGCGTGCCGGGGCGCTCGATCCCGACGTAGCGCGTCACCGCGGGGAACAGCGCGCGATAGGGCTTGACGCCACAGCCGATGTCGAGCAGGCGGCCCGAGAGCCGCGGGGCGACGCGGGCGATCCCGCGGCGCAGCGAGCGCTTGGCGATGTGGAGCGGATCGAGCCAGCCCGAGCCGAGCCAGCGCTTGCCGGCCTCCGTGAGGCTCATCGCGCCCCCTCCCCCGCGCGTGCCGCGTGGTAGACCGCGAGCGTGCCGTCGACCATGCGCTCGAGGCTGAAGCACTCCGCGACCGTGCGCCGCGCCGCCGCGCCCAGCGCCGCCGCGCGCGCGGGATCGCGATGCAGCGCGACCACCGCCGCGGCCAGCGCCGCGGGATCACCGGGCGGCACCAGCACGCCGTCCACGCCGCCGAGCACCGCGGTCGGCACGCTGCCGACGTCCGACACCACCACCGGCTTCGCGCACGCCATGGCCTGGAGGATGGTGAGGTCGTAGCCGTTGATGCGCACCGTGGGGTTCAGAAACTGATCGGCGACCGCGTACCAGCGCGGCAGCTCTTCGAGCGGCACCGCCCCCGCGAAGCGCACCCGGGATGCGATCCCGAGCGAGCTGGCGAGGGCCTCGAGCGTGGCGCGGTAGGGGCCGTCGCCCACCACCACCAGCGTCGCGTTGCCGAGCGCCGCCAGGACCTGCGGCAGGGCCCGCAGCGCGTGCTGGATGCCCTTCTCCTGATAGAGCCGCGCCACGGTGAGGAGCAGCGGGCCGCTCCCGGTGACGAGCCGGGAGCGCAGCGCCAGCACCGGCGAGCGGGGCGCGAACAGCGCGGTGTCGATCCCGTTCCACACATCGTGGAGGCGCGCCGGGGCGACCTGGTAGCGCCGCAGCAGGAGCTGGTGCTGCTCGCGGCTGGTCGCGATCACCGCGGCGCAGCGCTTGAGCCGCGGTCCCTCGCGCAGCAGCCGCGCCGCCATCAGGCCCCACTGCGCCGCCACGCGCAGCGCGGCGAGCGGCCGGGCGGCGTTCTCGCGCACCAGGCGGGCGCGGGTGCGGAGCTCGTCCCAGTGGGTGCCATGGAGGGTCGCCACCACCGGCACGCCCGGGAAGGCCGAGACGAGGTGGAGCCCGCAGTAGCTCTGCGAGTGGATGACGTCGAGGCGCGCGCGCAGCTGGGCCTCGAGGACTGCGACGCGGCTCATCCGCATCCACGGCTCATGGAGGCCGTAGAGCGCGAGGTCGCGCCCCGGCACGGCGAGGTAGGTGATGCGCACGCCATCGAGCGTCTCCCCGCCGATCCCGGCGGGATGAGCGCTGGTGATGAGCTCGACGTCACAGCCGCGCGCACTGAGCCCGCGCGCCAGCGACCACACCAGGTCCTGGACCCCGCCACGCCCGTGCGCCGGCACCACCGGCGAGAGGATGGCGACCCGCTGCGCGACCGCGCTCCGCGCGGCGCCCGAAACGCCCAGCACGACGCTCACGTCGCGCCCCGGCTCACTCGACGCTCCGCGGGCGCACGCGGTAGAGCGCATAGGTCGCGTTCGAGGTCACGGGCTCGAGCCAGCGCGGCGCGGGGGCGACCGCACGGCGCGCCACCACGTAGCGCACCCCGTAGCGGTCGGCCACCGCGCGCGAGCGGAACACCGTGGAGTCGTAGGCGGCCGCCAGCCAGGCGACGCGCGTGGAGTTCGGCCGGAGCGGAAGCGGTCCGAGCGCCCAGGCGGCGCCGGTGACGTCGACCAGGCGCTGGCGCCAGCCCTCCAGGTCGTCGTGGCACATCTCGCCGAAGTCCACGACGATCGGCCGGTGGCTGAGATAGCGGAACGCATCCTGGTCGGGCGGGATCAGGAACACGTCGCGCGGCGCCGACACCCCTCGGGACGCGGCGGCGATCGCCGCCCAGTCGGGCTCGATCGCGGCGCGCGGCGGACCGCGCCAGCCGGCGGCCACGAAGCTGAGTGCCGCGAGCGCGGCGACCGCGGCCGCGTAGGTCCAGGGCGGCCGCGCCAACGGGGGCGCACCCGGCGCCTCGGCCGCGGGCGCGGCGGGCTCCGTGCCTCGCCGCCATCCCCACCCCACCAGGCCGAGCAGCACGATCGCCTGCAGCGCGTGACGCGGCAGCGCGCCGAGCCCGACCGCGGCC
>Ga0318494_10000083_pt1 | contig 24679 bp, 26 predicted proteins | sample GRESIP108b1f24_FD_203293 | JGI IMG/M metagenome (GOLD analysis project Ga0318494, IMG submission 203293) | Tropical soil microbial communities from Luquillo Experimental Forest, Puerto Rico - GRE.SIPMG.108b1f24 | ecosystem: Environmental > Terrestrial > Soil > Tropical forest > Bulk soil... | reverse complement strand
GTCCTGGTCCCGCGCATCCTGATAAGCCAGGAACTCGTCCAGGTCGATCATCGGCTCGCGGATGGTGCCCACCCCGAGCGCGGCGTAGGCGGCCGAGGTCGTCCCCAGCGCGCCGGCCAGCCTGGCCCGGCCCGGCCCCGGCGCGAACGCCGCGACCTGGTACACCGCGCCGCCCTCCAGCGTTCCGTCCCGGCTGCCGTCGGCCAGCCGCCCGATCTTCCCCCCGGCCGGGTCCGGCGTGTCCGGGCCGATGCCCGCGGCCCGCAGCGCCGCCGAATTCGCCACCGCGAAGTGCCCGCCCCGGCGGGCCAGCACCGGATGATCCGGGGCGGCGGCGTCCAGCTCGGCCAGCGTCGGTACCCGGTTCTCGGCCAGGTTCGACTCATGCCAGCCGATCGACGTCATAACCCACTCCCCCGGCGCGGCGTCCCTGGCCGCCGCCGCGACCATGCCGGTGAACTCCGCTATGGACCGGGCCTGGTCGACCGGGACCAGCAGCGTGTTGCGGCTGGCCTCCATCAAGTGCTCATGCGAGTCGGCGAAGGCCGGCAGCAGCGTCAGGTCCCCGGCATCAACCACCGCGGTGCCGCCGCCGGCCAGGTCATCCAGCCCGGCTGCGTCGGCCGACACCGCCACGATCTCCGGCCCGCGCACGCCGACGCAGCGGTAGGTCTCGCCGGTCATCGAATGGATAGCCCCCGCCTTGATCAGGTAGTCAAGCCGCAGCGGGTCGGCAGGTTCACGTGACATGGGCGGCGTCCCTTCTCGCCCGAGGTCATGCGGCCCGCGTTCGGCGACCGGTGCTGGCCGTTACCTCACGAGGGCCGCAGGTCATGCGGTAGGTGCCCGGCCAGCTCGCCCGTGATATCCGCGGCGGTCTTGGCGGCCGAGCTAATCGTTCCGGGATCTCCATGACGCGTCACGGTTTCCACGCACTGCTGGGACAGGACGGCGGTCCGTTCGCACAGCAGCACCCAGGCGGCTTGACGCCAGGGCACGAAGTTTCCCATCTGGTAGTACATCTCGAACGTCGCGCCGGCGGTGCGACCGGGGTTCTCCGGCCCCACGGGCAGCCGCGTCAGCGCGGTGCCCAGGGGCCGCAGAACGCCGCTCATGACGCCGAACGCGGCCTGGACCAGTGCGTCCAGTTGCTTATCGGTCTCGTCGGTGTGCGTGAAGAACCGGGTCAGTGTCTGAAGCAGCACCTCGTACCCGAGGTTGAACAGCTCGCCCACCCTGAGGGTCAGCGGGTCGGTGAGCAGCGGCTGGGGTTCGTCGATGTCGAAGGGCTGTCGCGTGAAAGCGGGCATGACCGGCCGGGCAGGCTCGAAGGACGGGTCCTGCTCCCGGAACTGCTGGTATTCGTTCCAGATGTTGAAGAACCGGCCGTAGTGCGCTGGCCGCCAGTCCCCGCGCGCTCCCTCGCCCTGCTCGATGATCTCGTCGATGGCCTGGCGCGCCGACGCCAGGTCGGTCACCGCGACGAGCTGCGGCCAGCGGAACCGGTCCGGCGTGGCCTGTGCCCGCGGCGAACCCACGAACAGCACCCGCTCACCGAGCCGGCCGGCCAGGTGCTCCAGGCCCTGCTCGATCCCGCGGTACAGGTGACCCACGGTCACGAAATCCTGGGCGCGGGGCATCAACTCGGTCTCGCCGACCGGGGCCAGCACCGCCGCGGTCGGAACGAATTCTGCCGCGTCCACCCGCTCCATGCCCTCCGGCCGTTCCAGGTACAGGAAGTGGGTGAGTGCCGCCTCGCCGAACGGCAGCAGCGCGAACTGCACGCCCGCCGGCAGGTACTCAGAGTGGCGCGGGAAGTTCGGCCGTGACAACGAGGGCGCGGCCCCGATGGCCGACATGACGTTGGCGGCCAGCGCGAGGTGCAGCATCTCCTCGATCGCGATCCCGGTAATGGTCTCCTGCCATCGCGCAACCGCGTCAGCTTGCTCGGCGGTCAGCCCCTCATCGGGTTCGGTCTTGAGACTGAAGCACGCGTACAGGTACTGGCACATGATCATGTGCTCGATCTGCACGGCCTCGATCAGCAAGCTCCACAGCTGCTCGCGTGACTCGACCACCAGTTTCGTCTCTGCCATCACGACCCCCAGGCCGGCCGGACAGGGCGGCCTCATCTGGGACTGCGTGAGCAACCCAGGTCCAGCCGCCGGGCACTCCCATGATGCCACCCCGAGGTAGCCTCCCAGGGAGGCAGGCGATGGACCGTTCTGTGGTGGCGACGCTGTACTGGCACCGCACCGGTGACGGGCGGGTCCAGTGCGACGTGTGCCCGCGGGCCTGCCGTCTGCGGGACGGGCAGCGCGGGTTCTGTTTCGTCAGGATGGCCCGCGGCGGCGAGGTCGTGCTGACCACGTACGGGCGTTCCAGCGGCTACTGCGTCGACCCGGTCGAGAAGAAGCCTCTCAACCACTTCCTGCCGGGGTCGCCGGTGCTGTCGTTCGGCACGGCCGGGTGCAACCTGGGGTGCCGGTTTTGCCAGAATTGGGACATCTCCAAATCGCGGGAGACCGATACGCTGGCCGACGCGGCCTCACCGGAAGCGATCGCCGCCACCGCGGCCGGGCTCGGCTGCCGCAGCGTGGCGTTCACCTACAACGATCCCGTCATCTTCCTGGAGTACGCGATGGACGTGGCCGACGCCTGCCGGGAGCTCGGCATCAAGGCGGTGGCGGTCACGGCCGGGTACATGTGCGCCGAGCCCCGGGCCGAGTTCTACCGCCACATGGACGCGGCGAACGTGGACCTGAAGGGGTTTACCGCCGGCTTCTACCACCGGGTGTGCCTGGGGGCGCTGGACCCGGTGCTGGAGACGCTGCGGTACCTCAGGCACGAGACCAGCGTGTGGCTGGAGATCACCAACCTGCTGATTCCCGGGCTGAACGACGCCGAGGAGGAGATCGACGCCATGACCCGGTGGGTGGTGCGGCACCTGGGCCCGGACGTGCCGCTGCACTTCACCGCGTTCCACCCGGACTTCAAGCTGCGCGACCGGCCGGGCACGCCGCCGCAGACGCTGGCCCGGGCCCGGCGCATCGCGCTCGGCAACGGCGTCCGCTACGCCTACACCGGCAACGTGCACGACACCGCGGGCCAGAGCACCTACTGCCACGGGTGCGGCGAGCTGGTGATCGAGCGCGACTGGTACCGCCTGGGCGCCTACCGGCTCAGCGGCGACGGCCGGTGCGCGGGCTGCGGCATCCGCGTGCCCGGCGTGTTCGACGGGCCCGCCGGGACCTGGGGCCGCCGGCGGCTGCCGGTGCGGCTGGCCACGCCAGGCCGGGACTGATGGAAGTCCCGCGGCTGCGTGCGGCCGGGCCCGGCGACGCCTCCGGCCTGCTGGCCCTGAAGCAGGAGCTGGACCGCGAGACGAGCTTCATGCTGCTGGAGCCGGGAGAGCGCCGCGAAAACCGCGGGGACGTCGCGGCCGACCTGGCCCGCGTGGCTAATCAGGTCAACGCCGTCGTGATGGTGGCTGAGACGGCAGGTCAGCTGGTCGGATACGCGGAGGCGCGGGGCGGCCGGTTCCGCCGCAGCCGGATCACGGCCTATGTGGTGATCGGCGTGCTCGCCGCCGCCAGCGGGCGCGGGGTCGGCGCCGGGCTGCTCCGGGAGCTGGAACTCTGGGCCCCCGCGCACGGGATCCACCGCCTGGAGCTCACGGTCATGGCCCACAACCAGCGGGCTTTCGAGCTGTACCAGCGCATGGGCTACACGGTCGAGGGCCGCAGGCGCGAGTGCCTTATCGAGGACGGCCGCTTCACCGACGAGCTATACATGGCCAAACTGCTGAACACAGAAGGGCACGAGGAACATGGCACGCGGCATCCAGGCGGGTGACAAGGCCCCGGACTTCACTCTCCCGGCGCAGTCCAGCGAACCAGTCCGGCTGTCCGACCGGTTCGGCGAGCGGGCGGTCGTGCTGTACTTCTACCCCAAGGACAACACCCCCGGCTGCACCGCCGAGGCGTGCGCGTTCCGGGACAGCTACGAGGTGTTCACCGACGCCGGGGCCGACGTGATCGGCGTCAGCTCCGACTCGGTGGCCAGGCACGCCGGCTTCGCCGGCCAGCACAACCTGCCGTTCACGCTGCTGAGCGACCAGGGCGGCCGGGTCCGCAAGCGCTACGGGGTGCCGGCCGTGCTCGGCCTGCTCCCCGGCCGGGTCACCTACGTGATCGACCGCGGCGGCACGGTCCGGCACGTCTTCAGCTCGATGACTCACATCGACCAGCACATCAGCGAGGCGCTGGACGTGGTCCGGCAGCTGCAGGCGGAACAGCCGGCCTGAGCCCGGCCGGGTTACAGTCGGGCGGTGACCAACGCGGAATCGCCGCCGAGACGTAGGCGGCGGGGGTTCAGCAAGGGACGGCTGGAGGCCTTCAGCGACGGCGTCTTCGCCATCGCGATCACGCTGCTGGTCCTCGACATCGCAGTTCCGGCCGGCGCCGGCCAGCATCTGCTGCGCTCGTTCATCGACGAGTGGCCCTCGTACGTGGCCTACGTGGTCAGCTTCTCGACCATCGGCGCGATGTGGCTCGGGCACAACGCGGTCACCGAGTACCTCGACCACGCCGACGCCACGTTCGTGCGCCTGAACCTGCTGTTCCTGCTGTTCGTCTCGTTCCTGCCGTTTCCCACCCGGCTGTTCGCGGACTTCATCGAGCGGGACAGCCCGGAGCGCGTCGCGGTCACGATCTACGGGATCTCCCTCTTGCTGACCGCGACGCTGCTGATGACCTTGTGGCGCTACGCGCAACGGGCGGGGCTCGTCCGCCCCGATGCGGACGACCAGGAGATCCAGCTGCTGACCCAGCGCCTCACCCCGGGCCTGGCCGGCTACCTGATCCTGATCGTCGCCGGGCTGTTCGTCCCGATCGTCGCCGTCTTCGGGTACTTCGCCATCGCCATCTTCTACATCATCCCGTTCCGGGAGGTGCGCCCGGCGCTCCGGTTCTGGCGCCAGGCGCGCCACTCATCGCGGCCGCCCGAGACAAGTTAGGAGCGTGCCGAGATGACCGAACCCGTCCCGCGCGTGGTGGCCGGCGGCCACGTCGGCCCGGTGGACGCCACCCGGGTGCCAAGGTACGTCGGGGAGGCGACGTTCGCCCGGCTGCCGCGGCTCAGCGAGGTGGCGCGGCCGTGATCCCGTAACGCTCGCCCTCGGCGGGAGGGCCGGCGGTGTCCGGCAGGGCGGGCGAGAACACCCACAGCACCTGGGTGGGGCCCTCGCCGGGGGCGGCGCGGAACGTGCGTTCGGTGGTGGCCGGGAACGTGAAGGCGTCCCCCGGCCCGAGGGTGACCGGCTCCCCGGCGAGGGTCATCTCCAGCTCCCCGGCCAGCACGAAGACGAACTCCACGTCGGCGGGCAGCGCGTAGGGCTCGTCGCCGCTCCCGCCGCCCGGCTGGAGGTCGCTGAGAATGGCCTGCATCCGCTTCTCGCTCGACGGGGTGAGCAGGTACTCGCTGATCTTCTGCCCGCCGAAGTTGATCGGCGGGTACGCGCCCCGCCGGACCACCTCGCCCCGTGAGGCCTGGAACAGGGAGCCGACCGATACGCCCAGCGCGTCGCAGAGCCGGATCAGCGAGGCCACCGAGACGTTCACCAGGTCGCGTTCGAGCTTGGACACGAAGCCCTTGGTCAGCCCGGCCTGCTCGGCCACCTCCGCCATGCTCATCCGGGCGGCGAGCCTGGCGGCCTTGAGCTGCGCGCCGATGCGCATGCCCTCGGGACCGGCGCGGTGCGCGCCGTCTTCGCCGCCGGCCCTGGGCACTGGATGCGCTCCTCTCCGCGGATGCACCTCTATGAAACCTCGGCACAGTTTATGAAACAAGGGTTGACTGCCAGGAAACTGCTGGTCATTATAACTCGTAAGGCAGGTGTACCGATCTCAGGAGGCGGCATGGCCACCCAGTCCCGGGAACCAACGGTCGAGGAAGAACAACAAGGCGGCCTGCTCGGCCAGATCGAGGTGCACTCGATCGACGGGGCGTGGTGGTGGCGCTGTTCGCGGTGCTGTTCACCTACATGGCCTTCAACGTGGCCGACCAGGTGCTGCTGGCCAGCGGACTGCACGGCGCGTTCGGCTGGAGCTCGGGAGCGGTCGCGGCCATCACCGCCGTGCTCGCCGCGGCGCTGGCCATCTTCGGCTACGACTGGGTGCACCGGGTCTTCCGGTTCCTGCTGGTGATCTCGCTCCCGTGCTACGCGATCATCACGGTCGCCATCCTGGTCGGGCACGCCGGCGGCACCACGCCGCACCACCCCGGCGGCTTCCTGTTCGCCGCGTTCATGGCCCAGTTCTCGGTGGCCGCCGCGTACAACATCACCTACGCGCCGTACGTGTCGGACTATTCGCGCTACATGCCGCGCGACACCTCGCCCCGCGGGATCATCGCCGCCGTGTTCTTCGGCGCCTCCGGCTCGGCGATCTGGCTGATCGCGCTGGGCGCGTGGCTGGCCACCCGGCTCGGGGTGACCGACGGACTGGTCGGGCTGCAGCTGGTCGGCGACAAGGTCGCCGCCCCGCTCGGCTCGATCACCGCGTTCCTGTCCGCCACCGCCTTGCTGGCCACGATGGGGATGAACGGCTACGGGGCCATGCTGACCGTGCTCACCGGCATCGACTCGTTCAAGAAGATCCGCACCAGCCGGATGCTGCGGGCCGTCACCGTGGTCGTGCTCGCGGTCATCTGGTACGCGATCGGGGCGAGCATCTCCACCAGCGGCTCCAGCACGGCGGTCAACGCGGTGCTCAATTCGCTCACGCTGATGCTGTACCTGCTGGTGCCGTGGACGGCGCTCAACCTGGTGGACTTCTTCTTCGTCCGGCGCGGCCACTACGCGATCACCGACATCTTCCGCCCCGACGGCGTGTACGGCGCCTGGGGGTGGCGCGGGCTGACCGCCTACGCGGTCGGCTTCGCGGCGGAGATCCCGTTCATGGTGCTGCCGCCGATCGCCGGGTTCTCCTACACCGGCTGGTTCCCCAACCACGTCACCAACGGCGTGGACTACTCCTGGCTGGTCGGCCTGGTGGTCTCCGGCCTGGTGTACTTCGTGTTGTCCCGGTCCCTGGACCTGACCTCGGAGCAGACCGCCATCGAGGCCAGCGAGCGCCAGCTGCGGGCCATCGACATCGCGGCCGAGGAGGCCGCGGCCCGGGAAGCCGCCGCCACCGACCCTCCCACCGACACGGTCTAGGAGGATGCCGAGATGACCGAGCCCGTCCCGCGCGTGGTGGCCGGCGGCAACGTCGGCCCGGTGGACGCGACCCGGGTGCCCCGGTACGCCGGGGAGGCGACCTTCGCCCGGCTGCCGCGCCTGGCCGAGGTGGCGCGCGCCGACGTCGCCGTGGTCGGCGTGCCGTTCGACAGCGGGGTCAGCTACCGGCCCGGGGCCCGCTTCGGCCCCGGGCACATCCGGGAGTCGTCGCGGCTGCTGCGCCCGTACAACCCGGCCCTGCAGGCGTCGCCGTTCGCCACCCAGCAGGTCGCCGACGCCGGCGACCTGGCGGTCAACCCGTTCAGCATCGACGAGGCCATCGGCGCCGTCGAGCGCGCCGCCCGCGGCCTGCTAGAGCAGGCGGGCCGCCTGCTGACCCTGGGCGGGGACCATACGATCGCGCTGCCGCTGCTGCGCGCGGTGTCCGCCGTGCACGGCCCGGTGTCCGTGGTCCACTTCGACGCGCACCTGGACACCTGGGACACCTACTTCGGCGCCGCCTACACGCACGGCACGCCGTTCCGGCGCGCTTCCGAGGAGGGCCTGCTGGACCGGTCGGGGTGCCTGCACGTCGGGGTCCGCGGCTCGCTGTACACCGACGCCGACCTGACCCAGGACTCCGAGCTGGGCTTCCAGCACATCCCCGCCCCCGACGTGGAGGAACTCGGAGTGCCGGGCATGGTCGAGCGGATCGCCGACCGCGTCGGCGGCCGGCCGGTGTACGTGTCGGTCGACATCGACGTGCTCGACCCGGCGCACGCGCCGGGCACCGGCACCCCGGAGGCCGGCGGCCTGACCAGCCGGGAACTGCTCGCCACGCTGCGGTCCTTCGCCCGGCTGAACCTCGTCGGCGCCGACATCGTGGAGGTGGCGCCCGCCTACGATCACGCGCAGATCACCGGCATCGCTGCCGCGCACGTCGGCTACGAGCTGCTGTCCGCGCTGGCCGCGGGGAAGGCCGCGGGAGGCCCGGCATGAGCGGAACCGAGGAGATTCTGGCCGCGGCGGACCACCTGGTCCGGGCGTTCGGGAGCCACGACACCGCCGCTTACTTCGGCTGCTTCGACCCGGGCGCGACCTTCATCTTCTACACCACACCCGCCCGGCTGGCCTCCCGGGCCGAATACGAGCAGCTGTGGCGGACGTGGGAGCGCGAGGATGAGTTCCGCGTGCTGTCCTGCGTCTCCGCGCGGCCGGTGGTGCAGGAGCTCGGCGACGTGGGGATCTTCAGTCACGACGTCACGACCGTGGTCCGCACCCGCGCGGGCGAGGAGACGGTCAGCGAGCGGGAGACCATCGTGTTCCGGCGCGACGGCGGCCGGTGGGCCGCGGTGCACGAGCACCTGTCGCCGCGCCCGGAACCGGCGGCCGATCCCCGGGCGCAGGCCCGGACGCCTGACCAGGATCACCAGTGATGGGAGTGGCCGGAGTGGACGTGACCATGGTGGCCTGTTGCCAGCTTGCCCCGGTGTTCGGTGATCCGGTGGCCAATCGCGAGCTCGCCGCCGGCGCGGTGACGCGCGCCGCGGAACAGGGCGCGAGCGTGGTCGTCCTGCCCGAGCTGGTCTCCAGCGGGTACGTGTTCCGCAGCCGGGCCGAGGCCGCGGCCAGCGCCGAGGCGGCCGACGGCCCGACGGTGACCGGGTGGGCCCGGCTGGCCGCCGAGCACCAGATCGTCATCGCGGGCGGCTTCTGCGAGACCGCGGGCGGCGACCTGTACAACAGCGCCGCGCTGGTCGACCCGGACGGGCTGCGCTGCGTGTACCGCAAGGCCCACCTGTGGGACGAGGAGTCGCTGTGGTTCACCCCGGGCGGCGCGGCCCCGCCGGTGGTAGCGACCCGGTTCGGCCAGATCGCCGTGATGATCTGCTACGACCTGGAGTTCCCCGAGTGGGTCCGGCTGCCCGCGCTGGCCGGCGCGCAGCTGCTGTGCGCCCCGACCAACTGGCCGGCGTTCCCCCGGCCGGACGGGGAGCGGCCCGCGGAGATCGTGCGGGTCCAGGCGGACGCGGCGGTCAACCGGATGTTCATCGCGGCCTGCGACCGCACCGGCGCCGAGCGCGGCGTGGACTGGGTCGCGGGCTCGGTCATCGTCGATCCCGACGGATGGCCCCTGGCCGAGGCGACCGGGGCCGCCGGGCCGGTCACCATCACCGCGCCGTGCCAGCTCGCCAGGGCCCTGGACAAGGCCACCGGCCCCAGGAACGATGTGCACGCCGACCGCAGGCCCGGGCTGTACGGCCGGGTCACCGAAGAGCATCCGTCAGGTAGCCGATGATGTCGTCGGCACCGCAGCGGTCCGGGTCCAGGTCCGGGTTGTAGATGCAGACCGACCAGCCCGCGCAGCCGCCCGCGGCCAGCGCCGCCGACGTCACCTGGCTCAGCTGCCGCCAGGTCAGCCCGCCGGGCTGCGGGTAGTCCACCGCGGCGAAGTCCGCGGTGGACAGCACGTCGAGGTCGGTGTGCAGCCACCACGGCGCGGGCAGGGCCGCGGCGGCCGCCGCCAGTCCCTCGACGGTGAGCTCGGCCGGGCGGACCAGCGCCCGCAGCCGGCCCGCCAGGCTCGGCACGCCCGCGCGGGCCAGCTCGCCGGCGTCGCGGGGGCCGACCGCGACGACGTCGGCGGCGCGCACCCGGGGCAGCACGCCGCGCAGCCCGGGGTCGAGGTCATCGTCAGCCAGCCGCAGGACCAGCCCGAGCTCGCAGTCGGCGGCCTCGCCGGTGGGCGAGGCGCGCGGCGGCCAGGCGTCCTCGTGCCCGTCCACGAACAGCAGGCCGGGCCGGGCCCGCTCGGCCTGCAGCGCCGCGAGCGCCCCCACGATCACCGGGCAGTCGCCGCCGATCAGCAGCGGGAAGCGCCCGCCGCCGCGCGCGGCGGCCACCGCCTGCCTGACCCGCCCGATCATGGTGATCAGCGCGTCCTCGGCCAGCAGCCCGGACGGGCCGCGCCGCGGCTGCGGGGCGGGGAGCGCGAGGTCTCCCGCGTCGGTGAACCCCCGGCCGGCGCGCCAGCGCCGCCGCCAGGGCCGCGCTGGCGCAGCACGTCCGGCGCCCGGGCCACCCCGTCCGTCGTGCCGCCGGAGTTCGTGGGCACGCCGATCAGCACGACATCGCGCGGCATCACCTAGCCAGGCTACCGAGCCGGTAATTCGCCCCTGAATGAACGAGGCACGACAAGAAACTGACCAGCCGGAAACTTAACCGTTACGGAAGATTCCGGGAAAGAAGCCCGCGCGATGACCCTTCTGTCCGGCCTCGTGACAGATCGCGCGGCGGCGCGGCAGACTGTGATCAGCCGGCGCAGGGTTTCGCGGCTGGCCGCCGCCGGGCTTCACGTAGGCCGGCCCGGTGAGGAGGGCGTGCCCGGTGACCGACAAACCCGCGGGAAAACCCCCAGCACGCCGGTCGACGCTCAGCGGAAGCCCATTCCCCCCGATCGCCGAATACGGGTTCCTGTCCAATTGCGAGGTGACCGCGCTGATCGCGGCCAGCGGCAATGTGGAATGGATGTGCCTGCCGCGCATGGACAGCCCCAGCGTCTTCGCCGCGATCCTGGACCGGGGCGCCGGGCGGTTCCGGCTCGGGCCGGCCGACGTGACCGTCCCGTCCGGACGGCGCTACCTGCCCGGGACGATGGTCCTGGAGACGACGTGGGCCACCCCGACGGGCTGGGCCGTCGTCCGCGACGTCCTGCTGGTCGGGACGTGGCCTCGCGAACCGGGCCGGTCGACCACGCACCGGCGGGTGCCCGTCGATCACAAGGCGGAACGGGTGCTGCTGCGGACCGTGCGGTGCCTGAACGGGTCCATCGATTTCCTGCTGGAGTGCGAGCCGGCCTTCGACTACGGCCGCCAGCGCGGTACGTGGCGCTACACCGGGGACGGCTACGGCCAGGCGGAGGTGGCGGCGGACGGCGAGCCGCGGGTCAGGCTGACCACCGACCTGAACCTGGGGTTCGAGGGGCCGCGGGCGATCGCGCGGCACCGCCTGCGGGCCGGGGATAAGGTCTTCTGCGCGCTGTCGTGGGGGGACGGCGTCCCGCCCGCGACCTTCGCCGAGGCGCACCAGCGGCTGGCCGGCACGGCGGACTACTGGCACGGGTGGATCAGCCGGGGCAACTTCCCTGATCACCCGTGGCGCAAGTACCTGCAGCGGTCCGCGCTGACGCTCAAGGGCCTGATCTACGCGCCCACCGGCGCGCTGCTCGCGGCGGCGACGTCGTCGCTGCCGGAGACCCCCGGCGGGGAGCGCAACTACGACTACCGCTACACCTGGCTGCGTGACGCCACCTACATGCTCTGGGGGCTGTACACGCTGGGCTTCGACACAGACGCGAACGACTTCTTCTACTTCATCACCGACCTGGCCGAGCAGCACGACGACCTGCAGATCATGTACGGGATCGGCGGCGAGCGGGAACTGACCGAGCAGACCCTCGATCACCTGTCCGGCTACGACGGCGCCCGCCCGGTCCGCATCGGCAACGGTGCCTGGGACCAGCGCCAGCACGACGTCTGGGGTGTGCTGGTGGACTCGGTCTACCTGCACACCCGGTCCCGCGACGCGCTGGACGAGCGCCGCTGGCCGATGCTGGTGCGCCAGGTGGAGGCCGCTATCACGCACTGGCGGGAACCCGACCAGGGACTGTGGGAGGTCCGCGGCCCGGCCCGGCACTTCACCGCGTCCAAGGTGCTGTGCTGGGTGGCCGCGGACCGCGGCGCGAAGCTGGCCCAGCTGCGCGGGGATGACGAGCACGCGGTCGCGTGGCGCAAGGCCGCCGACGAGATCCACGCCGACGTATGCGCCAACGCGACCGACGACCGGGGGGTGTTCGGCCAGTACTACGGCACCACCGTCCTGGACGCCTCGGCGCTGCTGATCCCGCTGGTCGGATTCCTCCCGCCGGATGACGAGCGGGTGCGCGCGACCGTGCTGGCCATCACCGACGAGCTCACCGAGGACGAGCTGGTGCTGCGCTACCGGGTCGAGGAGACCGACGACGGCTTCAGCGGCGAGGAGGGAACGTTCACGATCTGCTCGTTCTGGCTGGTCTCGGCGCTGAGCGAGATCGGCGAGGTGGACCGGGCCCGGGCCCTGTGCGAGAAGCTGCTGTCCTACGCCAGCCCGCTGTTCCTGTACGCCGAGGAGATCGAGCCGCATTCCGGGCGCCACCTGGGGAACTTCCCGCAGGCGTTCTCCCACCTGGCGCTCATCAACGCGGTCATGCACCTGATCAGCGCGGACGAGCGGCTCAGCGCCGACGCGATGATCATGCCCGGCCTGGACCCGGCGCCCGGAACCGGCGCCGAGGGCGCCGCCGACCGTGACTGACCGCAGCTTGCTGGTGGTGGGCGGCGGCCCTGCCGGGATCACCGCTGCCCTGCAGGCCCGCGAGCTCGGCGCGCGGGTCATCCTGCTCGAGGCGGATCAGATCGGCGGCACCAGCCTCAACCGCGGCCCGGCCCCGGTCCGCACGCTGGCCCGCGCCGCGCGACTGGCCCGCGACTGGTCGTCGTGGTCCTCCTTCGGCCTGCGCGGTCCCGCCCCGGTGCCCGACCTGCCCGCCGTGCTGGCCAACAGCGCGCGGGTAGCCCGCGTCAGCCCATGCTCTGGGCGTGAGATCGGCGGATGAACAGGACTCAGCCAAAGGAGATCACGCTCTTGATCCCGGCCGGCCGGCCCAGGATCAGGTCGGGCGCCTGTTCGGGCGGGTAGCGGCCGGCGATGAGCGTCCGCACCACCGCCGGCCAGCGCCGCCGGAACAGGTCGAGGTCCGCCAGCGCGGACGCGAAAGCCTCGGGGCCGGCGTTTACCGTGCCGAGCAGGACCTGGTTCTTCAGGACCATGTCCCGCATGAGGCGGGCCGGGTCGGCCTCGACAAAGGCCTGCAGGCCGGGGACGCCGGTCAGCACGAAGATGCCGTTGGTCCCCAGGACCCGCAGGGCCGCCAGGGCGAAGTGCGAGTGCCCGACCGCCTCGTAGATCAGGTCGATGTTGCCGATCTTCTCCGCCAGCTCGGCGAACGTCACGGCCTGGGAGGACACGTAAGTCGCCCCGATCGCGCCGACCAGGTCGATGCGCGGGCTGGGCGGCAGCTCGCGTGAGTAGACGTAGGTCGTGAAGCCCGCGTTGGCGAGCACCATCGCGCCCAGCAGCCCGACCGGCCCGATGCCGAGCACCAGCGCCGACAGCCCCCGGCCACGCTCGCCGCTGGGCGTTCCGGGGTCCAGCCATGGCGGACGTTGCTGCATGACCCAGAAGATCTGCCCGAGTGCCTTTTCCGCGATCGTCAGCGGCTCGGCCAGCACGGCGATGTCCCGCAGGTCCGGCGGCACGGGGTTCAGGTAGCGCTCCTGCTCGACGATCCGCTCGGCCATGAACCCGTGGGCTTCCTTGATCCCGCGCTCGGTGAAGTCCCCGGTGTAGCAGTAGTCCTGGTGCCCGCGGCGGCACGCCAGGCAGCCGGGGTGGGGACACGGGCGGCGCACCGACGGCACCACGAGGTCGCCCGGCCGGAAGCGCTGCACCGCCGGCCCGGCCTGGACCACCTCGGCCAGCGCCTCGTGGCCGATCACCAGGTGGTCGTCCCCCGGCGGCGGGGTGCCGTACTCGAAGGAGCAGATCTCCTTGTCGGTGCCGCAGATGCCGATGTCGAGCACCCGCAGCAGCACCTGGTCGGGCTGCAGCAGCCGGGGGGGCTCCCGTTCGACCACCCTGACCTCGCGGGATTCCGGAAAAACCGCGACTGCCTTCATGTTCTCTTCCCGGACGTGGCCGGCCCGGGGGGCCATTCGGCGGTGCCGCCGTCCTCGGTCACCTCGTAACGGGCCCGCTCGAAGGTAATGGTCCGGTGCGGCCGGTTCTTGGTGAACGTCATGGCCCGGGTCCAGTTGAGGATGGTGCCGATCCGGTTACCCCAGTCGACCAGGTACAGCACGTGGATGAAGGCCCACATCGTGTAGCCGATCACGCCGGTGAACGTCATCCCGAAGGAGTCCACGACCGCGGACAGGTGGCCGATGGTGGCCATGCTGCCCTTGTCGCGGTAGGCGAAGGGCTTCGCCTGTGCCTGGCCGGCCAGCCGGGCGCGGATCAGCTTGCCGACGTAGGCGCCCTCCTGGAGAGCGGGCTGGGCCACGGCCGGCAGGTCGTTCAGCGAGACCATGTCCCCGATCGCGAAGACCTCGGGGTGACCGGGCAGGCTGCAGTCGGGCCGTACCGCCACCCGGCCCGCCCGGTCGGTGCCGGCGCCGGTCGCCTCGGCCAGCATCCCGGCCAGCGGGGAGGCCTGCACGCCGGCCGCCCAGATCTTCGTCCGGGCCGGGATGCGCCGTTCCCCGCCGGAATCGGAGACCGTGATGCTGTCGTGATCCATGCCCTGCGCCATGGTGTTCAGCAGCACGTCCACGCCCATGCGCTCCAGCCGCCGCTGCGTGTAGCGCTGCAGCTTGGGGGCGAACGCCGCGAGCACGGCCGGGCCCGCCTCGATCAGCAGGATCGTCGCCTCCGTGGTGACCACCGACCGGTACTCCCGCGGCAGCACCTCGTCGGCCAGCTCGGCGACCTGGCCGACCATCTCGACCCCGGTCGGCCCCGCCCCGACCACCGCGAAGGTCAGGTACGCCGCCCGCTCGGCCGGGTCGGCGGTCAGCTCGGCCATCTCGAAGGCGGACAGGATGTGGCTGCGCACGTGATGGGCGTCCTCCAGGGTCTTCAGCCCGGGCGCGAACGCCTCCCATTCGTCGTGCCCGAAGTAGGTGTCCGTGCACCCGGCCGCCACCACCAGGCTGTCGTACGGCAGCGCCAGCTCCCGGCCGTCCGGGGCCAGCGCGTGCACGACCCGGCCCTCGGTGTCCATGCGCTGCACGTCGGCCAGCACGGCGTGCGCGTTGGCCTGCTTCCTGACGACCCGGCGCAGGGCCGGAGCGATCAGGCCGCCCGGCAGGATTCCGGTGGCGACCTGGTAGAGCAGCGGCTGGAACAGATGATGGTTGGTCCGGTCCACGATCGTGACATCGGCGTCGGCGCGGGCCAGCGCGCGAGTGACGTTCACCCCGCCGAACCCGCCGCCGACGACGACCACCTGGTGCCTTCGGCTGGTCACGGCGCGACCCGGGCCGGCCTCAGCGGCCCGGCGGCTGCTCGATCATGTCGGCGGCCTGGCGCAGCGCGCGGGCTATCCGGTCCCGCAGCCTCAGCTGGCTGAGTTCATCCATGAACTCGGCCAGCAACTCGCGCAACGGCGTCAGGTCGAGCATTCCCGGCTCGCCGTCGGTGTTCACCACCCGTCCCGCCTTCGCGGCGCTGGTGGTCTGGCGCGCCTGGTCATAAATGTGCCCGACCGCGGTCCCGGTCAGGCGCTTCCCGACGTCCCTTCCGCTCGACGGGTCAGGAGGGACAGGCGAGGGATTCTCAGTCACGGAGCCTCCATTTGCTACGCGGAACGCGGAGCGGCCGGCTGGGCGAGATATGTCAGTAGTCCATTGTTCCTCACGACGGGATGCATCACCCTCGATGGGTGAGCCATGCGCGGCATTGTGTAGTCCGGATGGAAAGCTGGTGCGCGGCACGGGAACCGACGGGAGAAAACAGATGAATGCATCCCTGCTGGCGGTGCTCAACGACGCCGAGCGGCTGCTGGTGGCCCAGACCGAGCCGGCCGAGCTCGCCGCGCTCGACGAGGACGCGGCCATCGAGTTCGAGGGCCGGATCAGGCGCGCGCGGAACAAGTACGTCGGCCAGTACCGGCGCGGCGCCACCGTCGCGGTCGCCGAGCACGGCGGGCGCGGCAAGGCGCGGCCGGTGAACAAGCGGGCCGCCATGAAGGCCGAGGCGTTCGAGGAGGCCCTGGCCCGGGTGAGCCGCCGGGTGGCGGTCCTGGCCCGGCAGTCCGCCGCGAGCCTGCGCGCCGAGCGGCTGGCCGCGGCCAGGGCGGCGAAGCAGGGCCCGGGGGCCCGCGGTGCCGGCCGGCGCGGCCGACGCGACCCCGGTCGCTGCCGAGCCCCCGGGCGACCGCGCCCCGCGCTCACCGGCCACGCAGATGCGCCGGGCCAGTACCCGGGCCGCCGACGCCCGCCAGCAGGCGAAGCGCGACAGCCGCGGCTAGGCCGGCGATCTCTCACCGGCACGGCCACGGCCGGCTTGCTGTTACGGTGCCGGCATGGCTATCCCGCTCAGCGATGCGACGCTCCGGCTGGTGGACGGGAAGAACTACGCGGTCCTGGCCACCGTCAACCCGGACGGCAGCCCGCAGACCTCGGTCGTGTGGGTCGGCCGCGACGGCGATGAACTGCTGTTCTCGACGGTGGAGGGCCGGGTCAAGCACCGCAACATGCGGCGCGACCCGCGCGTCAGCGTCACCGTGATCGACTGGTCGGACCCGGAGAACTACGTCGAGCTGCGCGGCCGGGTGTCGATGACGCCCGACCACGGCCGACGGCTCGACACCCAGCTCTCCTGGAAGTACGACGGCCGGGACCCCGGCCAGGACCGGCCCGGCGCGGTCCGCGTGGTCGTGCGGATGGTGGTGGAGAAGGCCACCGGGCGCGCCACGTAACGCCTAGCCCGGGCCGGCCTGCTCGAACTCGGCGGCCAGCGCGGCCGGGGCCCGCATCCGCCAGGCATCGGTCACGAGCTCCGCCAGGCGCCCGGTGTCCACCTCCGGCAGCCGCAGCATCACCAGCGGCCAGCCGTCGTAACCGGGCGTGGTGAAGAAGAGCGCGGGCTCGCCCAGCAGCAGGGCCTGCTTCTCGGCCTCGTCGCCGACGTACAGCACCGCGATGTCGGTCCGGATGATCCGCGGCCGGCCCGGAGGGCGTTCGGGGTAGGACCAGACGAACCCCTTGTCGGCCACCCGGAAATCAAAGCCGTCGCTGTCGATCTCCACGACGCCCGGCAGGGCGAGCGCGAGGCGGCGTACGTCGTCGGCGTCGGCCATCCAGGTCCTCCCGGATCGGGTCAGCTGATGGCGGCCAGCGAGGCCAGGACGCGCTCGGCGGCGGCCTGCAGGTCGCCCGCGGCGGTCTCGGCGCCGCCGAGATGGCGGATCAGCGCCTGCTGGAACAGCCCGTCGAAGATCGCGTAAGCGAGCCCGGGCGGCACCGCCAGGGACGCGCCCGCCAGGTCGGCGTGCTTGCTGACGATGCGCCAGATCATACGCTCCAGGCTCTGGTCGATCTCCCGGACGTCGTCACGGAACGACTCCTCGAACAGGCTCTGGTTGCGCAGGTCGTACCACAGCCGGTGCATCTGCGCGTCCTGGCGCAAGGTGGCGGCCATGGCCGCGCCGAACCCGCGCCGCAGCTGCTGCGCGGAGCCGGCGGTGGCCACGATGTTGTCGTACCGGGTGACGCACTCGGCCTTGTACTGCCGCACGCAGTAGGTGATCAGCTCGATCTTGTCGCTGAAGTAGTAATGCAGCACGCCGTGGGAGAAGTTCGAGTTGTGCGCGATGTCGCGCAGGCTGGTGCGGGCGTAGCCGAACTCGGCCAGGGTCTGCAGCGCGGCCGCGGCCAGCTCGGCGCGGCGCTCGGCGAACTTGTCGACCTGCCGCCGCGCGACCCTGTCCCGGTTCCGTTCCGCAACCTCGGTCACTGCCTGGTCCCATCTTGACAGTCGTCCAGAAATCTCTGGCCAATCGTCAGACAATCTCTTGACAGTTGTCAAGAACCGTGAGAAGGCTAGGAGGCACATCACCTGGGCGGACGCGGGGAGGAGACGCTCGATGTACTACGACCTGACCGGGCGGAAGGCGCTGGTGACCGGCGGCGCACGCGGGCTGGGCGCGGGCATGGCCCAGGCCCTGGCGCGCGCGGGCGCCGCGGTGGTCGTCGCGGACATCCTGGAGGACGCCGGCAAGGCCACGGCCGACTCGCTCCGGCAGTCCGGCGCGACCGCCGAGTTCGTGCCCCTGGACGTGACCGACGAGGCGAGCTGGGAGCAGGCCGTGGGGCAGGCCATCGGCCACCTGGGCGGCCTGGACATCCTGGTCAACAACGCCGGGGTGGAGATCACCAGCCTGCTGGTAGACATCGACCCGGCCGACGTGCGCCGGATGCTCGAGGTCAACCTGCTCGGCACCGCGCTGGGCATCAAGCACGCGTTCCTGGCCATGCGCCCGGGCGGCCCGGCCGGCCAGGGCGGCAGCGTGATCAACGTGGCCTCGGTGGCCGCGACCATCGCCTTCCCCGGGATCGCCGTCTACTCGGCGACCAAGTCCGGCGTGGACCGGCTCACCCGGGTGGCCGCGATGGAGTCGGGCAAGCTCGGCTACGGCGTGCGCGTGAACACCGTCGCTCCGGGGCTGGTGGCCACCGACATGGGCCTGCAACTGGCCCAGGACTGCGCCACGCTCGGGCTGTTCGCCAGCCCGGAGGCGGCCGTCGGCGAGGTCGTCGGCCTGACCCCGGCCGGCCGGCTCGGCGAGGTGGCCGACATGGCCGACGCGGTGGCGTTCCTGGCCAGCGACGGATCCAGGTTCATTACCGGGGCCCTGCTGCCGGTTGAGGGCGGCATGGGCATGTGACGCGACCGACCAACCACCCATAACGGTCCGCCGCGTGGCGTCGCCACCGGACCGTTATGGCTGGTCCGCGGGTAAGGAATGAGCGTGCGCCTGACTGATTACCTCGACAAGGGCGCGTCCCTGGGCGCCTCGGCCCCGTGCCTGACCATGGCGGGGCAGACCCGGACCTACGGCGAGGTCCAGCGCCTGTCCTGGCGGGTGGCCCGGGCGCTGCACCGGTCCGGCGTCGGGCCGGGCGACAAGGTCGCGATCCTGTCGGCCAACGACCCGGTGGCGTTCACCTGCGTGTTCGGGATCGCCCGCGCGGGCGCGGTGTGGTGCCCGGTCAACCCGCGCAACCAGGCCGCGGAGAACCGCGAGCTGCTCGACCTGTTCGACTGCGCCTGCCTGATCTTCCAGGGCGCGTTCGCGCCGCTGGTCGCGGAGATCTCGCCGGACCTGCCGAAACTGCACACGCTGGTCTGCCTGGACGAGCGCCCGCCCTGGGCCCAGGCCTTCGCCGACTGGCTCGACGGCCTGCCGGACGAGCCCTGGCAGGCCGGCCCGCCGGACGACACCGCGATGATCGCGGGCACCGGCGGGACCACCGGCCGGCCCAAGGGCGTGCTGCTGACCGGGCACAACCTCGAAACGATGTCGGCCATCGTGCTGATGAGCTACCCGCTGCGCGGGCGCCCGGTCTACCTCGCGCTGGCCCCGCTCACCCACGCGGCCGGGGTCCTGTGCTTCCCGGTCATGGCGCTGGGCGGCGAGATCGTGATCATGCCGTCGGCCGACCTGGCGCAGTTCCTGGCGCTGATCGGGCGGCACCGGGTCACCCACACCTTCCTGCCGCCGACCGTGATCTACATGCTGCTCGACCAGCCCGCCCTGGCCGGTGCCGACCTGTCCTCGCTGCAGTGCCTGTGGTACGGCGCGGCCCCGATGTCACCGGCCCGGCTGGAGGAGGCCATCACCCGGATCGGCCCGGTGCTGGGCCAGCTGTTCGGGCAGACCGAGGCGCCGATGATGATCTCCACCATGGCGCCGGCCGATCACTTCCGGGCCGACGGCGCGCTGGCCACCGAGCGGTTCGCCTCGGCGGGGCGCCCGGCGCCGCTGGTCACCGTGGCCATCATGGACGACGACGGGAACCTGCTGCCGCGCGGCGAGCGCGGCGAGATCGTGGTCCGCAGCTCGCTGGTCATGGCCGGGTACTACCGCGATCCGGCGGCCACGGCCGAGGCCGGGCGGCATGGCTGGCACCACACCGGCGACATCGGCTACCTCGACGACGACAACTACCTGTTCATCGTCGACCGGGCCAAGGACATGATCATCACGGGCGGGTTCAACGTCTACTCCGTGGAGGTCGAGCAGGCCCTGATGCAGCACGCCGCGGTGCAGGACTGCGCGGTCGTCGGGCTGCCCGACGACAAGTGGGGCGAGCGCGTCACCGCGGTCGTGCAGCCTTACCCGGGGCGCAGCGTCACCGAGGCCGATCTGCGCGCGTTCGCCAAGGACCAGCTGGGCAGCGTCAAGGCGCCCAAGCAGGTCGAGGTCTGGCCGGACCTGCCCCGGTCGAAGGTCGGCAAGGTGCTCAAGGGCGAAGTCAAGGCCCGGCTGCTCGGCGACCCGCCGCCGCCCTGACCCGGCGCGCTAATCCGGTCGCGCGGCCGCGCGCGATGCTGGTTGGGTACGTGGTATGCGCGGATTCGGCGACCCGGGGTTCTTCGGCGAACGTTACGCCCACGAGTACGACCAGACGGACTGGCTCGACCCCGCGCCCGCCGTGGAGTTCCTGGCCGGGCTCGTCCCGGGCGGCGGGCGCGTCCTCGAACTCGCGGTCGGCACCGGCCGGGTCGCGATCCCCCTGGCCGGGCGCGGCGTCGCCGTCGAGGGCATCGAGGGCTCCGCGGCGATGGCCGGGCAGATGCGCGCCAAGCCCGGCGGCGCGGCGATCCCGGTGACCATCGGCGACATGGCCGACGTGGCGGTGACCGGTCCCTTCCGGCTCGCCTACCTGGTCTACAACACCCTGTTCAACCTGCCCAGCCAGCAGCGCCAGGTCGACTGCTTCCGCAACGTCGCGCAGGTCCTCGACCCCGGCGGGCTGTTCGTCATCGAGTGCTTCATCCAGGACCTGACCGAATTCGACCGTGGCCAGCGGGTCGCGACCCGCGCGCTGACCGAGGACTCGGTCAAGATGGAGTTCCTGATCCACGACCCGGTAGCGCAGGCCGTCACCTACCAGCGGGTGACGTTCGACGCGCAGGGCACCACGCTGCGGCCGCTGCGGCTGCGGTACTGCTGGCCCAGCGAGCTGGACCTGATGGCGCAGCTGGCCGGGATGCGGCTGCGGGAGCGCTACAGTGACTGGGACCGCAGCCCGTTCACCGCGGCGAGCCACAGCCACGTCTCGGTCTACGAGCGGGCCTGAGACCCCTGGGTTCCCGGCTGCCGGATGAAGATCGCTGACCCGCTGCTCGCCGCCTTACTGGCCGCCCTGTCGGTATTTACCGTCCGCCAGGCCAGGCGAGCGTGGCGGGACCCGGACTGGGAGCCGAACTCGCTGACGGAGGCGCCGCGCAGCGCCGCGGCCGTGGCCGCCCTGGCCGTCTCGTTCACCGTGTTCTTCGTGGGCGGGTCGGTCTTCGCCGACCTGCCGGGGACGGCGGCGCGAGACGTCGGCGCGGGGCTGGTCGCGGCCGGCTTCCTCGGGCTCACGTCCGCCGCGATCGCGATGGCGACGACCAAGCGGTACGGGCGGCCGCGGTTCCTGGTCCCGCCGCCGATGCGGCCGGGCCACGAGCAGGCCCTGACCCCCGGGGCGGCCGGGCCGACCATCGACGAGATCCAGGCGGCCGACGTCGGGCGGGCGGTAGCGGCGGCCCAGGGCTCTGCCCGCGCCTTTGACGCGGCCGACCCCCCGGCCCCGGAGGCCGACGGCGAGTTCATCGTGATCGCCGGGCCGGGAACCCACGTCACCGGCGCCGGCCGCGACGCCGGCCGGCTGGTGCTGACCACCCGCCGGCTGATCCTGAGCACCAGGCGGCCGAACCTGCTCGGCCAGGACCGCTCCTGGCCGGTGGCGCAGGTGCGCGCCATCACCGCCGGTCCCGGCGACACCGGGATCACCGTACGCTGCACCGATGGCCGCGACGAGGTCTTCACCGTGGAAAAGCACCGGGACCTGTGGCTGAGCCGGGGCGGCAAGCTGCTGTCCCTGCCCCGGCCGGTCACGAGCTGGTACGGCGATCCCCCGGACGCCGACCGCCCCGTGACCGTGCCCGAGGGGGCGGCCGTCCTGGTGCTGTGGCGGGCGGACGGGGAACAGCGCGACCGCCTCGCCGGGTACCGGGTGCTGCTCGACGGCCGCAAGGTCGCGAAGATCAGGCGAGGACAGCGGATCGAGCTCCCGATCACGCCCGGCCGCCACGTCATCTTCCTGCGGTCGATCTGGGTCGGCAGCCACTTCATCCCGTTCCAGGCCCGGGCCGGGCAGGTGCTGAGGTTCTGCTGCGAGCCGGGCGGCTTCCCCGGCATGACCCAGCCCGACATGGCACGGGACGTGACCGGCTACATCAGGCTGCGCCGCCTCTAGCGCAGTACCTTTAGCCGGTGAAGGCGCTGGTGTTCCGGCACGACCTGGCCCGCGAGGCGGCGTCGGCCATCGGCGGGCGCGTCAGCCGGCGCGCCTTCGTGTCCCGCCTCGCGCCCGTCCGCGTCGAAGACATCGACGAGCTGCCGCTGCCGGACGGGGACTGGGTGCGCGTCACGACCACGGTCTCGGGCCTGTGCGGCTCCGACGTGAAGCAGATCCTGCTGAACGGCACCCGCGACAACCCGCTCACGGCGCTGGTCTCCTTCCCGCACGTGCTCGGCCACGAGGTCGTCGGGCGCCGCACGGACACCGGGCAGCGCGTCGTGCTCAATCCGTGGCTGTCCTGCGTCCCCCGCGGCATCGACCCGCCGTGCCCGGCCTGCCGGGCCGGCCGCTACCCGTGGTGCCGCAACTTCCGCTCGGGCCACCTGCCCGTCTCGATCCACCTGGGGAACTGCGCGGCGGCCGCCGGGGCGCACGCCGAGCGCTTCGGCGCCCACCTCTCCCAGCTGTTTGCCATCCCCGGCAACGTCAGTGACGAGGCGGCGGTGCTGGCCGACCCCGCCAGCGTCTCGTTGCGGTCGATCCTGCTCGCGCCGCCCCCGGACGGCCGGGCCGTCCTGGTCTACGGGTCGGGCACGCTCGCGTTCGCGGCGATCGCGCTGCTGCGCCACCTGTATCCCGCCACCGAGGTGTGGGCGGCGACGCGGCCCGGCGCCCGGGCCGCGCTCGCGACCCGCCTCGGCGCGCACGCGGTGCTGTCCTCCTCGCCCGGACAGCTCGTGGCGCAGGTCGCGCGGCGGGCCGGCGCGACGCCGCTCGAGCCGTGGAGCAAGCGCGACTGGCTGCAGGACGGCCCGGCCGTGGTGTACGACACGATCGGCTCGGCCGAGACCGTTGAGACCTCGCTCCGGCTGGTTGCGACCGGCGGCACGCTGGTCATCTCCGGCGTCGAGCCGCCCCGGCGCTTCGAGTGGACGCTGCTGTACTTCAAGGAGGTACGCGTCATCGGCTCGAACGGCTTCGGCGTCGAGGAGGTGGGCGGCGTGGCCAAGCACGCCATGCAGCACTACCTCGACTTCGTCGCGGCCGGCCTCGACCTGACGCCGGTGATCACGCACCGGTTCCCGCTCGAGCGCTGGGACGAGGCGGTGCTGACGCTGAAGGACGCGCGGCGCACCGGCGCGGTCAAGGTGCTGCTGGAGCCGCCCCGTCCCTAGAGGGTCAGGGCGCTGGGAAACCTGGTCTCGAAGTCCAGGATCCCCACCCATTCCGGCGTGACGGCGATGCGCGCCATGGGCTTGCCGCGCAGCGTGCTGACCCACGCCGGGCCCTGCTCCGGGCCGAAGTACCGCGTCGCCGCGAACGCGTACTCAGGGCACACGTCATCGAGGAACTCAACGCTGGCCCGCCCCCGGACCAGCAGCTCCTTGTACGGCCACGCGTTGTCGTCAACGGTGAGCGCCACCCTCGGGTCGGCCGCCAGCGCCTTGAGCTTGGGCGCCCCCGGCGGGGACCCGAGCACGAACTGGTCGCCGGTCCAGTGGAACCAGATCGGCACGACCCTCGGGCTGCCGTCGGTCCAGGTATAGGCCAGCCTCGCCGGGTTGGCCGAGCCCAGGAGCGCGTCGGCGACAGGATCCTTCAACAGCTCCAGGCTGCCCTGCTGCGCCATGTCCTCCCCCTCTTCAGGATCCGGGCGGCGGGCACCTCAGCCCCGCCTGCCACCCATGATGCTCCCGCGGCGTTCCACGGACACAGGGGCGAAAGTCCCGGCCCTGTGATCATCCTGCCAGCCCGAACCTTACGCTATAGTGATATCAGTTTTATGACCGGCGGGAGGTGTGGGGCTGTGGACTCGTTCTCGGGGAAGCTCGCGGTGGTGACCGGCGGTGGCTCCGGCATGGGCCGGGAGCTGGTGCGCCAGCTGGCGGCGCAGGGATGCTCGGTCGCCACCTGCGACTGGCACCCGGACACCGTCGCGGAGACCGCGATCATGGCGGGCGAGGCCGCCCCGCCCGGCGTCCGGGTCAGCAGCCATGCCTGCGACGTCTCGGACGAGGCGCAGGTCCTGCGGTTCCGCGATGAGCTGCTCGAGGAGCACGCCAGCGATCACGTCGACCTGGTCTTCAGCAACGCGGGCGTCGGCGGCGGAGCCAGCTTCGTCAACGACAGCCGGGAGGAATGGGAGCGCACGTTCGCCGTCGACTGGTGGGGCGTCTACTACTGCGCCCGGGCGTTCCTGCCCCTGCTGATCGCGAGCGGCGACGGCGTCCTGGTCAACACCAGCAGCGTCAACGGATTCTGGGCGACCCTGGGCCCGGGCATGCCG
>Ga0318494_10000078_pt1 | contig 25071 bp, 17 predicted proteins | sample GRESIP108b1f24_FD_203293 | JGI IMG/M metagenome (GOLD analysis project Ga0318494, IMG submission 203293) | Tropical soil microbial communities from Luquillo Experimental Forest, Puerto Rico - GRE.SIPMG.108b1f24 | ecosystem: Environmental > Terrestrial > Soil > Tropical forest > Bulk soil... | reverse complement strand
CTGGGCACGGCCCCAGAGCCGGTGGTCATCACCTAGCACGCTGGCTAGGCGGTTGTGGTGGCCTGCGGCCGCAGCTGGCTGGTGAGGAACTGATCCCAGGTCCGCGAGCCGACGGTGTGTCCCGGCGGTGGCAGCAGCGCGCCGTTACTGATTGCTCGGGTGCCTGGTATCCGGACCGGCCACACCCATCGGCGACGATGGCTGGCCTTCAGGTAGCCCCGGAGCAGGTCCGTCCAGTTGCTCACCTGTGGTCCGGCCATGTCGGGGGCGCGGCCGGCGGGCTGGCCCAGCGCCAGCTCGACGAGCCGGCCTGCCACGTCGCGGGGATCCACGGGCTGGACGATGAAGCCCGCTGGCACGGGTGCCACGGGGAACCGGCTCAGCTTCCGCGCATTGGCCAGGCAGTAGTCGTAGAACTGCGTGACCCGCAGGATCGTCCAGGGCAGGCCGGACTCGGCCACGATCTGCTCGGCCTGGAGCTTGGCTTTCGGGTATCCCCAGGAGGCGATGTGGTCGATACCGACGATCGAGACATACACCAGGTGGGCCGAGCCCGCCCGGGACGCGGCGGCCACGAGGTTGCGGGTGGCCGCGGCGTCACCCCTCGTGCTGGTCGCGCAGTGGATGATGGCCGCCGTCGCGGTCACCGCCGGCTCGATGCCCTGGCCGGTCCGGAGGTCTGCGGTGAAGAACGTGACTCCCTGCGGGGCGGGCCGGTCGTGCCGGGCGAGCACGCGGACGTCGCAGCCGCTGTCCAGCAGGCGCGCGACGACAAGCTTTCCGAGGCGGCCGGTGCCGCCGGTGACCAGGACGGGCGAGGCCATGGGCTCTCCTTACGCCAAGCGGGGTCTGGACGGTCACTTCTATGTCCGATCACGACCAGAGAATGTGACCGACGGACGAAGATCCCGACCTTCGTCAGCGGGCAGGAAGATGGCCGATGAGCGCGTCGAATGCGTCGGTCCCGGTGCGGTCACGGCGGGGCCCGGAGGTGATGCCGGGGATGCCCGTGGCCGGTAGTTCCCAGCGCACTCGCGCGGGGTCGAGCTGCTCTACGGCGTGATACCAGTCGCGGAGCGGGCCGGCTAGCTGGGTGCGGCCCAGTGCGCCGCAGCGCCGTCAGGGTCGATGGCGCGGTCGGGAGCTGACCCGCGCGGCGTCTCGCCGATCACCGTGGCGGGCCGGCAGTGCGCCGCGACCCAGGTGCTCTTGCCCGCAGCGCTGGGTCCTTCGACGACGATGATCACACCCGCCCACACTAGAGCCCGGCACCCGGCTACGCGGGCCCGGCGACGCCGATCATGTTTCCCTCGGGGTCGGTGAAGTGGCCAACGACCAGGCCTGTCGGCGCCCGCTCCGGGCCCATCCGGCGCTGGCCGCCCAGCCGTTCCGCCTCTTGCAGAGCGGCCTCGACGTCGCGGACACCGACGTAGAAGACCACATGGGCCGGGTAGCCGGTGCCTCCGCCGACGCCGCCCGGGATGCCGGTCCCGTCGCTGGTGGAGATGCGGGTGACGAAGCCGTAGTTCGCCGGTTCCGACACCGCTTCGGCGACCGGGGAACTGGTGTCGAACTTCCATCCGAACAGTTCGCCGAAGTAGCTCCGGAGCTTGGCTGGATCCTTCCCGATGATTTCAAAGTGCACCACCGGCTGTCCCATCGGTACTCCCTTCCACTGGCCGCGCCGCACCGCGGCCCAGGCTCCCTGGGTGAGGACTGGCGTGACACGCGAGACTCATCGGCGACCCGGTGGTTGGAGCGCGGGCTTTCGGCGATGTGCCGTGGCCGGCCAGCCGGCCACGGCACATCTGAGCTGCCGGTGTGTTCAGGCTCCGGGGATGAGGCCGAGCTGGCGGAGCGCGGTGACGCCGTCGTCGAGGCCGATCTCCTCGGTGATGAGGCCGTTCTCAACCTTCAGGACGGTGGTGCCGGTGAATCGCATCTCCTGGCCGGTATTGGCCGGCAGCGAGCCGACGGGCATGTCGTCGAACGCCGCACCGGTGTGGGTGCCGCCACCTTCCCACTGGCCGACCACGTAGTCGCCCTCGGCGATGAGGTCGGCGGTGCCCCAGAAGTTCAGGTCCGGGAACGCGGCGCGGAACTTCCCGGCGAACGCCCGGACCGCGTCGCGGCCGCGCAGCGGCGCGTGCAGCGAGTACTCGAACCGGATGTCCGGGGCCGCGAGTTCGTCGATGACGGCCGGGTTGAAGTCCTTACCCCAGAACTCCGTGAACCACCGGCCCACGACCGCCTTGTTCTCCTCGATCGACATAGATCGTTTCCCTCCTTGCCGTGAGTGTCGGATGCACCCTGTAGACGGGCGCCGGGGGCATCCCGTGAGGTGACGGCCGGAAATTTCCTGAAGGTCCGGGTCAGGCGGACCGGACCGTTCCGAGAGCTAGGTCGAGGGCCACGCTCTCACCCGGCCCGGCGACGTCAGCGGGGGGCAGGCCGGGAATGTCGGCCGCCAGGTTTACCGTGGGCGCCATGAGCGACAGCGAGACTCCGTGGGAACCGCCGCTGGCTGGCACCGAGGCTGAGCAGCTGACCGGCGCGCTCGACCGGCTGCGCGCGACGTTCCGGTGGAAGGCCGACGGCCTGGATGCGGCCGGGCTGCAAACCCGGGTCGGCGCCTCCGCGCTGACGCTGGGTGGCTTGCTCAAGCATCTGGCGGCGGCGGAGGATTACACGTTCACTACCAAGTTGCGCGGCCAGCCGATGGGCGGGCCGTGGGAGGCCACCGGCTGGGACGGCAGCGACGACTGGGAGTTCACCTCCGCCGCCGACGACACTCCCGGGCAGCTTTACGCGCTGTGGGACGGCGCGGTCGGACGGTCCCGCGCCCGGCTGGACGCCGCCATGGGCGATGGCGGGCTGGGCCAGTTCGTCCAAGTCTCCGGCCCGGATGGCCGGCACGCCAGCCTGCGGCGGCTGCTGTGCGACCTGATCGAGGAGTATGGCCGGCATACCGGGCACGCCGACCTGATCCGGGAAGCGGTAGACGGGCTGGTCGGCGAGGACCCCCCGCCCGGATGGTCCCCAGGTCAATCACGCTGACGAGCTGACCGTCACCGGACAGCTGGACCAGGCTGCATGGCTCGTTACGTCCCGGGACCGATCTGGGCTCGCGGCGGCAGCGGCGGGCGGCGCCTGGACGGCCTGGTGCGCACGTCAGGAGGTCGCACGGCGGGCCGCTGTTGCAGGGCTTCCAGCGCGAGCCTGACCGCGGTCTCCAGCTGCGTGTCCCGCTCCGCAGCCCAGTCGTCGGGCGACATGATGACCTCGACGTCAGGGTCGACGCCGTAGTTTTCCACGCCCCATCCGTACTGCTCGAACCAGAAGGCCAGCCGCGGCACGGTGATCCGCGTCCCGTCGATCAGCTCGTGCTCGAAGTCGAAACCGATGACGCCGCCCCAGGTCCTGGCGCCGACCACCGGGCCGAGCCCGAGCAGGCGGACGGCGGCGGTGACGATGTCGCCGTCCGATCCCGAGCATTCGTCGGTGACGGCGACGACCGGCCCGCGCGGCGCGTCATTGGGATAGGTGGCCGGAATCAGGCCGCCCGGCACATCCCAGGCGATCACCTTGCGGGCCAGCTTCTCCACCACCAGCTCCGAGGTGTGTCCGCCGGTGTTGCCGCGCACGTCCACGATCAGCGCGTCGCGCAGCATCTCGGTGCGCAGGTCCCGGTGAAAGTCCGCCCAGCCCTGGCTCACCATGTCCGGCACGTGCAGGTAGCCGACCCGGCCCCCGCTGAGCTCTCTCACCTGCGCCCGCGTGGCGCTGACCCAGTCCAGGTAGCGCAGCCTGGTATCGCTCCGCAACGGCACAATCGGCACACTGCGCGGCCGGCTGCCGTCGGCGGGCGCGATGGTGAGCTCGACCGGCTTGCCTGCGGCGCCCGTCAGCAGCGGCCCAGGCCCGTCGGGCCCGACCGGCCTGCCATCCACGGCGAGCAGCACGTCGCCGGGCGCGATTCCGGCGCCGGGCGCCGCCAGCGGCGCGCGGGCCCGCGGATCGGAGGTGTCCCCGAGCACCACACGGGTCAGCCGCCAGGCGTCCCCGCTGCGCTCGACGTCCGCGCCGAGCAGGCCGGGCCCGGCGGCTGGCGTGCCGCCCTCAGCCGGGTAGGCGTAGGCATGCGAAGTCCCAAGCTCGCCGAAAACCTCCCACAGCAGGTCGACGAACTCGGACGAAGTGGTGATCCGGTCGAGCAGCGGGCGGTATTCGTCCTGCACGGCGTCCCAGTCCACGTCCGCCATGTCGGATACCCAGAAATCGTGCCGCACGATCCGGCCTGCCTCGGCGTAGGCCTGACGCCACATCGCGGGCGTATCGAGCAGGAACCTGGCCCGGCTGCGGTCGATCTCGATCTTGTCGTCGGGGTGGCCGCCACCGGCCTTGCGCTCGGCCGGAATCACCGTGAGCTTCCCGTGATCGCTGGTGACCAGCCGGGTGCCGTCTCCGCTGGCCTCGAACCAGTCCACCTCCCCGGCCAGCTCGCACACCTCGCGTTGGGCAAAATCGAACCGCTCGAGCACCGGGCGGGGCGCGTCGTCGGTCGGCTGCGCGCCGCCGATGCCGAGGTTGCCCGTCACCGGCTTACGCAGCCAGGCCAGTCCGTCCTTGACCGCGCGCAGGCCTGAATACCGTGCCTCGGGCACCGGGAGCGCGACGACCCGGTCAGCCATCCCGGTGGTCTCCACCGGCACCGGCGGAAGGCGCGGCGTATTGCGGCCGGCCGCGGCGTCGGCGGCAGCGCCGTCAGCACTCGTCGATTCGTCGCCGGCCGCCGGTGCCCCCGCGCGTTTGTCCGCGGGCTCGCCGATGGGCCGACCGCCAAGTTCGGGCGCGAACGGGGACGCGGTCGTGCGGTCGAGGGGCAGCAAGAAGGGACGCGCCCCGTACGGGAACGTGAGGTCGAAGAAGTGCGCGTCGTAGATCGGATCGAAATCGCGCAACGACAGGAACGCCAGGTACTTGCCGTCGAGGGTGAAGACCGGCTCGGTGTCGGTGAACCGCCCGTCGGTGACGTCGAAAACCCGGCCGTCGGCGGACCGCGCCAGCCGTAGCCGGCGGAGCGGATTGAGGTTCGAGCCGGCCGGATGCTCGGCCGGCTGTGACCACGCCAGCCAGGCCGAGTCCGGTGACCAGGCCAGCCCGGTCACCACCCCGTTGTCCGACGCGGCGATCTCTCGCACCTGGCCGGACTCGACGTCGACGACCCGCAGGCGCCCGTCCTGCGCCGCGACCGCGACCGCCCCGCCGTCCGGCGCGGCCGCCAGCCCGGTGATGCGGCCGACCTGGCCGGCGGCGATCCGCCGCGGCGCGGCGGCCGGGTCGGCGGCACCGGCCGGGTCGCCGGAGCCGACCTCCAAGGTGTCGCGGCCATCGGCGTCGGTCGCCCAGATGACCTGCCCGCTGGTCCCTAGCACCTGCGGGAAACGCGCCCGGGCACCGGGAACGGCCGACACCGCCCGGGCCGGGCCATCCCGGTGGGTCAGCCAGTGCACGGTTCCACGAACCTCGATCGCGCTGGCCCGCCCGCCACGGTCGACGGACAGCGAGCCGACGTGGTCCTCTGCCGTCACCAGACGCGGCGCGCGGCCGCGCACGGGCGAGCCGAGGGTGATGTCGAGCCGGGCCGGCCCAGCGGCCCGCAGATCATCGAGCAGCCACAGGTCGCCGCCACGCGCGTAGATGATCCGCTGCCCGTCGGTGCTGGCCTGGCGTGCGTACCAGCCCTCGTGATCGGTGTGCCGGCGCAGGTCGCTGCCGTCCAGCGCGCACGAGTAGACGTTGCCGGTGCCCTCATGGTCACTGATGAACCCGAGCCGCCCGCCGACGATCATGGGGTTGGCGAACTGGGCCGGCAGGTCGGCGAGCACGCGCCGGAACGGACCTGCGCTCCGGCCCGCCGCGGCAAGCGCACCGGAAATGATCGCCGTGGCCGGGCCCACCCACAGGCGCCCGGCGGTGCCACCGCGGTAGCGCTTCCAGTGGGCCGGATCGTCTTCGAACCCTCCGAATTTGCCAGTGATCAGGCCGACCGTGTCAGCGCCGCGGCCGTCGGCGGGGGCGGCGCCTCCCGTGCCGCCCCCGCTGGCACCCAGCGACAGGTCGGATACCGTGCCGAACGGCAGCACCCGTTCGGCACCCGGAGTGCCCGACCGCGCGGTCGTCAGCGCGCGGGCCCGGCCGTAGTGAAAGAACGGCTGGTTCGCCGCGCTGACGGCCAGGACCTCCCCGGCCGGAGTCCAGCCGCTGACCCGGGCCCAGGACGTGCCCCAGTAGGTGAGCCGGGTGCTGGTCCCGTCGGCCAGACCGGCCACGTAGACCTCGGGGCTGCCGTCCCTGGCGCTGACCCAGGCCACGTGCGTGCCGTCCGGCGTCAGCCTCGGCGTCGACGCCTGCGCCTCGTCCGCGGTGAACCGCCAGGCCCGGCCGCCTGCGACCGGCGCCAGCCAGACGTCGTCGGCAGCGACGAAGACCACCAGATCGTGAGCGATGTGCGGGAACCTCAGGTATCCAGGTGACGCCATCGGGCCATAGTACGGTTCCACCCGGCCGGCCCTGCCGTGGCCGCGCCTGGTACCGGCGCGCTGCCTCACCGCGGCTGATGCGTCAGGCCCGCGCGCAGGTCATGACTGGGCCGGGCGATACGCACATGGTTAGCTGGACCAGGCTGCATGGCTCCATCCTGGCCGATCCCGGGCGCCTGGCCGGCGGGTCCGGGGACCACGGCGCCGGGCGCCCTGGCATCCTCTGGCTATGGACAAGGCGCTGGTGCCCGTGCGCGACCTCACGGACCCCGATCAGAACCAGGCGGTGCTCGACGCGGCCGCCGCCCTCGCCGAAGACCGCGCGACGGCAGAGAGCGTCGCGGCCAGCCACGGTCCGGCCGTGACGGCCGAAGCCATCGCGGCGGCCCGATCGCGGCGGCGGCTGAGCGAGCTCACCGGGCCGGTCCACCTGACCGTGGTGTGGGCCATGTACGGCGAGACGGGCCGCATGGTCCCCCGGGCCGAGCACCCGCACGGGGAGGACTTCGTACGGACCAAGGTCCGCCAGCTCGACTGGCTGACCGGCGGCCTGCCCGGGGTCACCTGGAGCATTCTCGCGGTCGACGACGGATGCCCGGACCGGCCCTCCAGCGCCGATCTCATGACCCAGATCGCGGCCGCCGAAGGCTACCCGGCAGCAGGCCACCGCAGCGTGACGGTGCTCAGGCTGGCTGACATCATCGGGGGCGCCATCCCGGTCAGCCCCGCATTCGACCGGCTGACCTCGACCGAGCAGTCCCGCAAGGGCGGGTCGATACTGGCGGGGCTGGCCGCCGCGGTCGCGGCCGGCCTGGCGCGGGCCAACGGCGCCGGCCGGCACGTGGCCTGCTACACCGACGCGGACCTGTCCGCGAACCTGGCCCAGCTGGGCTCGCTGGCGGCGCCGGTGGTGGCCGGCGACCGGGTGGCCGGGGCGCTCGGCCAGCGTTACGGGATCGCGGGGGCGGTGCTGATCCGGGCCGACGGGCCGGTCACCGAGCCGCACAGCACCGGCGACAAGCCGGACAAGATCATCATCCTGTTCCGCCACTTCGTCCGGGCCACGCTGATCCCGTCCCTGGCCCAGGTGCTCGACACCCAGGCCGGCTTCAAGGTCTTCGACGCGGCCGCGCTCGGCCCGGTCATCGGGCAGATGACGTCCTTCAACGAGACCTTCGACGTCGAGTTGCTCATCCATCTCGCCCAGCGCTACGGGCCCGCGGCCCTGGCCGTCGAGCCGATCGTGTTCACCGAGGACTTCGCCGCGACGAACTTCCCCTCCGTCGACCCCGGGCCGCGCCACCTGGCGATGGTTCACCAGGTCGTGGAGCTCTACGACCGGTTCGTCGCGCCGTTCGCCCCGGTCACCGGCGAGGCGGCCGACCTGCTCGCCCTGGTCCGGGCGCTCGACCTCGACGGCTACGTGACCTTGATCGGGCAGCTGCGCGCCGAGGACCCCGGCGATCCCACGCTGTTCGACCGGCGATGGCCCGTGTCGCATCTTCGCGGCATCCTCCGGCAATGACACCGGCTCATCAGGATGCGTCAAGCTGTGCGCCAGCGGTGCGGCCGGCGTCGGCGGTGCGGCGCAGGAACGTGGCGATGAGATCGAGGTCGTCGCTGGAGTAGTCGGCGCAGATCTTCGCGACCTCGGCGTTCATCCCGGAAGCGAGCCGCAGCACGTCCGCGCGGCGGCCGGGTACCGGCTGGAGGACGACGCCGCGGCGGTCGGAAGGATCGCGCTGCCGGGTGATCCAGCCGCCGCGCTCCAGGCGGTCGATGACGCCGGTCATGGTGGCGGGGTGGAGGCCGGCCAGCCGTGCCAGCGAGCTCGGGCTGAGCGGGCCGCGCGAGTCGATGAGATCAAGGCACTGCAGGTCGGTGCCCTTGAGGTCGAGGTGCCCGCTCATGCGCTGGTTGAGCAGGGACAACTCGGCGCTCAGGTCACGCAGCGCCTCCCTGACCGCCTGGTTGAGCCGGCTCCGGCGACCGGTCTGCCCGCCGTCCGCGGATAGATCAGTTTTCATGTGATATGCTTTCCATATATTATCAATACGAGACCAGCATATCAGGCCCCGGCAGAAGGGCAGATGTCATGAAGCTCACCATCTTCGGCGCGTCCGGCGCGACCGGAACATGCCTGGTCAGGCAGGCACTCGACGCGGGTCACGAGGTCACGGCGGTCGTTCGCGACCCGGCCCGCCTGACCGTTCCCGCCCAGCCGCGGCTGCACGTCATCACCGCCGACGTCATGGACGCAGCCTCGATCAGCCCGGCCGTGGCGGATGCCGACGCGGTGATCACCGCGATCGCCCCGCACGGCACCGGCGCCAGCACGCTCCGCCAGGACAGCACCCGCAGCATCATCTAGGCCATGCACAAGACCGGCGTGCGCAGGCTGCTGTTCATCAGCGGCTCCATCGCCGCCGACCAGGGCGAGAGCCCCTACCTGCGCTACCTGATCAAGCCCGTGGCGCGGCACACGTTCCTGCGGCACGTCAACGCCGACTTCCTCGCCACCGAGCAGGAGATCCGTGCCAGCGACCTGGACTGGACGATCTTCCGGCCGCCGTCGCTGACCAGCAAGCCGGCCAGGGGAACTTACCGCGTCGCGGTCGACCGCAACCTGCCCCGCTGCTTCAGCATCACGCGCGCGGACCTCGCCGTCTGCATGCTCAGAGCTCTCGATGACCCCGCGACCATTCACCGGCACATCTGCGCCGCCAACTAACACCCCGCCCCGGCACCGATCACGGCCGGGTGCGTACGGGCCACGATGCCGGCGCAGCCCCGGTGGCCTGCGCGCCGGCGGTCCCGGCGGCCGACAGCGGTGCGGCGGAAGAACTCGGTGCCGAGCATTTTTTGCAGCAGGCTGTACGGAAGCATCGACGCCGCGGCCGGGTGCTGGGTGCGGTGCTGCGCCAGCGCCGCGAGCTTGCGGTGCAGGTGGCTGGTGACGTCCACCGCGCAGGTCCCGGGCGGCAGGGCGGCGGCCTGGGACGGTGCCGCGCCGGCCGCGCCGGCGCCGCGCCCGGCGTACGGCTGGAGCGGGGTGCGGGACAGCACCAGGCAGGTGAGACTGTCGCGGGCTACCACGTGCGCCAGGCGCTCCCCCGCTATCAGGCCGAGCTCGCCGAAGAAGTCACCCGCCTGCATCCGCCGCACGCGGGTCACCCGGCCGTCGGGATATTCCACCAGGCGATCGGCGGTCCCGCTGAGGATCAGGTACAACGCGTCGGCGGGCTCGCCTTGCTCCACCACGGAGGCGCCCGGGGGGAACCACTGCACCCGCACGTCGTCCCGGGCCAGCCGCATGGTGGCCGACTCGCCGGCGAACAGGGCGATTGCCTGCAGCGCGGCGCGATCGGTGGCCCGCTGCCCCGAATCGGTGATCCAGTGCGCGAGTTCGTCGGCCATGGACGTGTGCCGCGGCGGGAAGAGGGCGTGGTACAGCCGCTGGCCCCGGTTATGGTCGCGGGCCATCGCCCGGAACGTCTCGGTGGCCAGGCCGGAGATCGCGACGTGATCGGGGTGCCCGTAACCGCCGTCGGCGCCGAAGGTGATGACGGTGTCCGGGTCGAACTGCCGCATGATGTCAGCGATCGCGGCGCCCAGCGAGGACCGATGGTGCGGCAAGGTCCCGTCCGCGTAGTCCAGCACCTGCACGCGGGGCACGCCGAGCTCGGCGGCGGCCGCGCGCAGCTCGCCTTCCCGGACCGCGCCCAGCGTGCGCCGGGTCGCGGCGGCAGGATCGCGGATCTGCCCCCGCTCCCCGCGGGTAGCCGAGACGATCATGACCTCGGCGCCCGCCTCGGCCGCCCGGGCCATCGTGCCGCCCGCGCAGAACACCTCGTCGTCCGGGTGGGCGAAGACGCCGAGCAGGCGCCGCGCTGAGCCGGGTCTGTTCTCCACCATGACCTCCTCCGGGCCGACCGCAAGGCCGGCCTAGCAGCCCCGCCGGGGCGCGAGGCCGCCGGTGTCGGCGTCGCGATCGGCGTACGTCGCCTGCACGAAGGCCAGGAACCGCTCCACGTCCTCGACGTTGGAGGCCAGGCCCACCGAGGCGCGCAGCGCGCCGCCGCTGGGCAGGCCGAGCAGGCCGACGTACTCGTCCATCGTCTGCGGGCGGGCCCGCGCCGCGGCGCGCAAGGCCGGCCCGGTGAGCTGGGACGCGCCCTCGCTGGCGCCCGGGTTGCAGTGGCACCCGGTGCGGATCGAGATCCCGGCGGCGGCGGTGGCCCGGGCGACGGCGCGCTCGTCGATGACGCGGCCGCCGGGATCCAGCAGGTTGAACGCGACGGTGCCGCCGCGGTCGCGGGTATCGGCGGGCCCGTAGATCCGCGCCATCGGCTGGCCGTTGCCGTGGCGCAGGCCGGCCAGCCGGTCGAGGAGCCAGCCGGTCAGGCACGTCACCCGCTGATGGATCAGGTCGATGCCGATGCCGTTGACCCAGGCCAGCCCGGACTCCAGGTCGGGTATCTGCAGGAAGCTGGCCGTGCCGTCCTCGAACCGGGCCTCGTCCGGGGCCAGCGTGTGCCAGTCGCCCGCCGTGCTGGCCAGGTACACCGACCCGCCGGCGAACCACGGGCGCCTCAGCCGTCCCAGTGCCTCCCGGCGCGCGATCAGGCTGCCGAGGCCGGTCGGGTAGCCGAACACCTTGTACCAGCTGACCGGGACGAAGTCGGGCTTGACCAGCGACAGGTCCAGCCGGTTCGTCGGCACGTAGGCGGCCGCGTCCAGCAGGACGTCGTAGCCATTTTCGTGCGCGGTCTCTATCCAGCGCAGCGGATGCTGCACCCCGCTGAAGTTGCTCTGCGCCGGGTAGGCCAGCAGTCCGCGGCGGCGGGGAGCGGCCAGCGCCCGGCGCATCGCGTCATCGTCGATCCGCAGCTCGGGCGAGCCGAACGGCACGTACTGCGTGGCCGCGCCGCTCGCCCGGGCGAACTCGCGGATGCCGTTGACCGAGTTGTGGTTGTCGGACGTCAGGACCAGCCGGGTCCGCCGATCGAACGGGTAGGCCTCCCCGACCAGCCGGCACGCGCCGGTGGCGTTCGGGGTGAAGATGACCGCGTACTCTTCCGGCGGCGCGTTGAAGTGCGCGAGGACCGCGAGCCGCGCCCGTTCGACCAGCCGCGTCGACGCGGTGGAGGTCGGGTTCTCCGAGTGCGGGTTCCCGAAGCATCCCTCGCCGATCCGTTCGGCGTGCGCGCGGACCTGCGCCTGGGCGGGCAGGCCCGCGCCGGTGTAGTCGAGGTAGACGTGCCCGCCCGCGTCGAGGTAGGAGTATTCGGTCGCCCGCAGCCAGTCGAGCAGCACCGTGCTCGAGTAGCCAGGGCAGGCGGACAGGAAGCCGGCCGGCTCCGGCGGCCGGTCACTCTCGATTCTGCCGGGCGGGCAGGCCCGTTCTAGCTGGGTGCTGGTCATGAACCTCTCCTCGCGTGGTGAGTCTGCGGCTGCTCAAAAGCGGCGGCGGCGCAGCATGCGTCGTTCGTCTTCGGTCAGGCCGCCCCAGATGCCGGCCTCATGCCCGCTGGCCAGCGCCCAGCTCAGGCAGGGGACGGTGACCGGGCAGCCGCGGCAGATCAGCTTCGCCGCCTTGACCTGGGCCCGGGCGGACCTGATATCGCCGTCCGGGAAGAACAGCTCCGGGTCGGCGTCCCGGCAGGCGGCGGCGTCGCGCCAGGCGGCGTCGTCCCGCGGGTCCGGGCAGCACTCGCGGGCCGGCCTCGCGGCCGCGGTGGATGTGCTCATGCTGCTGGCCTTGTCCCTGCATCACCTAGCGGCCCGCGGGTACCGCGCGTCGTTGTACTTCATCGGCCGGATGGCCATAACGGGCGGCCCGGGCCCGGTCCAGGTCGCCGACGCCCCGCGCGGCCGGGGCGACCTGCCGGACCGCGAGGATGCTGTCCAGCGGGCCGGCCAGCACGGTGGGCTGATACGGGCGGCCGTCGTCGGCCTCCTCGAAGCGGAAGCCGGGCCCGCCCAGGTCCGCGCTGGCGCCGAAGCCCAGCGGGCCGATCGAGAACGAGCTGGGGACGATCCGGTGCCAGCCGTCCGCGAGCAAGACCGCGACCACGCGGGGGGCGGCAAGTTCGTTATGGCTCATATCGCTGCCTTTCGCTGATCTGAGCGGGGAAGGGGGGCGGCCTCGCCAGCGTGCTCGCGCAGCAGCGCGGCGATCTCGGCGTGGCCGTTGCTCTCGGCGTCGGACAGCGGGGTGCCGCCCCAGCGGTCCACCGGCCGCGGGCCGGCGCCGGCCGCCAGCAGGTAGCGGACCACGCCGAGCTGGCCTTCGGCGGCGGCCAGGTGCAGCGGGGTGCGGCCGTCGTAGTCGGCGGTGCCGGGCTCGACCCCGGAGGCGATCAGCGCGCGGACCTCGTCCAGGTCGCCTTGGCTGGCGGCCCAGGTCAGCGCGACCACGGCCTCGGTCTGAGTCTGGTTCTTCTTCCGGCGCGGGTCCCGCTTGCTGGTCCGGCCGCGCCCGGTGACCAGCGAGTCGAAAGCGTGCACGTTGTACTCGGCGACCAGCTTGCGGGAGAACTCGATGCCCCGGACCGAGTTGCCGTGCTCGTCCAGCCGCGGTGACCAGACGCAGATGCCCATCAGGCCCGGGATGACCAGCATGAGCGCGCCGGACACGCCGCTCTTGGCGGGCAGTCCGATGGTGAACGCGAACTCCCCGGAGAAGTCGTACATGCCGCACGACGACATCAGCGACAGGCAGCTCCGCACCGTGCCCGGGGTGAACACCGGGTCGTCGGTCAGCGGGCACACCCCGGCGTTGGCCAGCGATGCCGCCGCGATGGCCAGCATCTGCGCGTCCACCTCGATCGAGCAGGCCTGGAAGTAGAACTCCAGCGTCTGCAGCAGGTCGGTGCCGGGCCGGAACGCGCCGCTTTCCCGCATCGAGTAGCCGAGCGCGAAGTTGCGGTCGGCGGTCTGCCGCTCGGACAGGTAGACCGCGTTGTTGAAGCCCGGCCGCCGGCCGCCGGCCAGCCGCCGCCAGGTCGCGGCGACCAGGTCGAACCGGTCGGCGATGTCCTCCTCCGGCCGGATCAGCGAGGTGGTCATGATCGCGCCGGCGTTGACCATCGGGTTGTGCGGCAGGCCCTTCGGGTTCAGCGCCAGCTCGTTGAACGATTGGCCGGACGGCTCGCGGCCCATGTGCTGGTGCACCGCCTCGGTGCCGTGCTCGTCCAGCGCCAGGCAGTAGCTCACCGTCTTGGACACCGACTGCAGGCAGAACGCGGTCGCCGCGTCGCCCACCGAGAACCGCTGCCCGTCCACCGTGCACACGGTGATCGCCAGCTGATCCGGGTCGACGCGCTTGAGCTGCGGGATGTAATCGGCCACCGCGCCGGACCTGACCGGCAGCAGCTCGTCGTACATCCGGGTGATGTCGGCGGTCAGCGCGGCGAAGTCGGGCACCGCGAGGTTGCCCTCGACCGCGCGCCTGATCAGGCTGCTGTTGTGCTGGGCGAGGGCCTTGAACTGGGCGAAGCTGATCTGCCGGGTTCCGCCGCCTGCGCCGGCCAGCCCGGCCAGCGCGTCGGCGATGCGCGGGTCGTCGGGCCGCAGCCCGGAGCGCTCCAGCCGGCTGAGCACCTCCAGCGGGGAGATCCGCCCGCCGGAGTCCGGATTGAACGAGTCGAACAGGCTGCGGTAGATCGCGTCGGTCCCGGCCGTGGCGTCCGGCCGGCGGGCTTCGGTGGCCGTCTTGGCCATCGTGGTTTCCCTTCCGTTCTCGTCGTGCGGGTCATCGGTCGCGGTGGGCCGCGCCGGCCCTTGCGTTGCTCCTGGTGCCCATTGGTATCCCGCCGCGCGGCGGCAGCGCTTCGCCCGTCAGGGCCAGATTCATGCGGCCGCGGCAGATGGCCCGATCGGGCCAGGCTCAGACCGCGTCGTCGCCCTCGCCATTGCGCCGTTCGCGGGTCGGCTCCGTGGTGAGCGCCAGGTCGACGGCGGATCTCAGGTCAAGCCTGGTTCCTCTGGCGTACTCCGCCTGGAAGTCGGCGTCGCCGAGGTGGACGCGCACCTCATCCAGGCTCTGCTGGCGGAAGACGTCCTCGGGGTCTTGCCACGGCTCTCCGCTGCTCCCGAGGAATGCGTCGGCGAAGCCATGCAGGACAGCAGCTCGACGCCAATCGCCGGTGTCGGAGGCGTGGCAGGCCAGGCCGAGCGTTGCGTAGGGGATGTCAGGTCTGTCGCCGCCGCGATGGCTATCTCGCAGCGCCCGCCGGAACGCGTCTGCCGTCCCCGCCTCGTCGCCTTCCAGTCGAAGCACCCAGCCTAGATTGATCATCGGGACCGGGTTGGGAAGTCCAACGGCGCGATTGGCCTCTTCGGCACGTTGCAGGAAGCGTCGCGCCGAGGGCAGATCGCCTTTGCGCAGACTGAACACCCCTGCATTGTTGTAAAGGCCTCCGGCGAGACCCTGATCCCCGGATCGTTCGACGCACGCGATGGCCTCAGCCGCGAGCGCCTCGGTCCGGTCGGGCCGCACCTGGTCGGTACACATGAGAAGGAAGATCAGGCTGGGACCGAGCAGGCTGTCGTCGCCGGAGCGCCTGGCTCGTTCCGCCGCGACCTCACCGTACGCCAAGCCGCGCTCCGGCATTCCGGCGAAGTAGAGGACGGCGCACAGGACATGCCCAGCCTCGATGAGCAGGCGATCATCCCCCAGCTGCTCGGCGATCTCCATGGCTTCCTCGCCCAGGCGCAGCGCCAGCTCCATGTCGACCCCCCGGGCGATCATGGCTGCGCTCGACAACACGGCGGACCGCAAAGACGGATCAGCCCTCGCTTCGGGTCGCTCCAACACCGGGGCGAGCGCGCCGACCGCCCGCTCCCGTTGCGTGTTCTCCGACCAGGAACGGACAAGCGCCGCCCCGAACCGCAAGACCTGCTCCGTACCCTCCGGCACGTTGGGGGCGCCGGCTGCGTAGTCGACCGCCCGCCAGATGTTCCCCTGCTCGGCGTTCAGCCTGCGGATCCACCTCACTTGCTTCGGCCCCGCGAACTCCGCTCCGGCGGTCTCGGCGACCGAGAGAAAGTAACGGCAGTGCGCCTGGCTCAGTTCGTCGGCCTCCGGTCCATCCGACTCGATGAGCCGTTCCTTCGCGAACTGCCGGATTGTCTCCAGCAGCCGGTAGCGAAGGGCACCGTCGGCGGGTTCCGCCACGACGAGGTTCTTGTCGACGAGGGATACCACGAGGTCGGTCACTGCGAACGCGTCGAGATCGCCGCCCGCGCAGACCGCCTCCGCCGCGTCGAGCTGGAACCCGTCGACGAACACCGACAGGCGCCGAAGCAGCTGCTGTTCCGGCGCGGTGAGCAGCGAGTACGACCAGTCCACGGTGGCTAGCAACGTCTGCTGCCGGGGCAGGACGTTCCGGCCGCCGCCCGTCAGAAGCCGGAACCGCTGGTCGAGCCGGTCGTTGAGATCGGCCAGCGAGAGTCCGCGAAGCCGCGAGGCGGCCAGCTCGATCGCCAGTGGCATGCCGTCGAGGCGCCGGCAGATCTGGGCGACCAGGGGCACAGCAGCTCGGTCGAGAACAAAGCCCGCGCCCTGGGCCGCAGCCCGCTCCGCGAACAGGGCGACCGCGTCGGAGCCGTAGGGATCCACCTCGCCAGGGTCGCCGTCCTCGTCGGGCAGAGACATCGAGGGCACCCGGTAGATGGTCTCGCCGGCGATACCCAACGGCTCACGGCTGGTCGTCAGCAGACGGATCTCGGAGCAGTAGCGCAAGATGGCGTCGGCAACCTTCGCGCAGGCGCCGATGAGATGCTCGCAGTTGTCGAGCACGATCAAAGCCTGCTGGGACGCCAGGCCCGTAACCAGGGTGTCGAGCGGCGGCTGACCCGAGCGCGTCGCCATACCGAGAACGTCGAGGATCGTCGAGGCGACCGCGTCCTCGTCGGAGACCGGCGCGAGCTCGACGAGCCACACCCCATCGCCCGAGCCGTCGAGGAGCTCGGCCGCCAGCTGTATCGCCAGCCTCGTCTTGCCCGCTCCCCCGGCCCCGGTGAGCGTCACGAGCCGGCGGTCCTCCACCAGGCGGCGGAGCTCGGATAGTTCCCGCTCGCGCCCGACGAACCTGGCCGGCTGGGCCGGGAGGTTGTTGGGCAGGGCCGGGTTGTCGAGGGAACGCAACGGCGGGAACTCCGGCTGAAGACCGGGGGCTTGCAACTGGAAGACCTGCTCGGGCCGTCCCAGGTCTTTCAAACGGTGGTGCCCGAGGTCGCGCAGAGACGTTCCGTCCGGCAAGACGTCCTGGACCAGAGCCGCTGCGGACGACGAGAACACCACCTGCCCTCCGTAGGCGACCCCAGCCAGTCGCGCCGCCCGGTGGACGTCGAGGCCGACCAGCCCGGCCGCGGTCTCAGAGGCCTCGCCCGAGTGCACTCCCATCCGCACCCGAACCTGCTCCCCTTCCGGCCAGTTCCGCGCCGTGAGCTCTCGCTGCATCTGCAGCACCGCCCTGACGCAGGCCCGCGGGGAGGTGAACACGGCAAAGAATCCGTCCCCCAGCGTGGTGATCTCGTCCCCGCCGTGGGCGGCCAGGGAATCGCGGATGAGGCGATGATGCTCGGCCAGGAGGCGCGCATACGTGGCCTCACCGAGGCGCCCGAGCAGTGCCGTCGAGCCTTCGATGTCGGTGAAGAGAAACGTCAGGGTAGCCGTGGCACCAAGCCTAAGGACTCCGGCCGGTGCCCGTAACGTAAGCCCCGCGTCGTGCCTCGGTGCGGTGGTTCCGCTCCCCCCCGGGCCCGCAGGTCAGACGAGCCCGGCGCGGACGCCCCAGGCGGCGGCCGCGGCGCGGGAGGACAGTCCGAGCTTGCGCCGGATGTTGGCCAGGTGCCGGTGCACGGTGTGCTCGCTCAAGAAAAGCCGTTGGGCGATGTCGGCGTTGCTCAGCCCCTGCGCGACGAGCTTGAGCACGTCGAGCTCGCGGGGCGTCAGTACCGTCACGGCCTCACCGGGCGCGGTCCCCTGGGCCGGCCTGGCCGCTGTGTCCGCGCGGTCGAGCACCGCCAGCACCTGGGCGACGTCGAGAGTGCGGCCCGCGGTGTATCCGGCGTCGAAGGCCTCGTCACCCATAGCGGCGCGCAGGCGCTGGCGGTCCAGGTCGGCCAGCCGGGCTTCCAGCGGATCGACGGTCTCGCCCAGGCCGGCCAGGACCTGGTCGGCCGCGCCGTGCAGCCGGGCGGACCAGCCCGGGCCGCCGCCGCGGCGGCCGGCCAGGGCCAGGCCGATCAGCGCGTAGGCCATGGACGCCTTCATCCCCATGCGCCGGGCCAGGTCGAGTGATTCGGCGAACAAAGCCTCGGCCGCGTCCGGCGAGCCGCCGAGGTACTCGGCCAGGCCAAGGTTGACCGTTCCGTAGACGATGTCGGAGCGGGCGTTGAGCGCGCGGGCGATGTCGAGCGACTCGGCCAGGTGGCCGCGGGCGGCGTCCAGGTCGCCCGCCGACAGCTCGTAGTAGCCCAGGTTGCCCAGCGTCGCCCCGACCTGGAGCCGGTCACCGGCCTGGCGGAAGAGCCGCACGGCCTCGGCCGTATCGCGGGCCGCACCGGCATGATCCCCCTCACGGGCCTTGGCGTACGACCGGGTCCACAGCAGGCAGCCGGTCAGGTAGGGCTCCCCGAGGCGGCGGCCCAGGCCCAGGCCTTGCTCGATCATCGGCAGCGCGGCCCCGGGCTGCCCCTGGCGCAGCAGGACCAGGGCCCGCATGTACAGCAGCTCGGCGATCAGTCTCTCGTCGCCGGCGGCGCGGGCAATGACCAGTCCCTCCTGGCAATAGTCCCCGGCGGTCGCGTGCGCGCCGGTCCTGCCGAGGAGGCCAGCCGCCGCGACCAGGGCCCGGGCGCGCGGCAGCGTTGCCTCCTGGGCGGCGGGGGCGCCCAGGAGCGCCTGCAGCGCGCTGGCGCCCTCGGCCGCGTGCCCGCGGGCCCGCCAGTACAGGTGCAGCGAGGCGGCCAGCCGCAGGCCCGGCTCGGGGTCGGGCTGGGCCTGGCTCAAGGCGATCGCGGCGCGCAGGTTGCCCAGCTCGGCGTCGAGCCGGTCCAGCCACTCGGCCTGATCGGGCCCGGCGAGCTGCGGGGCGGCCGCCTCAGCGAAGGCCAGGTAGTAGTCGAGGTGCGCGGCCCGGGCCGCGTCGGCCGCCGCCGGGCCCAGCGCGTCCAGCTGGGCGGCCGCGTACTGGCGGACGGTTTCCAGCAGCCGGTACCGGCCCGGGCCGGTCCCGGTGTCACCGAACTGGACCAGGCTCTTGTCCACCAGCGCGCCCAGGTGCCCCAAGACCTCCCCGGCGGGCACGTCGGGGCCCGCGGCGACCGCCTCGGCCGCGGCCAGACCGAACCCGCCGGCGAACACCGACAGCCGGGCCAGCACGGCCCGCTCCGGGCCGGTCAGCAACTCCCAAGACCAGTCCACCATCGCGCGCAGCGTCTGCTGCCGCCGTGGGGCCACCCGCGACCCGCCGGTCAAGATGGCGAACCGCTGGTCCAGCCGGGCCTCGAGCTCGGTGGCGGGTACTACCCGCAGCCGGGCGGCAGCCAGCTCGACCGCCAGCGGGATGCCATCCAGCCGCCGGCAGACGCGGCCGATGACCGCGGCGGTCTCCTGGTCCCAGGCCAGCGTCACCCCGTGCGTGGCGGCCCGGTCTTCCAGCAGCCGCACGGCCTCGCAGGCCCGGATCGCCTCCGCGTCATCGCCGTCGGCCGGGGTGCGCATGGATGGCACCCGGTACACGTGTTCGCCGTCGACGCCCAGCGGCTCGCGGCTGGTCGCCAGCAGGGACACGTTCGGGCAGCCGTGCAGCAGCGCGTCGGCCAGCTTGGCGCACCCATCCAGGACATGCTCGCAGTTGTCCAGCAGCACCAGCAGGCTCCGCCTGCCCACCGCCTCCACCAGGGTGTCCGCTACCGGCCGGCCCGGCTCCTGGCGCACGTCCAGCACGTCCGCCACGGTCACCGCCACCAGGTCCGGGTCGCCCAGCGGGGCCAGGTCGGCGAACCACACCTCGTCCCCGGTTTCGTCGGCCAGCCCGGCGGCCGCCTGCAGCCCCAGCCGGGTCTTGCCTGCCCCGCCCGCGCCGCTCAGCGTGACCAGCCGCGACTCGCCCACCAGCGCCCGCACCTCGGCCAATTCCGCCTCGCGGCCGATGAAGCTGGACACCCGCGCCGGCAAGTTGTTACGTGGCTCCGGGTCCGGCACGGCCCGCAGCACCGGGACCGCCCTCGCCAAGCTCTCGCTCACGCATCCCCCAGCCGGGCCGCCAGCGCGGCCGAACCGGCCACCAGGCCACCGGCCTTCCCGACCGAGTCAACCGGGCGGCGCCAACATCATACGTCCGCCCTGGGAGGCGGAACCAGGTGCGCCAACGCCGCCGATCAGCCGCGGTCCGGCTTAAACGAGCCCGGCGCGCGCGGCCCAGGCGGCGGCCGCGGCACGGGAGGAGAGGCCGAGCTTGCGCAGGATGTTGGCCAGGTGCCGGTGCACGGTGTGCTCGCTGAGCACGAGCCGCCGGGCGATGTCTTGGTTGCTCAGCCCTTGCGCGACGAGCTTGAGCACGTCGAGCTCGCGAGGCGTCAGCACCGACGCGGCCTCACCTGGTACGGCGGCGTCCGGTTCGCTCACCGGCGCCGCCGTGCGCTGCACCTGGATCTCGGACAGCGCCTCGTGAGCCGCATGCGCCGCGTCGAGGGTGCGGCCCGCGGCGTATTCGGCCTCGAAGGCCTCGTCGCCCAGGGCGTCGCGCAGCCGCTGACGGTCGTGCTCGGCCAGCCGGGCTTCCAGCGGCGCCAGGGCGTGGCCCTGATCCGCCAGGGCCCGGTCGGCCGCGCCGTGCAGCCGGGCGGACCAGCCCGGGTCGGTCCCGCCACGGCTGGTCAGGGCCAGGCCGATCAGCGCGTAGGCGGCGTTCCGCTTCATCCCCGTGCACATGGCCAGATCGAGTGATTCGGCGAACAGGCCCTCGGCCGCGGCCGGCGAGCCGGCGAGGTACTCGGCCAGGCCAAGGTTGAACGTCCCGTAATAGATGCCGCTGCTGTTGTTGAGCGTGCGAGAGATGTCGAGCGCTTCGGCCAGGTGGCGGCGCGCAGCGTCCAGGTCGCCCGCCGACAGCTCGTAGTCGGCGAGGTTGCTGAGCCCCATGCCCACTGCACGCTGGTCGCCGGCCTGCCGGAAGAGCTGCAGGGACTGGAGGCCATCGCGGGCCGCGCCCGCGTGGTCCCCCGCAAAGTTGGTGGCGTATGCCCGGGCGGAAAGCAGGCGGGCGGTCAGGTGGAGTTCCCCGAGGCGGTCGGCCAGGTCCAGGCCCGACTCGATGAGCGGCAGCGCGGCGCCGGGCTGCCCTTGGTGCAGCAGGATCCAGGCTCGCTGATGCAGCAGGTCGGCGACCAGGTAGTCGTCCCCGGCCGGGGCGGCCAGGGCCAGCCCCTGCTGGCAGTAGTCCTCGGCGGTGGCGTAGCCGCCCGCCCGCTCGATGAGGTTGGCCGCCGCGACCAGCGCCCGGGCGCGCGTCAGCTCCGCCTCGCCGCAGGCCGGCCGGTCAAGCAGCTCCTGCAGCGCTTTGGCCGCTTCGGGGCCGTGCCCGCGGGCCAGCCAGAACACCCGCAGCGAGGCGGCCAGCCGCAGGCCCGGCTCCGGGTCGGGCTGGGTCAGGCTGAACGCGATCGCGGCCCGCAGGTTGCCCAGCTCGGCGTCGAGCCGGTCCTGCCACGCGGCCTGGTCGGGCCCGATCAGCTGCGGGGCGGCCGCCTCGGCCACGGCCAGGTAGTAATCGCGGTGCGCGGTCCAGGCGGCACCTGTCGTCGCCGGGCCCAGCGCGTCCAGCTGCCCGGCCGCGTACTGGCGGATGGTTTCCAGCAGCCGGTAGCGGCCCGTGTCGGCACCGGTGTCCCCGAACTGCACCAGGCTCTTGTCCACCAGCGCGCCCAGGTGCACGAGGACCTCCCCGGCGGGTACGTCCGGGCCAGCGGTGACCGCTTCGGCGGCGATCAGGCCGAACCCGCCGGCGAACACCGATAGCCGGGCCAGCACCGCCCGCTCCGGGCCGGTCAGCAGCTCCCAGGACCAGTCCGCCATCGCGCGCAGCGTCTGCTGCCGCCGCGGGGCTGCTCGCAACCCGCCGGTCAGCAGCGCGAACCGCTGATCCAGCCGAGCCTCCAGCTCGGCCGGCGACATCACCCGCAGCCGGGCCGCGGCCAGCTCGACGGCCAGCGGGATGCCGTCCAGCCGCCGGCAGACCCGGCCGATGACCGAGGCGGTCTCCTGGTCCCAGGCCAGCGTCACCCCGTGCTGCCCGGCGCGGTCTTCCAGCAGCCGCACCGCCTCGCAGGCCCGGATCGCCGCGGGGTCGTCGCCGTCGGCCGGGACGCCCAGCGACGGTACCCGGTACACCCGCTCCCCGTTGATGCCCAGCGGCTCGCGGCTGGTCGCCAGGAGCGCCAGGTTCGGGCACCCCCGCAGCAGCGCGTCGGCCAGCTTGGCGCACGCATCCAGGACGTGCTCGCAGTTGTCCAGCAGCACCAGCAGGCTCCGCCCGCCCACCGCCTCCACCACCGTGTCCAGCACCGGGCACCCCGGCTCCTGCCGGATGCCCAGCACGTCGGCCACGGTCACCGCCACCAGGTCCGGGTCCGGCAATGGTGCCAGGTCGGCGAACCACACCCCGTCCCCGGTCCCGTCGGCCAGCCCGGCTGCTACCTGCAGCCCCAGCCGGGTCTTGCCCGCTCCGCCCGCGCCGGTCAGCGTGACCAGCCGGGACCTGCCCACCAGCGCCCGTACCTCGGCCAGCTCCGCCTCGCGGCCGACGAAGCTCGACACCTGCACTGGCAGGTTGCCGCGGGGCCCCGGGTCTGGCACCGTCCGCAGCGGGGAATACGCCACCGCTAGGCCGTCGCCCACACGTCCGCCAGCCGCCCTGGCATCGCGGCCGAGCCCTCGATGTCGGCGGACAAGAACGTGAACGTCTGCGTGGTCACCAGCCCGGGGCTTCTCATCCAGATCGATGCCGGCCGTACCAGCCAGGAATCCGCCGGCCTGCGCAGCCGGCGGCGCCAACATCATACGTCGGCCACCGGGCGCCGAACCAGGTCCCGCCACGCCGCCGGCCAGCCAGTCCTCGTCTTGTAGGCCGGGCGGACGTGCCGGGGTCAGGCGACGAGGCTGGCCGACGCCCGGTCAAGCGCCTCGCGGGCCGCCACGCGGCCGGCCTCGCGGGCGGTGTCGAGCTGGCCGAACTCGAGCAGTCCGACGCCCTGGGCCTGCGGTTTGATCACCAGGTCCGCGTGGCGCCGGGCCGCCACGGACGTGTTCTCGCTGCCGAGCAACAGCAGCCGGGTGAGCGTCTCGCCGAGGCCGGGTGGCCGAGGCGGGCGCTCATCCCGGGCGCGTGCCTGCGCGGGGCCGCTGTGCGGGCGCTCGGGCGTGGCCTTCACGTCCACCGCTATGACCGGGCCTTCTCCCATGTCGGCCAGGGCCTTCACCGGCAGGTTGTCGATCAGCGAACCGTCGATGAATAGGTCGCGGCCGCGAACCTGCGGCGGTGCGATGACCGGCAGGTTGATGCTGAAGCCGACCGCCTCCCATAGTGGCCCGTGCCGCGCGAGCTCTAGACGCCGGCTGCGGAGTTCGGTGCTGCCGCACATGAAGCTCCGCGGCAGTTCCTCGATCAGGCGCGTGCCGAACGTGCGGTGCAGCATCGACTGGAAGCGCTCGCCGCGGATCAGCGAGTGGCGGGGGATGGTGAAGTCCCGCAGCGGCCGGCGCTGCACCCACTCCTCGAAGCAGATCGCGTCGATCTCGTCGGCGTCGCGGCCCATCGCGAACAGCGCGCCGACCATCGCGCCCATGCTGACACCGGCGACGCGGTCGATGGTCACGCCGGCGGCGGTCAGCTCTTCGAGCACGCCGATGTGCGAGAACGCCCGCGCGCCGCCGCCGGACAGCACGATCCCGACCGAGGTGCCGGCCAGCCGGCGGGCGATGCGGGCAATGTCGGCGCCGAGTTCGGTCTCCCGGATCAGGTGCGACCCGGCCGGATGGAGCGTGTCCGCCCAGCCGTCGAGTGCGCCGGGCGCGGGGTCGTAGGCCACCAGGTCGCAGGCTTGCAGCTCGGGATAATGGCTCAGCTCCGGCGGGACCGGCCCACCTGCGGTCACCGCCAGGATCCGGTCGGCGTGCTGGAGGCAGAACTTCGTCCAGGGCTCGTCCAGGGCGAGCCCGCCGGTGAGCAGAACCAGGTCGTGCCCGGCTTCCGCCCGGTCGAGCAGCGGCCCGTACACGCCGGCTGGATCACCTGCCACGGCTGCGCCCGGTATCTCCGCGCCGCTGAGCACGGCGACCGACAGGTGAGCCTCCAGGGCGGCGCCCAGCCAGGCGCCGAGCCGCCACGGCCGGATCCGGCCGTCAACCGCGATCAGCGCGACCGTCGCCGGACGTGACCGGGCTGTAGACGCCGGCGGGCGCGCGTCTTGGAGCCGACGGCTCAGCGACCGGTTCAGCGCCGACGACAAGGCCGGCGAGTGGTTTAGGAGTTCGGTGAAGTCGGCCTGGTCAACGGCGATAACCTCGGTGGCGCGCGCGGCGCGCACCGACGCGGATCGCGGCGAATCCGTCAGCAGGGCCAGCTCGCCTAGCGCGTCCCCGCGGCGGTACTCGCGGATCACGGCGTCGGCGTCCTCATCAACGACCTCGAGCCGGCCAGCGCGGACCACGTACATTTCGTCCCCCGGGTCACGCTGGCGGAACAGCCATTTTCCTGCGGCCAGGTGCTGGGTGCGGGATTGGGCCGCGAGCTGCTCAACGAGCTGCGGATCAACGTCCGAAAACAACAGGGTCCGGGCGAGGAACTCGGTCGCCGACTCCGCGCGCGTGGGCGACGGATCGCCGGCGTCCGGCACGATCACGCGCCGCAGCCGCGGACCCGGTGAGCGCATGGCTCCCCGAGGCTCAGCCTCCGGGAGAACCGCTGGCGCGGCATCGCCACGGGCAGCGTCGCCGGGCGCGGGCGTCTCGCCCGTCCTGGCCCGGCCGACCAGCAGGCAGCCAAGCCCGGCGACGAAGAGGCAGATCGCACCGAACGTCCAGGCGTCATGAAACACCGCGTCGGCCGTGGCCGGCGTCGGCGTCCCGATGATCGCTACGGCGATCGCGACGCCGAGCGCGGCCCCGACCTGGCGCGCGACAGTGTTCATCCCGGTCGCCGTCGCGAAGCTGCTGCCCGGCGCCGAGGCGACCGCAGTGCCGGTGAGGTTCGGGAACAGCGTGCCCGCGCCGACCCCGAGCAGCACCATGCCCGGTAGCCATTGGCCCGCGAAGTCGGGCGTCGTCCCGACTCGTTCGACGAACCAGAGCACCGCCCCGCCCCACACCAGGCCCCCGGCGACGAGCACAGGGCGGGGGCCGATGCGCTGGGCGAGCCGGCTCGTCGGCCCGGCCACCGCCACCGCCACGAGCGGGCCGACGGTCAGGGCCAGGCCAGCCTGGAGAATCGAGTATCGCCATACGCCGGTGAGGAAC
>Ga0318494_10000057_pt1 | contig 28324 bp, 30 predicted proteins | sample GRESIP108b1f24_FD_203293 | JGI IMG/M metagenome (GOLD analysis project Ga0318494, IMG submission 203293) | Tropical soil microbial communities from Luquillo Experimental Forest, Puerto Rico - GRE.SIPMG.108b1f24 | ecosystem: Environmental > Terrestrial > Soil > Tropical forest > Bulk soil... | reverse complement strand
CCGCGAGGCTGCGCTTCCCGGTCACGGGAGGAGAGAACGTTACGAGAGGGGGCGGACGATGAGGGCTGCTCAGACCGCGCAGGTGCGGGTCGAATCCCATGGCAGGGTTCCGGATGGGTCCGCGGAGCTGGCTGAGGCCAAGGTCGGCTCGCTGCTGCGAGCCGCGGCCGAGCCGGTCCTGTCCGCCCGTGTCACGCTGGCGGTGGCCGCGGACCCCGCTGTGGCCCGCCCGGCGGTCGCCCAGGCCACCATCGACATGAACGGCCGGGTGCTCCGGGCCCAGGCGGCCGGCCAGACGATGCGCGCGGCCATCGGGCAGATGGCGGACCGGCTCCAAGCCCGGCTCGGCCGGGCGGCCAGGCACTGGGCGGCGCTGCGCGGCACGATCCCGGCGGCCGAGCCCGGCGAATGGCGGCACCAGGCCATCCCGTCCCACCGGCCCCCGTACTTCCCCAGACCCGCCGACCAGCGGGCGGTCATCAGCCACGCCAGCTATGCGGCCAGGCCGGAGACCCCGGACGAGGCGATCGCCGAGCTGGACCTGCTCGACTATGACTTCCACCTGTTCACCGAGCGGTCCACCGGGCAGGACAGCGTGATGTACCGGACCGCCGGCGGCTACCGGCTCGCAATGGCGCACCCGAAGCCGGGCCGCCTGGGCCCGCTGCCCGCGTCCATGACGGTCAGCCAGCTACCAGCCCCCAGGCTCTCGGTCCGGGAGGCGGCCGAGCGGCTCGATGCGGCGGGGCAGCCGTTCACGTTCTTCACCGACGCTGATACCGGCCGCGGCTGTGTCGTCTACCACCGCTACGACGGTCACTACGGCCTGCTGGTTCCCTCCGGCACACGGCGCTGACGGTCAGCCGGACCGCTGGTGCCTATCAAGTGCGCCCTGGCCAGGTGGCCTGAGGCAGTGACCCCGGCCGCCGGCCAAACCGCCATCCGGCCTGGGCTGCAAGCGCTCCGGCCGACTTCCCGGGCTGCATCATCTGGTGGTGGTCACCCGGGGAGCATATACGGCCGGTCGGGGCGCCAGATATGCTCCGGGCCGTGAGGACGGATCGCCTCCACCGCTCGGTCCACGGACTGGCCTGCCACCCCGGCGGTGCCGCCGACTTCGGTGTCGATTACGGCCGCGTCCGGCCACGGTTCCGCGAAGGCCTCCATCTGCGCGGCGATCGCATCGTCCGCGTCGGAGACGCGGCTGGGCCGGGTGCTCATCCGCTGAGCGGCCAGCTCGCCCGGGGCGGTGCAGCGCAGCTGCACCAGGTCGGCGCTGGCCTCGGCAGCGGTTGCCGCCGCAGCGGCCCGCTGCCGTGCTGTGATGAAGGACGCGTCGGCGATCACGGACTCGCCGTGAGCCAGCAGGACGGCGGCGCGGCGCTGTAGCTCGCGGTAGGTTCGTTCGGTCCATTCGGCGGTGTAGATGCCACTCCCGTAGCGGGCACGGGCGCTGGTCTCGGCGGGCAGCCCGGCCAGTTCCTTCCGAACCCGGTCGCTGTTCAGCACCGTGAAGCCGAGCCGGCCGGCCGTGGCGTCGGCCAGCGCGGACTTGCCGGTCCCGGGCAGCCCGCCGATCAGGACCAGGGTGACCGCGCCCGCGCGCAGGTGCCGGAGCGCCACCTCGGCCAGGTGGCGTGCCTCGAAGCCGGCCGCCGGGTCGTCCTGCGCGCCCCGCAGGCAGGCGATCTTGGCGCGGACGAAGGCCCGGTAGGCGACGTAGTGATGGCGCAGGGACGCAGGTGCCGGGTCTCCGGAGTACTCAGCGTAGGCTGCCATGAACTGTTCCGCCAGCGCCGGGGCACCCAGCCGCTCCAGGTCCATCGCCAGGAACGCGGCATCATCGAGGCCGTCCAGCCAGCGGAGCCGATCATCGAAGTCCAGGCAGTCCAGGATCCGGGGCCCGTCATCGAGGCAGAAGATGTCGTCGGCGAGCAGGTCACCGTGCCCGTCGACGATGCGGCCCTGGCGGATCCGCGCATCGAACAGCGGCGCCCGCCCGGCTCCGAACCGCGAGGCCAGCCGTTCCGTCTCGCAGATGACGGCTGGGTCGAGCGGCTCGCGCGGCGCCAGGCGCGCTTGTATCGTCCGGGTCTGCTCGATGTTGTCGGTCCAGCGGCGGCGCAGCGCGTCGCGGCTGCCCTGCTCGGCGATCTGCGGGCTGCGGGCCGCCTTGGCGTGCTGGGCGGCGAGGATCCGCGCCACCTGGCGCAGTGGCCGGGCCACCGGCTCGTGCGAGCGGACCAGCGTGGACAGCCGCCGGGATGCTGGCATGCGGCGCATCACCACCAGGTGATCGCAGACCTCGCCGTCCGGGCCGCGGAGCTCGGCCACGCCCAGGTACACGTCGGGCGCGAACCGGAGGTTCAGCTCGGCCTCGCGGGCGCAGGCCACCGTGCGGGCCGCCACGGTGCTGAAGTCCAGGAAGCCGAGGTTGACCGGCTTTTTCAGCTTGCAGGCCAGGTCGCCGGCGAGGAACACCGCGGCAGCATGGGTCTCGGCTGCCTGGGCCCACGGCTCGTCCCGCGACCAGCCCGCCATCGGCCGTTCCGGTCCGCTCATCGGCATCACTCCTGTTTGTCACCTTTCCTCCGGGGTGCAGCCGTACAGCCAGGGGCGTAGGTCATGCCGCGGCGTGCCGTCCGTCCCTGCCGTTTACGGCTCCAGGGGCCTCGGCATTCACGCCGACGTGGGAGTGTCCGTCCCGTGGCACTCTCGCTCGCAGCCGAACTGCTGGTGGCACGGGTGTCCCTCAGTGTTGCGGCAGCCGCTCTCATCCTCGTGCCAGTGCGCCCGGCCGCGCGGCAAAAGGTCACGATCCTACGCCCTGACCTACGCCATCCCACCCGTTGAGATACAGGCTGCCGAGCGGGACGGCTGCGCCGAGATCCGGGTGACCGACCACGGACCCGGCGTGCCCGCCTCCTGCCGGGTTGAGGTCAAGCTCGGCGACCTAGGGCATGTCATCGGCCAGCCGGGAGACACGGAGCAGGATATCGCGCAGCGCCCCGGTGCCGAGCGCGTGCTCCAGCAGTGCCGGCGCCGCGCGGACGGAGCGGATCAGGTCCTCGGCATCGGCGTCGGTGAGGGGGGCCAGCCGGGCCGCGTAGTCGGCGAGCACGTCAGCGGCAACCCCGCCAGTCCCGAACACCACCACCGGGCCGAATACTGGCTCCTGCACGACGCCGAGGAGCGTTTCGATGCCGCCGGTGATCATGGGCTCGACAGGCACCCCGGACATCGGCCCGGCGAACCTGCCCTGCAAGCGGAGCATGGCGGCGCGCACCTCACCGGGGGCCGTGCAGGTCCAGTTCGACGACGCCGACCGCGGTCTTGTGCAGCAGGCCGGGCACGTCGGCCTTGAGCACCACGTGGCCGCCGAGTGCGGCCGCTGCCTCGACGGCGGCGTCGGCATTGCGGTCAGTGCGGGGAGCAGGTCCGCCGAGGCGCTCCGCACGATCACCGCGATCAGGGCAGCAACGCCGTCCTGGGCGGCGGCGATGCGCACCACCTCACCGAAGGCCTCCGGGCTGACTGCCGCGGTGGTTTCCACTGGGCCGTCCAGGAAGGCCGCGACGGGCAGCACCTCCCGCAGGTGGCCACGAGTAGCCGCGCATGTCGCGGCCACGGCCAGGCCGGCTTCCGCACAGGCGTCGGCGGCATGCGCGCCCGCGCCGCCCCCGTTGGCCACGACGGCGACCAGGTTGCCCGCCGGAACCCGCTGTGATGCCATCAGCGCGGCCGCCTCCAGCAGTTCACCGAAGCTGGCGGTGGCGATGATGCCGCCTGCTCGAACAGCGCCTGCCGAGTGATCAGCGGCGCGGCCGCCGCCGCGGTGTGTGAGGCGACGGCCCGCTGACCGGGAGCCGACCAGCAGGCGTGGACAGTCAGGATCGGGATCTTGGCGCCGACCCGGCGCGCGGTCCGGGCGAAGCGGCGCGGGTTGCCGAACGATGGTCAACGTCGTGCCATCAGTCAGCAGCGCATATGAGCGCCCGGACCCCGCGGCCCCCCGCGGGCCCGGTCAACCGATCACCTCCGCGCCTGCGACTGGTCCTGTCACGACCCCATCATCCCTGGTCCGCGATCCCGGTGCACATCCTGCAGCCGGTTCCGCGGTGAAAAGCGCACTTGGTCTCTCGTGCCAGCTAGGACTGGCGTCAGCAGGTCGAGTGGAACAGCCCGGCGACCGGTACGTCTTGCGCCAGGTCGTTGTAGATCCTGACCGCCTCGCGCGTCTGCGCCGCATGCACCGTGACGGACCGCCCGGCCAGGTGATCCAGTGTGCGCGGGATCGACCTGGAGCCGCCGGTTCATCCCCAGGGACAGCACCACGACCGTGGCGCCGTGGGCCAGGAGTTCTTCCACGTCGGCGGGCTGGATGCCGGGTGAGTGCCTGGTGCCGGTCTCGTTCCAGTCCCATCCGCGGCCACCGCCCGGGTAGAGCTTGAAGTCCTTCCCCGCGCCGATCCCGTCGACCTCCATGCGGCCCCGCGCGACCGCGAGGATCCTTCGTGATCTCTGCTCGTCGCTCATTACCGGATCCCCGGACTTGGCGTGGGACCAAAGCCCATTGTGCTCTCGCTCGCCGGCCGGGGATCGTGGCAAACGGCAAGAGCCGTGAACGGCTAGTGGAGGTGTGCCATGAGCATCGCGCGCCGGATCGCGGAACTGTACAACGTCAGGATGAATGCGGCGCTGGATCGCGCCGCGGATCCTCGTGAGCTGGTGGACTACACCTACGTTCAGCTGCAGGAACTGCTGGCCGAGGTGCGCCTGGGCGCGGCGGAGATCGCCGCCAGCCGCAAATGGGCGGAATTGCGGGTGAGCGGCCTGCGGCGGGCCGCGGACCGGCTGGGCGAGCAGGCGGAACAGGCGGTGCTGGCAGGCCGGGACGACCTGGCCCGGCTGGCGCTGGCCCGCCGGGCTGCGCTGTTGGCTCAGGTTTCCCGGTTGCGGGAGCAGCAGGATGCGCTGCGCGCCGAGGAGCAGAAGATGGCCGACGCCGGGCGGCGGCTGCAGGAGAAGATCGACGCGTTCGGCATACGCAAGGAAGCGATCAAGGCCGCCTACACCGCGGCGCGGGCCCAGGCCAGCATCGCCGAGGCCTTCGCCGGGATCTCCGGCGAGGTGGCGGACGCCGGCACGGCCGCCCGCCGCGCGGAAGATGAGGAAGCTGACCTGCAGGCACGGGCGGCCGCGCTCGATAACCTGCTGACCACGGAAGCCCGGGGCGGCCCCGGGCCTACGCTGAGCGATGAGCAGCTCCAGGCACAGTTGGATCAGATCAGCATGCGCGCGGAGGTGGATGAGGAACTGGCCCGGCTCAGAGAACGGCTCGCGGCAGGCGCCGACCAGGGGCACCGGTCCGTTCCGCATACCGCTGACGTGCGTATCGAGGCATGGGCGCCGACACGGGAGGCATGCCTAGCCGAGGCAGCACGAGGACTGGTGGACAGTTTCGCGGCCGTCGCGGCCGCCCGGCCCCGGCGCACGTCCGAACGGCGCTTCATCGCGGGCTCAGACGAGGACCTGCTGGTAGCGATCATCGGGGAGGTTATCTACCGGCTGGACGCCGATGGCGAGATCCCGGTCACCGTAGACGTCCGGCCAGCCCCGGACGGCGGGGTCGTGCTGTCCATGCAGCTGGCTGACGTGGGCGAGGCGGAGATCACGGGGGCCGCGCCGAAGGCGGCGTCACTGCACGACCTGCGCTGCGCGCCCGGCCCGGCCGGCCGGTGGTCATGCGGGATCACCATCGACGTGTAGAAAGAGGACGAGGCCCGCCCCGCAGGTGACCTACGGCCCTGCCCGCCATCCTCGAGCAGACGCCATAGCCATCAAGAACGCGTTCCGCAAGCTGGCCCGCCGCCATCACCCGGACATCAGCACCGAGCCGGACGCCGAACAGTGGTTCAAGGAAATCGCCGAAGCCTATGGCGTGCTATCCGACCCGGCCAAGCGCGCCAGCTACGACGCCCACGGGTTCGCCGGCCTGGCCGGGGCCACCCCCGAGGACCTGTGGGGCAGCCTCGACCTCAGCGACATCCTCGTGCCCGCCGCGGCCGGGTTGGGCGGACTGTTCGACGGGCCGTTCGGGCAGGCCGCCGCAGGGCCACCGCGCGGTGCCGACCTGCGCGTGGACCTGGTGATCCCGCTGCGCCGGGTACTGGCCGGCGGGAAACAGACGGTCACGATCTCCCGGCCGGGCCGCTGCCCGCAGTGCGCGGGCAGCGGCGCGGAGCCCGGTACCGCCCGCGTGCCTGCCCGGACTGCGGCGGGACCGGCCAGCCGACCACGGCCAGCCGCCGCGGCCCGGTGGCAGTCCGGCAGGTGACCACCTGCCCGGCCTTCCGGGGCCGGGGGCAGGTCATCGACCAGCCGTGCCGTGCCTGTGACGGCACCGGGCAGGCAGTGCAGGTGGACAACGTCGCCATCCGCGTCCCGCGCGGCGTCCCGGAGGGTACCGCGCTGCGGCTGGCCGGGCGGGGAATGTCCAGCCCGGTGCCCGGCGGCCCGCCCGGTGATGGCTATGTGATCATCCGGACCGGTGCCGATCCCCGGTTCACCCGGGCGGGCGCCGACCTATGGCACGAGCTTCACATCGGGGTCGCCGACGCCGTGCTCGGCAGCACCGCGGCCGTCCCCGCGCTCGACATCGAGGCACACGTGCCGGTGCCGCCCGGAACCCAGCCCGGCGACGTGCTGCCCATATGACAAAGCCCCTGTCCGGCCCCGGCGCAGGCCGGCATGCTGCATGCATGAACGTATCAGCGGACCCATCGTCAGCCGCCAAGGGCACCAGGGAGCTTATGGAACGTGTCCGCCGACTTGAGGACCAGCTGACGGCACTCACCGAGGCAGTCGAGGTGCTCACCCGGGGCCTTGAGAGCAGCCCCATGGCCGAGCCTCAGAACCATCACATCGAGGAAGCGGCCCGGCGAGCGCACGAGCTGCTGCTGCTCGCCAAATCGGCGCCTCCGGACGCTGGACCTGACGAGAGCGATAGGAGCATCTGACCAGCCGAGTGCAGCGCTGGCGCCGCCTGCCGACCGGGGCAACTTCTGGTGTTCCGGCGCTGGGCTCCAGTCAGGCCCGTTTCCAGGCCAGGCCGCCAGATTGCGGACATCGTCCATGGTTCCATGCCGCGCTTGGGGCCCAGGCCATGGTCCGGAGCGGCGGTGACTTCCGACCCTGGTCATCGCCGGGCGCTGGCCGCACGGTGGCATGACTTCGCAGTCGACAACTCCGACAACCCAGGAGGTGATTCTCATGATCGAGGTCACCGCCGTGGCGCTGGCCGCCCACCCGTTCCTGCACGGCATGTCCCATGGCCACCTGGCCGTGCTCGCCGACGCCGCCTCGGACGTCACCTTCCCGGCTAAGCACCGGCTCTTTGAGGACGATCACGGCGCCACCCGGTTCTGGCTGATCCAGTCCGGCCACGTGACCCTGGACTTGCACGTTCCCGGGCGGGGCCGGATGAACATCGAATCTATCGGCATGGGCGAGCTGCTCGGCTGGTCGTGGCTGTTCCCGCCGTACAAGTGGGCATTCGGCGCCGTGGCCGCCAGCCCCGTCGAGGCCTTCGAATTCGATGCGCGCACGGTGCGGGCACGCTGCGCCGCCGACCCCGTGCTCGGGTATGAGGTCACGCGGCGGGTCGCGCGCGTCCTCTCCAAGCGGCTGCAGTCCACCAGGGTCAGGCTGATCACCGTCTCCATCCAGCCTGTTGGGGTGCGCTGACCGGGCATACGGAGGACCGTAAGTCCCGCGACCTTTGAGGCCGAGGCCCCGTGGCGGTCCGCCGCACACCGGTGAGTCAGCTGAGCTTGATGGAAGGGCCGTGATGCGAGCGCGCAAGCCCGATGATGAGGCTAGGTCACGGCGAGCAAACCGGTAGCGCGGCCCGGGCTTGGACCGCAGCCTGCTCGCGGGTCATCACGGCCGCGAGCTCGTCCTGCGATACCCCGGCCGTGCACCACCTCGGGGTTGAGAACCTACGCCTCGTCCTCGCCCATGCCCGCATCCTCACGATCGGCGAACACCATCACAGCTCCTCGGGGCAAGTCTCGCCGCAGCCAGAGCGGTACTGCCGGGAACCATGGTCCGGATTCAGTGACCAAAGTCCCTACCGGCCCGGCCGGGCTGCGGCATTGCCTGCGGCCAGGAGGTGAGGACCATGGCAGGTCTGATGAGGCGCGAGCCTCGCGGGGAAGCCGCCGACGTCTTCAGCCGCTTTGACAGGCTGTTCGAGGAGTGGGCACGGATGATGCCGTTCCGGCCCATGTCGTTCCCGCGCTGGCTGGAAGCGGGGGACCTGATCCGGGTCGAGGAATACCGGGAGGACGGAACCCTGGTGGTGCGGGCCGATCTGCCCGGCATCGACCCGGACAAGGACGTGGAGCTCACCGTCGCCGGCGGGATGCTGCACATCGAGGCCGAACGCCGCGAGGAGGAAAAGCGGGAGGAGAAGGGCTACCTGCGCCGGGAGGTGCGTTACGGGGCGTTCTCCCGGTCGCTGCCGCTGCCGGAGGGCGTGACCGAGGCCGACATCACCGCGTCCTGCAAGGACGGGGTCCTGGAGATCCGCATCCCGGAGCCGAAACACGAAGAAGCGAAGAAGATAGCCATCAGCAAATCCTGACGAGCGGCCGCGCTGGCCGCGCCCAGCCGCAACGACGCGGCGAGGCGCCGGCCAGTGCGGCGATCAGCAAAGCGCCCGGGCACGCCCGCCGGCCAGATGGGCAATCCCTTGAACGATGCCGACCGGAGTACCGACCACGGTGGCGCCCGAAACGGCCGAGCCTGTGCTGGGGAACTGTCGCGCCGGTCCGTTCGGATACAAGAGAATCAATCCACTTCAGCGCCCCGGAATGCCATTGACCAGGAGCGTAGTCTCTGGGTACACGGCTCCGCGGCTACCGCGGGATAGGAAACCCCGGACATCCCGGATGGCACTCAATTGCCGTGTCTGCCGCCGGTTATGAAGGATCCTGGCGGTCGCGGTCATCTGCCCTCTGGAGAATCCGGAACACCAGCGCGCCGTCTGAGGTCGCGGGTTACCTGGTCCTGAAGGATCGTGAGGCGGTCGCTGAGCCGGACCGGCACCGGCACCGGATTCCGGAGTGCCCGCGCCGCCGGGGGTAGCCAGGCCAGGTCGGCGCGGCACCGCTGCTGCGCGACGGCCAGCGGCTCCTGGGCGCCGACCCGCCGGCCCTTGCGCATGACCGGGACAAGGAGGGGCTGGTGGCCGGGCGGCGGAGGTTCTTCCCGTAGCGCGAGCACATCGCCGTCCGGGCCGCGGTAGACCTGCTTGGCTCCCGGTGGGCTGGCCTTGCCCGCGGACAGCTTCATCACCGGCCGCCCGTCGTAGGCGGCCAGCTTGTAGGCGCTGTCCAGGTACGGCGCGTCCGCGGAGACGCCCATCTTGGTGCCCACCCCGTACGCGTCGATCGGCGCGCCGGCGGCGGCCAGGGCGGCGATCGCGTATTCGTCCAGGCCGCCGCTGGCGAAGATCCTGGCGTCGGCCAGCCCGGCCTCATCCAGCATCGCGCGGGCCACCCGGGCCAGCGCGGCCAGGTCGCCGGAGTCCAGGCGCACCCCGACCGGCCCGGGCAGCCGCAGCCTCCGGGTCGCCTCGATGGCGTTACGCACGCCGTGGCCAGTGTCGTAAGTGTCGACCAGGAATGTGATCGCGCCGGGGAAGTCCTCGGCGAACGCGATGAACGCCGCCTCCTCATCGCCGAACGCCTCGATGAAGGAGTGCGCCATGGTGCCCGCGGCGGCCAGCCCGTAGCGGCGCGCCGCGGCCACGTTGCTGGTGGCCGTAAACCCGGCGATCGCCGACGCGCGGGCCACCGCCAGCCCTGCGTCGATTCCCTGGGTGCGGCGGAAGGAGAAGTCGACCAGCTGCGCGCCGCCGGCGGCCAGCACGCACCGGGCCGCCTTGGCTGCCACCGCCGTCTGGAATGTCACATGGTTCAGCAGCACCGTCTCGGCCAGCTGCGCTTCGGCGATGGGCGCGGTCACCTCCAGCAGCGGCTCACCGGCGAACACGACGCGGCCCTCCGGGACCGCCTGCACGTCCCCGGTGAACCGCAGGCTCGCGAAGGCGCGCAGGGTGTCCTCCCCGTAGCCCGGGGTATGGTGCAGGTAGCCCAGATCGTCTGGGGTGAACGAGAAATCCTCGAGGAACTGCAGGCAGTCCGCCAGCCCGGCGGCAATCAGGAACCCGCGGCCGGGCGGCAGCCTGCGGACGAACAAGCTGAACGTCGCCTGGCCGGTCATCGAGCGGCGCAGGTAACTCGCTGCCATGTTGAGCTCGTACAGATCGGTCAGAAGCCCGCCCGGCACGATCGGCCTCCCTCACCAGCGGCCGCCCAGTTACAGGTTCAGATGAGCCTGCTCGTGGGTGGCGTCCTCGATGGCGGTGGCGGCCGCGTGCACAAGCTGCCCGGCCAGGTCCGACAACGCGCGGGCGGCGGCGAGCTGCGCCCCGATCCGCGCCACCTCCCGGTCGGCGGGATTACGCCGTGCCTGGCCGTGGCCGGCCAGCTGATCGCCACCAGACGTGACCAGGCGGGCCTCGGCGCGGGTCTGCCCGTCGGTCTCAGCGATGGACAAACTCACCGACCATTCATCGGTCACGTTCATGACACGCTCCTCCGCACTCAGCCAGCCTTACTTGCAAGTTACTGTCCAGCGAATGCCAGCGCGGGCCACAGGGTCCTCCTGCCCCCGCAACACGGGACCTTCGTCGTCGCCCGGGACCGAGTCGGGCCGAGGGGATCTCACGATGTCGACACGGAACGACGTGCCATTCCTGCATGTCAGGTGATGGCCTGATACAGCTCCGACGCCGACCGCGGGCCTCGGTAGACGCCCGTCATGATGCGGCGGCCCGACCCGCATCGCCGATCGGGTCGCCGCTCAGCCCTGCTTGCGTGGACAGGATGGATCAGTGCTCGTGCTCGTACTTGAACGAGAGCTCCAGCTTGGTCCGGAAGGTGATTCCTCCGCCCTCGTCCAGGTGGATGTCCTGCTTGACCACCTCAGCCACCCGCAGGTCGTGGAGCGTCTGGCCTGCAGTCTTGATCGCCTGTGTCGCCGCGTCTTCCCACGACGTGGCGCTCGTCCCGATTACTTCGATTACCTTGTAGGTGCTCATGACGTCCTCCTCGTGGCGTATCGCGACGTCCAAGGCTGGCCCAGCGTCCGGGCCCTCCCGTCATGCCATAGGTTCGGCTCACCGGTGCCGACGGGATACGGCCGAAAGGCCCTGCTTCACCGGGCCGAACCTCCGCGATGAGTGGTTGCCCTGGCGGCTGCAGGCCTGCAGGCGATCGGCTGGCCCGCGCGGCCGAATGTACCGGTACGGGCTCTTCCCCGGCCGGCGACACAACGCCCGTTTCGCCATACTCGGTGGCGCCCACGGCAAGCTGGGCTATCTCGCGTATGTACTCAGGCGGGGAACATGACCCGCCGATTTGGGCGCTCAGCCGCCAGCGCTAGGGGTTACATCTGCCTGGCGGGCCCGGCAGAGCCGTTCCGGGGCCCGTCTGCTCCACCGATGCGCCGGATCGCGGTCGGCTGACGTTCGGCCCGCCCGTTTGGGTCCTTAGCCTCTAGCCAGTCTTGCCCGTGCCGGGCATATTCAGACTGTCTGCGAGGCGAGAGAGGGAGCTGGACCGCGCGCGCTGGCCAGGGAAACCGCAGTCGGCGGGAAGGCTGAGAAGCCGGACAGCTAAGAGGCTGAATGGCGACCCCCAGGACCTGATCCGGATAATGCCGGCGAAGGGAGATCGCCCCGCAGGCCCTTGTCTCGACGGGGAAACCGGTGCAACGTCACTGCCAGTAGCCTGGCCCGGAGAATCTAGCTGCGGCCGCCCGCGCCGCATCCCGCAGCAGGCAGTTCCCGCAGCCAGCCAGCGCAAGTCCAGAACCAGCCTAGAACCGGCCCGCGACGGGAGCCAAAGAGAAAAGGACAAAAATCTACCGGATCCGTCTCGTATGGATTCCACTGCCCGGCGGAGAATCTAGATGCAATGTACGCCATGCACGGGAGCCACCGGTTCCCGGGCCGACTCCGGATACTGAATAGGTAGCCATTCCCCGGTCCAGGCTTGTCGCGGTGCCTGGGTCCGACCACGCCTGCGGCCATGCATCGAGGCCCGCCTCACCCTGCTAGGCGGCGACGGTGGTCTGGTGATGCCGCGCCCGTCGCTGGTCGGCGGCGCCCATGATCACAGCGCCCCGCCTGTCGTACACGACGGCGCCCGCGGCGCGCAGGGCGCGCTGGCCGGCCCGGTAGTGATGACCGCACAACAGCAGGTCAACTGGCTCAGGACGGGTCGCGGTGACCGGCATCACGACCCGTACCACGGGCTTGGCCGGACAGCAGCAGGCAAGTTCGCCCACGCCGATGGCCATGCCGATTTCCGCCAGCTCCTCAGCGAGCCTGGCCCTGTCGGCCCGGGTCACGGTCCTGCGGCGTCCGAACATCTGCACGGCAGCACATTCACCGCGGCACCGAGCCGGGCGCTAGTGACCTTATTCCCGAGAGGGCAGGACCAGAGGTCTTCTTCGGTCCTGGACCAGCGTCAGGAGCTTCACGGACCTTGGCCACCATGACCGTGCCATCGGCAGCGGCTAGTGCATCCTCGATGGTCGGAGGCTGTTGCGATCAGGCGGCCGCTGACGGCCGTGAGTGGCGCTCGCTCGCGACCGCCAGCGCGCGGAGGATCTCCATCGTCAAGCTGCCAGACCAGCTCAGAAGCACCGCGTACTCGATCCGCAACGCGCCGACGCTCGGTGCCGCATCCTGGGGCGGCAAAATCCGCCGGAGTTCCGCAGCCAGTGACGGGGATACCGCTTTCTCAAGTTCGCGGCGGATCGCCTGGAGCTGGCGCTGCAATCCCGGCACGCCCTCGGGTGGCAGCGCGGCCCAATCCGACTGCTCATAAGTCGCCTGCAGCAGCGACCATGCGCGTAGCAGCCGATCTGGCGCTTCTACCCTGTCGGCAGAGCCGTCACTGGCCGGCTTGCCGATGATGACAACGAACCGCGCCGGCACGGCAATCCCAGTTTCCGGCTGCCGTCCGCTCATGGCCTCTGGCTTCTCCACACGACCAGGTTGCCGGCCGACGGTGGCGGCCAGCCAGGGGCGTTCGTCCCGCATCGGTATCGCAAGGTCCCTGGCCGCCCGGACGACCATGGCGTGGCTTTCGTATCGGGTCCCGGTGCCGACTCCATACCCAACTGGGCGCACATCCGCCCTCGAGCTACGTCGGCGTGGCCCCGGTGGCCCCGGTCGGCCGGTCGGCTCGCCGAAAGTCCCATGGGGTAGGGCAGGAGGACTCTGCGGGCTCCGATGACCATCCCTGCAAGGTAGAGGTAACTACGGCTAGCTGAGTGCGAGGTAGCTGTTATGAACAGGAATGATTACTGGTCAGCAAACGTGTCGGTCGCCGAGACCGACGGCTGGACACACGCCGTGGCCCGTCTCAAAATGGTGGGCGGTAAGCAGCTCGTCGGGCGTGGTGAGGCCCATCTCAATCCCGCCGACCAGGATATCTGGACGATCGGCGCGCAGATCGCCGCCGCGCGCGCCATGTCCGACCTGGCTGGGCGGCTTCTCCATGCCGCCGCCACGGGCATTGAGGAGATCAGCCACGAGCCAGCCCATCTGCACCTCTAACCTCCTGGCCGTCGGCACCTGCCGGGTTGGGGGGCGTTGGTCCCGCCGGTGGCAGGACCTTCGGCCCTAGAGCGCCGTTGCGCTGGGACCGACGGTTGCGTCACGAGCCTGCGGGTGGGCTCCGAGCCCGGATGGGGTCGCGGTCAGGCCGGGAGGGCCGGAAGGGCAGGGTATCCCGGCGGGATCGTGGTCCCCTTCTGCCGCCCGATCAAGGTCATGGGGTGAAGGAGATCACCCGCAGATCTCGGCCAGCCATGGTGCCCGGACCGTGCGTGCGGGTATCTCCGGCAGTCTTTCCTGCCGGGCTGGTCCATCAGCTCAAGATCGGGGAGGGATCCGGTGGGACGATTGACCGCGGCGATGCCCGGCACGATCAGCGCAGCCGATCAGCTGCGCCGCTCCAGCTGCTCTTCCGCTATCCGCCGCCAGGCCGGTGACCTGCTGCTGACGCTGGCCGCCGTGGAATGCCATGCCAGCCTCGGCCGACCCGCTCCGGCACCCCACGCACTGCTGCGTGATCTGATCATCATCACCGGCAGGCTGGCCGGACCTGCCTGGCTGGAGGCCAACGTCGACAGTATGGTTGCCTTCACTGCGGTGCAGGGCACCTGGCAGTTGCCGCCGCTACCGGAACTTGACCAGATCCTCACCCGTGTGCTGGCGGACCGGTTCGGCCTGCCCGCGCCCGCAGCAGCAGCCTGAAACACCGCAGGACTGCTGGAGCGGCGGGCTGACCTCCTCGGCCAGCCGGGGCGCATCGACTATCCAACCGAGATCAAGCGGTTGCGGGCTCTTGCCGATCAGGCCAGGCAAATGGCCGAACGCTGGGAGCGGCCGTGACTTGACCTGGCCCCGGACACCAGAAGGGGCAGCTGTCCGCCCCCGAAGGACCAGCGCCGCTAATCAGCGCCGTGCGCGGCGGCAAGGATGCCGCCGGCCGCGGGGCCGGAGCACCGGCCGAACAAGCAGGCGGGACCTTGGCAACGACCGGCGGGCGACGTTCGGCCCTACCTCGGCCGACGTCCGTACGCTTGAGTGGGAACGTGCCCGATCTGCGCGACTTCCTGTCCCGGTTCCGCCCCGCGGGAGCCCCGGGTGCGGCGGAGGTGGGGCCGGTGCTGACGCTGCTGGCCGGGACGGACGCCGAGTGCGGGCGGATCGTCGCGCAGGCCCGGCGGGACGCCGGGCAGCTGGCGGCCGGAACGAGCGCCGAGGCGGCGGCGATCGCCGCCGATGCCGGGCGGCGAGCAGCCGCCGCGCGCGAGGAGGCGGTCCGGCAGGTGATGGCCGCGGCGCGGGAGGACGCCGCCGCGGCCGTGCGCGACGCGGAACGGCAAGCCACCGTAATCCGCGCACTCGCCGCGCGGCGCATCCCCTCCCTGGTCGACCGCGCCGTCGGCACGATCAGGCGACTTCAGCGGGAAGAGCCATGAGCGCCGGGTGGGTCGCGGGCAGCGTCCGGGCGAAGGCCCTGGTCCGCCGCCGCCTAGGCGCCGAGAGCACGCGCAGGCTGGCTGCCTGCGGTTCGCTGGGCGACGCGCTGCGGCTGCTTGCTGCCACCCCCTACGGCGCGAACATCCGCCATGACCAGTCCCTGGCCGCGGCGCAGCACGAGGTGGCCGGGACCCTGCTGTGGGACCTGCGGGTGCTGGCCGGCTGGCTGCCCAGGGACGGCGTGCGGCTGCTGCGCACCCTCGGCGCCTGGTTCGAGCTGGCCAACGTCGACGAGCTGCTCCAGTCCATGGCGGGCCGCCCGGCCGAAGCCGAATTCCGGCTCGGCGCGCTCGCCACGGCCTGGCCGCGGCTCCGCCAGGCGGCGAGCACCAGCGAGCTGCGGGCCGCGCTCGCCGCCTCGGCCTGGCAGGATCCGGGCCGGGAGACGGTGCAGGCGCTGCGCCTGGGCCTGCGCGCGCGCTGGGCCGAACGGGTCGCCGAGCTCGGTGATCCCGCCCGGACCTGGGCCGCGGCCGCGGCCGCGGTGTTGGTGGCCGGCGAGCGGTTCGCGGCCGGCCACGCCGCGGATCCCGCGGTCATGGGCGGTGCCCTGCGCCTGCTGGGGCCCGCCGCCGGCCGGGCCGTCACGCTCGACGAGCTGGCCGCCTCCCTGCCGCCCCCGGCCCGGTGGGTTCTCGCGGGGATCACCTCGCCGGCCGGCCTGTGGCGGGCGGAGGCGGCGCTGATGTCCAGGGTGGGGCAGGACGGCCTGCGGCTGCTGCGCGGACCGGGAATGGGCCGCGGGGTCGTGCTCGGCGCGGTCGCCGTCATGGCCTGCGACGCCTGGCGGATCCGGGCCGCGCTCAGGCTCGCCGCCCGCGGCGGCGCTCCGCTGGAGGCCTACGATGAGCTCGCCTGATGCCGTCGCGCGCGGTAAGCGCCCCCCCGCGTTCTCCAAACACCTCGGCCGGGCCGCGATCGGCTGGCCGGACCTGCCGGCGCCGGTCCGGATGAAGCGCGTCGCGCTGGTGGCCGCCGACGATGCGCTGCGCGACGTGCTGGTGCGGGTGGCGGACGCGGCGGCGGTGGAGATCGGGCCGGCCGCGGGTGAGAAGGCCGCCGCGGGTCCCGCGGACGGTGAGGCGGCGCGCAGGCTGCGGCGTTCCGGGCACCCCGCCCCCGGTACCGCCCTGTCCGCGTCACGGCCCGACCTCGACGCGCTCGAGCGGGCCGGCCGCTACGACCTGCTGGCCGGGGAATCGCAGCTGGAGGCCTACGCCGCCGACGCGGACCGGGGGTCGGGCGCCTGCGCGCTGGCCGGCTGGATCCCGGCCGACCGGGTGGATGACATGGCGGCCCGCCTCGCCGGGGTCGGCGGTGCCGTGGTCCCGTTGCCCCTCCCGCGCGGAGCCGAGCCGCCCACCCTGCTGGCCGGGCAGCCGGCCGCGCGCGCGCTCGCCCCGCTGGTCCAGACCTACGGCACGGTGCCATACGCCGACATCGACCCGACCTGGGTCGCCGGGGCGGCCTACGTGCTGATGTTCGGCATGATGTTCGGCGACGCCGGGGAGGGTGCGGTGCTGGTGGCGGCCGCGCTGGCGCTGCGGGCGGGCTGGCCGCGGTGGGCCCGCCGGTTCCGGCAGGCGTGGCTGTTCGTCGCGGGCGCCGGGGTGGCGGCCATCGCGTTCGGGCTGCTGTACGGGGAGTTCTTCGGGCCGACCGGCCTGGTGCCAGCGCTATGGCTGAATCCGCTGGACCGGCCCGTCACCTTGCTGCTGGCGGCGGCGGGCGTCGGTGCGTTCCTGCTGGCCGGCGCGTACGCGCTCGGCGTGATCAACCGGTGGCGCGAGGGTGGCTGGGCGGCCGCGCTCTACGCGCCGTCGGGCATCGCCGGGACGGCGCTGTATCTCGGCGCCGGCCTGGTGGTCGGCGGGTGGTACCTGCGCCAGGACCCGATGCTGGCGGCGGGCGGGTTCGTGGCCGTGGCCGGGCTGGCGCTGGCCGCGGCCGGCTTCGTCGCCGGGGCCGGGGGCGGCGCCGCCGGCTGGACGCAGGCCGTCGTGGAGCTCTTCGACCTGGTCGTCCGCATCGGCTCCAACGTGGTCTCGTTCACCAGGCTCGCCGCTTTCGGCCTGACCCATGCCGCGCTGAGCCTGCTGGTGTGGGAGGGTGCCCGCGTCCTGTGGCAGCAGGGCGGCGCGGCGTGCGTGGCCGCGGTGGCCGTCTTCGCCGCGGGTACCGCGCTGGCGTTCGGCCTGGAGGCGCTCGTCGCCGCCGTCCAGGCGCTCCGCCTGGAGTACTACGAGCTGTTCTCGCGTGTCTTCGTGACGCAGGGACGGCCATTCAGGCCGTGGCACGTGCCGGTGGTGACCGGTCCCGACGCGGCCCCGACCGGCGCGGGGGAGCCCAGCATGGAGGAGCAGGACACATGAACGTCGCATGGATAGCCGGATTGCCGCTGATCGCCATGGCCGCGTTGCTCGCGCGCGTCGTGGCGCGGCGAGGCCGGACCGGGATGACCATCCTCGCCGGGATCGGCGCCGTGCTCATGGCGGGCGCCCTGGTGCTGCTCGTCGCCGCGCTCACCGCCGGGTCGGCGGGCGCCGCCACCGGCCCGGCCGCGGCCGCCGCCCACGCGGCGGCCACCACCGCGGCATCGTCGGTGACGGCTGCCAACTCGGCGGCCTTGCTCGGCGCGGCGATCGCCGTGGCCGCCTCGACCATCGGCGCGGGCATCGCCGTCGCGTATGCCGGGGCCGCGGCGATGGCGGCCATGAGCGAGCGGCCCGAGTTGTTCGGGCGCGCCATGGTCATCGTCGGGCTCGCCGAGGGGATCGCGATCTACGGCCTGATCATCGGGATCATCCTGATCGGGAAGGCATGAGCGAGAGAAAGAGGGTGAGCGGCGATGGCCCGGGCCGCGGTCATCGGAGAGGCGGTGCGGACGGCGGGCTTCGCCCTGGCTGGCGCGGTCGTGACCGCCGCGGAGACCCCGGAGGAAACGCGGGCGGCCTGGCGCGCGCTGCCGGCCGACACCACGGTGCTGGTGCTGACCCCTCGCGCGGCGGGCTGGCTCGGCCACGCCCCCTTCGCCCGAGGCGACTTGCTCGTGGCGGTGATGCCGCCATGACTGGACACCACACCACCGTCGCGGGCGGGGAGCAGGACGCCGCGCTCGCCCCGGTTCGCGCGCACCTGTTGCGCGGCGCCCGGGCCGAGGCGGACCGCATCCTCGGCCAGGCCCGCGCCCAGGCGGCCGCGACGCTGCGGCAGGCGCGGCGGGACGCGGAGGAGTCCGTCCGGCAGGCCCGGGGGCAGGGCGAGAAAGCGGCCGCCGCGGCCGCCGCGGCCGAACGCAGCCGGGGCCGGGAGCAGGCCAGGTCTATCGTACTCGGCGCGCAGCGCCGGGCCCGCGAGGAACTGCGCGCCCGGGTCCTGGCCGCGGCCGGCGGGCTGCGGGACGAGCCCGGCTACGAGCGGCTGTTCGCCGAGCTCACCGCGATGGCCGCGCGCGCGGTCGGCCCGGGCGCGACCGTCACGGCGCACCCGGCCGGGGGCGTGGTGGCGCGGTCCGGCCGCACCGTCGTGGACTGCTCGCTGCCCAGGCTCGCGGGCCTGGCCTTCGACGCGCTGGGCGATGAGGTGCGCGAGCTATGGACACCGTGAGCCCGGCGGCGCGGGTAGCCCGGGTGAACGGGCCGCTGGTAGAGGTGAGCGGGCTGGCCGACGCCGCGATGTACGACGTCGTCGAACTCGGCGGGCACCGGCTTCCCGGCGAGATAATCGCCATCCGCGGCGACGTGGCGACGGTGCAGGCGTACGAGTACACCGGAGGCCTCGCGCCCGGCCATCCGGCCAGGTCCCGTGGCGAGCCGCTTTCGGCCCGGCTGGGCCCGCACCTGCTCGGCGGCATCTTCGACGGCCTGCTGCGCCCGCTCAGCGGGGCACCCGCCTGGCTCGAACCCGGCTACTCCTCCGCCGCGGCCGCGGCCGGGGAGTACGAGTTCACGCCGGAGGCGGAGCCGGGAGCCGCCCTCGGCGAGGGCGCGAGCCTGGGGTGGGTGGCCGTTCCCGGCCGGATCAGGTACCGGGTGCTGGTTCCGCCCGGGCTGGGCGGAGTAGTCGAGAAGGTGCGCGAGGCCGGGCCCGCCCCCGCCGACGCGGTGATCGCGACCGTATCGGGCACGGACGTGCGCATGACGTCGGCCTGGCCGGTGCGGCGGCCCCGCCCGTACCGGCGCAGGCTCGACGCGGGCCCGCCGCTGCTGACCGGACAACGCGTGGTCGATGTGCTGTTCCCGGTGGCCAAGGGCGGCAGCTGCGCCGTCCCCGGGGGGTTCGGCACCGGCAAGACCGTGCTGCTGCAGCAGATCACCAAGTGGTGCGACGCGGACGTGATCGTGTACGTCGGCTGTGGCGAACGCGGCAACGAGCTCGCCGACATGCTGGGCGAGCTTGCCGACCTCGGCGATCCGCGCAGCGGCGGCAAGCTGTCCGCTAGGACCGTGGTCATCGCGAACACGTCCAACATGCCGATGATGGCGCGCGAGGCCAGCATCTACAGCGCCGCCTGCGTCGCGGAGCACTTCAGGGACATGGGCCTGGACGTCGTGGTGGTCGCGGATTCCACCTCGCGCTGGGCCGAGGCGCTGCGCGAGTTCGCGTCCCGCAACGGCGAGCTCCCCGCCGAGGAGGGGTACCCGGCCAGCCTGGCCTCCGCCCTGGCCGCGTTCTACGAGCGGGCCGGGCGCGTCCGCACCAGCGGAGGGAGCGAGGGCTCCGTCACGATCATTGGCGCGGTCTCCCCGGCCGGCGGCGACATGACCGAGCCGGTCACCGCCTACACGCAGCGTTTCGTCCGCGGCCTGTGGACGCTGGACCGCGACCTCGCCTACGCCCGCCACTACCCGGCCGTGTCCTGGACCGGATCGTTCTCCCGGGACGCGGCGGTGGTCGCCGCCTGGCATGCCGCCGCGGGTGATGCCGGATGGGCGGAGCGCAGGAGCCGGCTGGCCGCGCTGCTCGCCGAGGCGGACCGGATCGCCTCGCTGGCCGAGCTCATGGGCGTCGCCGCCCTGCCGCCCCGGGAGCGCGCCACGCTCGTGGCGGGCCGGCTGATCAGGGAGGGCCTGCTGCAGCAGAGCGCGCTCAGCCCGGTCGACGCCAGCTGCGACGTCACCCGGGCCGCGGCGCTGACCGGCGCGATCCTGCAGGTCGCCGAGCGCTGCCTGCAGCTGGCAGGCTCCGGGGTTCCCCCGGGCGCGATCGAGGACCAGGACTTCTCGCCGGTCCTGCGGGCCAGGGAGGAAGCCGGGACTCCGGAGGCCGTGACCGCCAGGGCGCGGGAGGTGCTGACTCGCCTCAGCCAGCTTGAGCGGCCGGACGAGGACAAGGAGACGGCATGATCACCTGGGCGCAGCGGGAGTACACCGGGATCGCGGAGCTTCGCGGCCCCCTGCTCGTCGTCCGCGGCGTCGACGGCGTGGGCTGGGACGAGTTCGCGGCGATCCGGACGGACGACGGCCAGACGCGGCACGGGCTGGTCCTTGACGCCGACCGTGACCTGGCCGTCGTGCAGGTGCTCGAGGGCACCGAGGGCATGCGGACCACCGCCACCCGGGTCGCGTTCAGCGGCAGCCCGCTGCGGATCCCGGTCGGCGCCGGGTGGCTGGGCCGGGTGTGCGACGGCCGGGGTGACCCGGCCGATGGCGGGCCGCCCGTCACTGGCGAGGTCACCATGCCGGTAGCCGGCGCCCCGATCAACCCGGTGCTGCGCGAGCCGCCCGCCGACCCGGTGCTGACCGGCATCTCGGTGATCGACGCGCTCACCACGGTGGTGCGCGGGCAGAAACTGCCCATCTTCTCCGTGGCCGGCCTGCCGCACCTGGAGCTGGCCGCGCAGCTGGCCGCGCAGGCGTCGGCCGGCGGTGAGCCCTTCTGCGTAGTGTTCGCGGCGATCGGCCTCACCCACGCCGACGCCGCGGCCGTTCGCGCCGTGCTCGAGGAACGCTCCGCGACCGGCCAGCTCGTGCTGCTGCTGAACCTCGCGGACGACCCGGTCATCGAGCGCATCCTGACCCCTCGGCTGGCGCTCACCGTGGCGGAGCGGCTCGCGTTCACGCTCGGGCGGCACGTGCTGGTTGTCATGGCCGACATGACCAGTTACTGCGAGGCGCTGCGCGAGGTGTCCGCGGCCCGCGGCGAGGTGCCGGCCCGCCGAGCCTACCCGGGCTATCTCTACAGCGACCTGGCCTCGCTGTACGAGCGCTGCGGCCGCATCCGCGGGCGGCCGGGCTCGGTGACCGTGGTCCCGGTGCTGACCATGCCGGCCGGCGACATCACCCACCCGGTCCCCGACCTCACCGGCTACATCACCGAAGGGCAGATCGTGCTGTCCCCCGAACTCCACGCGCGCGGCGTGTACCCGCCGGTGGACGCGCTCTCTTCGCTCTCACGGCTCATGCGCCACGGTGCCGGCCCCGGCCGGACCAGGGACGACCACCTGGACGTGGCCGCGCAGACGCTGGCCGCGCTCGCCGCCGCGCGGCGCGCCCGCGAGCTGGCCGAACTCGTCGGCCCCGCCGCCCTGACCCCGCTCGACCAGCAGTACCTGCGGCTCGAGGCCGCCTTCGAGGGCCAGCTCATGAACCAGGGGCAAGCCGAGAACCGCGGTCTTGAGCAGACCATGGCGCGCGCCTGGCAGGTACTGGCCGCGCTGCCCCGCCGTCAGCTGTCCATGCTGCCACCGGAAATGCTGGACGCCTGGTATCCGGGCGGCGACCCGTGAGCGGGCCGGGCTTCACCGTGCCGCCGGGCCGGGCCGGGCGGCTCTGGCTGACCAGGCGCCTGGCGGTGGCCCGGCGCGGCGCCGGCCTGCTGGACCGCAAGCTGCGGATTCTCCTCATGGAAGCGAGCCGGCTCACGGACACCGCGGCGCGGACGGCCGCGGAATGGGACCGGTGCTGCGCCGACGCCGAACGATGGCTGCTCCGCGCCTCGATGCTCGGCGGCGAGCGAGCGATCAGGCTGGCCGCCGGCGGCCCGGCCGCGGACGTGACGATCTCCTACGCCGTCACCATGGGCGTCCGGCACCCGGACGGCACCACCTGCCGCATCCCCGCGTCGGCGACCTGGGACGGGCCGGCCCTGGCGGCGGCGCGCGAGGCCCACGGCCGGGCGCTCGAGGCGGCGGTCAGGCACGCCGCCGCGGCCGCGGCGCTGCGGGCCGTGGAAGCCGAGACGCTCGCCACCAGGTACCGGCTCCGCGCCGTCAGGGACCGCTGGATCCCCCGCCTGGAGCAGGCGCTGGCCGAGGTCACCCTCGCCCTGGAGGAGCAGGAACTCGCCGACTCCGCCCGGCTGCGCCTGGCCGTCGGCGGGCGAGCGCCCGCTGGCGGCAGGGGTGTCAGCTCTCCTGCCTGATCATCGAGACGAGTGATGTTGCCGGTGAGACCAGCGCGTCGACCCCCCAGGAGTGGTTGAAGAGCTCGTCGTTGGCCGGGTCGTTGACGCGGGCGATGACCCGCGGGACGTTGAAGCGCTTCTTGGCGAGGAGTGAGATGACGAGGTTGTCCTCGTCGGATCGCGTGCAGGCGACGAGGACATCCGCCCGGCGCACCCCGGCAGCCTCGAGGGTCGACGGGACCAGCGCGTCCCCGTACATGGCGCGCAGGCCGACCTTGGCCAGCGCGGATTCGCGCCCGGGCTCGGTGTCGATGACCGTGACCTCGTCCCCGGCCCGGTGCAGCGCGTCGGCGACCTGCTCGGCCAGTCCCGTTCCCCCGATCACGATGATCCGCATCACGACCACTTCCCCCCGAGAAAACTCCGCAGCCGGCCAAGCGAGGCCGCGGCGACGATGAAGGACAGCACGTCACCGTCCCGCAGCGGTGCCGACGGCTCGGGGATAGTGGAGTGCCCCGCCCGGCTCAGCTCCACCACGCCGATCTCGCCGGGCACGTTGAACTCGGCCACCCGCCGCCCGGCCAGGTACGCGGGGACCCGGGACCGGACGAGCATTGTCTCCCCGTTTCCGAAGGTCTGATGGGCCTCGAGCGAGCGATGGTGCAGCACCTGGACGATCCGGTTCACGGTGGTCTGCACGGACCCGACGGTGGCGATGCCGAACTCGGTGTAGACCGGGGCATGAGCGGGATCATGCAGACGCGCCACGACATGGGGCACCCGGTAGATGTCACGGGCCACCCGGGCCGAGACGATGTTGGCGCTGTCGTTCGGCGTGAGGGCGACGAATGCTTCCGCATGCGCGATACCGGCTGCCTCGAGCACGCGCAGATGGATGCCGTTCCCCGGCACGAACCGGCCACGGAATCCGGCGGCGAGCCCCCGTCCGGCCACCTCGTCCAGTTCGATGACGGTGACCTTGTCGCCCTCGGCGTCGAGCCTGGTTGCCAGCGCCCGGCCGGTTCTCCCGCAGCCTGTGATCACGACTTGCATGGCTCCTCCTTGGCGGGCAGTGGAGTGCTCGCGGGCAGGTCCGGCCGCGCCCGCGGGCTGCGTCTGTGCCTGGACCGGAGGAGCGCCTTGCGGGTCTCCTCCGCGATCAGCAGCAGGGCTCCGAACGCGATGAGCACGGCCCAGTCGATCGCGCTCAGCGGCGCGGTGTTGAAGACGGACTGCAGCGCGGGAACGTAGCTGATGCACGCGACGAAGAAGATCCCGAACAGCCCTGCAAACACCAGCGGCTTATTGGAGAAGACGCCAATGCGCAGGATGCTCTGTTCCTCGGTGCGGACGGCGAAGCTGTTGAAGAACTGGCTGACGACAATCCCGGCCTGGGTCATGGTCAGCGCCTCCCGGTAGATGGGGTTGTCGGCGGTGAACGCGCTGAACGGCAGGTGGGCGCTGTCGATGCGCCAGAAGAACGCGGCCACGACCCCGGCCGCCTGGATCGACCCGAGAAAGCAGAACCGCCGGACCACCGCCCAGTTGAACAGGTGCTCGCCCGGCGGCCGCGGCGGGCGGGACATCGTGCCCGGCTCGGTGCGCTCGGTGCCCAGGGCAAGGGCGGGCATGACGTCGGAGCCCAGGTCGATCGCGAGAACCTGCAGCGCGCTGAGGGGAACCAGGGGGAACCCGGCGAACACCGCGACCAGGATCGGCGCGAGCTCGGCCAGGTTGTGGCTGAACAGGTAGATCAGGAACTTGCGGATGTTCTGGTAGACGGTGCGGCCGAGCTCCACCGCGGCCGCGATGGAGGCGAACGAATCATCGAGCAAGATCATGACGGAGGCGGCCCGGGCGACGTCGGTGCCGCCCTCGCCCATCGACACGCCGATGCTGGCCCGTTTCAGCGCGGGGGCGTCGTTGACGCCGTCGCCGGTCACCGCGACAACTTCCCCGCGGTCCTCCAGCGCGGCGACAACACGCATCTTGTGCTCAGGCTTCGCGCGGGCGAACAGCAACTGCTCGCTCTCCAGCGCCACGGTGACGAGCTGCTCGCCGCTCATCGCGTCGAGATCCGGGCCGTTCACGATGCGCACGGCGCCGTCGCCGACGATGCCGACTCGCCGGGCGATCGCCTCCGCAGTGAGACCGTAGTCACCGGTGATCATGTAGATGCGGATGCCTGCCCGGCGGCACGCGGCGACGGCGTCCACGACCTCGGGCCGGGGCGGGTCCGACATGGCCACCAGCCCGAGCAGCGTCAGCTCGCGCTCGGCTTCGGCACCTGATGGGTGACCGGTCGCCAGGTCCCGCCTGGCTACCGCGAGCACGCGGAGCCCGTCGGCTGCCATCGCATCGTTGGCGCTGGTTACCTGCTTGCGCAGCGTCTCGTCCAGCGGCACTTCCTGCCCGAGCCACCGGACGGCGGCGCAGCGTTCGAGCACGGCCTGCGGTGATCCCTTGACGCATGCCTCGTACGAGCCGTCACCGAGCCGGTGGACCGTGCTCATCAGCTTGCGGTCGGCGTCGAAGGGAAAGGTCGCGACCCGCGGCGCACGGTCCTGCTCGGCCGCCAGGTCCACGCCGCCCTTCGCGGCGGCGACCAGGATCGCTCCCTCGGTCGTATCGCCCAGTACCCGCCAGCCCTGCCGCCGGGCCGGGTTGGGCGGCAAGAGGCGGGCATCACAGCACAGGCCCCCGGCTCGCAGCACATCGCCAGCGCAGCCCGCTTCCTGAACCTCGCCGCCCGGGGCATAGCCCACACCGGTCACGCCATGCTCCCGGCCCGACTCCCACACGGCCTGGACCGTCATCTCCGCCTTGGTCAGCGTGCCCGTCTTGTCCGTGCAGATGACGGTGGTCGAACCCAGGGCCTCCACCGCGGTGAGCCGCTTGATCAGGGCGTGCCGCCGGGCCATCCGCCGCACCGCCACCGCCAGCGAAACCGACATCGTGGCCGGCAGCCCCTCGGGCACCAGCGCGACCATGACCCCCAAGGCGAACACGAACGACCCGACGACGTCGTTGCTGGCCAGAGCACGGATGGCGAACAGGCCCATCCCGGCCGCGATCGCGACCGCGGCTACCCGCCGGGCCATCACCGTCACCTCGCGCTGCAGCGGGCTGTCCTCGCTCGGCATCTCAGCCGTCAGGCGGTAGATCCGGCCGAACTCGGTAGCCAGCCCGGTCGCGAATACCACGGCCCGGCCGCTGCCGTTGACCACCGACGTGCCCATGAACACGCAGTTACGCGCGTCGGCGGCCTGGGCCTGCGGCACCGCATCGGAGATCCGCGGTGTCGGGCGGCTCTCGCCGGTCAGGGCCGCCATCTCTACCAGCAGGTCATGCGCATCAATCAGCCGGCAATCCGCCGAGATGGCATCCCCCGCATCGAGCATCACCAGGTCACCAGGAACCAGGTCAACGGCAGGGATCTCCGTCAGCTCACCATCACGGATAACGCGCGCGGTGGCTGGGACCAGCGCCTGCAGTGCCTCTGCCGTCCGCTCCGCGGCGTGCTCCTGCGCGAAGCCGATCACGGCATTCAATAGCACCACCGCCAGAATCCCGATCGCCAGCACAAGGTTGGCAGAATCTCTGGGAGTGCTGAGGGCATAGGCCAGGAAGGTGATCCCGGCGGCGATCATCAGCACGACAGCGAACATGTTGGCGAACTGCGCCCCGAACTCGGCTAGCACCGGCCGACGGCGGGCCGCAGGCAGCTGGTTGGCACCGATCTCCGCCCGCCGCGCCGCCGCCTCATCCGCCGAAAGCCCCTGGGCCGAGCTTCCGAGCCCCGCCAGAACCTGCTGTCGCTCCAGCGACGGCACCGCCACCATCGTCGCATGCTCTCGCACCTGAACCGGAAACAGCATGACCCCGCCCGCGGAAGTGAGACCTAAGTCCGACATGGAGCGGAACGAGGTACCGAACGGGTGGTCGGGAGGACGTATCTGGCCATGCCCACAGCCCATCAGCGGGCCATTCCCGGGGTCAGGGCCGAAGGTCCCGACACTCCGGTTCCATCGGCACCAGCATCACCGCGATAGCCCCAGGCCGCCACGGTGCCGGGGCGAAGGTCACGCCACCAGGTGCCGTCCGCCCCTGCCCTGGCCGAGCCTTCCGTTATGCGATCGATATGAAGGCACAGCCATTACTACAGAAAGGCAGACAGATGAGCACCTTGCTGCGCAGGGATCCGAGGACGATGTTCCCGGACCTGGTCGAGTGGTTCGAGGAGCCCTTCCTGACGCTTCGCCCCTACCTGGCCCAGCCGATCAGGATCGAGGACTTCGTCGAGGGTGACCACTACCTGGTCCGGGCGGAGCTGGCCGGGATCGACCCGGAGAAGGACGTCGAGGTCACGGTCGGCGCCGGCTACCTGACCATCCGCGCCGAGCGGCACGACAAGACCGAGGGCAAGCACCGGACCGAGTTCCGGTACGGCTCGTTCAGCCGCAGCCTGCCGCTGCCGGGCACCGCCGACGCGGACGACGTCACGGCGACCTACGACCACGGCATCCTCACCGTCTCCGTCGGCCTCAAGGTCGAGAAGAAGGGAGAGGTCAAGAAGATCGAGGTCAAGCCGGCCAAGTAGGGCTCCCCGCGCCGACGCCACGGCATTGGCCGCGCCCGACGGGCTGCGGCCAGTGTCATGGCGCGTCGGTCACCCTGGAACGGACATAGAAGGAGATACAGATGACTACGCGGCCAACACTCGATCAGCTCGGCCTCGGCACGGGGAAGAGGACGCGGCTGCACCGCATGCTGTACGAGCACGGAGTGCGCAACGGCACCGCGATCTTCCTGCCCTACGATCACGGGCTCGAGCACGGCCCCAGGGACTTCGCCGGCCATCCCGAGTCCGGCGACCCCCGGCACGTCATCCGGCTCGCCGTGGAGGGTGGCTTCAACGGCATCGCCCTGCAGATCGGGCTGGCCAGGAAGTTCTTCTGGGAGTACGCCGGCGAGGTCCCGCTGGTGCTCAAGCTCAACGGCAAGACCGACATCCCGTCCCCGGCCGACCCGGTCTCGCCGGTGAACGCCACGGTGGAAGAGGCCGTCCGGCTGGGCGCGGACGCGGTCGGCTACACGCTCTACGTCGGCACGCCCGGCCAGGAACGTGACTTTGCCCAGTACCTGCGGGTGCGCGAGGACGCCGAACGGTTCGGCATGCCGCTCATCGTGTGGTCCTACCCGCGCGGCGCGGCCATCGACGCCAAGGGCGGCCGGGACTCGTTCTACGCGGTCGACTACGCCGCGCGGACCGCGAGCGAACTGGGCGCGGACGTGGTCAAGGTGAACTTCCCCCAGCCGGCCAAACAGGACGGCGTGCCGGTGGCATACCGCGCGGACTTCTGGCCGCAGCAGGCCATCGAGGCGGTGGTCAGGTCGGCCGGCCGGTCGCTGCTGCTGGTCTCCGGCGGGGAGCACGCCGGCGACGAGGCCATGCTGGAGAAGGCACGCGAGTCGATGGAGGCGGGCGCCACCGGCCTGATCTTCGGCCGCAACGTCTTCCAGCGCGGCCACGACGAATCGCTCCGCTTTGTCGCCCACCTGAAGGAGATCCTCGCCAAGCACCCCTCCTAGCCCAATCCGCCGACCCCCATGAATGTGGCTCTCTACCGGATCTATGGTGCACATTGTCGCATCCATGACAGTCCGTCTCGTGCGCGACCAGGGACCTGGAGTCACTTAAGCACGGCCTGCCCCAGGAGGCTTGTGCAGGCATTCACAAAGCGTTTCCGCGGAAACCGCCTCTAGCGCGTTGTCCTATTACTACGC
>Ga0318494_10000046_pt1 | contig 30347 bp, 27 predicted proteins | sample GRESIP108b1f24_FD_203293 | JGI IMG/M metagenome (GOLD analysis project Ga0318494, IMG submission 203293) | Tropical soil microbial communities from Luquillo Experimental Forest, Puerto Rico - GRE.SIPMG.108b1f24 | ecosystem: Environmental > Terrestrial > Soil > Tropical forest > Bulk soil... | reverse complement strand
CAGCGTGCGCGCGTCGTACACGGTCACCACGTCGGTGCGGTCGCCGCGCACGCCGCGCGAGAAGTAGCTCTCGGGCAGGTAGATCTCGCGGTGGTCCGCCGAGAACAGCGGATCGACCACGAAGCCTACGTTCTGCGTGCCGGCGGAGAGCAGTCCGAGCATGTCCCCCGTGTCGGCGTCGAAGAGCGCCGTGCGGTGCAACACGATGTCGGAGAGCCAGAACCAGTGCGGTCCCGGCCGGTCGGGCAGCACCGCCACGCGCCCCATCGGCTCGGCCCCGAGGTCCGCCGCCTTCGCGTGCACCGCGGCAGCGAGCAGCGAGGCGGCGAGCAGCGCCAGAGCGACGCGCGACCCCATGCGCCCTATCTAGCCCAGATCGCGCTCTGCCGACAAGCGCTCATGCTCATCGTCGCGCTGCTCGGCCTGATGCTCGCTGGGACTGGCGTGCCGAGCGGGCCCCAGCCGGGCGTGATCGGTTACGTCGAGGAGGGCCGCTTCCATCCGCTGCTGGAGCTCGAGTCCGCGCAGTTCGGTCCGTTCGATCCAATGAGAATGGCGCTCACCGGCGGCGTCCTGCGCGACGCCTTCGCGGACGGTGGCGCCGAGTTTCCGATCCAGGCCGAGCGCCAGTACGCGGACCCGAAGGGCGACACCGCCAAGTACGGGCTCGTTCCGGGGCGCTCCTTCGAGAGCCAGTTCTTCGAGCTGGACCGCGGCGCGAAGCCGCACTCGTCGTCCAGGCCGACGCCCGAGCTCGAGCAGAGCCTGCGCCGCTTCCTCGCGGACGACGAACGGAGCGGCGACATGCACGTGCTGTACGCGACCGATCTGGACGCCGATGGCAAGAGGGAGCTCTGGATCGCCTACAAACTTCCGAGCGGAGGGAGCGGGCGGATGGTGTGGGAGCAGCGTGCGGCGGCAGGTGCGTGGGTCGAGCTCGCAGACTCGTGCTACCGCTGCGACTCGGGCAGCGCGGACTAGCGACGCGCGACTCCTCGCACGACCCACGCTCTCGCGACGAGCGAGATCGAGCCGTCGGGTTGTCGGGCGAGCGAGCGCTCCAATCGCTCGGCCAGGGCCTGGCGTTGCAGTGAGTCGAGGCTCGACACGTAGGAAGGCGCCGGACCCGTGCCGCCCAGGAATGGCTCCCAGAGCTCGGCGAACGCCCTGAATCGAACGGGAGCTTCGATCGAATCAGAGCGGACGTCGCCGAGGCCGGCAGCGCGAAACAGAGACTCCAGCGCATCCTGCCTGCAGATCGGGAAGCGGCGCCCCTCGTCGAGCTCTGCAGCGCGCGAATCCAATGCCACGGCCGAGTCCCAAAATCGCCTCAGCGGCTCCATGCGCTCCGAGTAGTCCCAGACGCAGGCCGACACCACGCCGTTCGGCGCCGAGATCTGCCGCATCTCAGCGATCGCTGCATGCGGCTCGGGGAAGAAGTTCAGGGCGAGGAGCGAGGCGACGCAGTCGAGTCCGGTCGGGCGCGTCGGGAGACTCCCGACACCGGCGACGACGAACGAGACCCGCGCATCGAGAGGGCGCTGGCGGGCGTATGCGATGAACGGCTCCGAGGGATCGCACGCCACCACCGACGCCGGATCCGCGCCAGTGCAGATCGCATCCGTGAGCGCTCCCGTTCCGCACCCGACGTCCAGCCAATGCGCGCCCGCACCCACGGACAGCCAGGACACGAAGCGCGGCGCGAGCAGCCGGCTCCAGCGGCCCATGAAGTCCTCGTAGCTCGCGCCTGCCGCCCACTGGTCGGTCAGGACCGCGTTTCCTCCACGACCACCGCGGTGCCGTAGCACAGCACCTCGGCCGCGCCGACCATCGGTCCGGTGTCGTAGCGCACGCCCACGACAGCGTTCGCGCCCATGTTGTGCGCGTGCTTCACCATCAGCTCGTACGACTCCGCGCGCGCGGACTCGCACAGGTTCGCGAAGATTCCCGCGCGCCCGCCGAACATCGTGCGCAGGCCGCCGATGATGCTCACCGGCAGCGCTCGCGTGCGCACCGTGATCCCCCGCACCAGCCCCAGGCAGCGCACGACGCGCACCCCGGGCAGCTCGAACGTCGTCGACGTCAACATGCTCGTCACCCCCTGGCAGAACTTTGACCCGCACGAAGCTGGCGCGCCAAGTACAACGCGAGCACGAGCAACACCGGGGCCGTGGCGACGCCAGGCGTGTAGCCGAGCTGTATCACCGACCAGAGCGGATGACCGATTCCGTTGACGAGCTCGATTGCGACCCAGAACTGAGCGAGCGGGACCGCCGATCGCCACCGCCGCCGCACCGGGAAGAGGAAGCACCAGAGCCCGAAGCCGACGAGGGCGAGGTTGAAGATCACGAAGCCGCGCGCGCGGTCCTGGGAGATCAGCCCGCTCACGGCGCGCGCCGGCGGGAAGACGTCGTAGAGCCGGCCCACGTACTCCTCGAACGAGTGGGCGGCCTGCGCTCCGACGAGTGCCAGGAAGGCGAGCTCGAAGCGGTTCACGGTGATCCGGGCCCTGAGGGCACAGGTGACGGCGACGTTTCGCTCTCGGGACTTTCGGCACGAGGAGTGAGTGACTCGCACTCGCGAGCGGGAGACACCGGCGAGAAGCATCGCAGCGCCGCGGCGGATGTTGACGCCGCCTTCGCTCGTGGCGGAGCTGGCGCTGCCTCGTCGGGGAATCGCTCCCGATCCTCCCGGCTTGGTTTGACGTCCCCGGCGGGATCGCCGGAGCACCTGTCTGCTCGCCGTGCAGCACCGTTACGTCGGCCGATTCTCAGCCCTTCGGCGAACCGAACCCGCGATCGACCGCGCGGCGAGCCCCTCATTCCTCCTTGGCTCGGCCTCGACCGACAACATCCTAGGTACGCCTGCCGGAGAGCGGCGTCAAGCGTCCAGTTGCGACGGCGACGGCGCGGTGTTCGAATAGCGCCCTCGCCGAGGAGTCCGTCGATGGAACGCTTCCAGATCCAGGTCGCAGACGCCGTGCTCGAAGACCTGAAGCAGCGTCTCGCTCGCACCCGCTTTCCCGATCAGCTCGACGGAGCGGACTGGGGCTACGGCACCGAGCTCTCCTACCTGCGCGAGCTGGTCGCGTACTGGCGCGACAAGTACGACTGGCGCAAGCACGAGCGCGCGCTGAATGAGTTCGACCATTGGAAGGCGCGCGTGCGCGACCTGTCGCTGCACTTCATCCACCAGCGCTCGCGCGAGCCGAACGCGTTCCCGATCGTGATCACGCACGGCTGGCCCGGGTCGGTGTACGAGTTCCACAAGATCATCGGGCCGCTCACCGATCCGGTGGCGCACGGCGGCAGCCGCGAGGACGCGTTCCACGTCGTGTGCCCGTCGATGCCGGGGTACGGCTGGAGCGAAGCGCCGCGCAAGTCCGGCTTCGACATCGCCGAGGTATCGGCGACGAACGCCGCGCTGATGGCGCAGCTGGGCTACACCCGTTACGGCGCGCAGGGCGGTGACTGGGGCGCCATCGCGACCGCGCACCTGGGCCGGGTCGACCCGCAGCACGTGGCGGGGATCCACATGAACATGCTGGTCGCCGGTCCACCGGCGGGCGTGCCGAACCCGATGGAGGGAGTGACTCCCGAAGAGCTGGCCTGGATGGGCGAGGTCGGGAACTTCCAGAAGAACGAGACCGGCTACCAGCAGATCCAGGGCACGAAGCCACAGACGCTGGGGTACGGCCTGAACGACTCGCCAGCGGGGCTGGCGGCGTGGATCGTCGAGAAGTTCCGCACCTGGAGCGACTGCAAGGGCAACGTCGAGTCGCGCTTCACGAAGGACGAGCTGCTCACCAACGTGATGATCTACTGGGTCACCCAGTCGATCACCTCGTCGACGCGGCTCTACTGCGAGACCATGCGCGCGGGGCGGTTCGGCGCGGCGGGCGAGAAGATCGCCGTGCCGACCGGCGGCGCGATCTTCCCCAAGGAGATCTACAAGGCGCCGCGCAAGTGGGCCGAGGCGGCGTTCGACCTGCGACACTGGAGCGTGTTCAAGTCGGGCGGCCACTTTGCCGCGCTCGAAGAGCCGGACGCGCTGGTCGGCGACATCCGCGCGTTCTTCCGCAAGCTGCGCTAGCTCGACCCGGCAGTGGGCGGGATCGAACGCGTCCTCGAGATCGCCGCGTCGACGCGGGTGCTGCACGAGCGCCGCCTCGCTGCGATCGAGGCTTCCCCGAGTGGAGCGCTGCTCGGCCGCGAGATCGTCACCTTCCGCGGCTTCGCCGAACGCTGCGTGGCGGAGACGGGCGTGGCGGTGCGGGCGGTGCTGGACGCGTCCAGCTTCGCGGAGCTCGTCGCCTGGTGCGCGCGCGCCAAGGGTGTGCTGGGCGCGCGGCTGGCGGAACGCCCCGGGCTCGCTCCCGCCCTGGCCGCGACCGTGCGCGATCTGCGCGACGCAGGACTTCCCTGGCGCGAGCTGCCACGCGCGCAGCGCGACCTGGCGTGGGTCTTCCGAGAGGTCGAAGAGGCGCTCGCGAGGCTGGAGCGCGACGGAGTCTTCGATCGCGTGGGTCTGTTCCGCCTGGCCGAGCGGGGAGCGCGCGAGCATCTCGCGCGGCGTGGCTTCACGCGCGTCGAGGTCCATGGCGCGACGGAGCTGGTCGGCTCGGTCGGCGATCTGATCGCAGTCGCCGCGAGGCACGTCGAGCTGCGCTTCTTCCAGCCCGACTTCGGAGGAGCCTGGGCCGAGCGGCTGCGTGCGGAGTGGCCCTGGCCGTTCGAGCCGGAAGAGACTCAGGTGGTCGGCGACCCTGCGCTCGATCCCGATGGCGACGTCCGCCCGGAGGTGCTCTCGGTACGCCGTGCGCGCTCGCCGCGCGCGGAGCTCGACGGCGTGGCGCGAGAGGTGCTCGCGCGCATCGAGGCGGGCGTCGCCCCGGGCGACATCCAGATCGTCGCGCGCTCGCTCGAGCCGTACGCGCCCTGGCTCGAACCGATCTTCAGGGGCTACGGGATTCCGTTCACCTCGTCGCTGCGCGTGCCCGACGTGGCTGCGCCCGGCCGCCGCGCCTGGCTCGACCTCGCGCGTGCGGTGACTCGCGATCTCGAGCGCGAGGCGGTGGTGCGCGTGGCCGAGTCACTGGAGCCGAGCGTCGGCGTGCGACTGGCTCCCGAAGTCGCAGCGCTTGCAGAGCGGGTCGCGCGCGAGCGAGCGGTCGTCCGCGGTGTTCGCGACTGGCAGGCCGCGCTCGCCGGCGAGAAGGCGGCGGGAGCGGCGCGGGATGCGCTCGAACGGCTGCTCACGCGGCTCGCCGCGGCGTCGCTCGCGCTCGATCCGTCGCCCGACTTCGCCACCGCCGCCCGAGTGCTGGGCGAGCTCGGAGGCGAGCTCTTCGCCGCGGAAAGCGCAGTCGCGGCGCACGAGCCGCTCGCAGCCGTGGCCCGGCTCGACGCAGTGCGCGCAGCAGCCGGGGTCTCGGGCGAGATCGAGCGGCCGGAGCTCGGGCGCATGCTCGACGCGGCGCTGTGCGAGCAGAGCTCGACACCTTTCTCGGAAGACCAAGGCGGCGTGCGCGTGCTCGACGCCGTCCAGGCGCGCGCCCTGCCCTGCCGACACCTGTTCCTGCTGGGCCTCGTGCACGGCGCGTGGCCGCGGGCGCTCGCCGACGATCCATTCCTGCCGGATGGCGTGCGGGCGGCGCTGCGCGAGAAGCTGCGCCGGCCGATTCCGCTCCGCGGGACCGTTGCGGACGAGGATCGCTTCTTGCTGGGACTGCTGCTTTCCCAGGCGCGCGAGAGCGTCGTGCTGTCCTGGGCGGAGAGTGACTCGTCGGGCCGCGCGCAGAGCCCGTCGGCGCTGCTGCGCTCGCTGCCCTTCGTCGCATCGGGCACCAACGTCGTGCCCGACGAGCCCCAGGGGTGGGAGGACGGAGAACGGACCTCGCTGCGGATCGGCGAGGCGCTCTGCGCCGCGGCCGGCGCGGAGGAGCTGGGCGCGATTGCAGCACGGCTGCCGCCCGTCGAGGCGGAAACGCTGCGCGCAGGCCTCGAGTTGGTGCGCTGCATCGATGCGCCGGATGCGGAGGCCCTGCCCTACGACGGCGAAGTCGGCGACGCGCTCGCGCTGCCCGCGCAGCTGTTCCCCAGCGACGTCGAGCTCCTCGGACAATGCCCGCTGCGCGGGCTGTTCGAGCGAATCTACCGCGCCGACCCTCTCCAGCCGCGTTCCCCGGACGAGCTCGAGGCGAGCGAAGCGGGTGAGCTCGTACACCGCGCGCTGGAACGAATCTACGACGAGCTCTTCGAAGGCGGCGCGCTCGCACCCGGGACGACGTTCCCTGCCGCGCTCGAGCGGGCGCGCGCGCTGGTCGGCCCGGTGCTGGTCGAGCTCGAAGCCGGGCAGCGCGCGCGCGTGCGCGAGCGCCACCCGACCGCCTGGCGCGCGTTCAGAGACACGATCCAGCGCGCGCTCGTCGACTTCCTCGAGCGCGATCTCGCGTCGCTGCTGGTGCAGGGCGTGGTGGAGCTTCTCTCCGAGCAGCGGATCGAAGGCGCGTTGCCTGCCGGCGCCAGAACGCTGTCGCTCCGGGGCAAGATCGACCGGATCGCGCGGCTCGCGAACGGCGAGCTGCGCGTCGGCGACTACAAGACGAGCCGCCAATTCGATCGACCGCTGGACCCGAAGGGCGTGGCGCGGGGGCTCGCGCTGCAGATCCCGATCTACGCGCAGCTGGTCGCCAGGAGAGAGCCGAGCCCGGTGCGGGGAGAGACGCTGACGGTGCCGCTCCGCCCGGAGCGGGACCGCGACCGCGATCGCGACGAAGAGCGCTTCGCTCCGGCAGCGGAGCTGGCGCGGCTGTCGGGCCCAGCGCTCGGCGCGATCGCCGAGCTCCTGAGCACGGGCTTCTTCCCGCTCGCGAACCGCAAACCCGAGCAGGCCTGCCGCACCTGCCCCTACACCGTGGCGTGTCGAATCCAGCACCCGCAGAGCGCGGCGCGCGTGCGCGCCAGCGACCGGGCGGCCGCCTATCTCGCGCTGTCGGGGCAGAGCTCGTGAGCGACGCGGAGGCGCGCGAGCGGGCTGCCCACGAGTTCGGCGAGAACCTGGTCGTGGTCGCGGGCGCAGGCAGCGGCAAGACGAGCCTCCTGGTGGAGCGCCTGCTGTGCCAGACGATCGAGCAGGACCTCGCGCCCGAGGCGTTCGCGGCGATCACCTTCACCGAGAAGGCTGCCGCCGAGATGCGCAAGCGGCTCGAAGCCGCGCTGGTGCGGCTGGGCGCTCGCGCGGGTGGCCGGCTCGACGCCGTGCCGCACGACCCCGGCGAGGAGGCCGACCGTGCCTTCGGCTGGCTGCGCGCGCGGCCGGGGCTCGCGCTCGCGCAGATCGCGGAGCGCGCCGAGGCGCGGCTTCGCGCGCTCGCCGAGACCGAGATCACGACCATCCACGGCTTCTGCGCGCGGCTCTTGCGGCGGTACCCGATCGAGGCGGGAGTGGATCCCGACTTTTCTGTCGACACCCGCGGTGCGTGGGACGAGCTGGTCGGCGAGCTGTGGGAGCGCTTCCTCTCGGGCACCGAGGGCCTCGAAGGCGCCCGCGCCGAGCGCTTCGCGCGCGTGCTGGATCTCCTGGCGCTGCGCGAGCTCGAGACCCTCGCACGGGCGGCAGCGAGCTTCGCCGTCTCCGACGAGTCACTCGCCCGGCCTCTTCCAGGCGTCGCAGAGGTGCTCGGCGCTACGCTCGAGCGGGCGGTCGCCGCGATCGACGCGCTTTCGATCGCACCGCCACCGGCTCAAGGACCCGAGAGCTACGTCTCCGCCGTGCGCCCCCTCCTCGTCACGCTGCGCGAGGGCGGCGCAGAAGCCTTCCGCGGCGCGCTCGAGCAGGCGGACTTCCAGAGCTCGAGGGGGATCCGCGGGCTGATGCTCGATCGGGCACCGGAGGCGAAGAAATGCCCGGAGGCTACGGAGCTCGCCGCCGAGCTGCTGAAGCTGCTCAAGAAGCTGCGCAAGATCGACGACGAGCTGCTGCGCGAAGCGCTGGCGCTGGTCGAGCCCTTCGCGCGGCAGGTGCGGGACGAAGCCCGCCGCCGCGGCGTGCTGCCGTTCGACGCGCTGCTGGTGCTGGCCCGCGATCTGCTCTCGCATCACCCCGAAGTCCGGCGTGCAGTCGCCGAGCGCTACCAGCTGCTGTTCCTCGACGAGTTCCAGGACACCGACCCGCTGCAGTACGAGATCGTGTTCCTGATCGCCGAGCCGCCGGGCGAGACCGCCCGCCCCGGAAGCCTGTTCATCGTGGGCGACCCGAAGCAGGCGATCTACCGCTTCCGGGGCGCCGACATCGCCGCCTACGAAGACGCGGTCCAGTCCATCCTGCGCTCGCCACGCGCGCGTCAGCTGGTGCTGACACGGAACTTCCGCGCGGTCCCCGAGCTCGTGGAGCCGCTGCACGCGCTCTTCGAGGAGGTGTTCGCGCGGCCGCACGGCTCCGACGCATCGATCGCTGCCTACGTGCAGTACGACGGGCTCGAGGCGCACCGGCCGCGAGTGGGCGAGCCCCGGTTGGAGCGCTGGGAGATCGGCAGCCAGAAGCTGCCCGCGGACGCCGCGCGCGTGGCCGAGGCGGAGGTGATCGCGAGCTGGGTCGCGCGCGAGGTCGGTGCCGGCCGATTCCGACCCGGCGAGGTGGCGGTGCTGCTGCGCGCGCTCACCGACGTCCACGTCTACGCGCGCGCCTTCCACGCATGCGGCGTTCCCATCTGGATCGGGCGCACGCTCGAGTCGGAGCGCGACCCGGCGCTGCAGCAGCTCGACGCGCTGCTGCGCGCGCTCGCCAATCCCGCCGATGCGCCCGCGGTCCTGGGCTTCCTGCGCTCGCCGCTCGGCGGCGTACCCGACGCCGAGCTGGCCCGCCACGCCACGCGCAACGGCGGGCGCTGGCTCTACACGACCGCGCAGGTGGATCCCGCGAACGTGCCCAACCTCGCGCGCGCCTTCGAGTCACTCGCGCGCTGGCAGCGGCGCATCGCGCGCGAGCCGCTTGCGCGCGTCCTGATCGCGCTGCGCGACGAGACGCCGCTGCTGGCGCTGCACGCGGCGGCGTCCGACGGCGCGCGGCGGGTGGTCGACCTGTCCGCCATGCTGGACCGGCTGGCAGCGCGCGCGAGCGCTGCGCCGGAGCGGCCGCTGCGTCATTGGGTCGAGGGGCTCGAGCGCGAGGAACGGCGGCGCTCGGCCGAGGAGCCGCTGCCCGACACCGATGCCGTGCGCGTGCTCTCCATCCACGGCGCGAAGGGCCTGGAGTTCGACGTGGTGATCCTGCCGGACCTCGCGCGGGGCAAGCCGCCCGACTGGGAGGACGCGCTCCGCTACTCGCGCGAGCTGAAGGCGCTGGCCGTGCGGACGCGCGCCGCCTCGTCGTCGACCTGGATCGAGCGCGAGCGCATCGAGAAGGAGCACGAGGACGCCGAGCTGCGGCGCCTGCTCTACGTCGGAGCCACGCGCGCGCGCGAGCGCCTGGTGGTCGCGAACGCCCGGCGCGCCGTCACGGCGGGCGCGGACAGCTTCGGCGGCCTGCTCGCCGGCTGGAAGCTGCCGGTCCGGCAGATCGACGAGCCGTTCGATTTCGCGCCCGCTGCGCCAGCTCGCGCGCGCCCGAGCGCGCTCGCCGCGCTCGAACGCACCGAGCGGGCCGCTCGAGTCGCCACCGCCGCGGCGCGCCCGGCCCTCTTGCGACCCTCCGCGGTCGCGGGCGCCGACGACGAGCACGCGCAGCCCGACGCTGAGGCCGACGAGCGGGATGCCGCCTGGACCGTCGCGCGCCGGCCGATCGCCCTGGCGGTCGGCACCGCGCTGCACGAGCTGTTCGAGCGCTGGGATTTCCGCGGGAAGGAGAAGGCGCGAACGCTGCTCCGCGACGCGGGGGTGCGCGCCGCGCGACGCGCCGGCGCGGACGAGGCCGAGGTCCGGCGCGAGTGCGAGTCTCTGCTCGAGTCACTGCTCGCGGGTGGCCTGCCGCACGCGCTGGCCGAGCTCGACATCCTGGGACGCGAGCTGCCGCTCCTGTTCCGCGAAGCGGACGGGCGGAGCTGGAGCGGGACGATCGACCTGCTCTATCGCGACCGGCACAGCGGGCGGCTCGTCGTCGCGGACTACAAGAGCGACGCAAAGCCCGATGCCGAGGCGCGGGCGCGCTACCGTGCGCAGCTCGAGGTGTACGCGCGCGGCGTCGCGCGGCTCTTCCCCGGCGAGCCGGCGCCCGAGCTCGAGCTGGTCTGGCTGCGCCGGGGCCAACGCGAGCGGCTCGGCTAGAATCGCGCGGTGGGCTTCGACGACCTCGACGTGCAGGAGCTGCGCCGGCGGCGCGGCGAGAAGTGGGCGGAGTACCCGCCCGACGTGCTGCCCGCGTGGGTCGCCGACATGGACTTCCCGGTCGCGGAGCCGATCGCGCGCCACCTGGCCGAGGCGGTGCGGCTGCACGACATCGGCTACCCGCTGAATCCGACGCCCTCCGCGCTGCCGACCGTGTTCGCCAAACGCATGCAGGAGCGCTTCGGCTGGCAGGTCGATCCGCGGCGCGTGCTGGTGCTGTCCGACGTGGTGCAGGGCATCTACATCGCGCTCGAGACGCTCAGCGAGCCCGGTGCCGGCGTCGTGCTGCAGCCGCCCGTCTATCCGCCGTTCTTTCACGCGGTGCGCGAGACCCAGCGGCGCACGGTGCTGAACCGGCTGGTGCGCGGCGCGAACGGCTACGGGCTCGACCTCGACGATCTGCGCCGCGCCTGCGACACGGGGACGCGCCTGCTCTTGTTGTGCAGCCCGCAGAACCCGACCGGCCGCGTGTTCACGCGCGCCGAGCTCGAGGGGATGGCTCAGATCGCGCTCGAGCGCGATCTCGTCGTGATCTCCGACGAGATCCAGTGCGACCTGGTCTACCCGGGTCACCGGCACATCCCGTTCGCGTCGTTGGGGCCCGAGGTCGAGGCGCACACGGTCACGCTGACCTCGGCGACCAAGGGCTTCAACATCGCGGGGCTGCGCTGCGCGGTGGCTTCGTTCGGCAGCGAGGCCTTGCTCGCGCGCTTCAAGACCGTGCCGAGCCACGTGCGCGGCGGTCTGGGCACGTTCGGGCTCGCCGCGACCGAGATCGCCTGGACCTCGTGCCAGCCCTGGCTCGACGACGTGATGGCCTATCTCGAGCAGAACCGCCGCTTCGTGGCCGAGTTCGTGGCGGAGCGCCTGCCCGAGATCCGGCACCACCCCGGTGAGTCGCTCTATCTCGCCTGGCTCGACTGCGCGGGGCTCGAGCTCGGCGGCGCAGCGCCCTACCAGTTCTTCCTGGAGCGCGCGCGGGTCGCGCTCTCCGACGGCCGCAACTTCGGCGCGGGCGGCGAGCGCTTCGTGCGGCTCAACTTCGCGACCTCGCGCGCGATCCTGCGCGAGATCCTGGAGCGGATGGCGCGCGCGCTCGGGCGCTAGCGCAGCACCAGCTCGGCGGCGTTGCGCACCTGCTCGACGACCTCGCCCTGCTTGTGCTGGCCGCTCATCCAGCCCAGCATCGCGGCGAACCAGACCATCTGCAGCACGTTGCAGCTGCGCGCTTCGAGCGGCGTCGCGTCTTCGAGCCTCACAGCGGGATCACCACGCAGCGCGCGGATCAGCATCAGGCTCGCGATGCCGTGGAAGGCGCGGATCTTGCCCGCGAGCTCGGGGTCGTCGGAGCTCGCTGCGCGCAGCACCGCGCGCGCCAGCTTCGGCTTGCGGCACAGCGCGCGGGTGGCCGCCGCGAAGTAGTCGGTGGCGCGCTCGAGCGCCGTGGCGCCCGTGGGCGGGCTCTTCCCGAGCCGTGCGGCCAGCCCCTCGGCCTCGGTCGCGAGCGCGGCCACCAGCAGCGCGTCCTTGCCGCGGAACAGCCGGTAGAGCGTGCCGAGGGCGACACCGGAGTGCGACGCCACGTCGCGCAGCCGCACGGCCTCGAAGCCGCCCTCCTCGGCCAATGCCACCGCGGTGGCCACGATCCGTCTCTCGCGCTCATCCACTCGATCCTCCTTGTCGCGAGGATCGAATAGCGGTTTTACTGCTCGGGCTCCACGAGACAGCGGTCGGGAACGCCGGCGCGGGCCGCCGCCTGCTCCGCACGCTCCACCTTGGCTTCGGCGAGCTCGCGGCGTTCGTTGGCGCGGTCGAGCGCGCGGTCCCGGCTGTAGCTGGAGAAGCTGCAGCGGCCCAAGGTCGGCGAGCCCATCAGGCACTCGGACTCCGAGGCGTACACGGGATCCGCGTCCAGGCGCGCGATCTCGCGCTCGGCGCGGCGGCGCTCGTCGGTCGCATCGAGCCACGCCTGCACGAGGCTCGGATGGGCGCTGCAGGGATCCGCGTCGTCCTCCTGCGTGGGCGCCGCGGGTGGGGCCGGCGCCTTGGCCGCGGGCGGCGGGGACGAGCCGACCGCCTCGTAGACCCGCACCAGCGCGGCATCCGGCGGCGGCGGCGACTCAGTGATGTGTAGGCTGCCGTCCGCGGCCTTCCACTGGTAGAGGCGGTCGGCGCCGGCAGCGGCCGGGCCGGCGCGGAGGACGCCCGCGAAAAGGACGCACGCCAACAGCCAGCGACGGGCATTCGCGGACACTCGCGCTCTCCTCGCCGTGCTCTTCGTCGGGCCGGGCGGGCGGCTTGAGCGCCGCAGTTGCGCGCGCCGTGGTAGGCTACTCGCGCCGCAACTTTCCGGGAGAACGGGCGATGAAGGTGGTCGTCGACTTCGATCTGTGCGAGGCAAATGCCGTGTGCGTGGACCAGGCGCCCGAGGTGTTCAAGGTCGACGAGAACGACTACCTGCAGATCCTGCTCGAGAGCCCGCCCGAGTCCCTGCGCCGCAAGGTCGAGGCCGCCGTGCGGCTCTGCCCGCGGCAGGCGATCTCGATCGTCGACTGAACCTCCGCGGGGCCCGGGCGGGCGAAGCCCGCCCACCCGCACTTCGCTCGGGTGTGCCTCGCTGTGCGCTCGCGCGCCCGCTCGCTTGCGACGATGCTCGATGCGAAGTCAGAGCACTCCGGACCGCTTGACGTCGAAGTAGCCGTTCACCAGCGCGATCGCGAGCTGCTGGGGCTCGGCGTCGAGCGCGAGCACGCCGGCCTTGCGCAGCCGCTCGTGCGCCAGCCGGCGGGCCTCCAGGTACTGGTGCGTGGCCGCGGCGGTGAGCGCGGATTCGAGGTCGCGGACAGGCGCGGCGAGCGCGTGCGCGAGCGCGCGCTCCTTCATGCTGGCGACCAGCACCAGATGGCGCCGGCCGAGCAGGCGCGCCGCGTCCAGCAGGTCCTCGTGGTCCTCGTCGCGTAGGTTCGAGACCACCACCACCAGCGCCCGCTTGTGCAGTACCGCCGCGAGCCGCTCTGCCGCGGCGAGGTAGTCCGAGGCGTGTGCGCTGCTCTCCAGGTCGTAGACCGCGTTCATCACCCGGGTGAGCTGCTGCGTGCCCTTGCGCGCCGCCAGGTAGCGCCGCTCGCCGCTGAAGGTCGACAGCCCCACGGCGTCGCCCTGGCGCAGCGCCACGTGGGTGAGCAGCAACACCGCGTCGAGCGCGCGGTCGAAGTGGGAGAGCGCCTCGTCGCGCGTGTGCATCTTGCGGCCGCAGTCGAGCAGGAAGACGATCTGCTGGTCGCGCTCCTCCTCGTACTCGCGCGACACGGCCCGGTGCAGGCGCGCGGTGGCCTTCCAGTCGATCTGGCGCAGCGTGTCGCCGGCGCGGTACTCGCGCAGCTGGTGGAACGCCAGCCCCTCGCCCCGGCGCGGCCGGCGGCGGATGCCCAGCGCGCCGGTGCGGTTGGCCGCGGCCAGGAGCTCGTAGCGCGAGACCGTGCGGAAGTTCGGGAACACCCGCAGCTCCTGCTCCGGTCCGAGCCGCAGGCGGCGCCGCCACAGACCGAGCGGCGAGCGCAGCTGCAGCTCGGCGCGCGCGAAGCGACGGCGGCCGCGCGCCAGCGGGCGCAGCCGGTAGCCGAAGCGCGCGCGCTCGCCGGGCTCGAGCCGGAGCTCGCGCGGCAGACCCCGCACCTCGGCCTCCGCCGGGAAGTGGTCGAACACGCGCAGCCGGGCCTGCGCGCGGCCGCGGTTCGCGAGCTCGAGCTTCACCTCGTGGTCGACCCCGACGGACAGCGCGCCGGGGACCGCGCGCTCGAGCTCGAACGGCCCGAGACGCTGGAGCGCCCAGGCATCGGCGAGCGCGAGCAGCGCGATCGCCGCGCCGGCACCCCACCAGGGTCCGAGCAGCTGCGCCTGGAATGCCGCCGCCAGCGCGAGCGCGAGCCACGCGCCTGCCAGCCCCACCAGCCGGCGCTCGGGGCTCACGCGCGCGGAGCCTCGACCTGGGCCAGGACCGCAGCGAGCAGCGCATCGATGCGCTGGCCTTCCAGCTCGATCTCCGGCGAGAGGTGCAGCCGGTGGCGCAGCGCCGCGGGCGCGATCGACTTCACGTCGTCCGGGGTGACGAAGTTGCGGCCCAGCAGCAGCGCGCGTGCGCGCGCCGCCCGCACCAGCGCCAGCCCGCCGCGCGGCCCCGCGCCCATCGCCACTCCGGGCCAGGTGCGCGTCGCCCGCGCCAGCCGCACTGCGTACTCCGCGACGCGCCCGTCGACGAACACGCGCGCGGCGGCCGCCTGGAGCTCGAGCACGCCCGCCGCGTCGGTCACCGGGGACACTTCGGAGACGTCGAGTGCGTCGCCGATGCGGCCGTCGGCCAGGCGACGGACCAGCTCGGTCTCCTCCTCGGCGCTGGGGTAGTCGATCTGCACCTTCAACAGGAAGCGGTCGATCTGCGCCTCGGGCAGCGGATAGGTGCCCTCGAGCTCGATCGGGTTCTGCGTGGCGAGCGTCATGAACGGTGCCGGGACGGCGAGTGACTCGCCCTCCAGGGTCACCTGCCGCTCCTGCATCACCTCGAGCAGCGCGGCCTGAGTCTTCGCGGGGGCGCGGTTGATCTCGTCGGCCAGCAGCACGTTGGTGAAGACGGGACCGCGCCGCAGCCGCATCTCGCCCGTACGCGCCTCGTAGAGCACGTGCCCGACCACGTCGGCGGGCATGAGATCGGGCGTGAACTGGATGCGCGCGCTGGCGCCGCCGATCGCGCGCGCGAGTGCGCGGACCAGCAGCGTCTTGCCGAGGCCCGGCACGCCTTCGATCAAGGCGTGCCCGGCCGCGAACAGCGCGACCAGCGTGTGCTCGACCACGTCCGCTTGACCCACCAGCACCTTGCCGATCTCGGCGCGGATCGATTGCGCGAGCGCGGAGGCGCGCGCCAGGTCGGGGCGGAGGGGAGCAGCTGCGGGTGCGTCGGTCATAGCGACCTCCTGACTTTCTCGAGCACGGCGATCTTCGCGGCGAAGCGCGCCGGGTCGCGATCCTGGCGGTAGCCGAGCGCGTCGTCGATGCGCTCCGCTGGGAGTCCCGAGAGCGCCTCGAGCTGCGCCACCTGCTCGCGCGGGGTCTGGGTGTGGAAGCTCGGGTGGCGCTCGCGCATGCGCGCGAACAGCGCCGCGCGCACCGCCTGGACCAGCGCCTGCGCGCCGCCGCGCTGCCACTGCAGCCTGCCGGCGGCGCGCACGTGCTCCATCAGCTCGCGCCGCGCGGGCGCCGGGTCGGCGGCGATCGGTCCCTCGCGCCGGACCACCGACCACAGCCACAGCGCGAGCAGGAGGACGCCGCTCGCCAGCACCATCCAGCCGTTGCGCAGCACGAGCCGCCAGATCGAGGGGAACTCGTCGCCGTACACGATCCACACCGGAGCGCGGTGACCGCCCAGGCGAGTCAGTCGGTACACCATCTCGGCGTGGTCGAGCTCGCCGATCGGCGGCTGGGTCATGAAGTAGTCGTCGGAGAGGGCCGTGAGCAGGCCCTTGCCGTGGCGCACCGTGACCAGGTGCGAGCCGGCGTCGTCGCCGGCCTCCAGGATGATGTCGTCGTCGGAGACCTGGTCCGAGACGTCGAGGCGGAAGCGCTGGTCGAAGCGCAACTGGAGCGGCTCGTCGCGATCCGGGAACTCGGCTTCGGCGAGCGGCGGCTCCCCGGAGTCGTCGTCCTGGCCGTCCTTCTCCCCGCCGGGCGCGGGCGCCTGCAGCTGCTGCGTGTCCCCGTGGTCGTCGTCGGTCTCCTTGTTCATGAACTGGTGCACGCCCACGGCGTCCAGGATGGGGTCCGGGTGCCGGTTCGGGTCGTCCCAGAGCTGCCAGCTCACCACGACCAGGTGCCCGCCGCGCTCGACCCAGTCGAGCAGGTCGGCCGACGTGCGGTCGGGGATCGAGCGGCGCTCGGTGGGGAGGATCAGCGTGGAGGTCACCGGCGGCAGCGACGACAGCACGCCGACGTCGGCGAAGCTGTCGGTCGGCATGCGCATGCGGTCGAGCATGCGCTCGGCCGCGAGATAGGGATTGCGGGCCGCCGCGCCGACGTAGCCGCGCGGCAGCACCACCTCGGTGGGCTCGCAGGTCGCGAAGAACAGCCCGACGGCCGCGGCAAGCAGACCGACCACGAACGCGACGCGCCAGCGCTGCGACGGCGTGCTCATGCGCGCGCTCCGAGCCCCGCCGCCCAGCGCCGGCAGAGCGCGTCGAACTCCTCGTCGCTGGGCGCGCGGTGCGCGTAGGCGCAGTACAGCCATGCGCGCGCGAGCGCGGCGAAGTCCTGCGCCAGCGGTCCCGCCGCCGCGGTGCTCGCGATCCGCTCGCACTCGCCCTCGGTCGCGCTGGCGGGGAGCCGCAGCGCGAAGCGGCGTGCGAGCTCGACCAGCGCGCCGCGGTAGAGCAGCGAGAGCGCGCCCGCCGCATCGCCCGCCGCGAAGCGCGCGCGCGCCGCCGCCACGACGTCGGCGGGCAGTGACTCGGGCCGCAAGTCGAGCGCGCGGAACAGCGGGCTCGCGCCCGGCGGCGGCGGGCGCGAGTCGCGCTCGCGGCCGAACCGCATCCCGCGCGCGATCGCGACGAACAGGAGCGCGGCCACGACCGGCAGCGCCAGCCAGGCGCCGACGCGCGTCGCGGACGAGAGCACCCAGGCGATCGCGTGCCACAGCGGCGAGAGCAGCTGCACGTTGGTGTGGAACGCGCGCGGCCGCCAGATGCGGACCTTGGCGTCGCGATCGAAGTCCGGAGAGGCCAGCACCCGGTCGATGCACTCGCCCGCGTCGACCGGCGAGTCCACGTTGCACGTGGTGTCGTCCGCCGCGAGCGCGCGCGCGGCGGGGAGGAGCGCCACGAAGAGCAACGCCAGCACCGCCAGCGCGCGCACCCGGCGCTCGAGTCGGCGGAACGCCAGCTCGACGTCCCAGCCCTCGAGCCACACCCGCCGGTTGATGTAGAGCGCGAAGCCGCCGGCGACGTAGAGCGGCTCGACCGCACAGATCGCGAGCACGTAGAGCGCGAGCTCGAGCGCCGCGAGCGGCGCATCTGGATGGGTGAGCGCCGCGGCCCAGAACTCGAAGCCGCGGCCCTGCGGCCAGAAGGTCGAGGCGAGCTGGAGACCCGCGACGACGACGGCCAGCTCGACCGTGCTGCACACCAGCATCAAGCCGACCGCGGCGGCCGACTCGCGCTCCGCGAGCACGCGCACGCGCCGCACGCGCTCGCGCCCGCGCAGTCCCTCGAGCTGCAGCACCGGCGCGAAGAAGCTGCGCGTCGGGCTCAGCCGCAGCCAAGTGAGCGAGGTGAGCAGACCCGAGCGGAACACCAGGCGGGGCAGCGCCGCCAGGATCTCGGCGAACGCGGGCGCGCGACCGAGCAGCGCAATCGACAGCACGTGCAGCGCGACCCGGTCGTAGAGGGGCTTCAGCCACCACACCAGCGCGGCCGCGAGCGCGAGGTTCGAGCGGAACGCCAGCGCCAGCGAGAGGGACAGCGAGATCACCACCGCGGCATGCGCGCCGAACAGCGGGCGCCAGCTGCTGCGCGCCAGCGCGAAGCCGAGATCCGCGGCCTCGAGGCTTCCGCGCGGACGCACCACGACCGCGATCTCCTCAGTCTCCATGCGCGCGCCCCGCGAGCGACAGCCACAGCGCGACCAGCGTCCAGAGCGCGCCGCCGACCGAGAGTTTCAGCGCGAGCGGCAGCACGCGGGGCGACCAGAAGGCCTCGATTCCGGCCGCGATCACCAGCATCAGCGCGGCGCCCGAGATGATCGGCAGGCTCTGACCGGCCGCCGCGCGCACCGCCGAGAGCCGCGTGCGGGGACCGGGCGCGACGAGCGCGAGCCCGAGCCGCATTCCGGCCGCGCCCGCGAGCAGCATCGCGGTCAGCTCGAACGCGCTGTGTGCGACCACGAAGCCGAAGAACGGCTTCGCCGAGCCCGCGCGCGCGAGGTGACCGGCGACGAGCCCCAGGCTGAGCGCGTTCCACACCAGGCTCGCGACGGCACCGACGCCGAAGGCGAGCCCGCTCGCGAAGGTGCGGAACGCGATCGACACGTTGTTCCAGACGTAGAAGCCGAACATCTGCGCGTCGTCCTCGGCGCCGCGCCCCTTCTGCACCGAGCCGTGCTCGGGATCGTACATGTTCTCCATCTCGCGCACGCCGGTCTCGTCCATGAAGCTGTAGATCACGTCGGGGCTGCGGTAGGCCATCGCGCCGAGACCGAGCGCGAGCGAGTAGAAGATCAGGTGACACACCAGCACCAGCTTCCACTCGCGGCGCACGGCGCGCGGGAATGCGGCCCCGAGCATCCGTCCCAGCGCCCACCACTGACCGGCGCGCGCCTGGTACAGCAGCTGGTGACCCCGCAGCGCGAGCTGGTTCAGCTCCGCGACCAACGCGCTCGACAGCTGGCGATCGCGCGCGAGCGCCAAGTCGTTGCAGACCTGGCGGTAGAGCGCCGGCCAGTCGGCCACGTCGACGCCCTCGGTCGCGCCCTTGCCGAGCTCGAGCGCGTCGAGCTGCGCCGCGAGGCGGTCCCAGCGCGGCCGACCCTGCGCCTCGAACGCGGCGAGCTTCATGCGCTGCGTCCGAGCAGCCAGGCGGCGATGGCGAACAGTCGCGCGCGTGGCTCCCCGCCCTGGGTGAGCGCGGTCGGGATCGCGGCGATTTCGTCCGCGCGCTCCGCCGAGAGCAGCGGCGCGCGCTCCGCGAACGCGATCACGGCCCGCTGTTCCTCGAGCGTGAGCGGGAGCGCGGGCGCGACCGGCCGCTCGCGCTCACCGCTCGGAGCCGCGGCCGCGCGCAGCGCCCGGGCTTCGCGCGGCGCGTGCACCACCAGCGTCCCCGCGGCCAGGTCGCCGAGCCGGCGGAAGCTCGAGTCGACACACATCGACACCACCCCGGCGAGATACAGGAGCGGGAGGAAGTCCGCGACCAAGAGGAAGTTGCGCAGGACCGAGGCCGACCAGCCGATCGGCGTCCCGTCCTCGTGCACGACGCGGATCCCCACGATGCGCTTGCCCGGAGTCTGGCCCCGCCCGAGCACCTCGAACAGCACCGGGTAGAACCAGACGGTGAGGAAGGCCGCGATCAGATAGAGGCCGATCGCGAAGCCGGTCTGTCCCGCGGAGAACAACAGCGTCTGCGCGCTGCTCAGCACGACGCCCTGCAGCACCAGGTCCAGCCCGCAGGCCAGCCCGCGCGGCGCCGGCCCTGCGACCGGCAGCGCGAGATCGACCCCTTCCGGGGTCTGGACCGCGTGGATGGTGTCGATCATCGCCCGGGATCGTAGCGAGCGAGGTCGATATACTGCGCGCCCGTGCGCCGAACGATGCTCGTTCTCGCCGCGGCACTGGTCGGTGTCACCCTCGCCGCGGTCGCCGCCGAAGTCGCGGTGCGGCTGCTCTTTGGCCCGCAGCCGAGGTTCCCCAGCCGCGTGGTCGAGGCGCCCTGGGGCCTGCGCATGAACGAGCCCGGCGCCGTCTACCGCCAGCAGTCGGCGGACGTCCGGGTCGAGATCCGGATCGACGCCGACGGGTTCCGGGCCGACCGCGATCACCCGCGCGCCAAGCCCGGGGGCGTCCGGCGCATCGTCGCGCTGGGCGACGCGTTCACGCTCGGCGCCGCCGTGGAGCGCGAGCAGACCTTCTCGCACGTGCTCGAGTCCGAGCTGCGCAAGGCCGGTCTGGCGGTCGACGTGCTGAACGCCGGCGTGCCCGGCTTCGGCACCGCGGAGGAGTGTCTCTATCTCGAGCGCGCCCTGTTCGACTACGCGCCGGACCTGGTGCTGGTGTCGTTCCGCGCGGAAGACCTGGAAGAGAACGAGCGCGCCGACCTGCTGCGGTTCGACGGCCGGAAGCTCGTCGCGGGCCGGGACAGCTACGTTCCCGGCACTCTTGCGCACAGTGCGCTCGGCGACTTCGTGGCCGAGCACTCCGACGCCTGGGCGCTGCTGCGCGAGCGGCTCGCGGGCGGCCCGGCCAGGCGCGACGAGGCCGAGGTCTTCGCACAGAGCCGCCTCGCGGGCGCGATCCTGGATCGCATCTACCGCGACGGCCGCGGTCGCCGCATTCCGGTGGTGTTCCTGAGCATTCCCGCGCCCGATCTCAGCGACGCCTTTCCCGCGTTCGACACGAACCGGGACGGGTTGCTCCTCGTGCCCGCGAAGGCGGCGTTCGAGGCTCGCACGGGCAAGGAGCCGCTCTATTACGAGCGCTCGCACCAGCACTGGACGCCGCTCGCGCACCGGCTCGCGGGTGAGGCGCTGGCGCGCGCGATCCTCGACGCGAAGCTGCTCGGGCCCGCGCCCGAGCCGCGCCCCAAACCCGCCGGCCCCTAGCGTAAGATGCCGGCCCATGCCCAACCCCTTCCGCTTCGCGGTCCAGCTCCACTCCCTTCCGCCTGACTCGTGGGCCGAGCGCGTGCGCGCGCTCGAGCGCATGGGCTACTCGACGGTGTTCGTGCCCGATCACTTCGGGCCGCAGTGGGACCCGACCGCGCTGCTCGCGGCCGCGGCGGCGGTCACCACCCGGCTGCGCGTCGGGTCGCTGGTCTACGACGTCGACTACCGCCACCCGGTGATCCACGCCAAGAGCGCGGCGACGATCCAGCTGCTCTCGAACGGGCGCCACGAGTTCGGCCTGGGCGCCGGCTGGATGCAGACGGACTACGACGAGGCTGGAATGGCGTACGACTCGCCGGGCACGCGCATCGCCCGGCTCGACGAGGCGCTGCAGATCATCAAGAGCATGTGGCAGAACGAGCGCACCAGCTTCGCCGGGAAGCATTACCGGATCACCAACATCGCACGCGCCGCCGAGCCGGCCTTCCCCAGCCCGAAGGTCCTGGTGGGCGGCGGCGGGCCCAAGGTGCTGCGGCTGGCTGGGCGCCACGCGGACATCGTGGGCATCAACCCGGCGCTGGTCGAGGGCAAGGTGACTCCGCGCACCGCCGCCGACCTCGCGCCCGAGAAGCTCGACGAGAAGCTGCGCTGGGTGCGCGAGGGCGCCGAGTCGGCGGGCCGCCGCTTCGCGGAGCTCGAGATCAACTCGCTCACCTTCGTCGTCGCGATCACCGACGACCCCAAGGGGCTGCGCGCGGCGCTCGGCGCGAACACCGGCATGACGCCGCAGCAGATCGCCGACTGCCCGATGTTCCTGACCGGCTCGCCGGCCGAGATCCGCGACGGCCTTGAGAAGCGGCGCGAGCGCTACGGCTTCTCCTACATCGTGATCCAGGGCCGCGATCCCGCCGTCGTCGAGAGCTTCGCCGAGAAGGTCGTCGCACCGCTCGCCGGGAAGTGACTCGGGCGCCGCGCGCGCCATCTCCGCCTCAAGAGCACGCGCGGGGGCTCCGATCGGGGCATGGGTGAGCGCCGCGCTCCCCCCTCTGCTCGAGCGGTACACGCGCGAGCGCGGTCGGGTCCACCTGACCGGGCTCCAGGCGCTGGTGCGCGTAGCGCTCGACCAGCTCCGCCGCGACGAGCGCGCCGGCCGCAGGGTGGGTGCGCTCTTCTCGGGCTACCCAGGCTCGCCACTCGCGGGCTTCGACCAGCTGCTGCGCAGCCTCGCCCCGCTGCTCGAGCGCGCGCACGTGCGCTTCGCGCCGGGCCTGAACGAGGAGCTGGCCGCGACTGCGGTCGGAGGCACGCAGCTGGTCGAGCTCTTCCCGCGCGGCGAGTGGGACGGCGCGGTCGGCATCTTCTTCGCCAAGGCGCCGGGTCTCGACCGCGCGCTCGACGCGATCCGCCATGCCAACTTCGCCGGCAGCGCGCGCCTCGGCGGCGCGCTCGCGGTGGTGGGCGACGACCCCTTCTGCAAGAGCTCGTCGCTGCCGAGCCACAGCGAGCACGCCTTCGCGCACGCGTGGGTGCCCTTGTTCGCGCCCGCCGACTCCGCCGACGTGCTGCGGCTCGGGCTCGCCGCGCTCGAGCTGTCGCGCTATTCGGGCTTGTGGACGGGAATGCGGATCGTGGCCGACGTCGCCGACGGCGGCCAGATCTTCGAGCTCGGCGAGCCACCGCGCTTCGAGCGGCCGGAGTTCGAGCTGGACGGGGCCGGTTTCTCGCCGCGAGTCGACACGCATCTGCTGCCGCCCGAGGTGTTGCGGCTGGAGCAGGAGCTGGTGTTCGGACGGCTCGAGGCGGTGCGCCGTTTCGCCGCGGCGAACGCGCTCGATCCGATCACCTCGCGCCACCCGCGCGACCGCATCGGGCTCGTCGCTGCAGGCTCGCTCTATCGCGAGCTCGAGCGGGCGCTCGGCATGCTCGGCCTGGACGAGCCGGCGCGCGAGCGGCTCGGCATCCGGCTGTTGAAGCTCGAGCTGGTGTGGCCGGTGTCGCGCGCGCGCGTGCAGGAGTTCGCCGACGGCCTGGACGAGATCGTGGTGGTCGATGCGCGCCGCGGCTATCTCGAGGAGCAGCTCTGCGCCGCACTGTACGGCGGCCCCGCGCGCCCTGCGGTGCTGGGACAGCGCGATCGCGCCGGCGCCTTCTGGCTCGCGCGCCGCGCGGAGATCTCGGGCGCCACGCTCGCCAGCGACCTCGCTCCCTACCTGACGGAGCGCCTGCGCGCGCCCGGAATCGCGGCCCGGCTCGCGCCGGTCGAAGCCGCGCTCGCGCGCGCGGGCGACGCGCCCGTGCCGACCCGCACCCCGCACTTCTGCAGCGGCTGTCCGCACTCGGCGTCGACGCGCGTGCCCGCAGGTTCGTTCGCCGGGGGCGGGATCGGCTGCCACACCATGGCGCTGCAGATGCCCGAGCGCGAGGTGAAGTTCATCGGCGCGATGGGCTGCGAGGGCGCGCAATGGATCGGGCTCTCGCCCTACACCAGCACGCGTCACCTGTTCCAGAACCTGGGCGACGGCACCTACTTCCACTCGGGCCGCCTGGCGGTGCGGGCGTGCGTGGCGGCGGACGTGCCGATCACCTTCAAGCTGCTCTGGAACGGCGTGGTGGCGATGACCGGCGGACAGCGCGCGATCGGCGCGAAGTCGCTGCTCGGGCTCGCGAGCGACCTGCTCTCGGACGGCGTGCGTGAGCTCGCCGCGATGACCGCCGACCCCGAGATCGCGGACCTCGCGCTGCGCGACCCGCGGGTGCGCGTGGTCGCGCGCAGCGACTGGGACGCGGAGATGCGCACGCTGCGCGAGCGGCCCGGAGTCACCGCGATGATCTGGGACGAGCTGTGCGCGAACGAGAAGCAGCGGCTGGAGCGGCGCGGCCTGCGCGCGCGGCCGAGCGAGCGCATCGCGATTTCCGAGGACGTGTGCGAGGGCTGCGGCGACTGCGGCGCGAAGTCGACCTGCGTCTCGCTGCGGCCGGTGGAGACGGCGCTCGGGCGCAAGACGCGGCTGCACGAGAGCTCGTGCAGCGACGACCGCGCGTGTCTGGAGGGCGATTGCCCTGCGTTCGTCGCGGTGGCGACGCCGCGGCGTCCGCTCGAGCGCTTCGAGGACCGGCTGCGCGCGCCGCTCCCCGAGCCGCCGCCGCTCGACTGGGACGGCCGCCGGCTCGAGCTCCTGCTGGTGGGGATCGGCAGCACGGGCGTGGTGACGATCGACGCGCTGCTGGTGCGCGCGGCCGAGCACGACGGGTTGTTCGCGGCCCACCTCGACCAGACCGGGCTCGCGCAGCGCGGCGGCAAGGTGGTCTCGCACTGCGTACTCTCCTCGGAGCCGATCACGGGCGGCGCGCGCATCGAGCCCGGCCACGCCGACGTGCTGCTCGCCTTCGACCCGCTCGGCGCGGCCGACCGCGAGGCGCTGCGCGCGCTCGACCCCGCGCGCACCCACGCGGTGGCGCACGCGCTCTACGTGCCCACGGGCGACGACGTCGCCAGCCCGCGCTTCCGCGAGCCGCCGCTCGAGGCACTCGTCGCCCCGCTGCGCGCGGCGGCGCGCTCGCTCGCGCTCGTCCCGGCGGAGCTCCTCGCCGACGCGGCGCTGGGCCAGCCGCTCGCCGCGAACCTGGTGCTTTTGGGCTTCGCCTGGCAGCGCGGGCTGGTGCCGCTCTCGGCCCGCGCGCTCGCGCAGGCGATTCGCGAGAACGGCGTCGCGGTCGAGGCGAACCTGCGCGCGTTCGCGCTGGGTCGCGCCGCGGCGGCCGAGCCGGAGCTCGCGGACGAGTTCACCCAGGACGCGACGCCACCCGCGATCGGCGACGAGGACGCGCTGGAGCGCGCCCAGCGCAAGCTCGGGCCCTTATTCGCGGCAGTGGCGGAGGCGCTCGGCCGCTTCCACTCGGCGAAGGATTCGAGCCGGCTGCTGCAGCGCGCGGCCGGATTCGCGGCCGACCTCGTGGACTACCAGTCGCGCCGGCTGGCCGAGCGCTACTGTGCGCGCCTCGCGCGAGTCGCGAACGGCGAGGCCGCAGTCGAGCCGGAGACGCCCGCGCTCACCGAGGTCGCCGCGCGCGAGCTCTATCGGCTGCTCGCGTACAAGGACGAGTACGAGGTCGCGCGGCTCCTGCTCCGTGGTCCGCACCGGCGCTGGCTGCGCCGGCACAGCGCCGGCGAGCCCGCGCTCCGCTACTTCCTCCACCCCCCGCTGCTGCGCGCGCTGGGACTGCGCCGCAAGCTGGCGCTCGGCCCCGAGTTCGAGCCGCTGCTCGAGCTGCTGGCGCGGCTGCGCCGGCTGCGCGGCACCCCGTTCGATCCGTTCGGCTGGACGCGCGCGCGTCGCCTCGAGCGCGAGCTCGCGCGCTGGTACGAGTCGCTGCTCGACGAGCTCGCTTCCGGGCTCTCCGCGGAGAACCGCGGCGAGGCAGTGGCGATCGCCGCGCTGGCGGGCGAGATCCGCGGCTTCGAGTCGGTGAAGGAGGCGAACGCGTCGCGCGTGCGGCCGATTGCCGAGCGCCGGCTCGCCGCCTGGCGCGGCCGCCGCTGAGCTAGCATTGCGCGCATGGGGGAGTGGCTGTGCCTGGCGTCCGACCGGACCGTCGTGCGCCGCGCGCTGCGCACCGCAGCGATCGTGGGAACGATCCTGACCGCGATCAACCACGGCTCGGCGCTGCTCGCCGGCGACGTGGACGGCGTGCGGGTCTTCCGCATCCTGCTCACCGTGTTCGTGCCCTACGCGGTCTCGACCACGTCGAGCGTCGCGGCGCTGCGCTCGGTCGATCGGCCGGGCTAGCGCGACTGCGACTGCGCGAGGAGCTTCGCGCAGTCGTCGACGGCGAGCGTCTCGGCGTAGACCACCGCCTCCTCGCCGAGGTGCGCGAGCACGCCCATGTGGTCCGCCCGATCCTCGAGCCCCTGGACCGACGCCAGCTGCAGCGTCTCGCCCGAGACCGTCAGGCACAGCCGCTCGCCGTGTCCCGCGTTGCGCGACTCGTACAGGTCGACCAGGCCGCGCACTCCGCTGTAGGTCAGGCGGCTGGCCGCGATGATCGACAGCGGCTGGGCGAGGCCCGCGATCTGCGCGTTCGACTGCTCACCGTAGAGGTGGAACTCGGGATACGCCCGCAGGTAGTCCGACGCCTCGTCCAGCGGCACCACGCCGAGCAGGGCGTTCACAGGCTTGGCGGTCCAGTCCTCGCTCTCCGCGCGCACCACGAGATACGTCCCCGAGAGCGGCCCGCCGCGCGTGAAGTGGACCTCGTAGTCCTGGGACTCGACCACGACCTCGTTGCCGTCGACGCTCGGGTCGAGCGGATTCTTGAGCACGTAGCGCACGACCAGCGGGCCGAGGATGAAGACCGCGAGCAAGAGCAGCACGACCTTCCACACGCCTCTCGTATCGGCGCGAGGTGACGCGAAATGGAGCGAGTTGCGCACTGCAGGACCCGAATTCAAGCTCTCGGGCGTGAAGCTCCTCTCATGGAACACGAACGGGCTGCGCGCCGCCGCGCGCGCGGGCTTCGGCGATTGGCTCGACGCGGAGCGCCCGTTCGCAGCCTGCGTGCAGGAGATCAAGGTCCACCCCGACGAGCTCTCCCCGAAGCTGCGCAACCCGGCGCGCTACCACGCCTACTTCGCGCCGGCCGAGCGGCCCGGCTACAGCGGCGTCGCGACCTTCACGCGCCGGGAGCCGCTGCGCGTGGTGCCGGGGCTCGGAGTGCCGGAGTTCGACTGCGAGGGGCGCGTGCTGCGGCTGGAGTTCGCGGAGTTCGTGCTGGTGAACGCGTACTTCCCGAACAGCCGCCGCGACCACGCGCGGCTCGGCTACAAGCTCGCCTTCTGCGCGGCGATGCTGCGGCTGTTGAACCGCTACCGCCGCGCCGGCCGGAACGTGCTGCTGTGCGGCGACTACAACATCGCCCACCGCGCGATCGACCTGGCCAATCCGCGCCAGAACGCGCAGAACGCCGGCTTCCTGCCCGAGGAGCGGGCCTGGCTCGGCCGCTTCTTCGCTCGCCACGGCTGGGTCGACGCGTTCCGTCACCACCGCGGCGACGAGCCGGGGCAGTACACCTGGTGGAGCTACCGGCCGGGCGTGCGCGAGCGGAACGTCGGCTGGCGCATCGACTACTTCGCCGCGAACCCGGAGCTCGCGCCGCGGATCGCACGCGTGCGACACCAGAGCGAAGTGCGCGGCTCCGACCACTGCCCCGTCGAGCTGGTGCTGCGCGCGTAGCGATGCCGCGCGGCGAGGTCGAGTTCGAGGTCGCGCCGCGCGGCGCGTACTCGCTTGCGCGCACCAGCGCGCGCTTCGCGCGCCACGGCGACACGGTGAACGTGGTCGACCTCGAGGGCTTCGCGCGGCTGGTGCCGATCGGCCGCACGCACGCGCTGGTGCGGATCGCGCAGCGCGGCTCGGTCGCGCGCCCGAAGCTGTCGGTGCGCGTGTCCGGTGCGCAAGGAGACGCGGCGCGCGCCGCCGCGGAGCGCGTGCTCGAGCGGGTCGTCGGCGCGGGCGTCGACTTGCGGCCGTTCGAGCGCGCCCTGGCCGGCGATCCTCTTCTCGGCGACACACTGCGCGCACAGCGCGGCCTCCGCGTCGCGGGAAGCTACGGCTTGTTCGAGGCGCTCGTCGGCGCGGTGCTCACCCAGCAGGTGAACCTCGCGTTCGCGTTCTCGATCCGCGCGGCGCTGGTCGCCGCGTTCGGCGAGCGCGCGCGCATCGCCGGACGGGAATGGCAGGCGTTTCCGACGGCCGAGCGGGTCGCGCGCGAGAGCGAGTCGACCTTGCGCGCCTTCCGCATGACCGCCGCGAAGGCCGGCACCATCGCGCGGCTCGCGCGCGCGCTCGCCGAGGGCGCGCTCGACGAGGAGCGCTTGCGCGCGCTCGGCGACGAAGAAGCGATCGACGAGCTGATGCGCTGGAAGGGCGTCGGCCGCTGGACCGCCGAGATCGCACTGCTGCGCGGTCTCGGCCGCCTCGACGTCTTCCCAGCCGGCGACCTCGCCGTGGTGAAGCGCCTCGCGCTGCGCTGGCTCGGCCGCGACCAGCCCGCCAGCGAACGCGAGATGCGCCTCTTCTCCGAACGCTGGCGCCCCTACCGCTCGCTGGCGCTCGTCTACGCGCTCGAAGGCCTGGCGGCATCCGGCTCCGGCTCTTCACGAGCAACCAACACCACATCGGCGAGGCCGAGCGAAGGCCACCCGGAGCGAGGCCGCAAGCGCCGAAGGCGAGCGTAGCGAGCGAAGTGCGGCTGACGCGGCGCAAGCCGCGCCGGGCCCGCTAGATCTGGTAGTCCGGATCCACGGAGCCGCTCTCGGCGTCCTTCTGGCTGACGTGGAGGCGCGGGGGCTCGATCTGGATGCGCGAGTACGGCGGCACGGATTCGTGCAGCCACACGTTGCCGCCGATCACCGAGCCTTCCCCGATCACGGTGGTGCCGCCCAGGATCGTCGCGTTCGCGTAGATCGTGACGTCGTCCTCGATCGTGGGGTGGCGCTTCTTGCCGATGTCGTTGCGGCCCTGCTTGTTCGAGAACGCCACCAGGCCGACGCCCTGGTACATCTTGACCCGGTTCCCGATCGTGGCGGTCTCGCCGATCACCACGCCCGTGCCGTGGTCGATGAAGAAGTGGCAGCCGATCGTGGCGCCCGGGTGGATGTCGATCCCGGTCTTGCTCTTGGCGTGCTCCGACATGATGCGCGCGGCGACCGGTGCGCCGAGCTCGTACAGCACGTGCGCGATGCGGTAGGTCGAGACCGCGTAGGCGGAGGGGTACGCCGCGATCACCTCCGCATAGGACTTCGCCGCGGGGTCCGCCTTGAAGGCGGCCTCGACGTCCATGCCGACGCAGTGGCGGACATCGGGCAGGCGCTCGAGGAAGCGCGAGGCGACGTCCGAGCTGGTCAGGCCCGAGAGCAGGCCGTGTACGACCTCGAGGTCGGAGTTCAGCCGCTCGATCGGGGTGCGCTCGAACACGATCGAGCGCAGGTGCTCGAGCGCGTCGACCACGCGCCCGGTGTCGGGGCAGGCCTGGCGGCGCGCCTCGCTGACGGGATCGTTCTGGTCGCGCTTCGCGGTCAGGTGTTGCGCGATGGTCTCGGTCAGGCTCGACACGGTCCGGACTCCCTTTGCGCTTCGATCCCCCACGGGGGGCCAAGGTTACGCGTCCCGGCGGGCCCTGCACAGCGAGGTCCGTCACACCGTTGACGCGTGGCGGCAACCGTCCCCATACTGCGTTGGCCCTCCGGGGGGAAGGTGGCCGACTACAGTCACTCGCGGCTTGCGACGTTCGAGGACTGCCCGCGCAAGTTCCGCTACCGCTACGTCGACGACATCAAGGTCGACTCCGAGGGCGTGGAAGCGTTCATGGGAAAGCGCGTCCACGAGATCCTCGAGCGCCTGTACCACCACGTCGCGCGCTACGGCCGGCCGCCGAGCCTGGCGCAGGTGCTCGACCGCTTCCGCCAGGACTGGGCGCGGGCATGGCACGACAAGGTCACGATCGTGCGCGCCGAGAACGCTCCGGACTTCTACGAGGACCGCGGCGCGCGCTGCCTCGAGAACTTCTACCGCGCGAACTACCCGTTCACCCACGGCGAGACCGTGGCGATCGAGCAGCGGCTGCAGCTCGCGCTCGACGGCGAGGGCCGCTACCGCGCGATCGGCGTGGTCGACCGGATCGTGCGGCGCAGCGACGGCGTGTTCGAGATCCACGACTACAAGTGCAGCGGCTACCTGCCGCCGCAGCGCCGCGTCGACGAGGACCGCCAGCTCGCGCTCTACCAGATCGGCCTCGAGCAGACCTACGCCGACGCGCGCGAGGTCGAGCTCGTCTGGCACTACCTGGTGTTCAACCGCACGCTGCGCTCGCAGCGGACGCCCGAGGCGCTCGACAAGCTGCGCGCGGACACGATGCGGCTGATCGACGAGATCGAGGCGGAGCGCGAATACGCGGCCCGGCCCGGGCCGCTGTGCCGCTGGTGCGACTACTCCGACCTGTGCCCGGACGCGACCGAAGAGGCCCGCACGGTCCAGAAGTCGCTGCTGCCGGTGTCGCTGCCGCTCCCGCCGGCTCTGCCAGCCGGCGGCCTGCAGCTCGCCCTGCTCCTGGAGTAGCCAGTGGCCGCCGATAAGCGCGCGATGGCGCGGCTTTCGTGTCGCTGCATGGGACTGTCGAGCCGCGTCGTCGAGGCCGCCGTGCGCGCGCACGACGTCCGCGAGCTCGCGGTGCTCGCGCAGCTCTCCGGTGCGGGTAGCGGCTGCGGGACGTGCCACCCGGAGCTGCTCGAGATCATCGCGGACGTCCTGGGCGCACCCGTGCTCGAGGCGACCCGCAGGGCGAACCGCGCCCGCTGCGTCTCCGAGACGATGCGCCGGGTCGAGGCCGCGCTCTTCGGCGCGATTGCCGCGCGCCTTCCCGCGGACGTCGAGGTCGAGCTGGTGTCGGTGGAGGGCCTGCGGGTCGAGCTGCACCTCGCGCGTGGCGACCGGCCCGAGATTCGCGCACTCGTCGCGGAGCGGCTGTGCAAGCTGGTGTGCACCGAGCTGCAAGTCGTGTTCGGCTGATCGGTTAGACTCGGGCCATGCCCGACTCCTCCCCCCGCGTCGAGCGCATTCCGACGCTGCGCGACAACTACACCTACCTGATCATCGATCCCGAGAGCTCCGAAGC